>Ga0172368_10002100_pt1 | contig 26007 bp, 18 predicted proteins | sample Lak11m_FD_114540 | JGI IMG/M metagenome (GOLD analysis project Ga0172368, IMG submission 114540) | Freshwater microbial communities from Kabuno Bay, South-Kivu, Congo - kab_022012_11m | ecosystem: Environmental > Aquatic > Freshwater > Lake | place: Democratic Republic of the Congo: South-Kivu...
GATTCGACCCATTTGAAGCCGATCCCGTAGCCATATTCGCGTAGATCGGTGAACTCTTCCATGCTGTAATAACGCGTAATAGGGTAATGTTGTTTGCTGGGCTGCAAGTATTGACCGATGGTCAAAATATCCACGCCCCAACTGCGCTGATCACGCATCACGGCTTTGACTTCATCCAGTTCTTCACCCAATCCCACCATGATACCGGATTTCGTCAACACGTCGGGATCAAGTTTCTTGGCATTGGAGAGTGTCGCTGCTGCCCAGTCGTAGTTGTCCTGTGGTTGGATCTGCTTGAACAATCGCGGTACCGTCTCCACGTTATGGTTGAGGATCTCGGGGCGTGATTCCATCACGATCTTGAGTGCTTCAAGCGAACCTTTAAAATCCGGGATCAACACCTCGATTGAACAGCCGGGGTGAAGCTCGCGGATTCGGCGGATGACCATCGCAAAGATGGGCGCGCCGCCATCGCGGCGCTCGTCCCGATTAACGGAGGTGATCACCGCATGTTTCAGGTTCATCGATTTGACGGCCTGGGCCACACGTTCAGGTTCCATCCAATCCATTGCATTCGGCTTGCCATGCTTGATATCGCAGAAAACGCAAGAGCGTGTGCATACATCCCCAAGCATCAAAAAGGTGGCGGTGCCTGAACCCCAGCACTCGCCCATATTTGGGCACATGGCTTCTTCGCACACGGTATGCAAGGCCTTAGAACGCATCAAGGAATGCAGTTTTTCATAGGTCTCGCCGGATGGTGCCCGGACTTTGATCCATTCCGGACGGCGCAGGGGCGTGGTATTCAATTGTTCAGGGGAAACACGATCTCGGGTAGGGATTGCTGTCATTTTTTATCCAATATTTATCAAAATGTTCAAAGAAATTCGATTTTAGCCTTCAAAGCGCGGTGCGTCAAGCCTTGTGTACCTTGAGCCTTAATCCATCCACGGACTCCACGATCACGGCATCGCCTGCAAGGATGGGCTCAGCCCCTTCGGCCAGCTCGGCACTCCACAATTCGCTTTTGACCTGCACCTGCCCATGTCGATCGATGTTCGTTTTGGCGTTTCCACTCGCCCCAACCAGGGTTTGCTGTCCCATGCTCAACGGTTTTTTCTGTGCCCGCAGGGCAAAGCCAACGACGATGGCGAAACATACCCCAATCATGATCGCTACAGTCACTACCAACGGCACCGATACGCGCTGGAATTGGGGCACATCTGGCGAGTTGAACAATAGCAGTGATCCCAGGATGAATGAGCCTATGCCAGCCACGGTAAGGGCACCATGGGCGGTTGTCTTGATATCCAGGATAAAAAGCACGAATGCAAGAGCCAGGAAGATTGCCCCAAACCAGTTGACCGAGAGAACCCCCATTCCATACACTGCCAGGGCCAGCGCCACCACGCCGGTAAAACCTGCCACCCACCCGCCTGGTGCAGAAAGCTCGATCAGGATTGCCAGCAAGCCAAGCGCCAGCAGCAGGAAGACAACATCGGTGCTGACCAGTACATCCAGGATCTGTTCGCCGATATCGACCGGCAGCTCGCTTACTGTGGCATTTACTGTGTGCAGCGTGCGTGTACCCGCTTCGATCTCCACCCGGTAACCATCCAGTTGCTTTAACAGGTCCTGAAGATTTGGGGCAATGAAATCCACAAGTCCGGCTGCTCTGGCTTCTTCGGCTGAGACTGCCTTGGCATCGGTGATGGTCGCTTCGGCCAGCTTGATGGCCTCCGGACTGCGCCGGCCCGCGATCGAGCGTACCAGCGCTGTCATAGCCTCGGTCTCCTTGGCCTTAATAGTGGTATACAGATCCTGCCCATTTGAATAAACCGGGCTGGCAGCGCCGATGATTGTTTCCGGGGCCATACCTGATGCATGGCCGGCCAGGGTGATCAACGTGCCGGCCGAGGCGGCCATGCCCCCGCGTGGTGTGACATACACCACCACCGGTACGTGGCTGGCGCGGATGTTTTCGATGATTTCTTTCATATTGATGGTAAACCCACCCGGGGTGTTCAATTCGAGCACCACCAGTTCGGCCTTTTGATCATCAGCGCTGCGCAAGCCGCGCTTGATGTAATCCCTCATGGCGGGGGCAACCTCTCCACTGGCTTTTAAAACCACCACCAGCGGTGCGCTGCTTTGGGCTTGTGCTGGTTTTCCCCAGGCAAGCAGTGCGCAAAGGATAAAAATCAACATGGAAATTCGTCTGGCTGGCATCATTTTCATATTCCAATTATACGCCCTAAAACAAACCGCCCGAAGAAGGGTGTTTTCACCTTCTGCCTGGCGGCAATATATCTTTTTTGTGGAGCTTTCCCGTGTAGCGGGAAAGCTCCACTTGCCGGGAAACCGATGCCTTTCTGATGTATCAGGATATCTTCCGGTAATCATCCTGGCGGCGCTGTTATGCATGAAAAGGAAAATGGTTGGTTTTCCCTGCAAATGGAGGTTTGGCGGATGTTCTTTCCGCCAAACCTCCATAAAAAAAATCCTCTTCTCTTCTTGGAATGATTCCTGATTTGGGAAAACAGTTCTGCGTGTAAACAAGGTTCCGTTTTAGAACAACCCTTCCAGGTAAGCCTTCGTTCGTTCCTGCTGCGGGTTGGTGAAAATATCGTGAGCCGGTCCAGCTTCCACTACTTCTCCCAGGTACATGAAGATGGCGTAATCCGCCAGACGTTTGGCCTGCCGCAGGGTGTGTGTCACAATCACCGTAGTATATTGGCTCTTGAGTTCCAGCAGTTTCTTTTCGATATGCTGCGATGAGATCGGGTCCAGTGCTGAAGTCGGCTCATCCCCCAGGATGATTTCAGGTTCAATAGCCAGTCCGCGTGCCAGGCACAGGCGCTGCTGTTGGCCGATCGACAGGCTGGTGGCGGGTTCATTCAACCGTTTTTTGACCTCGTCCCATAATCCGGCCAGTTCCAGGTAATGTTTGACCGCATCCTTGTATTCGCGGCGATCCTTTTTCATCTGGTGGATATACATCCCGTACGCCACGTTTTCATAGATCGTCATTGGCAGAGGGTATGGGCGTTGTGCCAGCAGCCCCACCCGTTTGCGAACCTCGGTCTCGTCGATATCGCGGGCATAGATATTTTCCCCATCCACCAGCACCTCGCCGGTGATTCGTGTGCCATCGTTCAATTCCAGGAAACGGTTAAAGATTTTTAACAGCGTGGTTTTGCCACAGCCAGATGGTCCCATGATAACCGTCACCTGCTTGCGTGGGATCTGGATGTTGATATCCTTCAGCGCCTGGTTGTTGCCGTAAAAGGCATTTAAATTTTGTACCTCGATATGTGCTTCCATCATTCCTCAATCTTTTCGGTCTTTTACTGGTTTGTTTCTGAACTGCCAGGGCTATTTGATAACAAATTTGCTTAAACGGCCGGCCAACAGTCTCGACCCCAGGCTGATCGCCAGCACGATGACTGTCAGGATCAGGGCTGAGGCATACGCCCGGTTTTGCACTTCTGGATAAGGCATCCCAAGCTGGAAAAATACCGCCAGCGGCAGTGATGCCACCGGGCGCAGCAGTGAGGATGGCATTCGGTCCGTGTATCCGGCCGTGAACAGTACCGAAGCGGCATCCCCGATCCCGCGCCCAAAAGCCAACAGCACAGCGGTCATGATGCCTGGCAGCATCTGGCGGATGACCACTTTGGAAGCCACCTCCAGCCGGGTGGAACCCAGGGCAAGCGCAGCGTGTTCAAGATCGCTGGGCATACGCCGGATGACCTCATCCATGGAACGTGTCATAATTGGTAGTTCAAGCAGGGTTAATACGATGATCCCGCCCAGCAGGGATGCGCGCATGCCCATCGCCAGCATCAGCGTGAAACCAAATGCCCCATAAACGATGGACGGGATGCCCCATAGAACATCCAGCGCCAGGCGCACATTATCGCCAAAGCGTGAATCTCGCACATAGGTTTCGAGATACAAGGCGATTGGCAGGCTGAATATCAGTGCGAGCAATGTGCCGCCGCCTGCCATGTATAGTGAGCCGGCAATGGCGTTTAAAATTCCGCCTTCTTTGCCCAGGTAAAAACCGCCTTTGGGAGTCTGGGTGATCATGTCCCAACTCATGGCCGGCACCCCGCGCCTCAGGATGGTCCATAGGATCAGCCCCAGGCAGCCAGCCACCAATGCAAATGAGAATATCATAAAACCTTTAACGATCGCTTCGGTGATATGTCTTCTTTGCCAGCGCTTTTTCATACCCAGTTCCTCCCGATCACCCTGCGCAGGATCAGCGTTGAACCGATATTAAAAATCAAAATGATTACAAGCAGGATCAGTGCTGCGCCCAGCAGTGCCGAGTCATACATGGGGATCGACATCATTTCTCCGTAGTTGTTGGCGATCAATGCCGGCAGGGGATAGGCCGTGTCGAAGATCGAACCCGGCGTTTGCACCACGTTACCCACTACCATGATCACGGCCATGGTTTCACCGAGCGCCCGGGATGCGCCAAGCACGATTCCGGCGATGATTCCTGGCAGTACCTGCGGCAGTACCGCGTAACGGATGGTCTGCCAGCGGGTGGTTCCCAAGGCCAATGAAGCCTGGCGCAATCCCTGCGGTACTGTCGCCATAACCTCATATGTCACCGCGATGATAAAAGGCGCGATCATGACCGCCAGTACTACCGAACCGGATAGGATGCTGAATCCGGTTGGATTCTTGCTGGTGAAAAACGGAATAAAACCCAGGTATTGGCGAAAAAATGGCGAAAGGTAGTTGCCCACCAGCGGGACGATCACAAGCACCCCCCACACACCGTAGACCACGGAAGGGATGGCAGCCAGCAGGTCGAGCAGTGGTTTCATCACCATGCGTGTCGAAGCCCTGGCATATTCTGAAAGATATAAAGCCGTTAAAAGGCAGGGCGGCACGGCCAATGCCACCGCCACCACGGTAACCCACAGAGTACCGGAAATAAAAGGCCAGAACCCGAACAGGTTTTGTTCCGGGTTCCATTCCGAACTGGTAAGCAGTTCCAGGAGCGAGTGGCTTTGCAAGAGCGGCCAGGTGCGTATCGTCAACATCACCAGGATGATCAGCGCCAAAGCAATTGGCAGCGCCGAAAAAACAAAAAACGTCCGCCCGGCCAAAAAATCCCGGCGGCGGCGCAAAGATAGGGAAGGCCGGTTTTCCCGGCCCTCCCCTGCTGAATTTGATGGTATTGGTTCGCTCATTTAACTTTTGTTAGCGACTCGGCCAGTTGGTCCGGCGTAAGTGCCACAAAACCGGCTTCCGGGATGAACTTCTGCCCATCGGTCAGCACCCACAGGATAAAGGTCTGGACCAGGGCCGAGGGCTTTCCTTTCGTCACGAAATTCAGGATGCGCGCGGGAGGTGATGGATACTTTCCGGTGGCAACTGAATCGGTGGCCTTGGCCAACGTATCGATCACTTCTACAGCGTCAGCTTTGCCGTTCTCATCCGCGTCGATCGGGGCCACAACTGCGCCTGCAGGAAGTTTGCCGGTGGAAAGGTCAAAGGCGTACCCAAGGTTATTGTACCCGATTCCGAGTGGATCTTTAATGACAGCATCCAGCAAGCCGGGGTCGGCATTTACGCCTACACCCTTGATATCTGCCTGAGCCTTGGCGCCCATGAACTGTGCCCAAACATCGGCCGCGCCGGCTGCATCCGAACGGGTGTAAACGTGGATTTCATCTTTGATCTCGGGTTTGCCAACCACTTCGCCCCAGGTCTTGATCTCACCGGTGAGGAAGATCTTGGCGAAGGTATCCTTTGTGATGCCCTTGGCCAGGATATCGGCGGCGACCGGGTTTTTGTCACTGACCACCGGGAAAACAGCATCCTTGACCACGCCAACACCAAAAGCGCCCTTGGCATCCTCTTCCGGCTTGACACTGCGGGAAACCATGCCAATATCCACCGCGCCGTTCAAAGCATCGGTCATGCCTTTGCCGGCGCCGCCGCCTGAAATATCAAATTGAACCTCAGGGTATAGTTTTTGAAATTCTTCCGCCCAGCGCGTCATCATCGGGTATAGGGCGAACGCGCCTGAAGCGGCTATGGTGCCGGAAGGTTTTGCCGGTTCATTGGCCGCTGCCGCGGGGGCGGATGCCGCACTGCCACATGCGCTTAACAGCATGGAAACGATAGCCAGTAAAGAAAGTATTGTAAGGCTTGATTTTTTCATTTATTTTCTCCGTTTTGTTTAATATATTATGAAGTCCATTGAAAAAGTATCTGTTAGCCTTCAATAACCTCGCTTACCGCATCATGCCTTTGCCCGGAAAATGCAAAAGCTATCCCAGGTCCATTTCCATTGCGCTTTTATTGTCGAAGGTTGGTTTTTGCTAATGTCGAAAGGCTACTAATCTAATAGACATTATTGACTTAGTTTACCAATACTTTTTTGATTTGTCAATATTCAACGACTGAATATTGAATGCAAATAACCATGAGCGGGAAATCAGCCTGCCAGCAAGCCAGAACCGGATCTGTTTCCAGCCCATGAAGTAATTTCAAAAAAGGGAGTTGTGCTGGCTGCCAGCACAACTCCCTTTTTATTTTCAGATGGAATACAATCGCCCTGCCAGGTTTGAATAAACCTTCTACCAGGGCAACCAGTATCCAATTTCAGGGTTAGTGTTTCATGGATCGTCCGCCGATCCATTACCCGGGATCATCAGGGTTTTATGGTAATTGTCGTTGTAACGCAAAATCCCTTCAAGTTCTGTTCGGTACAGACCTGGAAGGTCGCGCGCAGCGTGTTTGCACGCGGATCTTTTTTGAATTGTGGGCTGGTCAGATAGCCATTGGCACCGGGATTCAAAGGAGCTATATTCTTGGCGATTATGCAGCCCGTCCAAAGGTCGAATGCATTCAGTGCCTGTTCTGCCACCTGTGCCGATTTTAGATCCGATACCCTCACATACGCCGAACGGAATGGAACACTCCCGGTATTCTCAATGGTAAAAAGGGCAAAGACATTACCTTTGCAAGTGTCGAACTTCTTAAAAGCAACCTTGAAGTTCGGCGCCGCGGTTGGGGAAGCGGGCGCGGTGAATTGGGGCAGTGGAGCCACGTCCCCGCTGATCCGGATATTGTTGACCAGTACATAGCAGCCTTCATCTGGTTTATCCGGGTTCTTAACAAATACAAACCCACCTCCAAGATCCCTGGCCATCACTTCGAGCTTTGCACCTGTTTGGAAGGTTGTCACCAGGTCGAAATTTCCAGCAGGACCGCTGCGGCAGTTTGTCTCTTTCATTACTTCGGCGGTGATCAGTTCCAATGTCGGCGTTGGTGTCTCGCTGGGGAAGACACCCACCGGCAAGGTGGCTGTTAGTGTTGCTGCGGCAATAGTGGGTGCTGTTGTTTCGGTGGGAGGTCGTAGAGTGGCGCTAGCCGGTATACTGGTTGGCGCCGCCGCCAGGGCAGTCTGGGTGGCTTCCAGCGAAACCACGCTCAACCCTTCCGGTGTGGCTGTGGCAGCTGGAGCGGCTGAAGGCAGGCTGCAGGCAGCCATGGCCATCAAGATGGCACTCAGGGCACAAAAAATACGATAACGATTTGATAACATGTCTTCTCCTTTTCCTTTCTTTATTAACGATACTCAAAAGGCATTCAAAGTTCAAGCCCCAGAATCCTTAAAACAAAAAACGACCCCGTTTGGGGTCGTTTTTTGTTCACTTATTAGCTTGCGGGATCGCCAGGTATCTCAACCCACTGCGAGGCTACCGTGCCAAGTGCTTTTTCCAACTCGGTAAATCGGCCATGCTTGAAGCCTGTCCCAGCCGGGATGAGCTTTCCAATGATCACGTTTTCCTTCAGACCGTACAAAGGATCGGTGGTCGATGCGATGGCGGCGCCCGCCAGCACCTTGATGGTGTGCTGGAAGGATGATGCCGAGAGGAAGGAGTCGGTTGAAAGGGATGCCTTGGTGACGCCCAACAGAACTTCGGCAAAGCGTGCGGGCTGTTTGCTTTCGGAGTGCAGGTTTTCATTGACGCGCTTGATCTCCAGGCGGTCAACTGCATCACCGGGCAGGTAGCGGGTATCGCCCGGGCGGGTGATCTGTACCTTGCTCAACATTTTGCGGATGATCACTTCAAAATGCTTGTCGTGAATGTTCTGGCCTTGTGAGCGATACACCTTCTGCACTTCGCTCATCAGATACATCTGGCAGGCATCACGACCCTGGATCCGCAAAATGCGGTGCGGGTTGAGTGAGCCTTCAGTCAGCGGCTGGCCGGCAGTGACGTGATCACCGTCTTTCAATAACAAGCGCAGGGTGGAAGGGATTTCATGTTCCACTTCTTCACGCTGTTCGTAGGAGATGACAACCTGTCTGCCGTCAACACGCACACGACCGGCATGTTGTGAAGCGATCGTGGCCTCACCCAGGGTTGCCAGTACTTCACCAGCCTTTACTTCGCCCTCGTCTTTTGCCTCGATCTGCCATTCTGCCGGGACATCGTAAGTGTCGGCTACCATTTCAGCATGTTCGATGCGTACCACGCGCAGGTCTGAGTACTTGTCAGATTGAACGACGCGTACCCGGCCTTCGATTTCCGAGACGACAGCTTCACCCTTTGGTGTTTTTCGCGCCTCAAACAGTTCTTCCACGCGGGGGAGACCGGTTGTGATGTCACCGCCACCACCTGCAGCCACACCACCGGTGTGGAACGTGCGCAGCGTTAGCTGTGTGCCAGGTTCGCCGATCGACTGGGCTGCAACAATACCGACTGCTGAGCCCATCTCAACGGTTGAACCCCGTCCGAGATCAATACCATAGCACATGGCGCAAATGCCGTGTGTCAATTCGCATGTCATCGCCGAGCGCACCTTGACATCAGTGACGCCTGCATTAGCAATCCTGCGGGCGCGGTCGTGATCGATCATTTCATCACGATCGCAGAGGATTTCGCCGGTGGTTGGGTCATAGACCGGAGCGGCAGCAAAACGACTGTAGAGGCGACTTGAAAGCGCCTGCCCTGCAACGTCATCCGATTTACGGACAAAGATGCCGTCTGTGGTTCCGCAGTTGATTTCGTTGATGATTACATCCTGGGCAATATCGACCAGGCGGCGTGTCAGGTAACCTGCATCTGCTGTACGGAGCGCGGTATCAGCAAGACCCTTTCGCGCGCCGTGTGTGGAGATGAAGTATTCCTGAGCGGTCAGTCCCTCACGGAAATTCGAGCTGATTGGCATCGGGATAATACGCCCGGATGGATCTGCCATCAGACCGCGCATACCGGCCAACTGCGAGATTGGGCCAAAACCGCCCTTTGTCGCGCCGGAGCTGGCCATGGTCGAGAGATTGCCGCTCGGATCCATGTTGGCTTTGACGGCCTTGGCGACGTCATTGGTGGTTTTTTGCCAGATCTGAATAATTCTTTCGTTCGATTCCTGTTCGGTCAAAAGACCGCGGCGGAAGTCACGTTGAACGACTTCCACTTCCTTGAGCGCGCCGGCGATGATCTCTGCCTTGGCTGCCGGTACGGCGATATCTGATACAGCCAGGGTGATGCCTGAGCGCATGGCATATGTGAAGCCAATGTTTTTGACAGCGTCAGCCACGTTGGTGGTGACTTCCTGCCCGCAGATTTCATATACTTCGGCGATCAGATCCTTCACGCCGCCTTTTTCCAGGACATCATTTACGAACTGCACTTGATCAGGCAAAATACGGTTGAATAAAACGCGCCCGACAGTTGTCTCAAGCATGCGTATTTGCGTGGCAGGCATACGCGTGCCTTCATCGTCATACCAGGTTTGCGCGCGCAGCTTGATATTGGTATGTACTTCCACCTGCCCAAGCTGGAAAGCCAGATCCACTTCGTCCATTTCGCCAAAGATGCGCCCATCGCCCTTATGCGGGTGACGATCGGTCATGGTCAGGTAGTAAACGCCCAGGACCATGTCCTTGGAAGGTGAAATGATCGGCTCGCCATCGGCAGGTTTGAGCAAGTTCTTTGATGCCAGCATCAACTTGCGTGCTTCAGCTACCGCTTTTTGTGAAAGTGGAACGTGAACAGCCATCTGGTCACCGTCGAAATCTGCGTTGAAGGCTGTGGTAACCAGCGGGTGCAGTTGAATGGCGGAACCTTCGATCAGCAGCGGCTCAAAAGCTTGAATACCCAGGCGGTGCAGAGTGGGGGCGCGGTTCAACATGACCGGGCGTTCCTTGATCACCTCTTCGAGCACTTCCCAGACTTCAGGGCGGTTGCGCTCAATCAGGCGGCGTGCGCCTTTTACGTTGGCGGCATAGTTGTGAAGGACCAAACGGGCGATCACGAACGGCCGGAATAGTTCAAGGGCCATGCTCTTGGGCAAACCACACTGGTATAGTTTCAACTGCGGGCCGACCACGATCACCGAACGACCGGAGTAATCGACGCGCTTGCCCAGCAAGTTGCGGCGGAAGCGTCCCTTCTTGCCTTTCAGCATGTCACTTAAAGACTTGAGTTCGCGGCGGCCGCGGCGGCTGAGCGCCTTGCCGCGCTGTGAATTATCGATCAGGCTGTCGACCGCTTCCTGGAGCATGCGTTTTTCGTTGCGCACGATCACATCCGGGGCGCCCAGTTCGAGCAGGCGCTTTAGACGATTATTGCGGTTTATGACGCGCCGGTAGAGGTCGTTTAGATCGGACGTGGCAAAACGGCCGCCGTCCAACTGCACCATCGGGCGCAGATCGGGCGGGATGACCGGCAGGATGGTCAGGATCATCCACTCCGGGCGATTTCCCGAGCGGCGGAAAGCCTCAACAACCTTAAGCCGGGTGGTGGCCTTTTTGCGTTTCTGCTTGCTCTTGGTTGTGCGCACTTCGCGCCACAGGTCTTCAGAGAGCCGGTCCAGGTCCAGGCGTCCCAAAATATCATAAAAAGCTTCGGCGCCCATATCAGCACGGAAAACCTGGCCCCAGCGCGACTTGAGTTCGCGGTAGCGGGTTTCGCTCAGGAAGGTGAACGGGCGCAGTTCCATCAGTTCTTCGCGCGTATGCGAAGATGTGTTCTGGTTGGTTGAGGCCTGGTCTTCGAGCTGGTTGCGCAAGGCTTCCATTTGCTCGGCGGCTTCAGCCTTGAGCTTCTCGACATCCATCTTGATATGTTCGATTTCGCGCAGTTTCTGGTCTTTGAGTTCAGCTTCAAGGGCTTCCAGGCGCTCTCGTACACTTTTTTGCACCTTGGAAATATGCCCACCGGCGATCAATTCGCCTGCAGCTACGATCGTTTCGCCAGTGGCGTTGAAGACGATGGCTTTCGCGGCTGCGCTGCCATTCTGTTCCTGCAATTGCGTTTCCAGGCGTTGACCTTCCTGGATGACGGGTTCGAGCCGGGAAGCGATCTGCTCATCGTAAGAGCGGTCGATATCGGTTTTGCGCTGGTTCAATTCGGCGACTTTGTGGTCGCGTTGGGTTTTAACTTCAGCAATCTTTGCGTTGATAACCGTCGCCTGCTCGCGTTCTGAGACATTGATCTCGTCTTCTAGGCGTTTGACGGCTTTTTGACGTGCATCCTCATCAACGTATGTGACAATGTACTGGGCAAAGTACAACACACGGTCCAGGTTGCGGCGCGAAATATCGAGCAGCAACCCCAGGTAGGATGGGATACGGCGGGTGTACCAGATGTGTGCGACCGGGGTTGCCAAGCCGATATGTCCCATGCGTTCGCGGCGCACGGCCGCGCGTGTGACTTCCACACCGCATTTGTCGCAAATAATGCCCTTGTAACGCGGATTCTTATACTTGCCGCAGTAACACTGCCAGTCGCGTGTTGGGCCAAATATGGCTTCGCAGAACAGGCCATCTTTCTCCGGCCGCAAGCGGCGGTAGTTGATGGTTTCCGGTTTGAGGACCTCGCCATACGACCAAGAACGGATCGTTTCAGGCGAAGCCAGGCTGATGCGTAGAGCGGTCAGGCCTTTGGTTTCCATTAAGTCCTCCTGGGAATATTTCCGTTTATGCCCCTCTACCTGTGTACCAACTGACGTTTGGGACACAGAAACGCAAGCGCAAGAGACCATCGCCTCAAGCGCTCGCATCTGGGCTAAGTTTTAACGATTTGACATCAATCGATTGATTATACTAAAGGGACCTCTTTAAAGCAAGACCAATTTTGTGCTTTTCCCCAATTTGCGGCTTATTGTAACGGATTATTCAAATTTCAACAACTGTAAAATGTCATTTAGTGTGGCTGCAAATAACTCATGCATCACATCCTGGCTGGCCTGGTAGGGCCCGCCAAAAGATCCATCACCATACACTGCCCGGGCGGTTTTGGCATCCATGATGCCCGGCACATAGGGTGGCACTTTCGGCGTTCGAGGAAGGTCACTGACAATTGTGAATGGGAATGCTTCCAGCCAGTTGGCATGCGAAGGCTTTATCCTGTGTTTTAGTGCCACTTCTTCCACGGAATGTGAGAGCCACCAATCGTACCAGCGCAGTTCCATTCCGGGCAGGTCGGTGGCGGTTTCCATCAATTGTGCCCTCGCCGGGCTGTTGCCTCCGTGCCCGTTCAATACCAATACTCGCCGGAATCCAGTGGCATATGCCGACCGCGCCAGGTCCTCCACTGCCGCGATAAGGGTTGAGACACGCAGGCTGAAGGTTCCCGGATAAGCCAGGAAATAAGGTGAACAACCAAAGTTGAGTGGCGGCGCCACCAATACTCCGCTTGCTTGTGAAGCGGCATCCGCCAGTGCGATTGGGATGCGCACATCTGTCGACAGGCTCAGGTAAGCATGCTGTTCTGTTGATCCCAGCACAAGCATCAGACGGTTTTCTTGTTTCAGATATTCTTCAACATCCATCCAGTTCAGATCTTCAATGCGCATGGGGTCTCCAAAGGATTGAAACAAGCGAGATGTATTTTACACCTTATAATTGCTCAATGCCCGCCAATTCCCCTGTGCCTGTCCCGTTGTTATTTCTTGACAGGATGAAAAAATTTCTTGGTGATGAGTTCCCTGCATTTGCAGAGTCGCTCAACGCCATTCCGCGATCCGGTTTGCGGGTAAATACGCTCAAACTCACGTCGTCGCAGTTCAAGCTTATCTCTCCTTTTGAATTGGGTGAGCCGGTACCCTGGTGCCCGGCGGCTTTTTCATTAACTGGAGAAGAACGCCCTGGCCTGCATCCTTATCATATGGCCGGGCTTTATTATTTACAGGACCCTTCTGCCATGTCGCCGGCCGAATTGATCGCGCCCCACCCGGGCGAACGTGTGCTGGACCTGGCAGCCGCTCCCGGCGGGAAAACCACCCACCTGGCAGCGTTAATGGGTGGCGAGGGCTTGCTGGTCGCCAACGAGATCAAGAACAAGCGCGTGGGACACCTGGCCCAGAACGTGGAGCGCTGGGGGGCGGGAAATGTTGTTGTTACGAATGAGTCACCCGAGCGTTTGGCGGACCATTTTGGCCCCTATTTTGACCGGGTATTGGTGGATGCGCCATGTTCCGGCGAGGGCATGTTCCGTAAAGATATGGGCGCGCGCGCCGACTGGTCACTGGAAATGGTGGCCGGCTGCGCAGTGCGTCAGAAGAATATCCTGCATGTGGCTGCCAAGCTGGTACGACCTGGCGGCTCCTTGCTTTATTCCACCTGCACCTTTGCGCCCGAAGAAGATGAAGGTGTCATTGCAAGATTGATTGAAGATTTCCCCGATTTTGAAGTTGTTCGCCTGCCGCAGTTTCCTGGTTTTTTGCCAGGCAAGCCGGAATGGGTCGATGCTGCCGCATCGATTTCGGGTGCCGTGCGTCTGTTTCCTCATCGCCTTACTGGCGAGGGGCATTTTGCTTGCCTGTTACAACGGGCGGAGGGGGAAGCGCGCGATCGTGTTGGGATTGCCTGGTCATCAGGCCTCCCAAAACAACTTGCAGGTTTGTGGCGCGGGTTTGCGGCTGGGACCCTGCAGGTTGATCTGGATGAAGAGCGCATGCTGGTGGCTGGCGAACGTCTATACTACACTCCGCAGCTGACCCCTGATTTTGGACGCTTACGGATCGTCCATTCGGGTGTCTGGTTGGGATCGTTCAAGAAAGAGCGTTTTGAGCCCGCCCACCCTCTTGCATTGTTCCTGAAACCCGGGCAGGCAAAAAATGTGCATGATTTGGCAGCTGACAGCCGCGAGTTGAAAGCTTATTTGCGCGGTGAGACCATCCCGGCAATCGGCAGTGGTTGGACGGTTGTCACGGTCGATGGTTTTCCGATTGGCTGGGGCAAGGGTGTCCAGGGTACCTTAAAAAACCATTTTCCACGTGGATGGATGGTTTGAAAAAAGAACGGAGCGGCAACCTGGTCCCTTCAACGGGTTCATCGTTTTCATCGAATAAACCGCCTGGACAGGCATGTGATATGATTTAAAAATTCCAGGAGAAATAATGAAATCTAAAAATCTCGCCTTGATCCTCTTACCACTATTACTGGTAGCCATCGCCAGTTGCAGTCCAAAGAACCCACCCCAACCAGTTCTGACAATATCCATCACTCCATCTGCGCCTGCCATTGATACAGTAGCCGCCACACCTGTTCTCATGCCTTCAGCTACAGCGATGCCGCTGCCGACCATCCAGGAAAATTGTACCGATAGCGCGTTATATATATCGGATGTCACCATTCCGGATAATACCAGGCTGAAGCCAGGCGAATCATTCACCAAGACTTGGCGACTGCGCAATACGGGAACCTGTATCTGGAACATCCGTTACGCTCTCATTTTTGTAGGTAGTGAGCAAATGAGCGCTCCCATAACAACCCCACTTACAGAAACGGCTCCCGGTGACACGCTGGATATTTCGGTCAACCTGGTGGCGCCCTCCAAAGACGGTGCCTACACCGGGCTTTATGAATTGCGCAATCCGAAGGGGCGCGCACTTGCGATTGGATCGGTCACAAGTATTTGGGTCAAAATATTGGTCGGAAATGCCCAGGCTGCTCCCGCTTTTGTGCCTGACGCGAGTCAGGCAGTTGGGATCAGCGGTGCCGGGCTTGTTGCAACACCGCAGCCAAATACACCCTGCACACCGCAGCAAAACCCTGGCTTTGTTGAGCAGGTCTTGGCGCTCATTAATGGAGCCCGCGCCCAAGCCAATCTGCCTTTATTGAATGCAAACTCGCAGTTGACCATGGCTGCCCAGAGTCATAGCGATGACATGGCCTGTAATAATTTTGCTGCCCACACCGGTTCTGATGGATCAGGCATTCATGCGCGTGTTGTCGCCGCGGGTTATAATCCGTTCTATTCTGAAGAGATCATTTTCCCGGGTGGTGCACCGCAGGATGCATTCAACTGGTGGATCAACGATAAAATTCACCGTGATGCCTTGCTAAACCCAAAGGCGGTTGATGCCGGCGTTGGGTATGCTTATGTGCCGGGTAGCGCCTATGGAAGCTATATTACTGTCGATTTTGCCGCTCCATAACAGGCGGTATATCATTCAGGATGAAAACCGATGGATTTTGATCTGAGCGGAAAAGTGGCGATTGTTACCGGCGCGAGCCGTGGAATTGGGCGGGCAATTGCCCGGACCCTGGCTGCCGAGGGGATGCGCCTGGTGCTGGTGGCTCGCTCTCGTGACCAACTGGACGAACTGGCGGCATTTTTGAAAGTCGATTGCCTGGTCCAGGCTGTTGATTTGCGTGATATTCAGGCTCCAGCATCTGTAATCAGTGCTGCTGTGGAGCATTTTGGCCGGCTGGATGTGCTGGTGAATAATGCCGGCGCCACGGTCCGTGGTGACTTTTTGTCCTTAACAGAAGACGATTGGGTGGATGGTTTTGCGCTCAAGTTTTTTGGATCGATGCGTCTGTGTCGCTCCGCCTGGCCGCATCTTTGCCTGGCTCACGGCAGCATCGTCAACATTATCGGGATCGGTGGGCGCACAGGCAGCGCGGAATTTGCGATCGGGGGTTCGGTCAATGCCGCCTTGTTAAATTTCACCAAGTCGCTGGCTGACCGGGGAGTGAAGGATGGTGTGCGTATCAATGCCATCAACCCTGGATCGATTGCCACTGACCGGTTGCAAAAACGTATCCGCGCATATGCTGTCGAGCACAACCTGGAACCAGACAGCGCTGCCCGGGAAATGGCGAAAAGCATGGGGGTTGCGCGTTTTGGCGAGCCAGATGAGATCGCCTGGGCGGTTGCTTTTCTGGCATCACCACAATCTGCTTACATTCATGGCTCGATCCTGGATGTGGATGGTGGGCAGACCCGCACATTGTAGGGTATCAGGGATGTGCGGATAATTCACTTTCCCGGGCCAATTCCAAAAAATGATGGCATCTGGGTGATAACGTTATTACAAGCTTGAAAATAATAGTTTTCCACCTACAAATGTGGCCTTGATGTTGGCTTTGCCATCCATCAGGATCAAATCTGCGTCAGCACCTACGCGTAGGTAGCCCTTGCGTTTTACGCCGATCAACCTCGCCACATTGGCGCTGGCGGCAGCAACTGCCTGCGCCAGCGTGCATCCAGTAAATTTCATCAGGTTGCGCACTGCTTCATCCATGCGAACAATGCTGCCAGCCAGGGTCCCGTTTTCCAGTCGGGCGGAAACCTTGTCGACTGTCACATCGTAGTCTCCAAACCGGTAGACGCCAGGCGGCATGCCCAACGCTCCCATCGCGTCGGTTACGATTGCCATGCGCCGGACCCCGGAATGTTTCCAGGCCAGCGCAACCATGGCCGGATGAACGTGGATGCCATCAGGGATCATCCCCAGGCTGATATCCGGTCTGTTCAACAAGGCGGCAATCAGTCCGGGAGCGCGGTGGTCGAGTGGCGGCATGGCATTGAACAGGTGGGTGGCGCAGGTCACCCCGGCATCGAAACTATCCAGTGCTTCCTGATAGGTTGCCATGCTGTGACCAACACTGACCTTTACGCCCTTGCTGCATAATTCGCGCATCAGTGCGTGGGCGTCTGGCAGCTCCGGCGCGAGCGTCACCAACCATACGCCTGCATTACGCGACCAGTTTTTGGTCTCGTCTGTTGATGGTTTTCGCAAATGCAGCGGGTTGTGTGCCCCTCTTTTTAATGGGTTTAAATACGGGCCTTCAAAGTGCAGTCCAAGAGGCTGCGCGCCGCGGAAATTCGCGGGTGCTCCCAGGTGCAATACTTGTTGGGCACTCGAATACACATTAAGAGGCGCCGTAACAACTGTTGGCAGGAAGGCAGTGACGCCATGCTCGGGCAGTTGTTCTGCCACGCTCCATATGCTGGCAGGGTTCTCGGTAAAATCCTGCCCAAAACCCCCGTTAAGTTGCCAATCAATGTAACCAGGTGCAGCCACCAGCCCATTTACATCCAATATTTCTGCTCCATCCGGGATCCTGAGGCTGGTGGATGGGCCTAAGGCGGTAATGATCGCGCCATCAATGATGATTGCGGCATCATCGATGGCGCGCACTGGGCTGAGAAGCGTGGAACAACGGATAAAGTACATGCCTAAATTATAATTCCTGTTTTTTCTGAGGAGTCTCACAGGAATAAATATTGACGATGTCAGCTTGAATATGCTAAACTGAAAGTGCTTTCATAATCAATCAAGAAATGGTCTTTATTAAAAATTGGAACTGCTTTAAAAATAATCGCCGGCCAATAACAACAGGTGCAGACATGGAAAATAAAAACAAGAGGGCACCCACGATTTATGATGTTGCCAAACTCTCTGGTTTTAGTATCTCGACCATATCGCGGGTGATTAATTCGCCCGATAAGGTCAATCCTGAAACGCGAGCGCGCATTTACGCAGCCATAGATCAGCTTGAGTTTGTGCCCAAGGCTGAGGCGCGTGCCCGTGCGTTGCAGCGCACGGGGCGTATTGGTGTCGTCACCCCTTTTTTTACCGCTCCTTCCTTCGTACAGCGTCTGCGGGGGATTGCCGGGGCACTATCGAAGGAAAACTATGAGCTCGTTATTTTCACAGTCGAATCAAAAGAACAATTACAGAGCTACCTGGCCTCCCTGCCGTTGACAGGCAACCTGGATGGGTTGGTGATCATGTCATTGCCTGTTGGAGAATCGGATGCGCAGCGCTTAATTGATCATAACATCCCACTCGTTTTAATCGAATATCCGCACCCAACTATCAGCAGTGTCGAAATTGACGATATGGAAGGTGGGCGGCTGGCGGTAAACTACCTGGTCAAAAAAGGCCATCGCCGGATTGCTTTTTTGGGTGATACAGATTTGCCCGAATACGCTATCCACCCTGTCAGCAGGCGCCTGATGGGTTTTCGCCACGCATTGCAGGATGTAGGTATCATTCTACCGGATGAGTTGGTTCGCCTGGCACCTTATACCCAGGAACAAACCCGCCAGGCAGCCAGCGAACTGCTTAGCTTGGCGGAGCCCCCCACAGCGGTTTTTGCGGCTACGGATTTCCAGGCGCTGGGTGTTCTCAAGGCCGCTCGTCAGCTTGGCATCAGCGTTCCGAAGCAGCTGGCTGTTATTGGTTTTGACGATCTTGACATGGCCGAGTATGCCGATCTGACTACCGTTCGTCAATACTTGGATGAGTCCGGGCGTTTGGCGATTGAGATCCTCTTATCACGTATCGCCGATTCCACCCGTCCAGCTCAGCATATTCACATTCCACTAACCATCATTGAACGCGCAACTGCATGAAGTAAATTTTCAAGACAGGAAACCCCAAGCCAATCCATGTGTCCATAACCTGATGGATCCTTGAAAGTTGTTCAAGAGCTTTTATTGGCTTGATAATGTTTGAACCAGGTTCTGGTCAGATTCCGTTTTCATGTCAGCATGTGCGCTGGATAGAGTATGGCAGCAACTTGTTTGAATGGAATCCTGCTTGAGAATAGGGCAAAAATTTTCAAAGCAAGGTCTTGAGTACCAGGTGTATCTGGTATCCGCACTTGCACTTCCGAGGATTTTAATTACCCCGCGGTCCCCCCCTAAAAAAGTGGGTATTGACTCTATGATTTATTATGTTACAATGATTAATGAAAGTGCTTTCATGATAGCACTTTGAAGATTGACTCTTGCATTGAAAATTGCTATAGTAATAACAGTTGTTAGTAACACGCGTTAGCAATAAAAACTTGATATCGGAAGAGTTGCTGATGAATAGGCGCCGTGTGACAAGTGCGGATGTGGCCAAGTTTGTGGGTGTCTCTCGAACCACGGTATCGCTGGTATTGAATGATGTGCCAGGTATCCAAATTAGTCGGGAAACACGCCAGAGAGTAATTGAAGCGGCTGCCACACTGGGCTATGTTCCAAATGCGATGGCACGAGCGCTTGTAAGCAGCCGGTCTCAGGCGATTGGCTTGGTTTTCACTCGTCATCAACACCACATTGCTACTGATGCTTTCTTGCCCCAGGTGTTGGATGGTATTCTCGAAATCGTTCGCGCCAATAATCTGCAGCTCCTGATTGATATTGTTGAACCTGAGCACCAACGGCAGGCTTATCTGCAGCTTGTGCGGGCAAAGCACATCGATGGAATTGTCCTTTCTGGACCGCTGCTTGATGATGTTGCCCTGGAAACCCTTGAAAAAGAAGGTTTCCCAACCGTCTTGATGGGTCAATTACCGGCAACTGATATTTGCTCAGTGGATGTTGATAATCGAGGCGCTGCCTGCCTGGCTGTTGAATATTTACTAAGCCTGGGTCACCGCCAAATTGCGTGCATCACAAACGCACCGTTGTCTTATAGTGCGGCTACAGATCGATTGTCGGGTTATCGTGACGCCTTGGAGCATGCCGGGATTGCTTATGACAAAGCCCTTGTGCGATTTGGTAATTTTCAGCCTGAGAGCGGTTATGTGCAAATGAGTTCATTATTATCTTCCGGTGCCAGGTTTACGGCTGGGTTCATCGCCAGCGATACTGTGTTGATTGGAGTAAAAGCAGCCATTCGCGAGCGCGGGCTGCATGTTCCGGATGATATTTCGCTGGTCGGATTTGATGATATTGCCTGGTCGAGATACGCTGATCCGGCTATCACTACTGTACATCTGCCCGCCGAGGCAATTGGAAACCAGGCATGTACCATGTTGATGCAAATTTTGAAAGGGCAGAGCATTCCAGAGAAAAACCTCGTGTTGCCTACAGAATTGATCATCCGTAATTCTTGTAGGAACCAGTAAATATTCATCCTCTTTTATTTGCTGTTTTTTTCCAGATGGAGGTGCACCGGCACAATGCACACGAAAATCTAATTTCCCACGAACATTCAAATCAGAACGAAATTTCGAGAGGAGAAATATGAAACCCCAACGTGTTTTATGGTCCATCACCAGTATGATTATCCTGATCGCCATGTTTATGACTGCATGTGCCCCGGCTGCAACCCCAGCTCCTGTCGCCACCGAAGCTCCCGCTGATACAACATTGAAGCCTTTTGATGGTAAAGCCCCTCCCCCTGCCGGGCAGGAACTTGTTGATGCTTTGGCTGGCAAATTCAAGGGCACCAAGGTTACAATGGCTGGTCCGTTCACCGACAATGATGCTGTCAAGTTTGACCAATCGGTGAAGGCGTTTGAAGATGCCACCGGTATCGACATTGTTTACTCCGGTTCGAAGGAATTCGAAGCCTCCATCCGCATCTCAGTGGAAGGTGGCAGCGCTCCAGATATTGTTGACTTCCCACAGCCCGGCCTGCTGGCTAATTTTGCGGCAGAAGGCAAAGTCATCGATCTGAACAAGGTCGTTGATCAGGCCTGGTTGAAACAGAACTATATCCAGTCCTGGCTCGATATGGGCACCATGCAGGGCAAAGATGGCCCGATCATGGCGGGTATCTGGGGTCGCGCAAACGGCAAGTCACTGGTCTGGTACCCCAAGAAGGCTTTTGACGCCGCTGGCTACAAAATTCCGCAGACTTGGGACGAGTTGTTAGCCCTCTCCGACCAAATTGCCAAAGATGGCGACACCCCATGGTGCATAGGGATTGAATCCGGTGCGGCAACCGGTTGGGCGATGACCGACTGGATCGAAGATGTCATGCTGCGCACGACTTCTCCAGAGAACTATGACAAGTGGGTCAAGGGTGAACTCAAGTTTGACTCTCCCGAAGTCAAGAACGCTTTGAAGTACGTGACCGCGATCTGGTTCAACGACAAGTATGTCTATGGCGGCCGCAAAGCTATCACAACAACCGCCTTCGGTGATGCTCCCAAGCCTATGTTTCAGGATCCACCCAAGTGCTGGCTTCACCGCCAGGGCAATTTCATCACAACCTTCTTCCCGGAAGGTCTGAAGCCTGGTGTGGATTACGACTTCTTCTATCTGCCTCCGATTGACCCGCAGTATGGAAAACCCGTTTTGGGCGCTGGCGACATCTATGCCGTGTTCAGCGATCGTCCCGAAACCCGCGCTGTGATCCAGTACTTCACGACCGGCGACTCGGTCAAAGGCTGGGTGCTGGCTGGCGGTGCGATTTCTCCGCACAAAGACTCCAGCCTGGACTGGTATTCTGATCCGGTTACCAAGAAAGTGGCCGAGATCATCCAGGGCGCAACCACCTTCCGTTTCGATGGTTCTGACCTGATGCCAGGTGCCGTTGGCGCTGGTTCCTTCTGGAAGTCGATGACCGATTACGTCAGCGGCTCAATAGATGAAGATACAGCCCTTAAGCAAATCGACGCTTCCTGGCCGAAGTAGTAAAAGCAACTATATAAATAAAGAGACTTTGGGAGTTTGCTAATACGAGAGACTCCCAAAGTCTCACCTCAAAAATCGGTCTTCCCGTTATAGTAGGAGGCATCGAATATGCAGAAAACAGTCACACCTAAGGTTCCTGGCGGCGTGGTTGGTTGGCTGACCACCACTCTGGGACGAATATTGGTTTCACTTATTGTCCCGTTCATTACGTTTATTGTGCTTTGGCAAGGATTTCTTTTCTTGCGAGACAGCCAGGCTCCCAGAATTGTCATCGTATTGGTGGCTATTTTGTGGGGCGTAGGCGGTGTTGCCCTTTTGTATGGAGTATCCAACTGGTTTGTGGAGCGTTTGCCGGATGTTTGGACCCAGCGTTTCATGCCTTTTGTGTTTGTCGGCCCGGGAGTTGCCATTCTGGCTTGGTTCCTGGCCATCCCTGCTTTGCGCACACTCTGGCTTAGTTTTTTGGGTCCGACAGGCGAAGGATTTGTCGGCATTGAAAACTACATCTTTGCCTTTACAGACCGGATCATGCTGGAATCTTTCCGCAATAACCTACTGTGGATGATCTTCGGCACCTTTTTCTGTGTCGGTTTGGGGCTTGTGATTGCCGTGCTGGCTGACCGAAGCCGGTTTGAGTCGGTCTATAAAGCCATCATTTTCATGCCGATGGCCATTTCGTTTGTTGGCGCCGGTGTCATTTGGAAGTTTATTTACACCTATAAAGGTGAGGGCTCTGGTATTCAAGAAATTGGTTTGCTGAATGCCATTGTAAGTGCCTTTGGTGGGCAGACGCAGCCCTGGCTGCAACAACCACCTTGGAACAACCTCCTGCTGATTGTAATTATGGTCTGGCTGCAAACTGGCTTTGCCCTGGTGGTTATCTCATCGGCGATCAAAGGAATTTCATCTGAGGTGCTTGAAGCTGCCCGAGTGGATGGAGCGAATGAGTTCCAGGTTTTCTTCCGAATCATCATTCCCTCGATTCAAGGTACATTGCTCACTGTGACAACCACGATTGTGATTTTCAGCCTGAAACTCTTCGACATCGTGCGCGTCATGACCGGCGGCAACAACGGTACAAATGTGATTGCCAACGAGTTCTATATGCAGCGCTTCACGTACGGAAATGCCGGGCGCGCTTCAGCGATTGCCATCGTCCTGCTTGTGGCAGTCATCCCCGTTATGTTCTATAACCTGCGGCAGTTCCAGGAAAGGAAGGCTTTCTAATGGCTCCCCAGAAACCCGGCATGAAGCAACAAAAACTTATTTCCAGCCTGCTGGTAAACGGAACGTTGATCCTCATATGCCTGATATGGATCGTTCCAACCTTGGGTATGTTTGTTACATCCTTCCGTAACAGCCAGGATATTTTTACATCCGGTTGGTGGACGGTTTTCCCGCACAAAGCTTTCTCTAAAGTGGGTGAGATCAAGATAGATCCAGGTGTGGATGTTAACGGTCCTGTCACGATTGAAGGTGTAACCCATACCTTTGAAGAATGGCGGGAAGGTGTCAAACTGCCCGATGGGCGTCAACTGACCTGGTTCGGTAACAAACGTTCCCTTCTGGTAATCGTTGAAGCCGAGAAGTGGATGTGGTTCAATACCGATCTGACGCTGGAAAACTATAAAAACGTCCTCCAGGGGCAGGAATTCCGATTTAAAGATGCTCAGGGACAGGAAATTGTCCGTATGGGAAATGACCTGGGCGGGGCTTTTTTAAATTCTGTGGCCGTGGCTGTTCCAGCCACGATCATCCCGATCTTGATTGCCTGTTTTGCCGCTTACGGCTTTGCCTGGATGAATTTTCCCGGTCGAAAATTGTTATTTACTATCGTAGTAGCTCTGCTGGTTGTGCCTTTGCAAATCGCCCTGGTGCCTATCCTGCAGGATTATACCAAGTTGGGATTGAACGGCACATTCCTGGCTATCTGGCTGGCGCACACCGGTTTTGGCTTACCACTTGCGATTTACCTGCTCTTTACGTATATCAGTGAATTGCCTCGCGATATTCTTGAGGCTGCTTTCATCGATGGCGCGTCACACTTCACCATCTTTACCAATTTGATCCTTCCGCTCTCCATCCCGGCACTGGCTTCCTTTGCGATATTTCAGTTCCTGTGGGTCTGGAATGACTATCTGGTAGCCCTGGTCTTTTTGGGTGATCAGAATCGAGTTATCACCAGCGCGCTGGCTGCCATCGTTGGCGAAAAAGGACAGGATTGGCATCTGTTGACATCGGGCGCCTTCATTAGCATGCTTTTGCCGTTGGCAGTCTTTTTTGCTCTTCAGCGCTACTTTGTCCGTGGGCTGATGGCTGGATCGGTCAAAGGCTAATCGCCTCGTTTTGCCGATGCTTGACAAGGTCAGGTTGGCGGATATACATCTGTTTTCCTTTGAGTTTGAAAACCGTTTGCCAACAGGTGACCGGTTTTCTGAAAGTTGCCCTTTCCAACAGTCAAGCCGCTGGGACGACAGTTGAACTGAACTGCTGCCCAAACCAAAAAAGAATTCTTCGCAACCTTTGATTCCAACACCCGCCAGGTTCCCGTGCAGATTTCCTCGCAGTGTTTCGGAATGATATTAGTTTTCAGCTTCAATCTTCTGGTGGCTTGCGCGCCGGTCGCTTCTTATACAGCGCCCACTCTCACGCCTATTTCAAGCGATGATCCTGCTTCTTGCACGGTGGTTGGACAAATCCGGGTTTCACATTCGGATGGGATGACCCAGGTATGTGTTCCCGCCGGGGAGTTCTGGATGGGTGCGGCAGAATCTGATACACAAGCTCTTCCAGATGAGAAACCGAGACACCTGGTTTCGCTCCCGGCCTTCTGGATCGACCGGACCGAGGTGACCAACACAATGTTTGCCCTGTGTGTGGCTGCAACTGCCTGTCACGAACGAACCTATTCGCCGTATTTATGGGGCGTACGCTTGCCGAATGGCACTCCATATTACGGCGAAGTTGACTATCGTGATGCCCCGGTGATTATGTTGGATAGCGACGAAGCTCAGACTTACTGTCGCTGGGCTGGGCGGCGTCTGCCCACCGAAGCAGAATGGGAAAAGGCTGCTCGTGGCACTTATGAGCGTCTCTTTCCTTGGGGTGCGGACCTCGATTGTGCGCATGCCAGCTACCTTGGGTGCGAAAAAGGGCCCGATGGCGCGGCCTCGCATCTTCTGGGTGTCAGTCCTTATGGGGCGCTGAACCTATCCGGCAATTTGTGGGAATGGGTTGCTGACTGGTATGACCCAAACTACTATCAATATTCACCCAGGCAAAACCCGATCGGCCCAGCCGCGGGCAAGTTTCGCGCCATTCGTGGTGGGGGCTGGCACAGCAACCCTGCTCAACTCCGCGCGACCAATCGTTCCACTGGCAAGCCCGAGCATTCCACAGATGGCGAAATCGGCTTCCGTTGTGCCCGAAATGCCAGCCTCCCTTAATAAAATTTGGTTCCAGCGCTTTAGCGCAAAGTTCACCATAGGAAGACTGAGATGCCTTAGAAGACCCGGTCTAAAGCTGTGAACTGGGTGTATCCATGGTTTACACTACAATAATCAACTTTTGCACCCAAAGCGGAAGAACCAAGATATAAGAACCAATCAGGATTTTATGAACGATTCTCTCTGGTACAAAGATGCAATCTTGTATGAACTCTCAGTGCGTTCCTTTGCTGATTCTAACGGCGATGGGATCGGCGATTTACCGGGCGTGACGACCCGCCTCGACTATTTGCATGAACTCGGGGTAACTGCTCTTTGGTTTTTGCCGATTAATCCATCCCCGATGCGAGATGACGGTTATGATGTCAGTGATTATTGCGGTATTGATCCGATGTATGGAACGTTGCAAGATTTTACCTCCCTGGTGGCTGGCGCGCACTGGCGCGGGATGAAGATCGTAGTGGAGTTGATCCCCAACCACACCTCCGATCAGCACCCTTGGTTCCAGGCCTCGCGCGATCCTGGCCATCCCGAACATGCCATTTATCGCGATTACTATGTTTGGAATGAGAATGACAGCGGGTACAAAGATGCCCGCGTTATCTTCATCGATTCCGAAAAATCAAACTGGACTTATGATCCGCTCCGCAAAGCATATTTCTGGCATCGTTTCTTCCACCATCAACCGGATTTGAATTATGATAATCCCGAAGTCCAGCGCGCCATGCTTCGGTCGGTTCAGTTCTGGATCGACCAGGGTGCCGATGGCATCCGCGTGGACGCCCCGCCCTATTTATTTGAACGCGAGGGTACCAATTGTGAAAACCTGCCAGAAACTCATGCCTTCTTGAAACGCTTGCGTGCCTTTGTGGACGCATACGCCCCCGGAACGATGCTGCTCTCTGAAGCCAACC
>Ga0172368_10002104_pt1 | contig 25974 bp, 24 predicted proteins | sample Lak11m_FD_114540 | JGI IMG/M metagenome (GOLD analysis project Ga0172368, IMG submission 114540) | Freshwater microbial communities from Kabuno Bay, South-Kivu, Congo - kab_022012_11m | ecosystem: Environmental > Aquatic > Freshwater > Lake | place: Democratic Republic of the Congo: South-Kivu...
CGGCCCATTCGGAAGGGATAAGGGTGAGTGTGGAGTAGGAAGTGTGGAGTACTTAGAGTGAACTAAAGTGAGCTAAAGTGCCTAAAGTTGAAGACCTGACGGCGGACAGAGGAAGTTTGGAGTACTTAGAGTGAGCTAAAGTGCCTAAAGTTGAAGACCTGACAGCGGCAACGAAGAATGAATATCGAATATCGATTAACAAATAATGATTTCAGAAGTTGAAGACCTGACGGCGGATAGAAGAAGTTTGGAGTAAGGAGTACTTAGAGTGAATAAGGTACTTAAAATACAATATATGAATGAGTAGAAACAAATTAAATATTCAAATATGATGACAACAAAAAAGTTTATCTTGTTAATTGCAGTGCTGGCCTTATTTACATTTGAAAGTCGGGCACAGGAACAGATTGGAATTAATAAAACAGACACCTTGTTAAAGGATACAATTAATGGTCTTGGAAGTCAGTCACCAGAAAATATTTATATCATCAGTACTGATACTTTATTAAAGGACTCAATAATAGGTAAAGAAAGTAAGACCAATGAAAAGATTGAAATTGCCAAAAAAGACACTCTGGTGATGGATTCAATTGCTGGTAATGCAAGCCAGTTAAAGGAGAAAATTATAATACTCGAAACTGACACCACATTAAGGGACACAATTATTGGCAATAAGGGTTATCTGAAAGGGAGAATATTAAATGAAGTAAGCCTGCCACCTGTTTGTGGAACAGAAGCCTATGGAACAGTTGTCGAATTTGAAATTATATATTTTTCGGATGTGATGTATACGCTGAAAAAAATAGGTGTTATTTTCACATGTCCGGAAATGTATAAAGAAAATTTCTTTGAAGTTGGCAAGACCTATGAAATAGATCTTGCTGATCAGAAACAGACATCTGTTGAATACACTGTTCCCAATGAAAAACTGCTCCAAAAATACAAATTAAGATCGAGTCTATGGGCTGTCAGTGCTAAAAAGCTTGATTAAATAAAGAATAGAAAAACTTTTTACATCAGGCTTACAAGAAGATTATCGTAAATTTCACTACCTTTGCAAAAAATTAAAATAAGCTATGGCCAATATTGTTGCAATTGTAGGAAGACCCAACGTGGGTAAATCGACCCTTTTTAACCGTCTGATAGAAGAAAAAAAAGCCATAGTTGACCCTACCAGTGGTGTTACACGCGACAGGCATTATGGAACTGGCAATTGGATAGGAAAACACTTCACTGTAGTTGATACAGGAGGATATGTTAAAAATTCAGATGACATCTTTGAAGATGAAATTAAAAAGCAAGTCATGCTTGCCATCGAAGAAGCGACAGTTATTATTTTCATGGTTGATGTCGTTGAAGGATTGACCTCGATGGATGAAGACATTGTAAAGATATTGAGACGCAGCACCAAGCCAGTCATACTCACTGTCAACAAAGTGGACAGCAGCATGCGCGAAAACGACACTTTCGACTTTTACCAGACCGGTTTTGACAAGATTTTTTCAATATCAGCTGTTAATGGAAGTGGCACTGGAGATTTACTTGATGAAGTTGTAACCTATTTTACAGAAGCTGAGGAAGAAATTGATGAAGACGTACCCAGAATTGCCATTGTAGGGCGCCCTAATGTAGGTAAATCAACCCTTATAAACACCCTTATTGGTGAGGAAAGACACATAGTTACTCCATTGGCAGGCACTACCAGAGATACCAATTACACCCGTTATAAAAGTTTTGGCTTTGATTTCTACCTGATTGACACTGCCGGCATAAGAAAAAAGAATAAAGTTTCTGAAAATATTGAATTTTACTCAGTGATGCGTTCGTTGAGAGCCATCGAAAATTCAGATGTTTGCGTATTGGTACTTGATGCGCAATCGAGTTTGGAAGCTCAGGATTTAAACATCTTTTCACTGGCACAACGCAACAACAAAGGGGTTGTTATAATGGTTAACAAATGGGATCTGGTAGAAAAGGAAACCAATACACATTTGGCATACGAAGAAGCTATCAGAGAAAAGATAGCACCTTTTACTGATGTTCCTATTTTTTTTATTTCGGCATTGCATAAGCAAAAGATTTTAAAGGCTTTTCAGTCAACCATGGATGTATTCAAAAATAAAACACAACGCATTAAGACATCGGTACTTAACGAAAAGTTTTTACCTATTTTTGAAAGAAACCCGCCTCCTGTTTTCAAGGGAAAAGAAATTAAAATTAAGTACATCACCCAACTCCCCACCAGGTATCCCTGTTTTGTATTATTCTGTAATCTGCCACAGTATGTAAAGGACTCCTATAAAAGATTTGTTGAAAATCGTTTTCGTGAAATGTACAATTTTAAAGGTGTTCCAATAACCATTTTCTTCCGAAAAAAATAATGGACAAGTCGGACAGTATGCGCATTGACAAATGGATGTGGGCTGTGAGATTATTCAAGACCCGCACTTTGGCTGCTGACACTTGTAAGGGCGGCAAAGTCAAGATTGAGGGTGTATCTGTGAAATCGTCCAAAGAAGTAAAAATTGGTGATATTATTTCAATTCAAAGCGGCATCATCACAAAAAAAATAAAAGTAACCGGTATTGCAGGTAACAGAATGGCTGCCAAGTTGGTTGTTTCATTTTATGAAGACCTCACCCCTGCAGAAGAATACGAAAAGCAAAAACTTATACAAGCAGCACAGGCATACCAAAGACCTCGTGGATTGGGAAGGCCTACCAAGAAAGAGAGAAGAGAGCTTGACAGCTGGGAATGGTAGAGGGAAGTTTGAAGTAGTTAGAGTGAGCTAAAGTGAACTAAAGTGAGCTAAAGTGAGCTAAAGTGAACTAAAGTGAGCTAAAGTGAACTAAAGTGAGCTAAAGTGAACTAAAGTGAGCTAAAGTGAGTTAAAGTGAACTAAAGTGAGCTAAAGTGAGCTAAAGTGAACTAAAGTGAACTAAAGTGAGCTAAAGTGAGCTAAAGTGAACTAAAGTTTGGAGTACTTAAAATTTGGGATTTGTAATTTAGGATTTGGGATTTGAGATTTGGTCATTAACTGTCCTTTAATATGAGATTTCTTTCACAAAGTTGCCCTGATCGTCCCAGAATTTCCATTTTCCGGTTTGCTTGCCATCTTTGTAGAAACCTTCATAGCGTTTTTTACCATTTTCAAACCATGTGGTTGATTTGCCATTGTAAACACCATCTAAAAATTCAGCTTCGCTCCATTTATTGCCATTTTCGTAGTAATATATCCAAACGCCGTTTCTTTTCTCATTTTTAAACGAGCCTTCCATCTGCAACTTGCGTTTGGGATAGTATGTTTTTTCTCTCAGCAATTCTTTTTTTCCATCATCTTCATTATAATATCTGATCAAGCGGGGAGACTGGTCATCATATTTTTGTTCAACTACTTCTACCACTTTCTTGCATGAAAACAACATTAAAGAAAAAAAGAAAAGAATAAATATTTTATTTACATTTTTCATCTTGCTAAAGCTAAGGTGTCTATTTTTCTTTTTCCATATTTTTATTGAGAATTTCAACTATTGGCGCAGTAATATCGAATTTTTCATTGGCATACAAAATTCCGCTGCCTTTGGAATATCCCAGTATATAATCGAAATTATGATCTTTATTATAAGATTTAAGTGCGCTAAGAATACTATCAAACAAAATAGTCTGATTCGTAAGTTCCATTTCCATCAACTTATTCGACATGTTGTCTTTCAAATCGGATAATTGCTGTTGCTTTTGCATAAGAGCTGCTTCTGTTTTCTGTGCCTGATCGGAGGAAATGGCATACGATTGAACCTTTTTCTGGTAATCCTCAACTTCTGCCTGAAATTTTTTTGCTTTAGCTGCCATTTCTTCTTCCATTCTCATTTTGGCATTTTCAAGTTGTGTTTTGTAAACACCAAACTGTTTGTACTGACTCATTATTGAATCGGAATTAACAAAAGCTATTGAATAATTGGCATTGGTTGCCTTACTGCTTGCCACAGTTGTATCAGATTTCTTCTGATTAAAGAAAAGGATAAATAATACTATCATACCAATAAAAGTAAGCACATTCATCACACAATGGATTTTATGCATACAACTATTAGGTTTACAGCAAACTTCTTTTTCCATTTCTTTAATTTCTTCAGGTTGCGCATTGATTAATTCACCCTCGTTGGTGTCAGTTTTAATATTTTCTTCCATTGCTATAATTTTATTATTTATGTTGCAAAACTAATCAATTTTTCAAAGTTCAAAGAAATAAAATAATATCTATAAGTCAAAGTGTTGTATTTTTGTTTTGTCAAAAAAAATCAAATTAATTGAAAAAGAAAATACTTTTTTTATTTACTGCAACTTATCCGTTTGGTGAAGGTGAAAGTTTTATTGAAAATGAAATTCATTATTTATCGGCCGAATTTGATAAAATCATCATTATTTCTAACACTAAAAATGGTTTTAATAGAGCTGTTCCCAATAACATCATTACAGCATATTTTGATTACAACCTCAGTTTTTTTGAAAAAATAAGTGCTTTAAAAGGCTTGTTTGGAGCACATTACAAAAATGAAAAGGAAATCATTATAAACACCTATCATTTAAATATCAATAAAAACATTAAAAATATTGCTCTGACAAGCCTATTTAAAGCTAAAAAAATAAAAAAAATTATTTACCGGCTGCGCCTAAAATATACCGATAAAAACGACAAAATATATTTATACAGCTATTGGATGAATGATATGGCCACAGGATGTGCCTATGCCAAAAGCAAAGACGATTCATTAATTTTCATTTCGAGGGCACACGGTTGGGATGTCTATTTCGAAAGACACACGCCCCCCTATCTGCCTGCAAGAAAATTTATTGCGCAGCAGGCAAATCATTTATTTTTCATTTCAAAACAGGGTTTGGATTACTTCGTGCAAAAAAATGCTATTACTGATACAAGGAGCTTAAAAATATCCTATTTGGGCACTTCTCAAAGAAATAAAAAGGCGTATTGCAGAAATGACAAAGCATTTAAAATAGTCAGTTGTTCGTCAATTATTCCTTTAAAACAAGTTGATAAAATTGCAGAAGCTTTAAGTTTTTTAGATAATAGATATTCAATAGACTGGACTCATATTGGCGGAGGGGCTATGCAAAATCAGATTGAAAATAAAATTCATGCTTTATTAAATGATAAAAAACACATAAGGTGGACAATAACAGGGAACATGCAAAATGAAGAAGTGTTAAAATTTTACGACAATAACAGTATCGATTTATTTATTAATGCAAGTTTGTTTGAGGGACTGCCTGTAAGTATTATGGAAGCTTTTTCTTACGGTATTCCGGCCATTGCGCCAAATATTGGAGGCATCAGCGAAATTATTGATAATGAAGAAAACGGTTTTATTTTTTCAGCTGATATGACATCCGAAAAAATATCATTTGTCATTAAAAAAATAATTGATATGTCTGAATTCGAATATCTTAGCTTTAGAGATAAGGCTTATAATAAATGGCAATTACAATTCAATGCAGAGAAGAATTTCACAAATTTTATTAAAAATTTTGTTTAGAAATCTTTCAAAAAAAATGATAAAATCAATTTTTCAAATCAGATAAATATCAATTGTGTTAAAATATAAATAGGCAATAACACTATTATTGAAAATTTAAAAATATATCCAAAGAAGCTTGGCATTGGTATTTTATTTTCTTCAGCTATAGCTTTAACCATAAAGTTAGGTCCATTTCCAATATAAGTCATTGCTCCAAAGAAAACAGCACCGACAGAAATGGCTGTCAGAATTAATTCTGAAATATTAGCTACAATAGAAGCACCATCAGGAATGCTTAAACCTGAAGCCAGATTATAAAAAGAAACAGCAGTAGGTGCATTATCTAAAAATGAACTTAAAGCGCCGGCAGCATAATAAAAATGCCATGGGTCTTTAACCCCTAAAGATGCAGCATTCAATTTAAGATAAAGTAAAGCAGGCACCATTGTAATAAAAATGCCCAGAAATAAATAAGCCACCTCCTGTATTGGCCCCCAGGTGAATTTGTTAGCATTTCTAATCGCTTTTGTCGTCAATTTCAATGAAAGTAATGCACAAATAATAATTGCGACCTCTCTAATATAAGAAAAATAATGGTTACTGCCAATAACTTCAATATATTGTTTGTTTAAAAATGCCACAGAAAGCACAACTCCCAGTAAAAAAACAAAGTTTAATGAGCCATGAATTCTTATGGGTTCAATATGCGTTTTATCTGATTTAATATTTACCAGAGGTTCTTTTTTATAATAATAAGTGTCAACAATAAAGTAAATGATTAAAAGCAAACCATTAGCAAATGCCCATTCAACATCCATTTTGAAAAACCATGTAAAAGGTGCGCCTCTCAAATAAAGTAAAAATAAAGGAGGGTCTCCCAATGGGGTTAATAAGCCACCACAATTAGCCACAATAGCAATAAAGAACAAAATAGTATGCACTTTAAATTTTCTTTCCGAGTTTGTTTTAATGACCGGGCGGATCAGAAGCATGGCTGCTCCTGTTGTTCCCATTAAGGAGGCTAAAACAGCACCAATCAAAAGAAACAATGTATTTACTGAAGGTTTGGCCTCTATATCGCCTTTTAAATGAATACCCCCCGTAATTACAAATAAGGAACCCAATAAAATAATAAAAGGAACATAATCAAAAATAACAGCATCCATTAACTCAAGTGACAGATGGTTATATATCAAATACATAGCAGTTGGAATACCCAAAACCAATGAAACAATCAATTTATTTTTATTTTGTTCCCACCAATGTTCAAAAAACATAGGGCCTACTGCAATCATTAGTAGCATTATAACAAACGGAATCAAAGCCCATAAAGGAATACTTTCCAAATTATCCATAAAGCAGTTTATATTTTTTAGACAAAATTAATATTTTAAAGCAAAAAAATAAAGAAGTTTATTTTCGCACATTAAAAGCTTTCTTATAATTTTGTAAAAAAAAATCTAAAACGATATATTATGGGAAGAGCATTTGAATACAGACGCGCCTCTAAAGAAAAAAGGTGGGACAAGATGTCGAAAATATTTCCAAAGCTGGCTAAGCAGATTACCTTAGCAGCCAAAGAGGGAGGTATACACCCCGACATGAACCCTAAACTGCGCAATGCTATTATGACTGCAAAAACGCAGAACATGCCCAAAGACAATATTGATAATGCCATAAAAAGAGCATTGGGCAAAGATGCCGACACCCTTGTCGAAATTGTGTATGAAGGCAAAGGGCCTCATGGTGTATTGGTTTATGTTGAATGCACCAGCGACAATGTCACGCGTACAGTGGCCAATGTAAAATCGTATTTCAATAAAAACGGCGGTGGCTTTGTACCCCCAGGCAGCCTTGAATTTATGTTTTCCCGTAAAGCTGTTTTTGAACTTGAAAATGACAACAATGTTAATATTGAAGAACTGGAACTCGAATTAATTGATGCAGGTTTGGAAAGCATAGAAACAAATGAAGATACAATCTATTTGTATGCTAACTATACAGACTTTGGAAACATGATGAAGGCTCTGGAAGATAAAAATATAGAACCTAAAAAATCATCACTTAAAAGATTGCCCAATGCCCCTGTAAATTTTAATGAAGATCAATTGATTGACATCGAAAAAATGCTGGATAAAATCGAAGACGATGATGATGTGCAAGCTGTTTACACTAACATTGAATAATGGACAATGGACAGTTAACAGTGAGCAGTTTGTTCATGCCTGAATAACGTTGACCGTTTTTTTGACGAAGTTAAACATTATTTTTTATGCAGTTAACATAGTAGAATTTTCATTAACCATTAACCATTAACCATTAATCATTAACCATTAATCATTATCTTCATAAAGGTTGACGCTGATAGGAAAATGATCTGACAACTCCTCATCATGTGTTTTATAACCAAAGGATTTAAAAAAATCAGTATAAAATATATAATCAATTCTGAAATAGGGCAATTTGCCGTTATAGGTTTTTCCAATACCACTCCCACTTTTCAAAAAAGCATCGTTCATTTTACGGCTCAAAAGTCTATAGGCATACGATGAAGGTGTATCATTAAGGTCGGTACACAAAACAGATGGATAGGGACTAGAAGCTATATGATTGGCAACAATAGACACCTGATTGGCACGTCCGATAAATGCTTTCTTTAGTCGTTTCACAATTTTTTTAAAAATCTGACTCATTGCCTCGGGCTGTTTAACTTCAATATTAAGTGAGCTGATATCATCAACAAAATCCAAATCTTCAGAGCTTAAGCCGATTGAGAAAAAATGCCCATTGTATATTCTGATTGTATCTTGTTTAAATACAATGTCAGTAAAAATACATTGGTCTTGAATACTGTTATTGAATGCTATAACGCCTTTGTTGACAATTGGATATTTAGAAAGGGTTGTAATTCCAAACTTGTGTTCATTTCTTTTGAATGAAAAATAGGTATTCTCATTTTTCGCATCAATAATTTTGACAAGTGTGTCAATGGTTTTATATTTATGCAATGTATCGTAATAAACTTCCTGTAAACAAATAACATCAGGAGTTTCAGCTTTAATAAAATCAAGAATTTTATTTCTTCTGAATTTCTTATCAGCATCTTTAAAAGGATTGCCCAGATTAAAACATCGGGTATTGAACGACATAAGTTTAAGTGAAGGAACATCTTCAGAAACAGTGCTTTTTGATGAAGAAAAAATATTGAAATATTTAAAAAAAAGAAATGAACAAATAATTAATACCACAAGAACACTTAATGATATTTTTTTTCTGGAAATTAACCAAAAAATAAATACCAAAGTGCTTAAAATATACAAATAGGGAAAAACTATTCCAAAAAAAGCCAACACCCATATTTTCTCAGGAGAAATAAAACGTGATGAGAAGCCTAAAAGTAAAGCAATAAGTAAAAGGTAAGTCAAAAACTTTAAAAACTTTAAGAAGAAAGAACTTTTTTTGCTTTTAGACTTTCCTTTTGATTTCACTTTGGGTTTTACTTTAGGTTTAGCCATAATAAAATCAGTTTTTAGTAGAATTAAACAAAAAATCCTTATCCTCTTTACTTAAATTATCGTAACCCGATTTAGAGATTTTATCAAGGATTTCATCAATTTTTTTCTGCTTATCAACTTTTATAGCATTGTATTCATCATCGCTCAATGGCCTTGACCTGTTGTATTCTGCTTTCATCTTTGGTTTTCTGAATGGCATGCTGCGAAAAAAACCAAAAAAATCACCCCATCGTTGTTCAAAAGTATTTTTAATGATAAAGCCATAAAATAAACCAGCAGCAACACTTCCCAGATGGGCCAGATAAAGTGACGGCACATTAACACTCAGAAGATTAATTATTATTAATGCTGTTGTAATATATTTTAATTTAATGCGGGCAAAAATGACATTAAAAATCACATTAGGGGCATAAGCTGTAATGACCGACAGTACACATATTATAGCCGATTGAATGGCAGCAGAAAACAATTCATTATCAGGAAAAGCGAAAGCCGTATTCCGCCAAGTGAAAAACAGTCCAGCACCTGCAAAAAAACCAATGATATAGGCATATATAAATTGAACATTATTAAGTTTTCGGGCGAATAAAGCACCAGCAAAATATAACAAATACAGGAAAAAGAAAATCACATAAAATTTTTCTCTAAGCAGGCCAAACAAGATCAGATTGGCAATCAAAAAGAAACTTAACAACTTATTGCTGTTGTAAAAAAACATTATTTTTCTTATGATGGGGTCTTTATACATAGGCTAATAAAAACGGTTAATTTTTTTCTTCCAGTAATTAATGAGGAAGAACCCAAATATCATCCCTCCCAGATGTGCAAAGTGAGCCACATTATCGCCGGGATTGTTTGATATGCCCAAATACAATTCCACAGCGCCATACAACAGAACAAAATACTTTGCTTTGATAGGAATTGCAAAATAAATATACAGCATGGTATTGGGAAAAAGCATACCGAATGCAAGCAAAATTCCAAAAACTGCTCCTGAGGCTCCAATGGTTGGGACATTAATCAGCAGGTTTAATTTTCCCATTAAAGGATCAACAAAATTGGCATTGCCCTGAAGTACGCCATAACCCTGATTTAAAACTATATCAATTTGTTCGGGCGACATTTGTTTTTCAAGTGCTGCAACCTGAAAGTATAAAACTAACATTTGTATCAAAATGGCCCCCACTCCTGTAACAAAGTAATAAAGCAGAAAACGTTTGGGTCCCCACACTTCCTCCAAAACTTTTCCGAACATCCATACTGCAAACATATTAAAAAATATATGTCCGAAGTTGGCATGCATAAACATATATGTAATAATCTGGAAGGGTCTGAACATATCCGAAGCAAAATAATGCATGCCCAAAATGTCGCCAAGGTCGATGCCGAAAGTTTTACCTATTGAAATAGTAGCCAAATAAAACAATACATTGATGATTAAAATATTTTTTACCGCCATGGGCAAACTTCCAAAACCTCCAAAACTTTGTCTGATATTCATTTTAAAAAGATTCTACTGATTTTTAAAAATAGTTTCTAATTCTTGCATTTTAATAATTGTAACCGTGGATTTTCCATAAATAGTATGATAGGGATTTTCACAGGCAAACAATTTTTCTATCATGTCGTTCATTTCTTCATGATGTAAAACCTTCCCATACTTTATTGATACGTTTTTTGATAATGAAGCTGCTATACTTTCGTTTTTTTCGAGTTTCAAACCCATCATATTGCTTTTATAATTTTCGAGCATTTTTTCAAATACAAATTGCAGATTGTCATTGTTCAATTCGGGCGGTGCACCGTAAATAATCACACTATTTTTATTTTCCAACTTCATGTCGAAGCCCAACATATTAAACTCGTTCTTTAACTCCAACGCAAGTTCTGCATCAGCAGGTGAAAGTTCTATTTGTTGAGGAAAAAGCATTTGCTGAGAGACTGATTTTTTGTTTTCAAACAATTTCAAATACTTTTCATACAATATCCTTTCATGTGCGGCCTGCTGATCGACCAACATAATACCCGATTTCACCTGGGTGAGGATAAAACGTTTATGTATCTGAATCATTTTAACCCCTGTATCAATGGTATCATCCGAATCCCAATCGGGAGTCAGAAAATTGTTTGCATTTTCGGTTTTATTAACAACAACATCAATTTCAGGAGCATCATCAGTTTTGTGCGATAGTTCCTCATACAGCATTTGCCAGTTCTTCTTATTAGACCGCAAGAGTGGGTCTGTGTGAGTATGAGAAGGTGTATTGTCTTTTTTAAAAGGATTATAATCAGTATTGACTTTTATTGTCGGAGGTGCTACGAAAGTCCCGTTGGGTAAAGGGGTTACATCAAAATCAGTATCTTTATTAAAATCAAGCGCGGGCATGAAGTTGTGCATTCCCAATGCCCTTTTAACAGAGACATTCAAAAAGCTGTAAACCACTTTTTCATCCTGAAATTTTATTTCTGTTTTGGTGGGGTGTATGTTGACATCAATTTGTTCGGGGTCTATGTCGAGAAAGATAAAAAAAGAAGCAAAAGAATCTTTTTTTATCAAATCGTTGAAGGCACTGAAAACAGCATGATTGAGATAGTTATGTCTCATAAAACGCTTGTTTGTAAAGAAGTACTGTTCCCCTCTTGTTTTCTTGGCAAATTCGGGTTTTGAAATAAAGCCTGAGAATGTAACCAAGTCAGAAGTATGCTCAATGGCTATAAGTTTATCGTTGTAAGTATTACCAAAACATGCCACTATACGCTTTTTCAAACCACTTTTTTCGAGATGATACATTTCGGAGTTATTGTGAAAATAGGAAAAAGTAATTTGGGGATGTGCCAGTGCCAAACGTAAAAACTCTTCTGTAATATGCTTTAGTTCAATCTGTTCTGATTTCAGAAAATGGCGGCGTGCCGGCACATTGTAAAAAAGATTTTTAACTGCAATAGAAGTACCGGCCTCACAACTGCATGGTTCCTGACTTTTAACCAGAGAACCTTCATTGATAATAAGAGTGCCCAGCTCATCATTGTTACGTCTTGTTTTCATTTCAACATGGGCAATAGCACAAATCGAAGCCAGAGCTTCACCTCTGAATCCCATGGTGCGAATAGAGAACAAGTCCTTTGCTTCGTTTATTTTAGATGTTGCGTGACGCTCAAACGACAAGCGTGCATCAGTCTCCGACATGCCGCAACCATTATCATTCACTTGTATCAGTGTCCTTCCGGCATCTTTCACAATAAGTCTTATATTGTCTGCTCCGGCATCTATAGCATTTTCCATCAATTCCTTAACTGCTGAAGCGGGGCGTTGAATAACCTCTCCGGCGGCAATCTGGTTAGCAACTGAATCGGGAAGTAACTTTATAATATCTGCCATAAAAAAAATCTATTTTAACAAAAAATAAAGCATTGCAAATAAAAACGTAATAATCAAAGCCACTCTGGTCACCGAAAACTTAAATGCTTTGTTTTTTTTAGGGGCATGCCACCTTGAATGCAATTTACTTTTAAAATCCTCTATATCATACTCAAATTCAGTCTTTTGCTTTGCTTTATACGACTGCATAGCCTCTTTATCAGGATCATAAAAAACCGGTTTATAATTAAAACTCTTATGTTTATTTATTTTAAAGAAAATTAAAGCCATACTTAAAGCATTTCTAAGACTAATGCAAAAATACTAAAGTTTTAGAAATAATAAAATGTAAAAGAAATGATGGCCGTTTCTTAATGATAAATTCCTAAAACTTAACAAAGGTACTACTGCTCCTGATGAAATTATCATCATCAATAGCTACATTGTAAAAACCTTTCTGTAAGCGACTTACATTTATTTTTACATTTTGATTATCAGCTTTGGAAATTTTAACAATTTCATTATAAACAATCTGACCCAAAACATCAGTAATGACAATTCGTGAATGTTCCGATGTATTGGTAAGAGATATATTTAGCCAATTGGAAACCGGATTGGGATATATATTCAATTTTTCGCTTGAAAAAAGATTTTTAGGTACATCAGCAATGACATCCCCATAATATCCTGTGCGTGTATTGCTACCTTTATATGTTCCCCATAAAACCTTAGACTTGTCATAATTCACGTTAAGGTCGTACACATTGATATAAACTGAATCGGGTTCAGAGCCAAAATTCAGGTCATAGGACAAGGCCACCAGATTGGTCTTGCCATTGCCATCCACATCGCCTATGCAAACACCATTCATAAAAGTAAATCCCTTGGGTCTTAACGGGAAATCGTTCAACTCACCTGTGCCATCCATTTTGTAGGCATGTATAAAACCAAAGCCGAGGCTGTCCATCAGATTTGAACCGAACACCAATTCAAAGTCGGCATCACCGGTAATGTCGGCAACAGATATATATCCCTCCAGTCCACCTGATTTAACAATGGGAAAACCACTCAGCATATTGCCATTTTTATCCCATCCATAAAGCATGTCAAGGGGATCGGTATTGATAGGACGGCTCATAAATATTTTCCATTCACCATTTATTTTAACCACTGTTGGCGTGTTGTAAGTCCAACTGCCATCAGGTACATTTGCAGGCCACGACTGATAATCGGCATTATCATTTTGCATCACATAAAACTGTGGTAAATCACCGTGAGTAGCGCCCACAATTTCCATATTATTGTCATTATCAAAATCTACAATAACAGGTGACTGATAACTATAAGACTGACCGGGCGCAGTTGTAAGCGGGAAACCGGTTTCAGGCTGTCCATTCAGTTGAAAAATATATTTCGATTTGGTAGAATAATCTATTATTTCTTTTTGTCCGTCACCATCCATATCGGCCACAGAAGGAGTTACAGCCGGAATGCCATCAAGGGTTACAGGCCAGTTGGCACTGTAGGATGTGCCATCATACTTTAAAACATGGAGTTTGCCGGCAGGTGAAATCCTTTCATTGACGATGATTTCCATCTTGTTGTCGCCATCGAGGTCGGCAAGGGCCGGCGCACATATAATCCAGTTATTGTTGAAGTTGGCAGGCCAGCCTGTAAGCACATTACCCAGCCTGTCGAACACATATATGCGCCCATTAGCCGGACTACCTCCCGTAACCTGAACAATATCATTGAAACCATCACCATCCACATCCCCTACTGAAGGCGGATAAATAGCCGTTCCGATAATGGTTTTAGACCACAGTTCTCCCTGAAAAGTGTAAACGTATAATTTGCTGTCCACTGCAAAAATAATATCATCAGTACCATCAGCATTCATGTCGGCTAATGTCACATTGCGCATATTTTTAAAACTCGGATTGGCAGGTACAGCTACAGGAAAACCAGCCAACTGGTTAATAACAGCTTTAGCAGCAGGGCATACAGCAGGAGCTTTTACTTTTTCAGCACCAATGCTCATATCTTCTTTCATGAAAGCCCGCCTCCACTGCTGTGAAAAGCTTGCAGAAACAAAAAACAAAACAAACGATAAAACAATAACATGTCTCATAATAATGGGTTTAATCATACGCAAAAATAGAAAAAACGAAAGATATAAGTGCCAAATAATTATGATTAATAAAGCTTTTAAATTACTTTTTTTCCAATAAAAAAATAAGATAATTTATAGAACCGCAAATCAAAGCACTTTCAAAGTTGCCATAAGGAGCAACAGGATTGTTTATATAACGATTGATATTGTAATCGTAAAATTTATTGTATTCGGAATTGGGAAAATCATTAAAAAGTACCTGTCTGATGTACAATGAATCATAAAACAAATCATACTCCGGTATTTTCCTCAATTCTAATGAACGAATAGATGGAATATTTGTATTGTTCTTAAGCTGTTTTATTGACTTTATGTTATAAGCAGCAAAAATACGTTTATAATAATCGTTGTCTATAGCTGAATCACTCTGAGCTTTGCATAAAAAAGAAGTAATGATAAATATGACAAAAAAAACAGTTTTCATATTCTATAATTTATGAAAAGTAAAAAATAACCATATAAATTTACAGCTCTTTCAAGTAATTTGGACAAAAATCATATCCATTATACCACGCAATTCCTCCACCGGGTTCTATAGTAACATTTTTAAAATTTTCATATTTCAATAAATCTCTCGTAATTCCTCTGCCAATAAACTTTTTAAAATCAATAATTTTCTCAATACCATCATTGAACTTTATCCAAATTTGAAAATCTTCTAATACTTTTATTTTTACAACTTCATTCATTGCTTTTATTCTAATGGTTCAATTGGACTTATTGCATCAGGTATAGATGCCTTTTCCCAATTACTTAATAATTCTTTTCTGTGTAAGGAAGCCCACTCCAAAACTAGTGCATGTGCACGTTTAGGTATTACACCAGAAATTATATTTAAACTTTGAATGTCATATTCAGCTTTATATTCTTGATATTGAGCATGAAAATGAGGCGGATTATGATCACCAAAGTACATTCTAATAATTATTCCATAAAATCTTGATATTTCCGGCATAATCAATTTAATTTTATTTACACAAATATACTACAAATTAAAACGTGTAGTATTCAAAATGTAAGAAATTTTTCAAAACATCAATTGTAAAATTCCCATTAAGACTTAAAATCAGTGAATTTTAACAATTTTTACAGTTTCAAGCATGTTGTCTGACTTTATATGGCAATAATACACGCCATTGGCAGCACCGCTTCCATCCCATCGTATTATTTGACCATCATTGTAAAAATCGTCATACAATGTTTTCACTTTCATACCCTTGGAGTTGTAAATTTCAATTAAAACCTTTTTTCCGCAAAATGGCGTAGATAAAGCTAAAGCCGCATTTTCATTAAAAGGATTAGGATAAATGACAGATGCACTGTTTTCATTTTCATTAAGTGCAGTAACAGTAATATTGATATAATCATTTTTAATCACTGTCTGATAAGGCACACCATAAGATGTGGTGAGCTTTACGCTGTACAATCCGGGAGCGGTGTAAGTATAAACTGGATCCTGTAAAGAGCTTTCGTCGTTGCCATCATTGTCAAAATCCCAGGTCCAGGCTGTAGGGTTGCCTGTTGACAAATCGGTAAAGTGAACTGTCAGAGGCACATTTCCTGAAGTGGTATCAGCCACAAAAGCGGCACTGTCGCTAATGGATGAAGAAACTGTAAAAACAGCCTGTTCAGACCACTCACTCCATTTTATATTGCGGTCGCGGTAACGAACCCGCCAGGCATAAGTACTCCCTGCCGATAGTTTTCCCACAGGCACCTGCAATCTGCGGAGATCAATACCTGCATTCATATCAACCGGGGTATAATCAGGAGCCCCGCTGTTACCAAAAATATCAGTATAATCTCTGATACTATCAAGTAAAGGAGTAGCCCAATTGCCGGGAGCAATGGTAATCTGAAACTGTGAGGTCATCATAGAGTCCTGTCCGTTAAATGCAGAAGCCACAAGAATCGGTGTGGCCGAAGACACATTTATGGGTGAAAGTGTGAGCGGTTTTAGAGGCTCTGGTCTGTTGGTATAATAATGACATGTTTCAATCGGAATATTGTTCATGCGCAAATCGGGGTTACCCAGGCTGTATGTAATGGCTGTATATGACTTATTATCCACATCAACATCCACAATCACATAGCTGTAGTAGTCATACATACTTTGAATTTCGGGATAATCGGTTTGGTTGGGATACATACCCCACCTGTCGAGATAAGCACCGGCACCACCCAAGCACATGATTCTGAAATCCTGAGGCTGGCTGTGTGTCGATTTAAACACACCACTCTCATAGTTATGAGAATGTCCGTAAAAATTCAAAGCCACCTTTGGATAATTAGCCAGTTCAGCATATACAGTATTTTCAGTAAAGGTATTATTGCCATCAGGCCACATCTCTGAATGTCCCGGATGATGGTTATAGGTAAAAACAAAATCTGTACTTGGGTCGGCATTGCTTTGCTCCAGTTTGTTATGCAACCAGTCCGTCTGGGTACTTATCTGATAAGTGGTGTTGGTATTAATTGCAACGAACTTGCAATTGGCCACTTTGAAAGAATAGAAACGTTCGCACAGGGTATTGGGATATGCATAATCGGAAAAATCTTCATATTTCATGTACTGATAATAAAAATTACTGCTTCCTTCATGGTTGCCAATGGAAATCATAAATGGAATGGCATGAGAAAGATTTCCAAAGGGATTAAAATATTCTTTTTCGTAAGAATCAGCAACACTGCCATCGCCTACCATATCACCCGACCTTAACACAAAAGAAACTGAGTCAACCCAGCAGGGTCCGTATAACTCCCTGAACTTATCTTCCATGGCATTTGATACAACTGCAGGCATGTTGATATCGCTCTGAGAATCACCAATCATGGCAAAACGCAGATGCTTGCCGGGGGTGTTTTGTTCAAAGGGTGTCCGGAATTCATATATCTGCGATGTGTCACTGCCACTGATGCAGCGGTAGTAATAACGGGTATCGGGAATCAGTCCGCTTAATTTGACTGTATGCCAGTTTTTAACATCTATGGTTTCATAAGCACCTATACCTGAAAAACCAAGTGCCTGTGTGGTACCATATTGCACCAATGTACTTGAAGTCTGTGCTGAATGCCAACTGATATATATCGACGTGGAAGTCGGTGACTGCAGATAGGCATTGATGCTTTTGTGTGTTGTATTAAGCGCATGTCCAAAACCGCCCAACGAATCAACCTGCACGGCACTAAGGTCAGTCCCGTAAACCGCCACTTGTGAAATATCCATCACATGATCCTCCCCGTTATCGTCGGCAAATAAAAGAAAATTATTCTGTCCAGTAGAAGGATAGAGTGCAAAACGTCCGTCAGCAGTCTGAGAAGTGCCGCTAAACAACAACTGACCATCGAGATAATAATCAAAATGATTGCCCAAACTGACAGAGATAACAAGGCGATACCATTCTCCAGCTTTCAGTGCATAAGAGGAATATCCGGTGGCCGATACCCCAATGTTGCCCGAAGGGCTTATAAATACTTCACCATCATTTCCACTGGTGTTGGCAGGGTCGGTCTGATAAAAACACCGCCACATGCCAAACTGGTTTATTTTGAAATCGTAAAGCAACGTATATTTATTGACCTGAACCGGACTGCCACTACCATTAGCAGGTATATTATGAATACAGTTGAAATAAGCACCAACACCAAGTCTGACTGCATGGTCGGCAGGCGATACACCTTTTACAGATTGAATATAACCTACAGCACCAAGGTCAGTACCAAAAGAGGCATGCGATACATTGGTTGTGTCATCAAATTTCCAGTATCCTTTAATGCCCGAAATGGCATCAGGACTCACGCCTGTTTGAGAATAGATTAAAGAAACAAATAAAAAAATAAACAGAAAAGAGAGTATTGATTTTGTCATAAAATTATGTTTTAATGCAAATTTATTATAATAAACAAGACTGTTTAATTTTTTATTGAATATTAATAAAAATACTACATTTGAAAATAAATCACTTCAAAATCAAGTTTATTCTATTAAAACTAAAAAAACCTCCCAATGAAAAATAATTTGTTGAAAGTTTTAATATTTTTAGTGTTTCTCCTTTCTCTAACCCCCTCTTGTAAAGAAATCCGCGACCTTCTTAAAGCCATTGATAAATATGGGTATAAATCAAAAACACCTTTAGGAAAAAAGGACATCCCTATTGACAAACTGATACTCGGAAGTTATGTTTATAACAATCTGCCCATCATCATTTCCGAAAAAGACAGTTATACTTACAAATTAAAATTCCTGGCTACAGAATTGGACGAAAGCGACATTGAAATTGAAGCCTTTTTATCTGAAATTGGCACTTCAAAATACCTTAATCTGGATCTGGGATACAGTTTTTGCTTTTTAAAAATTGATGATGTCTCTATTCTTAGAGATGTTGATGTGAAGCTTATTAAAAATACGCTTGAAGGCTATGTCAATGAAAAAAACCTGAGAAGCTGGCTTTTAAAACACGACAATGAAGATGAATTTGTCACAGACGACAGTACTGAATTAGATATTTTTTATGTTTTTAATTTTTTAAAAATCACAGAAGAAAGAGCCTATCAAATTAAGAATGAGCAACTTAAAGAAAAGAAAGAAAATTTATTCAGCAAGTGCACTGGTTACGAGAACTACAAAGAACTTTCAGCAAAATATATGGGAGACCCTTCACTTTCAAAAGCCAGAGAAGCCATACTTGATAAATGTACTACCATTGAAGACTACGAAGATTTTGTATCTTATTTTGCAAGTGATATCCTTTGTGATAAAGCCAAAAAGATTATTGTAGAAAAGAAGTTATTTTTAAAGGACAGTGCTGATTTTAATGTCGTTATTACAAAAGACGACATCCATTCATACCTCAATTATATTGACGGATGTGCCACAAAAATATACAGAGATTCGGCGGTTAAGATGCTGCCTCCCATTGCAGAGAAAATTACAGAAGAGAACATTGAATGGAAATGGAATGGCGGTGATAAGAAAGAAGCTATTATGCTCATTACTTATAAAATTGATTATGCACCTAAAAATATAAACACCAGCTGGTACAGAGAGCACCTGACCAATTATGGACTTAATATAGAACAAGCTGTGATGAAAGAGAAAGCTTTAGCGTACCTCGACAAGCTGGCTATGGGAAATGCCACAAGAGATGAAATGCTTGACTTATATTTAAGCAAGGGGTTTTTGCTATGGTCGCTTGAAAAATACGATCAGGCGCTTGAAGTGTTTAAATCAAAAATTCATGAAACTTACCAGAACAAAGAGGATTTGACTTTTAAAAAGAATGTCAAATTAAACTTCAATGCTTTCAAAAAACAAGGGGTTGTGCTGCCCGATGAAAACAACATGTGGAAAAGAGTTAAAAAATTAAAATAGAAGCATTTACAAAATCCATAAGTATAGTTTTAAATGTATCACCATCTCACATTTCTTTTGGCATAACATGGTATAATATTTTAAATATGAAATATTTACTATTTTTGTTAAAAAATATAAATGATGAAAAACATATTTATAATTCTATTGACAGTGCTTTGTATAACAAAGAATAGCAATGGACAGCAGATTGATACTGTATTAAATAAAAACATAGGTGGCTCAGGTGAAGACATATTATACAATTTCTACAAACTCAATAATAACAATTATATTTTTGTAGGAACGACAAATTCACAGGATGGAGATGTCTTAAACAACGAAGGCTTTTTTGATTGTTGGTTTACACAACTCGACAGCAATTTAAATGTTATAAATTCATATACCTTTGGGGGAAGTGATAATGATTACTTAAAAGACGTGATGCCATTAAGTGACACATCCTTTTTACTGCTTATTGACAGCAGGTCAACGAACGGAAGTTTTAACAACAGTGGATACGGGTTTAATGATGTTTGGATTAAAACATATTATCCAACAATTAATTCCTTGTCACAAGGTTTGGTATTTGGAGGTTCAGCTAATGATGATGTTGTGCATATTAACAAAAAGAATGCTGGTGGATATATAATTTCAGGAGAAAGTGAATCATCTGATGGCAATCTCCCAGGAAATTATGGACAAACGGATTTATGGGTGCTTAATCTACTTTCAAACAGCAGTGTGGCCTGGAGTAAAAATTATGGCGGTAGTGGTTATGACCACATTATATCTTCGTATCAGCTTGACGATGGCAATATAATGGTATTTGGCAATACCTATTCGAACGACAACATGGTTCATGGAAATCATGGCAGTAATGATTTGTGGGTGTTAAAACTCAACTCGCTTGGTGATACACTTTGGACCAAGTGTATAGGTGGATCGCAAGCAGATGTTCTATACAATGTTAAAAAAATAAATGATAATGAATTTGCATTGATTGGCATGACCAAAAGTTTAGATGGAGACTTATTTTATGTAAAAAACACACAAAGTAAAGTTACTCCTTATGATGGATTTTATCATGTTATTGACGCCAACGGACAATTCCAGTATGGAGGTCGCAGAGGAACCGGGTTCAATAAAGACATGGGATTTTATGATTTGATTTATAATGATTCGAATGATATTGATGTGTTTGGAATTATTGATTATGACAGTTTAAATACTATGACCATTGAACATGTTGACATCTGTATGTTAAATTCTAATGGGTTTACTTGGGGGGCGTTAAATAGTTTTGGTGGTGATAGCTATGATGGGTCAACTACTATCAAAGCCCTTAAAATAGATTCTATGAAGTATATTATTGCAACAAACTCATTTTCAACGAATTTAACATCAAATTATCACGGTGAAGGTGACGTTTGGCTTTCTTTGATTGAAAAATCAAGTAATTTATCCATTTCTGAATTGAATTTTTCGTCGCCCAAGGTATTTCCAAATCCTGCCACTTCTTCTGTTCATATTACAAATCTATCAAGCAACAGAAAATGGCATTATGCCATATATGATGTAACAGGTAAAGTTCTATTAAGCGACTTGATAAAAAAGGATTTTAAAATAGATATAAGCACTTTGGGAAAGGGCATCTATATTATTGCTTTTTCAGATGGTTTAAATTCTTATGCAAGCAAATTAATAAAGGAGTAAAAACATTTTCTTTTCTATTCTATCCCTGATATCGCTTTGGCGCAATTTATTCCATCAATGGCAGATGATGTAATGCCCCCTGCATAGCCTGCTCCTTCACCACAGGGAAACAAACCTGAAATAGTGACATGTTCAAAATTTTCTTTTCTGGGAATTCTGACAGGTGATGATGTACGTGACTCAGTACCAAGAATGATAGCCTGATTGGTGTAAAAGCCCTTCATTTTATTGTCAAACTTAACAAACGCTTTTTTTAATGCGTTCCCTATAAATGAGGGTAATAATTCTTGCATCATCACTGATTGAATGCCGGGGATGTAAGATGTTTGTGGCAGCGAATCTGAAAATTTGCCTTTCACAAAATCAACCATTCTTTGCGCAGGTGCTGTCTGCGTATTTTTCTCATTGACCACACATCCCTTTTCCAACGCCTCCTGAAAGGCCAGCAACTGCAATGGACCATATTCCTCAATATCAGTAGTGTCCTCAGGGTTTACCTGAACAACAATTCCTGCATTTGCAAAAGGAGAATTACGCTTTGAATTTGACATGCCATTAACCACAAGTTGATTTTGGTCTGTTGCAGATGGGACAATAATGCCACCCGGACACATACAGAATGAAAAAACACCCCTGCCATCAATCTGCTCAACAAGTTTGTATTGTGCCGGTGGAAGCCGCCGGTTGTAATCACTGCCATGATACTGAATGCTGTTTATAAGTTCCTGAGGATGTTCTATCCTGATACCTGCAGCAAAAGGTTTGGGTTCTAACAATACACCTTTCTTGTTTAATAAGCGATAAATATCCCTTGCAGAATGGCCGGTAGCTAATACCAGTTTACTTACTGGAATACTGTTATTATTATTGATGATAATTGATTTTACTTTACCTTTAACAACCTCTATATCAGTAAGTTTACTATTAAAATAAAATTCACCACCATAATCAATTATGGTTTCTCTTATTGATGTGATAACTCTGGGCAACACATCAGTGCCAATATGGGGAGTGGCATCATATAATATTTCATTGGGAGCACCATGGTCAACAAAGGTTTTTAACACACTGAAAATATCACCTTTTTTCTTTGAGCGTGTATAGAGTTTTCCATCAGAAAAAGTGCCTGCCCCACCCTCTCCAAAACAATAGTTTGAATCAATATTCAGCTTATGTTCTCTGTTGAGTTGGGCTATGTCAACTTTTCGCTCACTGACACTTTTACCCCTTTCATAAATAATAGGTTTAATGCCGGCTTTAAGAAATTCCAAAGCAGCAAACAAGCCGGCAGGCCCACTGCCAATAATGTGCACCGTTTTTTTATCGGAACACTCCCTAAAACTAACTGTATAATTTTCATTAACAAACGGTTCGTCAATAAAAACCCTGAATTTAAAAAGATATTTTACAGGTTTTTTCCGTGCATCTACAGCTTTTTTTAAAATGTCAAAACCATTGATTCTTCCTTTTTTAATACGCAGATTGTCAGCAATATACGATATAAAGTTTTTTTCTTCCAGGGCTTGCCCGACAGTCAGATAAAGTTCTATTTCTTTTGGCATTTTATTCGAATAGGAAAGAAATCATGAGGGTTTTGGAATTCAGGCGGTCTATGGGTGTGGTGTAGATGGTCTGGTCTCTGATCAGTAAATCTCTGATACCATAAGCCATTTTTAATTCAGTGGCGAATTTAAAATATTCGAGGTAGAAATCGAAACCTACACCTACTTCAAATGCATAGTCGTGTTTTCTTAGTTTTACCAGCTCTTCATCCTGATCTTTTTTCGATTGCTTGGAAGCCAGGTCAATGGTATATTTGGCGCCGCCAATAACATAAGCTCTCACATTGGTAAGTCTGGCCGACTTGTATTTAAGCAATAAAGGAAATTCAAGTAAAGTAGATTCTACCTTTTTCACTTCATTGTATATAATAGTGTCTTTATAGGCCAGTTTATAATTGAGGTTCCTGTCTCCGAAAGTCAGGGTAGGAATAAACCTGAAATCGAGGTATTGGGTAAGCCTCAGATTTCCCACAATGCCAATATCAAAACCCCATTGCGGGACTGACTGCAAGACAAATAAAGAATCGAATTCCTTAAAATCTTCTTTGGGTCGGATGGCAAAATCCATCTTGTTTAAGCCCAGAATAAACCCAAAATGATAGGGTTTGTAATCGTAACTTGGCAAATTTTCTATCAACACCCTTCTCTGCGCATTCACAAAGGTTGACATTAAAATAAGTACCAATAAAATAATTAATCTCTTCACTTTCACGCTCTTAATTTTGCATATTAACGCATTCAATTGTAAATTATTTTATATGTTTTACTTATTTGAATTGTACAAGGTTGCAATTCCAAAAGTCAGAGGTCTGTTTTTTACATTTAGAAAGCCGTTTTTTTTCAATATCATATTGAATTTATCGCCACTCGGAAAATCAAAAACTGACTTATTCAGGTAACTATAAGCATATTTATGACGGGATATTCTGTTGCCGATAAATGGAAGTATTTTAGAAAAATAGAAATTATAAATATTTCTAATGATTAAATTTTCTGGTTTAGAAAATTCAAGAATGTTCAAAGAACCATCTTTTTTTAATACGCGATGAATCTCTTTCAGTCCGGCATCAACATCAGAAAAGTTTCTAATGCCAAAGCCAATAGTGACAGCATCAAAAGAATCGTTTTCGAAAGGAAGTGCCAAGGCACTACCGGCTTTCAATTCAATTCTGTCCGAAAAGTTTAAATTCACAATTTTTTTTCTTCCAACTGCCAGCATTTCTTCCGAAATATCTACCCCAACAATTTTTTCAGAATCCAGTTTCTTTGCAATATTTATAGCCATATCCGCAGTGCCGGTAGCAAGGTCAAGCACAACAGAATGGGGCCCGTTTCTCAACGAATTGACTGTTACTTTGCGCCAATATTTATCAATACCCAATGAAAAAAAATGATTGAGAAAATCGTAGCTACCGGCAATGCCATTAAACATCTGCCCAATTTTCTCCTCATTCTTAACTAATGTTTCGCTGTCTGATGTCAATGGCATATTTAATATATTCGAACTTTAAGCTATTTTATTTTTTTAGGTGATGAATTATTTTTTAGGCAGTTAATAGTTTAACAGCTTCGTTCAAGAATTTTGTTTTATCAACAGGCACAACACCTACATACTCGCACACTATGCCTCCTGCCAGGTTAGACAGCGAGGCAACAGCAACGGCATCTAATTTTAAAGCCATACAGAGTGCAGCAACACTTATTAAAGTATCGCCGGCGCCAGAAACATCGGCTATATTGCGAAAATGAGCTAGAATTCTTAAAGTATTAAATTTATCATCTTTCTTTTCAGAAACCAATACACCACGTTCGGATAAACTAACCAATACAGTTTTGATATTTTGTTTTTTTTGAAATGTTGAAATTTCAGTACTTAACATTTCATCATCATCATGTTTTATTTCAGTTTTCAAGCCTTCACAAAACTCTTTAAAATTGGGTTTAAAAAGAGAAACATTTTTATAGTTGAAAAAATTGTTCCTTTTAGGATCCACAACCACAGGGATATTATGGCTTTGAATCAGCTTTACCGATTCGGTAATCAAATGCTCGGTAATAACGCCCTTGTCGTAATCTTCAAAAACAACCACATCAATTTTTTCTTTTTCAATAATGGCTTCAATATGTTTTAACAAAAGGTTTGTTTCTTCTTTACTGATGGCGTTTTCAGTTTCCTCATCAACTCTCAGCATTTGAGCATTGTTGCCAATAACACGAAACTTGACAGTTGTCAATCTGTTTTTAGATTTCAATATGCCATGCGAAGGCATTTTTTCTTCTTCGAGTAATTTATAAAATAAATCGCTTTTATCATCATCCCCTATAAAAGAGCAAAGGATAGGCACAGCGCCCAAAGACTTAATATTTTTAGCCACATTGGCAGCACCTCCCAGACGGTTTTCTCTTTTAACAACATTGACAATAGGCACAGGTGCTTCGGGCGACAAACGCTTGACCTGCCCCCAGATGTAAGAATCTATCATCACATCGCCAATAATGAGCACTTTTAAGCCTGAAAAGCTATCGAAAATGGTATTAAGTTTTTCCTTAGTAAACATGCGTTTATTTTTTAAAACTTTGCAAAGATATTAAATTTTAATAATTACGTTTTAGTAATTGGGTTTAGGGGTAATTTCATTTTTCGAGGTGCTGGACAGAATAAAACAGAGGCTAAATCTTTTAGTCCGACTCCGATAGCTACCGGATCTCACTATATATTTTGTGGTGCTGTTTAAAACCATGCTGTTCATTTTCTACAAATTGGAA
>Ga0172368_10002108_pt1 | contig 25941 bp, 26 predicted proteins | sample Lak11m_FD_114540 | JGI IMG/M metagenome (GOLD analysis project Ga0172368, IMG submission 114540) | Freshwater microbial communities from Kabuno Bay, South-Kivu, Congo - kab_022012_11m | ecosystem: Environmental > Aquatic > Freshwater > Lake | place: Democratic Republic of the Congo: South-Kivu...
CTCGTCTTTGCTGGCGACGACCTTATCGGCGCGACCCAAGTCCTCAACTCTGACAGAATCGAGTTTGCGACCCAGATCACTACTAATGACGGTGGCGCCAGTGAGGATAGCGATATCCTCAAGCATGGCCTTGCGCCGATCGCCAAAGCCAGGGGCCTTCACGGCCAAGACATTAAAGGTGCCACGGAGCTTGTTGACTACGAGTGTAGCTAGAGCTTCGCCATCGACATCGTCGGCGATGATGACCAAATTTTTACTGACTTTGACAAAATTCTCGAGGAAAGGAACCATGTCCTGGATGCTACTGACCTTTTGGTCGGTGACCAAAATATAAGGATTGTCCATCTCAGCTTCCATGTGCTCAGGATTGGTGACAAAGTATTGAGAAACAAAGCCTTTGTCAAAAGCCATGCCGTCTTTGTGCTCGATTTCGATTTCGAGACCTTTGCTTTCCTCAACCTCAACCACCCCATCTTTGCCAACCAAGTTAAGGGCCTCGGCGATCTTTTCACCGACCACCTCGTTTTGAGCACTAATGGTCGCCACTTTGACCCAATCCTCTTTTTTGACATCCTGCTTCATCTTTTTGAGTTGCTCAACGATAGCGACAACAGCTTTGTCGATGCCCTTTTTCATGAGCATGGGGTTAGAGCCAGCGGTAACATTTTTCATACCGGCACTAATTAGTTCTTTGGCGAGCAAGGTCGCAGTCGTGGTACCGTCACCCGCGGCGTCATTGGTTTTGCTGGCTGCCTCTTTGACCATTTGGGCACCCATGTTTTCAAAGGGATCTTCGAGCTCGACCTCTTTGGCAACACTGACGCCATCGTGAATGACGCTGGGGCCACCCCATTTTTTGTCGATTGCGACGTTCCGACCCCGGGGGCCGAGAGTGGTAACCACGGCACTAGCTAACTTGGTGGCACCAGCTAGCAGTTTTTGACGGGCATCGTCACTGTAGATAATTTGTTTTGCAGTCATTTATACCTCCTAATTTTCGTAACACGTAACACGTGCCACGTAACACGTAATTATTTAATGACGGCGAGAATGTCGTCGAATTTGAGGAATTGATATTCGACAGCGTTAATTTTCACATCATTACCGCCCCATTTTTTGTAGACGACTTTATCGCCAACTTTGACGGGACATTTAATGGTGGCGCCTTGTTCGGTTGCCCAATCACTACCAACGGCAATAACGGTTCCAGCCTGAGGTTTCTCGTCATGGTTATCGGGCAAGTAGATGCCACCCGCAGTTTGAGTAGCCTTTTCCTCGGGTTGGACTAAAACATATCCTGGCATAGGGGTTAATTTTTTGGAATCTAAGTTCATAGTTCCTCCGTAATATTCGTACTTAGTACTTGGTACATGGTACGTGGTTAGTAATAATTAGCAGTTAGTGATTGCGAGTGCTATGTTAGCAAACGACGAGCGAGAGTGTCAACTATATCAATGTAGGACGTGAGAGAAGACAAGCGAGGGCTTGACCACCACCAATGCAGATGGTAATGACAGCATAATCGGCGTTAAAAACCTTAAGTTGGTGAGCGGCAGAGAGCAACATCCGAATCCCAGTTGCACCAAAGGGATGTCCCAAAGATACCGCTCCACCCCATTGATTGATGCGCTCAGGGCGAAGACGGAGAGCGCGAGCGACATAGAGAGCTTCTGCCGCATAAGCCTCGTGAATTTCCCAAACCCCAATATGATCCAGAGTTAGGTCATTATCATTAAGAAGTTGACGAACTGCTAGAACGGGGAGACGACCATAATCTGCTGGGTCTGCTGCAATTAATGCAAAACCTAGGATGTTGGCTAGAGGTTGTGTGGTAGGATTTTGTTGTAGATACGAGGAGGATACTAAATGAGCAGCTCCGGCACAATCACCAAGCTTACTACTGTTTCCGGCTGTAATACTTTCACCATAAAGTGAAGACAACTCAGAAAGACGTTCGAGGGTGAGGTCTTGGCGAGGAATCTCGTCCGTAGAAAGATTGGCTAACGGTAATATGTGGGAGGATAGATGATTTTGAGCCGAGAGAGAACGCAAGTTACTGAGTTGAGCATACTGGTCTTGATCGATGCGCGAAATGTTGGCATCTTTAGCCATTTGAGCTATCAATTCTCCGGAAGAGCGAAGAGAAGAATTAAGGAGAGGGTGGAGATGAGAATAACCAAGACGATCAGGCTCTGGGCATTGAGAGAAAGACTCAATTCCGGCCACAATAATAGAATCGGCGAGTCCAGAAACAAGCGAGGTATAACCAAGTCGAGTAGCCTCAAGACTAGAGGCAGAAAGACGGTTTATGGTGGTTGCGGGGATACTGGACGGGAGTGAAGATAAAAGAAGGGCTTGACGAGCGATGTTTTTCCCGGCGACTGCAACCTGATTGACACAACCAACTAGCAAATCATCGACAGAACTTAGGTCTGTTCGCTCGGAGAGAGCAGATAAAGTCTTGGCGAGCAACTCATCGGGACGTAAATCCTTAAAAGCACCTCCCATTTTTGCAATAGGAGTGCGAATACCATCGAGTAAATAAGCGTGAGAAGTGAGTCGCTTTTTTTGAGTAGAAACAAAGATTTCTTTGAGTTGATTCTTGGCGATTTTATTGGTGGGAGTTTTGGGGAGAGTGGGCACGAATTCAATTAGGGCGGGAGTTTTTTGGTAGTTGAGATGATCTTGGCAATGAGTACGCACTTCCTCGATAGAGAGTTGAGCACCATCTTTTAATACAATATATGCTTTAATATCATCTTCTCCAAGAGGAGAGGGAATGGGGATTACGGCTACTTCTACAACCTGAGGAAGTTGGGCAATCAAAAGCTCTATTTCGCGACTACTAATGTTTTCGCCTTTTTTGCGAATAATGTCTTTTTTGCGATCGACGAAAAAATAAAAACCATCAGAATCCACCATCCCATAATCACCTGTATAGAACCATCCATCCTGGAACGATTCTGTGGTTGCCTCAGGATTATTCCAGTAGCCGAGGGCAAGAGCGGGAGTTTTGAGCACTATTTCATTTTCAATAAGTTGGACTTGGGTCACAATCTCGGGATGGGGATGACGAGCACCTTTGCCAATACTCCCTTCTTTGAGGTCGTCAAGCATGTTACTTAAGCCCATGGGGGCTTCGGTAAGACCATAAGTCTCGAGTAGAGGAACGTGAAAGCGATTACGAAATTCTTGAATAGTTGAGGTGGATAACCCAGCACCACACGCCAAGCGAAGGGAGTGAGAAGTCTCAAGCGGAGTAGGAGGTTGTTTTAATAAAATATTGGCAATCACTCCCAAAAAGTTGAATTCTGTTATCTGATATTTATTAATAGTTTCCCAAAAAGTGGAAGCGTGAAAAGAGTCGGTAATAAATATGGTAGCTCCAGCAACAAGAGCTCCTATTGTTGAATAAACCTCAGCGTTGACATGAAATAGGGGGAGTATGAGCAGGATTCGATCTGAGTGAGAAAGTGATGCACGATATGCAAAGGATTCTCCTCCAATAGTGTAGCTACGATGTGGGAGCATGACACCCTTGGGTTTGCCTGTTGTTCCAGATGTATAGAGAATAGAGGAGAGGGAATCGGGAGTTAGAGAGAGGTTTGGTAGAGAGAGAGAAGAGGTGGGAATATTTACAAAAGAAGATGTTAAAATGGTGTTGATGTTGGGAGGTAGGCGTGAGAGAAACAATTCGTTGGTAATCAGATGAGTAGATTCGGAGTGAGTTAATACATACTCAATTTCGGGAGCTAAATAGGATGGGTTTAATGGAACCATAACAGCCCCCAAGCGCATAAGAGCAAACCAGGTGAGGATAAATTCGGGTGAGTTGGAGAGAAGAAGAGCAACATGAGTGTCAGATTTTATGCCTAGGCTCAAAAAGTGTTGAGCAAGAGAGAGAGTTTGTGCCTCGAGCTGAGCATAAGTTAGTGAATAAGTTGAGGTTTTGAGAAAGGGGTGATTGGAATATTTTTGACAGACAGAGCTGAGGAGTTGGGGAATTGTCTGGGGTTGATACGACATAAATTTATGAAACGCTTACTTCGGACAAGAGCACGCCTTCGCAAATTAGACCGCGCGTTTCGAATTCTTTGTTGAGTTCGACTTTGAGTTGGGACTCGAGCTCGCTACGGGAGTTTTTGACTACAGCAGCGTCGATTTGAGTAAAGATTGCACTGATTTTGCTTCGACTAAAGGGACGGACTACTTTGCTGATAAAGTGCTCACCAATATTTTCCCAGAGTTCGGGGGCGTTGGCCTTGTCAATTTTTAGCAAAATGCTACCCTCGACCGTTACTTCTTTGCCATCTTTGGTGCTGGTTTTGATGGGCTCGTCCCCCAACTTTTCTTTGTTGCCGAGGTCAAAACCCTTGTGGATGGTGTATTCGAGAACTTGGGCGTTAAAAAGTTTGGCAACTTGCCAGAATGGAATTTTGAGATGCAATCCAGGGCCATAGACGTGTTTGAGGACACCACGACCTCGATCATAAACACAGGCAACATGGCCAGGAGGAACAGAGATGAAAAAGCCTCCTACTACTTCGTCAGCGAGGAAAGAAACTACTAAGTTATCAAACATACATGGTTATTCTAGCACGAAAGATTGATTGGAAAGTCGATTCTAAGCTCCAGTAGGGTCCGACCTTCCCTCGCCTAGTGTGTCTGGCTCGGGGTGGGCGCTTCCGTCAAGGTCGGACCCTCTGACGGCGCGTTGTTAGCTGAGTTAGGAGTTGCAGTCTGAATGCCTTGGATGGCGGTCGGCTCTTCCTCGGGGGGAGTGGGGGTTAAGCGATCCATGAGCTTGTTCCCCCAATCCTGGATAAGTTTGATAGTACTAAAGATGGCGGAGAAGGTAAGACTCGCAATAATAAAGACTTTTTTGCCCGAAGGCATAAACATAAAGATAATGTAGGAGCCCACGGGAAGGATTAATTGCATAAGGATTTTGTCTTTGCGGGAGACCGGGACGGGTGAGCGCATGGCAGATAAAAGCTCGACGATAAAGATCATGATTGACTGGAGAAGGTTGAGGGTGGGGTTGGTGTGAGAGAGATCATATTTACCCAAAAACATGAGGTTGATCACGTCGGGCTGAGGGACAAAGTCGTAGAGGAGGTAAAAGTCATGACCCTCAAGGCCAGTAGTAAAGATGCGATAGAGCATGAGGATAATGGCGATCTGAATGGCCATGTTGACTGAGCTAGCAAGAACGGTGCGGACATTGCCACGCATCACTTTTTTGGTTTCTTCTCTAAGCTTGATTGGCTCGTGGGCGTACGCCACCTTGATTTCTTCGATTTTGGTGACAATCTTTCTTTTTTCTTCTTCGCTTCGCTCCCCAGCGACTGTTAGAGGGTAGGTAATGAAGCGGACAACGAGGGAAAAGATGATGACGGCGATACCCATATCGGCGAGTTCGGGAGAGAGGCTACTCAAGATCTCGTAGAGACCGACGAGGATATTAAAGAATGGGGCGTAGATGTAGGTTTCGAACATAAAGATTATTATACGTGGTTTTGAGAATTAATTATTTGGGTGGTTGAGACTTCGGGGTTAAACTCATGGACAACGACTAGTTTCCCGCCATATTTTTCGGCGAGGAAAGATTTATTTTTCTGGTGGTTGGTGTGTGAGCTTACGGCGTAGATTTGGGGACGGACGGCGGACATGAGGGAGTCGTAGGCTTCGAAGTGATCAAAGTTATCGTTGAGTTGGATGACGTAGTCGACAGCAGGACGCACCACTGTGACACTGTGACACTGTGACACATGAGAGCAACGGAGGGACTGGGGATCGATGGGTCTCCCCTCTCCCTTGAGCACACGAGCGCGCTCATCGCTTTCGACGGCAACAATCAAGATGTCGCCTGCAGCTTTTGCTTTAACTAAAAATTTTATGTGCTCTTCGTGGAGGAGATCGAAGAAACCGGTGGCGAGAACAAGCTTTTTTTCCTCGGAGTGGAGTTGGGAGCAAATGGGGGCAATGGTCTTAATGGTGTAGAACATGGGGACATTATACCTTTGGTGAGGGATCGTGGGGGTGGAAGAAGGCGGAGTTGGGGGTAATGTGTTCGCGGGTGATACGCCGTTTCATATAGAGGTATTGGAGTTGGAAGAATATGTATTCCAGGTAATTCCAAAAGTTCCGAACACTCGCATTCTGCAAGGTTCGGAACTCTCTTCCTTTGGGTAAGGGGTGGTTGGGCAAGTATTTTTTTAACCAAGAGTTGGCGGAGAGGAGAGCCGAGCGAGTGTTGTGAGGGTCATAGAGCGGGACGGCTTGGATTAGTTCATAGGCGGTGTAGAGTGACTGGCGCGAGGCGGGGAGACAAAAAGCAGTGGGAGTGAGATATAAATTGAGGCATAATTTGCCGGAATTATTGCGGGAGTGCGGAGTGCGACGGAGACCAAAAATGGTGGTGTAGAGGGTGAGGAAAAAGCGTGTTGTCCAAAGTCGCTTAGGCTTTGTAATGATCATAAGATCAATGTCACCATCCCCGTTGGTGTTGTTGACGGCGAGGGAGCCTGTTAAAAAGATGGCAAGAATGAAGGGATAACGGGAGAGACGTGTGGCAAGTGTTTGGGCACGAGTGAGCAAAGGGATAGACAGCTTTGCAAATTTCAGGCGGCGAGGGACGAGGGATTGACGGTTGGGAAGATGATAATAGATGCCATGTTTTTCGATTTGATGAGTGCTAAGAAGAGAGGAAATTGTTTTGGAAAGAAGCGGGCGAAAGGACCTCGCCCCTACGAGTCGCAAATGAATTTCGTCGAGAGTGAGGGGGAAATCGAAGTGATCGGAGTACTTGAGTGTGGAGAGTACGGATTGAGATACATTGAGGATTCTCCTTTCGTCTGCCGACGAGCCCTTCTCGGCTTGCAGCCAGGAATTCCTATCAAGGAGAATCCTCTTCATTTCGCCTCGGGGAACTTGGTCAGAATTTGTGTTACACCCTCGTCGAGCGTTTTGAGAATAGAGCTAACAGTACTACCATCGTTGATGGCGTTAACTGCGTCTTCGTAGTATTTGATGAGTTGATCGTTAATACCCTCATCGAAAGTGCGATCGGTTAAGTACCAAGAGGAATAATTGGGTGCCTGAGTAATAAATGGGCTAACGAGTGGGTCATTGCTAAGAAGATTACTCATACTCGTTAAAGGATAGGGTTCGCCAACGACGTGGACTTGGGCGGCGCCCGCATATATTTTCTGGAGCACATCTTCACTACTTAAGTACTTAATAAATTTCCAGGCTACTTCGGAGTTGGCGCTACTTTTCGGAACAGCTTCCATCCAATAACTGGCCCAAGCAAGGTTGGTGGAGGGGAGGGTGGGGGCGGGAGCAACCCCAAATTTAAGGTCAGGATTGATGGCTTTGATCTCGGGGATCTGCCAAGAAGGAGCCAAAATCATAGCGACAGTGCCGGTCGCAAAGGCGTAGATACTATTGGGTTGAGTCGAATCCCAAGATTTGTCTTGAGAGGAGAAGATTGTATAGAAAGTAAGCGCATCTTGAACTGCGGTGCTACTGGGCTTGCCCGGATCGCCCGAATTTTGAAGAATTAGGAGTCCTAAAATATCAGACCAGTGGTCAATGTTGCCAGTGGTACCAATCGCCGCGCCAGCACGTTCGATAACCTTGGTTTCGGCATTGATTTTGGTTAAATCAAATGCGAGCTTGCGAAGAGTGTTCCAGTCGGAGGGAGGAGTAGCACCCTGCTCTTTGAGAATATCTTCGTTGTAGAAGAGAGCTAGGCCGTCGATACCGAGAGGGAGAGCGTAGATTTTGCCACCAGCACTCGCGTTCTTTTTGACAATTGGGTAATAGAGATCAAGAGTGGTTGAGGGAACCACGGTTTCGGGAGCGGGGGTGAGCGAGGCACGAAGCATGGGGAGCCAAGTATTGTGGATCCGAGCAATGTCCGGCGCACCAGTACCACTATTAATGGCGGACTGGAGACGGGAGCGGTAGTTTTTGGGACTTTGCATGGAGTAATTAATTTTCACCCCGGGATTGGTGGCTTCGTAGTCGGAGATTACGGCTTGAAGAACGGAATTGGGCTCCCATAATCCCCAGTAATTAAGAGTAATACTCTCGGTTTTTTTGAATAACTTGGGGAGGACGGTAAAGCCAAGAATAGCGAGAATCGCAACCACAGCAACGCCGATAATAATTGGGATTAGATTGCGGAAGGGAGAGGGAGAGATGTAGGGGCGCACAGGTGATTCTTGTGAAGGGATTGGGGCGGGCGACTCACGAGTCGCCCCTACGGGGTTGGAGGGCTCAGGAGCTTGATAGACGGGGACTTCGGCGGGTTGGGGCGAAGAAACCATGAGAGGTTTGTTGGGATCTACGGGAGCACCCGAATAATCTTTGGTAGGGTCAGGAAACTTAGCCATGTTACTATAATATCAGAGATGAAGAAAAGCATAAAGCAAAATAAGATTGGTTGGGTGAGAGTCGTGGGTTATTACTTACTGGGGGTAATGGCGGGAGCGATGGGATTAGTTGCACTAATGAGATTGATTTGGCATACCAAGTTTTACCCAGGTGTAACTGTCGGAAATGTCGTGGTCGCCGGACTCACACGAGCAGAGGCAAAAATCAAATTGGAAGAAGTGGTTAACAACTACCAAGCAGTTATTGATTATGGGGGTGGGAGCTGGGAGATACCCAAGGGTGCGGTCAATTATCAAATCGAGGCGAGCTTGAACGAGGCATATCGATATGGACGAAGACTCAGGGTCGAAGATTATTTATTGCTTTTGGTTAACAAGCAAAGAGCTTATCCATTGATAATTGCGGAGGGGAAAAGTGACGTGATGGTTGGGAAGATAGAAGAGATTGCTCGCAGTGTTGAGATCCCAGAAAGAGAAGCGGAGATTGAGTTGAAAAAAGGAAAAGTTACAGTAACTAATGGTGAAGATGGAGTGATAATTGATGGAGAGAAACTGGATAAGATGTTGCGGGAGCAATATGCCTATTTGAAAACTGAAAGATTACATATTCCGACATATATTGTAGTACGAGCCCTAGACGAAGAGAGTTTGCAACACCTAAAAAAACGTGCAGAAAAACTAATTGGAAAGAAGATTGGTCTTGAACTAGATGATGAAAGGATGGAACGGAATGAGAAAGAGCTTATTCCCCTATTAGCAAACTACGGAGGAGAAGTGGTTAGCACTGAGAGAGTAGCGGAGATGGTTGAAGGGGTAGCAAAGGCATGGAATAGAGACCCGCAAGATGCAAAGTTTGAGTTTGAAGAAGGGAAAGTTGTAGAGTTTGCGCCAGGAAGAGACGGAGTTGAGGTCAATATCCAATCAACAATAACCAATATCCAAACAATAATCGAAAAATTGTTGGAGGGAGAAGAGAAAGAAGTGAAAGTTGAGGTGGAGGTTACACGGACGCCACCCAAGGTGACGACAGAAAAGGTAAATGAGCTGGGGATCAAAGAAAGAATAGGAAGAGGTGAAAGTTTTTATGCCCACTCCATTCCTAACCGGATTTATAACGTGGCTTTGGCCTCGGAGAGAATAAATAGCGCTTTGATTGGGCCGGGAGAAGAGGTCAGTTTTAACAAAATGGTGGGAGAGGTATCGGGAGCAACGGGATATCGACCAGCCTACATTATCGAAAAAGGACGAACGGTGCTCGGAGATGGTGGCGGACTGTGCCAGGTTTCGACCACGATGTTTCGAGCCGCCATGAGCGCGGGACTACCCATACTTGAGCGATGGGGACATGCGTACCGGGTTAGTTATTACGAACTAGATACCAAGCCAGGGGTGGACGCGACAGTCATTGCCCCATCCAAGGACTTTCGATTTAAAAATGACACGCCGGGACACATCTTAATTCAGACAATTAATGATCCTAAAAAATTGCATTTGGTGATTGAGATATACGGAACGAGTGATGGAAGGGTAGCGAGCATTGAAAATCATAAGGTCTGGGGGATTACTCCCCCACTCCCGACAATCTACCAAGATGATCCCTCACTCCCCGCCAGAACCATGAAACAGGTAGACTGGGCGGCAGAGGGAGCTAAGGCCTCATTTGAGTATAAAGTGACTCGAAACGGAGAGACATTGCAGGATAAGACATTTAGTACAGCGTATAGACCATGGGCTAGTGTGTTTTTGCGGGGGACGGGAGAGTAATCCTGAAAGGTCTGACCTGGTCTCATTGCATTCGACTAAACACTCGCCTTGCTCGTCTCATTAGCAGGTCAGACCTTCTAACCGTTCGTTGTATACATACTTTGTCATTCCACGCCTGAATACCTTTGGTACAATACACATATGGAAAAGGTATTTGAGCACAAAAAAGTAGAACAAGATATATATCAAGCATGGGAAAAAAGTGGTGCATTTGCACCTAATTCTAAAACAATGGGTAGACCATTCACTATCGTGCTACCTCCACCTAACGCGTCGGGCAAGATGCATATGGGCAATGTGCTGATGATTGCAATCGAAGATTTGATGATCCGCTACCACCGGATGAAGGGTGACCCAACACTTTGGATCCCGGGGACTGATCACGCTGGATTTGAGACACAAATTACCTACGAGCGCGAACTAAAGAAGCAAGGCAAATCGCGCTTTGAGTTTGACCGGCAAACGCTATACCAGAACATCTGGGATTTTGTGCAAAAAAACAAATCGCAAATCGAGGGACAAATCAGACAAATGGGAGCATCGGTGGATTGGAGTCGCTATACTTTTACGCTTGACCCTCACGTAGTTGAGACGGTCTATGCCACCTTTGCCAAAATGTATAAAGAGGGACTGGTGTACCGCGACAATTACATGGTCAACTACTGTCCCAAGTGCGGGACAACTTTTGCAGATCTAGAGACGTTGCATGAGAGTAGAGTCGGTAAACTTTTTTATGTTAAGTATCAGTTGATTGGGCAAAAAGAAACTATAACTGTCGCAACAACCAGACCAGAGACGATCATGCTGGATACGCATTTGGCAGTGCACCCGGATAATCCCAAAACTAAAAATTTGATTGGCCAAAAAGTCGAAAACCCGATAACGGGGAAAGTGATGGAGATAATTGCTGATCCTTTTGTTGATCCAGAATTTGGGACGGGAATTGTAAAGATGACCCCAGCCCATGACAAAACGGATTATGAGATGGCCAAAAAGCATAACCTACCAATAATTGTGGGGATCGGGATGAACGGGAAAATGACGGAGGCGGCGGGGAAATATAGTGGGCTCACTGTATTTAGCGCCCGAGAAAAAGTAGCAAATGACCTACAAGCCGAAGGGAAAATTGAGAAAATTAATGATAAATATGAGAATGCGGTAACGGTGTGCTATAAGGGGGGGCACGATATTGAGCCGATGATCCTCCCAAACTGGTTTGTGAAGGTGGCATCACTTAAAAAGCCGGCGCTTGAGGCAGTCGAAAACGGAACGGTGAAGATTTTCCCAGAGTGGCGCAAGGTTACATATACCAAATGGATGGAAGAGATGCACGACTGGCCGATCTCAAGGCAAGTGGTGTGGGGGATCAGAATCCCGGTGTGGTATGAGGTCAGACAATTAGAAAACCAGAAGATTCAGATAACGTTTTTGGCAAAGAATCACAAAAGTTCTGATCACTCGCTAGCGCAAGGATCAGAACTATCACAAAAACCAACCATTGTTTCTGGACAAATTGGAGAACTACTTAAAACATATAGTTTCGAGGAAATTAGGGATGGGCTACAAACTCTTATTGCTCCAACTGGATCTAGCGGAGTGGTAAGCGCTGAGTGCCCGGGTGACGGCTATTTGCAAGAAACAGATACTTTTGACACATGGTTCTCGTCAGGACACTGGCCACTGGTGACACTCAAATATCCTGAGTGTGAAGACTTTAAGCAATTTTACCCGACAAGTGTGTTAGAGACTGGATGGGAGATCATTCGCTTTTGGGTATCACGGATGATTATGTTCGGGATCTACCTCACGGGCAAGCCTCCATTTGAGTATGTATACCTTCATGGGATGGTGCGGGCGGCGGACGGGAAAAAGATGAGTAAGTCGCTTGGGAACGTGATTAATCCTGACGAGTATATGGAGCAGTATGGGGTGGATGCACTGCGAATGGGACTAATTGCGGGGACGGCGACGGGGCAGGACTTTTCTTTCCCCAAAGACAAGATTATTGGATACCGCAATTTTGCTAACAAGCTTTGGAATATGGCCAGATTTTACCTAATGATGAGTGAACAAAATGGAAAGGAGATTCCTTGGTATGAGTCGGATATGAAGGGACTGCTTGCGAGCGATAAAGAGATTTTGGCTCAACTGGATACAACGATTAAAACAGTTGATAGTTTGCTATCAAAGTTTAGATTTGCGGAGGCGGGTGAGACGATCTATCACTTTATGTGGGACGAGGTGGCGGCCAAATATTTGGAGGAGGTTAAGGGACGGGAGGATCAGGGAATAGCTTTGGCGGTTTTGCGGCACATAATTTTGACTGGACTCAAATTGTTACATCCGTTTATGCCGTTTGTGACGGAAGCGATCTGGGCCGAGATGCCGAGAAAACATGATGAGATGTTGATTGTGAGTGGGTGGCCAATGGTGAAATAGTTTTCTTGTCAGGGTCTCTCTTCGTAAGATACCGTAATAAATTGTGTATCTTACAAGGAGAGACCCTGTAAAGTAGCACGAAATATATTTTTGAACACATGGTGCCAGGCGGCGCCGAAGACGGTGGGACTGGTTTTGAGGGTTCTCTTAATTTCTTCGACTGAGAACCATTTGTAGTCAACTGACTCGCGATTGAGAACAATCGGCCCGTCGTGACGGATGGTGTAGACCAAGAAGTAGTGGTTTTCGTGGCGGCCGATTACGTAACGAGTATAAATAGTGGCACCAACATATTTGAGATCAACGGGGGTGAAACCTACTTCTTCCTGACATTCGCGGCAGAGGGCATCTTCGATCCGCTCGCCTTTTTGGACATGGCCGCCAATCGGAGAGACAAAAGCCCCGGGGTCTTGGCGATCACTGGCTTGTTTTACAAAACAGTATTCGCCTTTACTGTTAATAATTTCGCCGATCACTATGCGGTGAAGGAGTCCTTGTTCGTGAGCCTTGACTTTACTGGTCGTGCCAATAATTACGTTTTTCTCGTTAATGACGTCCACTTGCTCGTCCATATGGATATTCTACCGTTATGTAGCGGGGATGGTGATCGTAAAGTCGGTGCCGAGAGCAGAAGCGATTTTTTTGACTAGGGGAAAACTAGGGTTGGCATTCATATTTTCTAAACGAGAAATCACTGCCTGTCCCGTTCCAACTATTTTTGCTAGTTGTGCCTGGCTTAAGTTAAGTCTTTTTCTGGATTTGATCATTTGGGCTGATAGTTGATATTCCGGCGATTTGTTGTTTTGATTATTCTTTACCATATGACATATATATCATATTGTTAGCAAAACACAATAACGATTCTATGAATTTTCGGCTCGGAGGTAGGGGTTGGGGCCCCAAGCAGCAACTGTGTCTTTGGTAATGGGGGTAGCAAGTTTCCAAAGCGCTTGATGGATGTCAATAAGAGAGTGGGTTAAATTGTGACTTCTCACCTTGAGACCCCAGACCTCGTCGCCTTCGACGGAGACAATCCAAGTGCGCTCACCCTGCAAGCGAACCATGATGTTAAGGTGGGTGAGCTCAAAAGGAAGAGTGCGATGGAAGACACGAGAGAGATAGAGGGGGGTACGCTCGACTTGATAACTTAGAGCGTGTTTACTCCAAGCGTTAATTGGAACCAAATTGTACTCATTTCCAACTCCCTTTTCCCAACGTGACAAATTACGATCAATATTTTGATTCATTTCGTGGCTACCCGTGGCATCCATGGGGACGAGATAATCAAAAATGTAGGTGTCCTCGTCGGGACTGCCATAGTCAAACATCACGTGGTTGGCTCCACCCATCCCGGGAAAGAATTGAAAGTCGGCGTTGGTTGCGTCTTTTAAATATTCTTTTTTCAAAAAGGGTAAGATCTCGACGATATCGACTTCTTGGCGAATCAGGGTATCGCGCTTGTCATGAATAATACTTCTTAGGACACTGGGGTTTTTGGCAGTGACCTTGGTTTGTTGCTTCATTAAGCCAGTACTACCTTCGAGCTCTACTAAGCCCTTGAGCGCAAGGTCGGTTAAAACGGCATAGACGGTGGTCCTTGGGATGCCGGTCGCTTTGGCAATCCCAAATGGCGAGGTTTTGCCAAGAATCAGCGCGGACTGGTAGACTGTGGTCTCATTATCACTAAGCCCAAAGTTTTTGAGCACTTGCTCGGTGCGTTTGGCATAATCCATAATTCTCCTTCGGCAGACTCAGGACCCCTGGCCTCCCCTACTGACTATTACTGACGACAGTGATCGACAGTTTTGACAGTAGTATAGCAGGGGAGTAGGATCCGCACAAGTTAACAGATATGAAAGGATAATATGACAAGTGCGGAGTTTGCAATTACTTATCAACCTAGAGTTGAGAAAGAGATGCTCCCCTCCCCTAAATTTGAGGGAATATATTGGCAGGGAATACCCGAAGAAGAAGCGCTAGTGGGACGAAGATTGTGTATCAATAATCAGGATTGGGTGGTCGAGGTGGTGGGGTTTCAGGGGAGCGAGGGAGCTGGTAACGTAGCGATGCATCAGGAGCCGACGCAACAAGAAGATGTATTTTTCTTGGTTGGAGCGGGAGAGATGACAATTTGGAATGGTATGGAATGTCAGATGAAGCCAGATCAACAAAATCTTTGGGAACACCCACTGTTTGGTGTGATGAGTATAGAGGAAGCGAAGGATGCGGATTATGTACTGGCGGTGGCATCAGACTTGGCTACGGGGGTGGAAAAATTGGTATTAAACATAACAACAGCCGTGGGGAAAATGCTTGTAGTTGAACCATTATCAACCCAGAGAGGAAGACATCATGGTACACAACTTGATAAAGAGTCAATGTATTTTGTGGTTAAACGAAGTCCTTATACAATTGATATACATGAGTTGGTAAGATTTACTGGACCTTATGGAGGAGGAAATTAAGATTAGTGTTACTATGTTTTAAAACATAGTAACATAAGAAATACGGCTATAATTAAGTTATGAAAAAGGCGCTGATATTACAGAGTTGGTTTAGTACCCCAGAGGATAATTGGTATCCGTGGCTAAAGGCGGAGCTGGAGAAGCGAGGATATAGGGTAATGGTCCCAAAATTGCCGACAATGGATACGAGTTCTCCTGATATGGAAGCGATGTTAACTCACATCAATAGTTTAAATTTTGTGACAGAGGAAACGCTAGTTATTGGACATTCCCTGGGCTCGGTACTAGCGCTACGACTGGCTGAACGGCGTAAATTTGGCAAAGGAATTCTACTGGCCGCGTGGGACTTTAATGATTTGACGCCAGAGCACCAGAGTTTTTGGCAGAGCTTAATGGATCACACAAAGATTAAGGAAAATGTGAAGGAATGGGTGTTTTTGATTTCTGACAATGACCCATATGTAACCAAGTTTATTGCGCACGAAGTGGCGGCGAGGGTGGACGGGAAGGCGGTTGATGTTGGGTCGCGTGGTCACTTTGGGAAAGACGAAAATACAAAAGAGGTGCCAGAGATACTGGAGTGGGTATAGTAAGTGGAAGAATTTTTTTCGCTACTTGATTGATGGATTAAAGCCGTAATCCTCAATCAGTGACCAATACAGGCTTTCTGAATCTGGGTATTCCTCCTCTTCGGTAGCGCCAATTTGCATTATTTCTGGAATAACGCCTGAAAATGCTGGGTCGGGAGCGGAGAATAATATGGTCGCTACCCATTTGGGTACTTGCTCTGTCGCTTGGATGGTAACTGGGAAACGATCATGGCTTGTTGGGTCGCCATGAGGTGGCATAACGCCGTGCCAAATAATAGTTTCGCTCACAAGACAATTTTAAGATAAGTGTAAAGTGTAACGTTACACTTTATGGTTTGGGGTTAGTTTGGCCGTACCATGGTTGTCGAGAATTTTGAACTTTTGAGCTCTACTCCAGAGATATTCAAAGATTTGGCGTTGCATGTCGGCGAGCTGCTGCGAGTGAATCTCGACACAGAAAATGTCATCCCCTGTGTAGCGATACATGCAGTAGACGTTGTTGTAGATCAGAATTTCAAACTTAAAGGGTGAAGTAACGGGCGAGAGATGGCGGATCTCCCAATAGTGCTTAACCATCTCGGTGACATTGGTCCAGGGATCGAGGTGGGTGGTATTGGTCAACGTTCGAATATGAATCTTGTTCTCGACAAAGCGCGCACGGAGCTTTTCGGCTTCGGCTTTGTCCATAAAAGAGTTAAGGGTCTCGAGCTCGTAGGTAAGGAGCTCACCCTTGGCACGGAGCGAGTTGTAGGTGACCTGTTTGAGACCATCAACCCCATGGTAATAAAGGACTTGGGACTTAGGGGTTGATCCTCTAAGTGAGGAGAGCTGAGATTGAAGAGTGGGGAGGATGGCGCGAAGTTTATCAAGTTCATGCTGACGGTCGAAGAGAAGAAAGTCGAGTTGATCGGGAGGGGTGGCGACAAAGCGCATGCCTCGCTCCCCTACCCTGGTGACAACTAATTTTTGAGCAAGGAGATTGTCCAAGAGACGATACACCTTGGTACGAGCAAGGCCAATTTCGCGAGAAATTGCAAGAGCGGTATCTCCCCTACCCCCAAGGATAGCCAGATATATTTGACTCTCTTGATCGGTTAAGCCAAATTGAGAAAAGAGTGAAGTAATAGTGTCTACATTTTCGGACATCAGATTGAATTATAACAGAACGATGGCAGAATAGCGGAATGAAAGAAATATTTTTGACACTATCAATCATAGTCGGGTTTATCTCCCCTTTAATAGGGATATCAAGCGTGATCTGGGGGAGCTTCCGCCCACAGCGGATGACGAGACTCCTTATCTTTTTACTGAGCTTATTGTTTGTGGGGACATTATTTTCGCAGGGAGACAAAAATGGGATTTATATTGCGGTGGCACAGCTATTGGGGAGTTTTGTAATCTTACTTTTGTCCATCAGGAAAGGAATTGGAGGGTGGGGTAGGCTAGACCAAATAGTCCTAGTGCTAACCATAGCGTCGCTAGTGGTCTGGAAAACAACAAATAACCCCCTGCTGGGACTCTTAATGTCGATTGTCACTGACTTTATTGGATTTGTGCCAACGATTGCAAAGACCTGGCAGTACCCAGAGACAGAAGAGTGGAAGTTTTATATGTCGGACGTAATATCCAGTACATTTAGCTTGTTGTCCCTGACCACTTACTCGCTGGGAGCGACGGCATTCCCGGCATATATTTTATTTATTAATGCGCTTGGAGTGGTATTAATTTTGGGGCGGGGATGGGTACTCAAGCGTGATATGTAGTAATAGCCATTGCTAAATGCTCAGAAAACCCCTCATTCTCCCAATCAAGAATCCAGTGTCTGGTGGCCTGAAAGTGAAGAGAGTCGTTGCCAGATAGATAACGCAATGCTGACATTTCTTCGAGAACCGAACTTATCTGGGCGCCTTTAACACGTAGCTCTGGATAAGTGTGAAGCATGTACCCGCGATAGATTAGGGTCATTATGTTGGAGAGAAGGTGATTGGGATCAGAAATTTTATAAACATCGTGAAAGTAAGTTGAATTACTAAGCTCATTAAAGACTAGCTCAAATAGTTTTTTATCTGATGTTAATGTATGTAATACAACTGCGTATGGGGGAAGTTTGCTTGTTAGGTTTTTGAGGTGCTGACAGTTTACATACAAAGATGTGTTTGTTAAATTGTTGTAGATTAAGATTGATTGTTCTATCTCGTTGACAAGTTGAATAATTACTTTTTCTGGAATTTGTTGAAGACTATCTATCTGGGTTGTAGAGAGGCGTGTAGTGAGATTGCTCTTAATGGCTGATCTCAGCCATTTTATATTAATCGGCGATGACATAGCGGAATTGTTCGTAGCGATGACCACTTTGATCGGGGGCAAAGTAGTCGGTAGAATCCTGGGCTTTATCCATTGGGTATTGTGATTTGTGACAAGCGATGGCCTGAGTACGCTTGTCAGCTTGAGCGGTAACTTCAATGTAGACAGAATCCTGGTGCCCCCAAGAGTCGACGAAGAGAAACTCGGCACAAGTGTGACCGGTTAAACCAGTTTTGATTTGATCAGGAAAAAAGAGATTGTCGCGACTATAGGGATAGGCGGCATCCACGGCAGAGATGGCAGTATGCCGGTGGTCGCGGTGATTGACGTAGTAACCCCCATCAAGATCGCGAATCAGAGTATTCTCGGAGTTGTGAGTGATAATTAGGTCGGGCTTAAAAGTACGAATTTCTTTGGCGAGGAGCTCAATAGTCGCAAGATTGTTTTCGACTTGTCCATCACCAAGATTAAGGTTAACGCTGTCGATAGGAGTTAGCCCCAGAGTAAGGAGGGCTTGTTGATCTTCGGTTTCGCGAAGGAGGGCAAGATCTGACTCTGAGATTGATTCGGAGCGAGAGCCTTTGTTGCCAGTCGTCATTTTAACTAGTTTGACCTTTTTCCCCTCCTCTATTAACCTCGCAATGGTGCCACCACAGTAGATTTCGGCATCGTCTGGGTGGGCAAAGATGCACATAACTCTACTTTTGTTCTCAAATACTTTGGCAAAAGAATCTTCCATGGGAATATTGTAACATTGGCGGTTGACAATAAATAGGTAACATGTTACTTTGCAGTTATGTTAACTCAAAGAACGAATGTACTACTATCTCAAGAAGATTATGGAGTGCTCCAGGCCTTATCGAAGGAGCATAGCAAAACCATGGGTGAGCTAATAAGACATGCCGTGAGAAAAACATACAAGATTAAGCCTACAACCGATTCGTTCGCGGCGTCGCTAGCTAGGATAAGGAAGTTGACTAAGGGAGTCAAGGTAACGAAAGAGGAGATCAGAGAATGGATTATTGCGGGACGGAAATATGAAGAGTAGAGCGGTCGTAATTGATGCGAGTTATGTTTTGGATATATTGTTCCCAGACGAAAAAATGTGTGAATTACCAAAGGAGAAAATGATTGCCCCTACCCTACTACGATATGAGGTTGTTAATGCGATAAAAATGGCAAACGTAAGGAAAAGAATCAGTCAAAATGTAGGTTTAGAGCTGATTAAAGAATGGCAAAGTTGGAAGATTGAATATCAGGATGTTGACCTGGCTGCGGCAATGAAATTAGCGATAACTACTGATTTATCGGTGTATGACGCGAGCTACCTGTGGCTGGCTAGAGAGAAAAAGGCGAAGTTGTTAACTTTTGATAAGAAGCTGGCGAGATTGGCTTAACGCATGAGGTAGATAGCAATTACTGCGAGTCCGGCAGCAAGAAGCTTGCGGAAGAGATTATCCTTTTCACCTAAGAAGAGAAGTCCTAGTACAACAACAAAAGGAGAGGTTGAGGTAACAACGGGCATAACAGTACTGGCGGGACCAAGAGTTAGCGCTTTGAGCATGAGAGCGTAGCCGGCAAGATTGAAAAAGCCCATGACAAAAATTTGCCAGAGCGGGTTGAGAGTAAGCTCTGTTTTTAACTCATGAAGCTTGATTCTGGGAAAGAAGCTACTTGCCAGGACTGGGGAAAGGAAAGAAAAGGAGGAGAAAGCGGCAACTCCCCAAAAACGAACATTAATCGTATCAAATAACCAGCCAAAGGCTAGGAGAATAGCAATTAGCAGACTATATTTTATCCCTTTGTCTTGAATGACAACTCTAAGTGATTGACCCCAAAAGAGTACTAAATTGGCAAGAATAATCAACCCCATGCCAATATATTTGGGAAGAGTGGGTGTTTCTTGAAGAAAGATTAAGACCAAGATAAAGTTGAGAATAATATCGAGCTTGGTAACGATAGTGAGAGTCGATACTTCGGTGTGTTTTTTCGCAAAGTATTCAAAGCGACCAAAAAGCCCCCAGACAACGAGGCCAATAATGGTGATAAGAATTACCCTGGGTGTAATTTCCCCAGGAAGAGTTGAGTCGAAAAGGAATAAGAGTGGAGCCATGAGTGTCACGGCTAGGTTGTAGATAATGGCAAAGGCTTGGGGATTTTTGGAACGAGTAGCTAGGTAGCGTCCGGCGAGATCATAGGCAACGAAGAACATGAGTGCCAGGAGCGACAAAATGAGATAAGACATTAGGTGATTATATTACTTTTCACCTCTTATTTGGTGGGGAGGATGGATTAGGTTGCTTGGGATTGTTGCGAGCGGGCGAGTTCGTCTTTAAGAAGAAGAGTTAAGTCGGGGATAATTTGGTCCACGGCGTGCTTAAAGTTGTGTGGTGGCAAAAGAGGATTAAGGTCTTGATAAAGTTGACCAGGATTAAGTTCAGTTTTAACGTATTTGAGTAGTTGAGTGAGATAACTGTTGTAATTCTGTCCTGTCCGCTCCTCTACTACTGCGTAGTTAATAGGAAGGCCGGCAAGCATAAACTCGCGTAAATCAAAAAAGTCGCGACCAGAGACATGGCCATTGCGTTCTAATCTACCAAGTGAAGCTACTAATTTGTTGGCAACCATGGTGGAGATCGTCTGGGTCTGGCAGACTAGATTTAACTCATGGAGATTAACAATCTCGTACTCATTGTTGGGTGACACCAAGTCCGAAATCTCGAGTTTGAGGGTGTTGCGCGCTTTGTCGGGAGCGTCATACTTGAGAAAAAACTGCAATGCGTGCTGACTTTGATCTTTCAGGGTAAATCCGAGCCGAGACACCATTTTGGCGAATTGGGGGCGAAGGGTTGGGATTAACGATTTGTCGAGCAAATCAAAATCGAGATCGATGGAAAAACGAGGAAGAATTCCACGAAGAGCAGCGCAAGTACCTCCTTTGAAATAAAGTTTGCTGGCAAAGGTCTTGTTTTTGAGAATTGCGCTTAGTAGCTTGAACATATTGGCTTTGTGACGCATGTCACTTGGATTAGGAATGAGCATAAACATTTACCTCCATATTACCTTTTATTAGCTGAGGATTATCTACATAATACTTGGGAGAGATGTGATAAAGATCATATAGCGCACGAGGCGGGGTGGCATGGCTAGAACGAGGACTGTCGATAACGCCATTACGATTGCTTAAATAATGAGGATGGAGATAACGACATAGGTAATGCTGATCGCCAAGAGAGAACTCGAAAGACTTTTGCCCAAATAGTGTAATTTTGTTGGGGAGTTGATTAATGGCGCCTACCTGACTAAGAATAGTTTCGGTAGAGACGTAGGAGAGTGGCCCTGACATAGCGCAGCCGTACTCGTAGGGATCGAGTTGGGATGGAGTGACTGTTGAGTATAATCCCCGCTTAAGTCGAAAGAATACTCCCCTTTTTACTGATCGTGCCAGGGTAATTTTGAGAGTGTTTTGGTTGGTGATACCCCAAAGTAGAGCAAGTTCGCTGGCGCGAAAGATGCGCTTATCGATAGAGAAGAGTGATTTGAGCTTATTAGTATTTCTTTTGGTGTACATATATGTACACTATATGGAATGAGAATGAGTTTGTCAAGAGAACCTAGGATCATGAGTTTTTGATTTGGTATGAGAGGTGGATACCGGCGGGGAGGACGAGGAAGAGGCCGACAAAGGCAAATGAGCCAAAGATTGCTCCCGCAGTGAGTAAAGAACCAAGGCCAAGGAGCGATTTGTTCATATTTTGTAATTTTAACATATGGTTTTTAATCATAGTTATCCCCAAATGTTTAGAGTTATCAACATATTTATCCACAGATAATATCTTAATATTGCCAATATGTTAAACTGTTGTTCAGGATGATGAACATATCTTTGGTTAAGGTAATGCGACAAATTGGGCTCACTCCCAAACATGCGTTAATATACCAAGCACTAATTACGGGTTCGGGGGTGACACCCCTGCAACTAGCGCGGATAACAAAGCTCAATCGCACGTCGTTATACCGATATTTGGAGGAGATGCGAGAGCGGTCACTTGTCACAAACATCATGGGAGATAAGACCAGCCGGTACACTGCCAGGCCAGAGGGGCTCACGCAGTGCTTGGCGAGCGAGGAAATTCGAGTGGAGGAGCTACGGAAGACTATCCCCACACTAGTTGAAGAGTTGGGGAGAGAACGGACGAGAGAGACAACAAGTGAAGTTAAGTACTATCAGGGAAGAAGGGGGCTACAACAAATGCTGTGGAATGTGGTTGCGAGTGGGAACGACTACGCGGGAGTAGGCTACGAAGAGTGGAATACGAGCGTCGGACGAGGTTTCGCGGAGCAATTACGAGCAAAGAATATGGAGTCTGGGGCAAAATCAAGAGAAATTACTAATGACCCAAGTGGTGATTATGGTTATACAAAATTGGGAAAGAGTTATGCTAAGGTGTTTGAGCACCGAAGGATAGATCCAAAGATACTAGAGATTAAGCATGACACGTATATTTATGGCGAGGTGTTTGCATATTACTACCATTACCAGGGAGAATATTTTGGGGTAGAGATTCATAACCCCCAAATTGCCAGGACAGAGCTACAGATGTTTGAGATTTTGTGGAAAATGGCGGAAAAGAGATGAGTTATACTCAAGATGATGAATAAGCCAGCAAGTTTTTGGGAAAGTTTGGAGCAGTATACTTGGAAGTTGGTCGGGCGCAATCCCCTACCCTGGTCATATGTCGGGGTGGGAGTAGTGCTTGTGAGCTTGTTGGCCTCGATGGTGAACGCTAGATATAGTACGGTGGGAGCAAGAAGTGAGCGAGAGCTTGTGATAAGAGTGGCAAAGGTGGGAGACTATGAGACTGCAAGAGAATTGTTTAATGTACACCAATCTCAAATGTACACCAATGTACACCAATCGGTGTTGGGGGCGGAGACGGAGATTGAGAGTCTGGTTTACCCAGAGCGAGTGGTAGAAAACAAAATTATTGAGACAGAGGAATTGTTAACACAATACCCGGGACATCGGGATATTATGGTGGAATTGGCGCGGTTGTACGGGGAATTGGAGAAGACAGAAAGTTCCGAACACTCGCTACGCATAGGTTCGGAACTAGGGAACAAACAGGACGGGCGGGAAAAACCCCGCCCCTACGGGGACATCGCGAGAGAATATTGGGAACAAGCGAGGATACTCGACCCGAACAATGAGATGTTTGAGGGCGAATAATAATTCGCCCCTACGGGACTTACGGGGAAAGACCCTGGAGAACACAAGACGGGCGAGTCACGACTCGCCCCTACATATTATTCTGATTTCTTGGCTTCGGGTTCGGCTGGCTTGGACTCGCCTTCCGCAGGAGCTGGGGCTTCGCTAGACTCAGCGGGGGCCGCGACAACCTCTTCTTTGGCTGGCTCTTGGACGGTCGCCACCACTTCTTCGAGATCAACCATAAGAGTAATTTTGGTGTGGTCGACTTTAATATCTTTGGCATGAATGGTACTACCAACCTCGGTAAGAGTAGAGATATCAACTTCGAGATGCTCGGGTAGATCGGCAGGAAGAGCCTCAACTTCGATTTCGTTCTTTTGTAATACTAGAACATTACCAGCTTTGACTGCCTCGGATTCGCCAACAACCTTAATTTGAACCATGGCGGTCGTCTTTTGAGTGAGGTCAACCTCGTGAAAATCCACGTGCAAAAGATCGCCGGTTATGGGATTTTGGGCGTAGGCTGCGACAAGGACTGGCCTTACCTTCTTCTCGCCTTCAATGGCCAGGTTAATAAGACCAGTCTCGCCAGCGGCTTTGAGAACTGCGAGCAGGGGCTTGAGCTCGGCTTGGATTGAAGTGCTGGGTTTGTTTTTGCCAAAAACGTTGGCAGGAACAATGCCTTGCTTGCGGAGGGCTTTGACCTTGCGGCCAGTAATAGTGCGAATTTGTGATTTAAGCTCGTAGTTGGACATGGGGCTCCTTTTAGATCATGAATTATGGGTGAATTATATCACGGGCGAGTCACGACTCGCCCCTACGAGTCAGAATTGGACGGAAATGCGATGATCTGTGTCGGAAGGAAACTCAAAAACAAGTTGTTGAGGGAGGACGTTGCCGGCGGGAGAGATCTGGGTGGGTTTGTAAAAGAGAGGATAGGCAAGTGAGATTTTTATTGAGTCGCTTGCTTTGACTCCAGATTGCTTTTGGTGGTAGAGGGTGTAGTGGGTGCCAGAGATTAGGGGGGTAGATGATTGGTAAGTGACTGTTGCGGTAACTGACTCCCCTACTGGCACAGAGACTAAATAGGCAACAACCAATTTGTCATGTTCGATGGTGGTGGTGTATTCTTTGCTACTTAGGATTTTGTCTCCAACTTGAATGCTGGCAATTGACGAGTGGGTTGGGAGGTAGGTGCGAGTGTAGTTTTTGTAGGTGCCGGCTGGCCAGGCATTGCTCGTAGCCTGATTTTTCCAGATAGTTTTGGCAAGGTGGGTGAGATTACCATCTTTTCCGATGGTTAACTCAAGATTGGTGGATTTGCTGATATAGAAATTGGCTTTGTTAACGCCAAAATTACTATCAACCTGATAGAAATAATCTTCGTAGCAGGGAGTGGTGACACAGGGCTTGCTCGCCACCTCACCATTCCAACCAAGGGTTTGAAGGACGTGTTCGCTGCTGGAGTTGAGAGCGCTAACTTGAAGATCGTTTTGCTCGAGAGACTGGGCGAGAGCAAGAAGGGCCTTAACCAAAACTCCAGAATCGCCGGTTTTGAGTTTCGCAAAGAGGGAGTCGGAGACGGCACCGAGAAACTCCTTTTTTGCAGTGCTGCCCGGGAAAAAGTTGACTTCGGCATGAAACTGGGCTCGCTCGTAGAGATTGCTAGCGTTAACTGTTTCGTTATAGTCGGCGAGCGTTAGAGGGCCGGTGGCAGTTAGGAGGGCTTTGAGGGTTTCGAGATTCACCCCAATGGTTCCGGCGACGTCTTGATTCATAGTTTTTTTGATAAACCATTCTGCCCGTCTGGCACTAGTCGGGAAATCGGGATCGAAGTTGCTGTCGCGTAAGTACCAGTTGGCCTCACCTAAGATTTCTTTGATAGGTGTAGGAGGCTCAACGTGGCCCTTGAGTTGGCCATCAGCCGAGTAGACATCATAGAGCGGGAGGTCATAAAGTTTGCCATTTTCGAAGGACATCAGAGCAAAACTACCAATAAAGCCGCCGGTCGCTCTTAATTCCATATTATTTTGGAAAAGAATGGCATATTTGGCACGACCACCTAGCCCAAGAAAGTCGGGCATAATACTAAGCGCCGCTTTGCCGATTAAGATATTTTTCTTGACGGTAGTGAGATTGGTTTTGAGTTTTTGATAATAATCGTCGTAGCGCGATAGTAGCTCGGGGGTGGTAGTAGGAAGCGTGCCGTCAAGAAGTGAAATCTGCTGATAAAGATCCTCGGAGAGAAGTCGAGAAGAGCTGATATTGCTGGCGATGTTGTCGCCACTGTCGGTAAAGACATAATTGGCAATGCCACGAAGGTTGTCGTTGAGCTGGGAGAGCGTAGACCCAAGAACGAGGGTTTGGTTGTAGGCATCAAGAAGGAACGCCCCCTCTTTGAGCCCAAAGACAACCGCGTTGGCCTCAAGATATTTGCCTGCGATTGTGGCGGGGCGCGAAGTATTGAGCCCAGAAAAATTGTTTTGAGAAATTTGAGAGTAGAGACTGCGAAGGGTTAGATAACTAATACCACCCGCCAAGACAAGAGTACCGAGATAGAGAATTAAGCCAAGAAGAAGGCCGCGGGCAATAATGCGGAGGCCTTTGCCTCTAAGACTATTAATTAAAGAGTTGTGAAGCCCGCCTCCGCCAAGGCTCCGGCGAGGCGAGGCAGGGACAAATTCGAGGGTAGAGAGGGGGCGACGAGAGGGCTTTAGCGGAGTCAGGTGGTCGGCGGTTCGGCGGTTCGGCGGTTCGGCTGGATC
>Ga0172368_10002110_pt1 | contig 25928 bp, 28 predicted proteins | sample Lak11m_FD_114540 | JGI IMG/M metagenome (GOLD analysis project Ga0172368, IMG submission 114540) | Freshwater microbial communities from Kabuno Bay, South-Kivu, Congo - kab_022012_11m | ecosystem: Environmental > Aquatic > Freshwater > Lake | place: Democratic Republic of the Congo: South-Kivu...
AACACCGGTCTGGCCGGCGGAGGCATCAACCTGGGTGGGACAGGTGCAGGCACGCTGAGTGCCCACGGGAACCTGATCTGTGGCAACGAGGGTTACCAGTTCTACAACGAGACGACCTACGCGCCCGATGTGACCGGCAACTGGTGGGGCACGAACGCGCCAGGTGCGCCGCAGTTCTACGGCCCGGCGACCTACAGCCCGGCCATCGCTATGACGCTCAGCGCCAGCCCGGCGACGGTGATCGTGCCGGGGGCGAGCACGGTGCGGGCAAGCCTGCAAGGCGGCGGCTACAGCGTGCCGAACGGGACGCTCCTGGCCTGGAGCGCGACGTTGGGCACGCTCAACCCGGCCAGCAGCGCGACGACGGACGGGGTGGCGCAGACCAGCCTGTCCAGCGCGGCGGCCGGCACGGCCAGCGTGACTGCGGCCGATTCGTGCGGGTTCACCCTCAGTACGGAGGTGAGCTTCGTGACAGGGCAGCGGAACTACTTGCCGATCCTGGCGCGCTGATGGGTGCCTTTTGAATCACGCAGGTACGACGGCTGCCGCCTTGGGCAGGATGGGGTAAGGAAAGTCTCCATGATACGCAAGAACCAAATCCCGTGGGTGATTGCCGCTGGTTTGCTGGTCCTGGCGGTGATTCTGCTGCCGGCCGGGTGCGCTGTGACTCCGGCGCCTCAACAGACCGCAACGTCTTCCGCACGGGTAAGCCAGTCATCAACTGGCGAGCTGGCAACTCCCACGATGACACCCGAAATCATCATCCTGACGACACGCTTGGCAGCCAGGGCCGTCGGGAAGTTGAATGAAATTGACGGCTGCTTGCGAATCGATGGCCTTACGATCGCCTGGCCACCGGAGTTCGTGGTGACAAGAGACGGCGAGATCCTACGTGTCGTTGGTCTTTGGGGAAAGGGCGAAACTTGGGAATTTCGCATGGGTCAGACAATCACTATCGGTGGAGGACACCCTGGCGGCCTTACCGAGGGAGAGCGTGAGCAACTGCGGGTGCCGGCAGGTTGCCCCGGCCCTTATTGGGTGTTTGGCGGTGGTACAGAGGAGAACCTGATCCAGCCCGCAAAGTGATCGCGGTTCGATGAAATCTCAGGATTGTCGTCCGCCCGGATTCAGCCTGGCATGGTTCCAATCGTTCGCATCCAAACCAAGCACCTCTTATTTTGCCCTGCGTTGTGCGTTGACAAGCACCTTGTCCTTCGTTTATAATGTCTTAGGCGTTTGAAACGGCACGAGGTTCGGCGCGACATCGTATAGACGGGTCGCGCTGGCAGCGCGAGAAACCCTGATCCGGCAGTGGGCCTGGGCGGCTGCATTTCTCGACTACCCAGACCCCGATGTGAACTGAATCGGTCGGCGCAGGCGGGGGAATCTCCGATGCGTCGGACGGTCAGGTTGTCGCAAGCGGTCCGCGGCCCGGCTGTCACGCTAACATGATCGGTGCGCCAGCCGGGCTGTTTTTTCGCCTTGAGCGCTGTGCCCAAGAGACGTACTACCAACTTATCGTCGGGAGGTTCCTTTCCTATGACTACCAATTTGCCGCCCACCAAGCCGCCTGCGGAAGTGCATCCCATGCAAGCGCTCCTCGATCAGGGGGGCTACGACATGCCGCAGCGCGGCGACATCCGTGAGGGCACGGTCATCTCTGTCAGCGCACAGGAAGTGATCATCGACCTGGGCTTAAAGCGAGAGGCCATCGTGCCGGCCAATGATCTGAGCCGGCTCGAAAAAGACATCCTTGCGGAAATCCAGGAAGGCACAACCTGGCCGGTTTATATCCTCCAACCGTCCGATCGGGAAGGGAACCTGCTCGTCTCGCTCTCGCGTGCGCTCCAGGAGAAGGATTGGCTGGTGGCGCAGGAGATGATGGACAACAACGAGATGATCGAGGCCGAGGTCAGCGGTCACAACTCCGGTGGCCTTGAGGTCATCTTCGGCAAGCTGCGCGGCTTCGTGCCGGCGTCTCACATCTCCAGCCTGCCCCGCGAGCTCTCACCTGAGGATCGCAAGGCGCGGTTGGCCGCGTATGTCGGCCAGAAGATCCCCGTGAAGGTGGTGGAGGTCGATCGCAAGCGCCGCCGCTTGATCATGTCCGAGCGCGCCGCCCGCCGCCGGTGGCAGCGTGAGCATCGCAAGCAGTTGCTGGACGAGATCGAGGTGGGTGAGGTGCGCACCGGCATCGTGCGCAGCCTGGCCGATTTCGGCGCGTTCGTCGATCTCGGCGGGGCCGATGGCCTGATCCATATCTCCGAGCTGGCCTGGTTCCCTGTCGCCCATCCGAACGAGGTGCTGAAGGTCGGGCAGCAGATCGACGTGAAAGTGTTGCGCATCGACAAGCAGCGCGAGCGCGTGGGCCTGAGCCTCAAGCGCGTCCAACCCGATCCCTGGAGCAACATCGAAAACCTGTATCATGTCAGCGAGCTGGTCGAGGCCGTGGTGACCCGTGTCACCGATTTCGGTGCGTTTGTCCGGCTGCGCAGCGGTGTCGAGGGCCTGCTGCATGTGTCCGAGATGGCCGACATCCGTCCCGACCATCCGCAGAGCCTGGTGAACCCGGGCGACCTGCTGCTCCTCCGCGTGCTGCGCATCGAGCCTGAGCGCCGCCGCATCGGCTTAAGCCTGCGCCAGGTGTCCGAGATCGAATGGTCGGAGTGGGCAGCCTCCTATCGGGAGAAGCACGCTCCCAAGGCCGAGGCGGAACCTGAGGCCCAAGAGCCAGCGACCGTCGAGGCCCCGGAAGCTGAGGCTGCCGAGGCTGTGGTTGCAGAGCCGGCCGCGGCCGAAGTTGTCCCCGAGCCTGAGGTCACACCTGAGCCTGAGGTCACACCTGAACCTGCGGTGGCGGTCGTTGAGACCGCTGCGCCTGAGGCGGTAGAAACCGAGGCCGCCCCCGAGCTCGAGGCACCCGATGCGAGTGACGATCTTCGTCCGGCTGTCGAGGCCGTCCCGGCGATGGAACAGATCATGGACGCAGCAGAAGAGAATCTGGGTAACCTCGCGTAGGTTCATCATAGGTATCTATTCAGCCTACGTCATTGCGAGCGGGTTAACGAGTCAGCATGTAGTACGGCACACCGCCAGCGAAGCAATCTCTTCGCTCATGTGGTAGATTGCTTCGTCGCTGCGAGCACTATCACGTATCGTGCGTGAACAACACCGCTCCTCGCAACACCTGCACTTGCGCCGGAGCGCAGCGCAGGTGCAAGTGTGACGGCTGAATAGATACCATCATACTTGACAGAGTCTCCGGACCGTCGCGTTGAGCCCTGTCCGGAGATCTCGCCTGGTTTCATGTTTCGCATGTCTGTAGGTTGGGTGACGTCTCTCCTCGGCGTAGTCCGGCAGGATCGCGCGATCGTAAGTGCCTATCCCAATAGTGGCTCTGGCCGATCTCTGACCGAGCCAGGGCACGGTATGAGGGAAGTTATTGGATAGGCGCCTATCCGCACAGGGACCGTTGGGAGTCTTCTTCGGCTTCGGAAACAGACTCGAACCGCAATGGCTATCGACGAGAACCAGATTGCTGAGGCGCGGGCCCGGTTGCTGGCCGAGCGCGCTGAGGTGCTCAAGGAACTTGAGCAGCTCCGTGGCCGCCTGGAAACGAAAGGCGACTATGAGTTAGGCGAGGGCGATCCCATGATTTACCAGTGGGAGTTCAACCTCGTCATGCGTGACCGCGCCCAACAGCATCTGGCAGAGATCGAGGAGGCCTTGGAGCAGCTCGATCTGGGCATCTACGGGCGGTGTGAGCGATGCGGTAAACCGATTGAGCCGGAACGGCTGGCCGTCCTCAGCCATACGACTGTTTGCAGCCAGTGCGCGCAGCGCCGGCGTTGATTGTAGAGAAACTCCTGACCATGCTGTCAACGCCCGGCGGTAAGCCGGGCGTTTGTCTATCGACAGCATCTGACTGATACGTTTCCATAAGCTATGTTGAACCCGAACGCCTTCCAGATACTTATCCTGACCCATGAGCACACCGACTTCGATGCCCTGGCCAGCATGTTGGCCGCGTCCAGGCTATATCCGCAGTCGGTGCCTGTCTTGCCGCGCCAGCTCAACCGTAACCTGGAAGCGTTTCTATCCGACTACCGGGATCTGCTGCCGTTCGTCCGGCTGGAAGACCTGCCAAAGCGCCGGATCGACAAGGTCATTGCCGTGGATACGCAGACCGTGCAGCCTGTGCGCGGTATGCATCCGCAGACCACTGTCCTGGTGATCGACCACCATCCGCCCATGCGCGAGCGTCCAACTGGCTGGTCGTTTTGGGGTGAGGAGGTTGGCGCGACCACCACGCTGCTGGTCGAGCGCATTTCCACCGAAGGTATTACGCTCAGCCCCATTGAGGCCACGCTGCTGATGCTGGGCATCTACGAGGATACCGGCGCGCTGAGCTACCAAACGACGACCCCGCGGGATTTGCGCGCTGCATCCTGGCTGCTGGAGCGCGGTGCCAACCTGCTGGTGGTCAACAGATTTCTGCACCATCCGCTGACCGACGAGCAGCGGGCGCTCTACCAGCAGTTAACCGACAATAGCCATGCTTACCAGTTCCACGGCCATTCAGTGATCATCGCGACGGCGAGCGTTGCGCAAACGGTAGATGAAATCTCCACGCTGGCGCACAAACTGCACGACCTTTACGAGCCGGACGGGCTGTTCATGCTTGTGGAGATGAACGATTACATCCAGATCGTCGCTCGCAGCACCGATGACGCGATTGACGTCGGCAAGATCGCGGCGGCGTTGGGCGGCGGTGGTCACAGCCGGGCCGCGGCCGCGTTGGTGCGTGACGGTTCGCTGGCCAGCATCTTCGAGACGTTGGTCTACCTGTTGCAAAGCCACATCCGCCCTACCGTCACCGTCGAACAGATCATGTCTTACGGTGTCCCACAGACGCTGGCGCCGGACGACACCATCGGCGCGGCGGCCGAGCGGATGCGCCGGTACGGCTTTGAGGGCTTCCCGGTGGTGGATAACGGCCGGATCGTCGGTATGCTGACGCGACGCGAGATCGACCGGGCCATGCACCACGGGCTTGAGGATCATCCGGTGGGCCGCTACATGCGCGCCGGTGAAGTGTATGTGACGCCCGACGCATCGGTGGCGACGCTGCGCCAGGTAATGACCGACCACGATTGGGGACAGGTGCCCGTGCTCGACCCGCACACGGGAGCACTGCTCGGCATCGTTACCCGCACGGATCTCATCAAGCAATGGGCAGCCCCGGTCCCTCAACGCGCGGAGACGCTGGACACGCTCATGTCGCAGGCTTTACCGGTGTCGCTCCTGAATCTTCTGAAGGAGGCAGGCTCCGCGGCCAGCGAGCTCGGCTATCCCTTGTATGCGGTCGGCGGCTTCGTGCGCGATCTGCTGCTGGGCGAGCCGAATTTCGACGTGGACCTGGTGGTGGAGGGCGATGCGATCCGGTTGGCGCAGGCGTTGGTCCAGAAGTCGGGCGGTCGCGTGCGCAGCCATCGCCGGTTCGGCGCGGCCAAGTGGATCCTACCCGAGGGGCTGCTCCCGGTCGAGGCCGGAAACGGTAATCACGCCGGCGTCCCTGCCAGGGTGTTCCTGGAATCTCTGGATTTTGTGACCGCGCGGACCGAGTTCTACGAGCACCCGACCGCGCTGCCGACCGTCGAGCGGAGCAGCATCAAGCAGGATTTGCATCGCCGCGACTTCACCATCAACACGTTGGCCGTGCGCCTGACCCCCGATCGCTGGGGGGAATTGCTCGACTTCTACGGCGGCCGCGAGGATCTCGAAGAAGGCATCATCCGCGTGCTGCACAGCTTGAGCTTCGTGGAGGACCCCACGCGCATCCTCCGCGCCGTCCGGTTTGAGCAACGCTTCGGCTTCCACATCGAGCGGCGAACCGAGGAGCTCATCGCTAACGCGCTGGATCTGCTGGATCGCATCAGCGCGGAGCGGGTGCGCCACGAGCTGGAGCTGATCCTGGCCGAATCTGAGCCGGAACGGCCGCTGTGCCGGTTAGCCGAGCTTGGGGTGCTCTCCCGCCTGCACCCGCAGCTCAAATGCGATGCCTGGTTGGTGGCCAGGGCGTCGGAATTGCGCCAGACCCTGGCGTTGGTCGCCAACCCGGAGAGCCAGTCGCCGGCAGCGATGGGCCTTTCGCCGGACGTCGTCCCGCGCCTGTACCTGGCGCTGCTCGTTTATCCGATGCCGGGCGACGCGGTCGGCCAATTCCTGGAGCGCTATCGTGTCCGCAAGGAGTATCGCGCGCTGATTCTGGAGCTCAGGGCGCTGGCAGGCCAGCTTGGCGTGCTCGGCAGCAACGATCTCAAGCCCAGCGAGATCGTTCGGGTCCTCGATGATTCGAGCGATGAGGCCCGCCTGTTGCTGAGCGTCCTCAGCGATAATTGGCTGGTGCGCCAACGGCTGGACCTGTATCAGCGGCGATTACGAGACACGCGCCCCACCCTCGATGGCGATGACCTGCGCCGGCTTGGCGTTCAGCCGGGGCGCATCTACCGGGAAATTCTGGGGCGACTGCGCGATGCTCGCCTGGACGGCGAAATCTCTACGCGTGCCGAGGAAGTGGCGTTGGTGGGTCAGATCCTGGCCGCCGGCTAGGCGCCGAACGCTCTCGCTTATCAGTGGCACCGCTTGTCTCCTCACGCCAGTTTTGGATCACTTGATTTTACCTTTGTTTCACGCCTGCCCGTACCTCTCGATGCACTTTTCCGTTGATGAGGATGAGTATGGCCATTGATCCAGCCATCGATGACGCGCAGATCACATCGTTGCTGCCCAGGTGCCAGCGCGGTGACACGGCTGCCGTGGAAGCGCTCTATGACCTGTATGCTGACCGCCTTTATCGCTATCTGCTGGCGCGTGTCGGCAATGCGGACGCGGCCGCAGATCTGACCACCGAGATCTTCGTCCGGGTGCTGAAGAATATCGGGGGCTTCCGGCTGAACTCGCGGCGGCCGGCGGCTTCATTTAGCGCCTGGCTCTATCGTATTGCCGCGAACCTGGTGGCTGACCATCATCGACAGCGGCGCCGGACGGCGGAAACGGATTTGAGCGAGGATTTGCGAATTGCAACCAGGGAGCCCACTCCCCATCGTCTGGTGGAGCAACAGGAGATCCTGGCAGGATTGAGCCAGGCGATGGAGGCTTTGAGCGAGGATCAGCGGCTGGTCATCCTGGGCAAGTTCGGCGAGGATATGAGCAATGCCGAGGTCGCGCGGTGGTTGGGTAAGACAGAGGGCGCGGTGAAGTCTTTGCAGCATCGTGCCTTGCAAGCGCTTGGCAGGCTGCTGGGCGCCGAGGAGCAGCCATCATGGAGCTGACTTCCATCCTTGACGAATGCCTGCGGCGTCTTGCGGCCGGAGAAAGCCCGGCCGACATCCTGGCAAGCCATCCGCAGCACGCCAGCGAGCTGGCGCCGATGTTGAATGCCGCGGCAGGTTTGGCCGGCCTGTCGCGGCCGCATCTGTCGGAAGCTCAACGCCTGGCTGCGAAGGTGACCCTGCGCGAGGTCGCGGCAGCACGAGCTGCGCCGCAGCCCTGGTTCATCCGGCTCCGCTCGGCCGCGCTGCCCGTGGCGCTGGTACTGGCCGCGGTTGTGTTCGTGGTGCTGTCGGTATCGGCGGTTGCCTCCAGCCAGCCGGGCGACGCGATCTATGCGCTGCGGGTCATTGCTGAACGGGCGCCGGTCCTCATCAGATTCACCCCCGCGGCGCGCGCGTCCGCAGAGCTGGCCGTCGCCGACAGGCGGCTGACGGATGTGAGCACTTACCTTGCCACGTCCGGCGAAGTATACCCCACCGCACTGGATGCACTCCTGGACGGTGACGCGGCGGCCGCGCAGCGGGCGGAGCACCTGCCGGGTCAGGTGCGCGCGGAGATCGCAGGGCGGATGGAGGCCCATGCGGCCGAGCTCAGCGCGCTGGCGGCAACGGCACCGAATCCGACCGCTGCCGAGCAGTTGCGTGTGGCCGCCGCGCGTGCCAACAGCCTGGCCAGCCAGCTTGGTGACGGCGCACTGCCGCCGTCACCGCCCACGGCTCCCGGCGCGGGGCCGTCGCCTTCTAACGGGCACACACCACCGGCCGCGACGCCGGCACCCGTTCCGTCAGCCACGGTACCCGTACCGACCGCGACCCCATCACCGCTTCCGGTCAGCCCGCAGCCGACGCTCATCGCGGACCCGACCGTGACCCCGCGACCCCATCTGCTGTTGACGCTGATGGCCGTAACGCCTGGAAGGACGAGGCGGCCCACCTTTGTTCCGCCGGTCCAGCCATCGGGTGTCCCGATCACGCCGTCCGAAACGCCGGTCGGACCGACGGCCACGTCGGCTCCAACAACACCGGTCGGGCCGGGTTCACCGCCTTCCCTCACGTGGACGCCGCGGCCCACGCACACAGCGCGACCTGAACTGCCGCGGACCCGTACGCGGGTGCCGCCGCAATTGCCAAGGCTGCACACGCCGACCCCCGTTCCGCCGACATCGGAGCCGGTCTCTACCGCGACACCCGTGTCAGCCCCGACATCTGGGGTCGCGCCGCCGACGGATGAGCCTCAGCCTGGCAACCCGGGAGGGCCGCCACCCGAACCAACCCGCCGGCCTCGGCGGGTAGGATGATGTTTCGGTTGCCGGCTCGCCGGGTAGGAGCTAACAGGAAGGAAACTCGATGCAGCGACAAACGACCCATGCTGTTCTGAAAACCGGTCACTTACCACAAAGGCTCCAAGGCACGAGGAACACGAAGCCTATCCAATGCCTCGTGCCCTTGGTGTCTTTGCGTCTTGGTGGTGAGCCATTTTCACCCACAGAGGCTGTGGCGCCGCACCCGGCATGGGTAACTGCCCTGGGAGGACTGTTTGTAAGTGTAGCGTTGATCATCTCGGTCGCGCTCGCCGCGCCGCCAGTGGCTCTCGGGATCGGGGCCGCGAGCTGCCCGGAGGTGATCACCGACGGTGGCTTCGAGCAGAACGGGGTCGGCTGGACCCAACAGCCTTCCCCGCCGCTGCCGTCCGGTATGTCGCTGATCGACTCGTTCTACCCGCACACCGGCACCCTCGGCGCGTATCTGGCGGGCCGGAGCGGGGCGAACGACCTGCTCAGCCAGCAGGTGACCCTGGCTGCTGGCGCGGACAGCATCACGCTTGATCTCTGGTGGGCGCTCGACACCCAGGAAACCGGCGGCGCGTTTGACTATCTGTACGTTGCGCTGTACAACGCGAGCGGCGCGTTGATCGCGCCCCTGCTCACTGTAGACAATACCACCGCGGAGAACTGGGTCTGGGCGAACCCGAGCTTCGACTTGACCTCGTACGCCGGGCAGACGGTCACCGTGCGGTTCACCGCGACCAATGACAACGCGAATCCGACCGCGTTTTTCATCGATGACGTCAGCATCACAGCCTGCACGTCTGTGGCTACCGAGACCGCATCGCCTTCACCCACGCCGACGTCAACCTGCACGCCGACCGCGTCACCGTCACCGATGCCAACCTGGACGGCAACTCTGACGCCGGCGGTATCGCCTTCGCCTACGCCGACCGCCACACCTGTTGCGACTTCCAGCGCGACCGCTACTTCGACATCGACGCTTACGGCGACTTCCAGTGTAACCCCCACCCCGACGCCGACGATCACGCCGGCCGAGACCCCGACCGGCACGGCTACCTCTACGCTGTCGTCATGGCGCTATCGATCGTATCTGCCCCTGGTTCTCCGGGACTGGAGATGATGAGGATTGACCTCCCGCGGGCCGACGGGCTCGTGGGAGGAATCTCAATACAGACGGGTGTGTTCAAGACGAATTAGGCCCAACCAAGCGGAGCACCCTGATCCTTCGACTCAGCTCAGGAGAGGTCGGCATGGGTCCGCCGACCGTAGTCGAAGGGTGCGGAGCGGTCTTTCGGGCAAAGCCGCATCCTTCGACTCCGCTGCGCTTCGCTCAGGAGATGCGGGGCTCCGCTCACGCGAAGCGTGCTCAGAACTGACTTTGAATGCACCCAATACAAACGATCCTTCCGGCGGTATCTTTTTGCGAGCTGCGCCGTTTATTGGGTGTACGTCATTTCAGCATCCAGTCAGGAGGAAAAACCATGAAAGCTCCATCCGTATTTCGCCCTGCCGTCTGGATCCTCGCGGCCTTTGTTCTGGTGGCCGCGGCGTTCCTGCCTGCTCCGTCGGCATCCGCCGAAGCCGATATGGCTTTCGATGTGCGATTTACAGGCGTGATCACCACCGTAGGCACGCCTGGCGCCTCGTGGGTCGTCGGCGGACAGACGGTGAACACCGATGCAAGGACGCGGATTGTCCTGACGGTGTCACCGGCCGCAGCCGGCCAGTGGGCCGACGTGATGGCCGTTCGCCAGTCGGACAATTCATTGCTGGCGAGAGAGATCATTGTGCGGCCCGAGCAGGTGCAGTTGCGGGGGATCGTCAGCGTCAAGCCGGAGGCCGCTGATGGTGTGGGCGACTGGGTCATCGCCGGTGTCATGGTGACCGTGACCGCCGATACCAAGTTCAGCACGCGCGGCGGCCCGATCGATGTCGGCCAGTGGGTCGAGGCGGTGATGCAGGAAGCCGACAGTGGCCTGACCGCGTTGCGCATGATCGGCATCGAGCCTCAGGACGCGGTCGAAGTGACCGGCGCCATCAAGAGCTTCGATGCGCAGGCCTGGAATCTCAGCAGCATCGTACTGAAACTCGACGCAGACACCACTGTCGCGGGCACACCGGCCGTCGGCCTCATCGCCCATGCGACGGCGAACCTGCAAGACGATGGCTCGCTGTTGGCGATGCACCTGCGGGTAGCCTGGAACGACAGGCGTGCGCCCGTGCAGCCGGCGGTCTTCGACGGTGTGATCGAGCAACTGCCGGACGCCGGCCTGACGGGCGAGTGGATCATCGACGGAAAGACGGTGGTCGTGTTGCCCAGCACGCGCATCAACCAGGTCAAGGGGCTGGCGGTGGTCGGCGCAAAGGTGCACGTTGAAGGTGTCCAGGCGGCCGACAAAGTTATGGCCGCCGTGATCACCGTCCTTGAAAGCTCCCAGGAAGGCGGCACCTTCATGACGATCACAGGCCGGATCAATGCCTTGCCGGCGAGCGGAGTCATCGGCGCCTGGACCGTGGCCGACAGGATCGTGGAAGTCAATACCGGCACGACGATTCGGCCCCAGAATGTGGCGCCGGCGGTGGGGATGATGGCCGTGGTGCAGGGCGTGCGCCGGGCCTCCGACGGCGTGACTGTGGCGACTGACATCATGGTGCGGCCAGGCCGGCCTCAACACCCGTAAGATTTGAGCATAGTTGAATTCCAGGGTCGCCACGTGCCAGGCACTCCGCAAGTGCCTGGCACGTCTGGCGCGAGTCTTCAACTGGTGACCGGGTCAGCGCAAGCTGGCCCGGCTTTTTTGTTTGGGCAGCCTTGCCCCGGTGTGTTATACTGGGTCAGGATTTACGCACGTTTCGGAGGACGACCGCGAGAGTTTGTCCCTCCAATGGACGCTCATCACCCATCGGTTCTGCATGGAGGCGCGTATGGGCCATCGTACCCTTTCCCTCGGATTGGTGTTCCGGGCGCTGTTCCTGGACGGCAAAGCGTTCGAGGAACTCCGGGACGACGACAACCCCTTCGTCGAAGGACTGTTTCTTCTCATCCTCATGGGACTGGCCACCGGCGTGTTGAACCTGGTCGGTCAGGTGCTCGCCTGGGCCAGTATGCCGCGAATGAGCGCGATCAAGGAGGTGGTACTGGCTACCCTCCAGCAGCAATCGTGGTGGGCGCAGTTGTCGCAACTGTCAGGCTTCACCGACACCTTCCAGCGCTGGTATGACATCGGCTGGCAGGTGTTTCCCGCGCTCTTCGGTGCACCTGATCCGACCCGGGGTATGCTGAACATCGTGGCCTGGCCGATCCTGCTGGTGCTGAGCTGGCTGATCTACGGTCTGCTCGCGCACGGGTTCGCCCGCCTGTTCGGCGGCCACGGCACACTCAACCAGATGCTCGGCGCTTCGGCCCTGGCGTTCACACCCTGGCTGTTCCGAGGGTTGGGCTTCGTTCCTTTCCTGGCCATCGGCGCGGTGTTGAGCACCTGGCAGTTGATCTTGCGCTATAAAGCCGTGCGCACGGTCCACGCGCTGTCGTGGGGGCGGGCTTTCTGGGTCACGCTCCTGCCGTTTGCGATCTACCTTGTCTTTTGGCTGGTGGTGGCGGGCATTGCGGCGACAGTCATCGCAGCGTTCGTGGTGAGGGGGTGAGCAATGGGCGCATGGTTCAAGACCTTGTTGAATGCCGTGCTGTTCAAGACGAACGCTTACGAGAACCTGTGCGACCGGCGCGACGCGGTGATGCACGGGTTCATCATCATCGTCGTGGTGGCGCTCCTTGCCGGAGTGCCCGGCTTCGTGAATCAGTTTTTGAGCGGATTGCGCCCCGCGGCGACCGAAGTCGGCGACGCGCGCGCCGCCCTCCAACAGATGATGGACAGGTTCGCGCCGGCCTTGCAGAACGCGGGTATACCGGCGGCCGAGCAGGCCCTGATCGCCCAACAAGCTCAACAAGGGATGGACACGGGCTTGCAGATCGCGCAGGAGATCCAGGGCCTCCCGACGGCGTTGCCCAGGCCGGTGGGCCGGACACTGGAGGCCATCGGCGCGTGGCTCTCGAAGCCGTTTTCGAGCGCCAGCTTTCCGCTGGGAGCGGCGGTGTTGGCCACCTGGCTCGGCTACGGCATCTGGGTCATGTTGGCGGCCAAGCTGCTGGGCGGCCAGGGAACACTGGTCGGCTTTTTCGGAACGACCGCGCTGTTTGCCGTCCCGCACGTATTGGACTTATTGCGGTGGGTGCCGCATGTCGGGACAGCCCTGGGCGTCCTGGCCTTCCTTTGGGGGGCGGCGGTTTACGTGAAGGCGACGGCCGTCAGCCATCGCTTCTCTGTGGGGCATGCGGTGGTGGCGGTGCTGCTGCCGTTGGTGGTCGCCATCATACTCGGCATTCTGCTGGTCGTCGGCGTCGGCATCCTGATCGCGATCGCCGCGTCGGGAGGAAGATGATCGTTCGTCATTGCTGGTTGTATCTATGACCGAATTTCTTACGCTCAAGACCGCGGAGGAAGCCTGGGATATCTTCCGCGCGCATTTCAAGCCGGCCGTCGTTGCTGAACCGTGTCGGGTCGCTGACGCGCTGGATCGCGTGCTGGCACAGGATGCGACCGCGGAGCACGAGCTGCCCACGTTCGTGCGCAGCACCGTGGACGGTTACGCCGTGGCGGCCGCCGATACGTACGGCGCGTCGCAAGGCATGCCGGCCTACCTCGACGTGGTCGCCGAGGTGTCGATGGGCGAGCTGGCCGGTTTCAGCCTGGGATCGGGGCAGGCCGCGCTCGTGCATACCGGCGGAATGGTGCCTCCGGGCGCGGATGCAGTGGTGATGATCGAGAACACGCACCGCACGGCGGTGCCGGTGTTCGGTGGTGTCAGCCTTCAACCGGGCTTTGCGCCCTACGGCCTCGAAATTTACCGGCCGGCCGCGAGCGGCGACAACTGCATCCAACCCGGTGAGGATGTGCGCGCGGGCGAACGGGTGTTGGCCGCGGGGCACCAGTTGCGACCGCAAGATGTCGGCGCGTTGCTGGCCGTAGGCATCACCCAGGTGCAGGTGGCGCGGCCGCCGCGCGTGGGCATCGTGAGCCAGGGAGATGAGGTGGTGCCTCCGGAACAGGAGCCCGGTCCGGGCCAGGTGCGCGACATCAACAGCTACACCCTGGCAGGCTACGTGCGTCGTGCGGGCGGTATCCCGCTCAACTACCCGATCGCACCCGACGCCCAGGAGGCGATCGACGCCGCGGTGCGCCGGGCCTACGACGACGCCGACCTGGTGGTGATCACGGCCGGAAGCTCGGTCAGCTATCGCGACTTGACGGCGAGCGCGATCGACAAGCTGGGCAAGCCGGGGGTTCTGGTGCACGGCGTGGCCATCCGCCCCGGTAAGCCTACCATCCTGGCGATGTGCGACGGCAAGCCGGTGTTCGGGCTGCCGGGCAACCCCGTCTCCTGCATCAACATCTTCCGGCATTTCGTCATCCCAACCATCCGTTTGCTGCTTGGCGCAGATCCGTTGCCGGTCTACACGGTGCGCGCACGGCTGGCGCGCAACATCCCGGCAGGCAGTGGTCGGACGGACTACGTCCGGGTGCGGTTGGAGCAGAGGGATGGTGAGACCTGGGCGGTGCCGGTATTCGGCAAGTCGAACCTGATCTTCACCCTGGTGCGCTCGGAAGGTGTCGTAGAGGTGCCGCTCAACAGCAACGGCATCCCGGCTGGAACGGAAATCATGGTGTCGCTGGATTGAATCCACAATAGATCCATCCATCGGCGCTGGTTAACGCGACAAACGGTGTGGGCAAAACGCTCACACCGTTTTTGATACCTTCCGTTCAATTATGCGCCGGGAAAGGGGCTACATGCCCTTGCTCTTGCGATGATGAGCGATCGTGCGGAGAATGAGGTCTTCCTCTTCGTCCTCTTCGACTTCCCAGGGGCGGGCCTTCTTCTTGCGCTCACGCCGGCGTTCGGCACCCTGGTTGGCTTCCTGAAATGCCAACTCGAAAGGCGAGATGAAGGTATCGTCATCGTTGCCTGGAGCGATCTCGGGCGCAGCCTGTTGAACAGGCTGCGCAGGGATCGCGGCGGCTATCGGCTCAGGAGCTGGGGGCAGCAATTCTTTCATGCTGAGATCAACCCGGCCGCGCCGGCGATCTATTCCCACAATCTGAACCTGGATCTCATCTCCCACCTTGACGACGTCTTCCGGTTTTTCGACGAAGCCGCGGCCCATTTCTTTGACGTGCAACATGCCGTCTCGCCCAACACCGATGTCCAGGAAGGCGCCATAGCGCTCCAGGCGGGTCACTTTGCCCGTCACCACCATGCCCTCTTCCAGGTCACGGAGCGTTAACGTGCCGGGTGCGATCATACTGAGGCTGATCCGGTTTTTATCCCGGTCCAACTCCTTGATCCACACCCTGACCTTATCCCCTTCCTTGACGACATCCGACGCTTTAGCGACCCGGCTCTGCGACAGTTCAGAAACATGCACCAAGCCGTCACGGCCTACGCCGATGTCCACAAAGGCACCAAATTCGGTTACCCGTTTGACGACGCCCTCCACCTCCTGTCCTACAGCAAGCGTCTTGACGACCTTGCGCGGTGGGATGTTGAGAGTACTAGCTTCCTGCCCCACGATTGCCTAACTCCTTGACGATGAGCACTGCGCGGGTCCCCCCGCCGACAACAACCTATTATAAATCCCCGGACACTGTGTGTCAAAACAAGCTCATCAAGTTCTCAATTCTCTTATCAGCGGCGAAAGATTTCCTTTCTGACCGCACGTCGTCTATAATGGCGAGCGTCGCGGTCGAAAGGAGCCAGGCATGACGGAAGCACAGGCGCTTGACTTGATCCGCAGGCTGCTCAAAGCGCGGGATGAGGCCGAGCTGATGCAACTTGTCAGCCTGAATCTGCCCCTGGTGGACGGGACATTTTTCAGCGTCGCCGAGGCCTCGGCGCGACAACTCGACCGTGAAGGGAAACCGGCCGCGTCAACAGCGCTGCGCGGCCTGATAGATCGTATGTTGCGGATGAAGACACTGATATGAGCGAACAAGTCAAACTGCTGTTAGCTTATGATGTCAAAGGCGGCCGCGAGAATGCTTACCGCCGTTTTGTGCTTGAGGAGTTTCTCCCCAAAGCGCAGGAGTTGGGGTTAGTGCCCACCGATGCCTGGCACACCGCCTACGGCAAATACCCGGCGCGCCTCCTCGGGTTCGTGGCCGATGACCTGGCAACCGCACGGACCGCTATCGCCGCTGACGAGTGGAAGGCGCTAATCCAGCGGCTTCAGGGTTACACCCTCAATCTTTCGCAACGCCTGGTTCAGTTCCGCGGCGGGTTTCAGTGGTGATGTTGGTTTTGGCGGCAGTTATTTGAACCTTCGGGCCAATTCTGTCTCCACATCGCTCCACTGCAACCCGCGCGCCGACAGCAGCACGAGGCAATGGTACACCAGGTCGGCCATCTCCGCGACGACCTGGTCGTCCGCCTGGCTGAGCGCCGCAACGGCCGTCTCCACCGCCTCCTCGCCCACCTTCTGCGCGATGCGCGGCATCCCGGCTTCGAACAGGCTCGCCGTGTACGATCCCGGCGGCAGGTTGCGCTTGCGATCTTCGATCGTGTTCCAGAGCGCCTCTAAGACCTCGGTCATGTGACGTTTCTCCTGGCTCGCCCGATGAGAAAAGAGTGTGTTCAAAGCCAGTTACGAGCGTCTTTCTTGAAAAATCGTAGCATCCTGAGCGGAGTCCGGCAAGGTGTGCTGGACGCAGTCGAAGGGTGCGGCCTTGGTTGAAAGACCCTCTACCCCCTTCGACTACGGTCGGCGTACCCATGCCGACCTTCGCTCAGTTTTCCACGCCGGGCCGGCGCCACGGCGAATGAAAATGTCACGCAGAGCGTGAGCGGGTCTACCACTCAAGACCCGTCGCGGCGAATGACCAGTGAAGCATCTCCTTCGGGTGGCCACGGACTCTTCGCTGGTATCATGCCGCAACGTTACTCACAGGGTCAACCCGCTCAGAGTGACAGGCGCCAGTTCCATTTTCAGGACAAGGTGCTCCGCTTGGCTGGTCTGTAACTCATTTTGAACACACCCCAAAGAAATCATTCCATTTCCAGGGATCGGTAGAAGCAGCTTACTTCGCCCGTGTGACAGGCAGGGCCGGCCGGCTCCACCTGCACCAGCAGCGTATCGCCGTCGCAATCGACCCAGAGGCCGGTTACACGCTGGATGTTGCCCGATGTCGCGCCTTTGTGCCACAGCTCGCCCCGGCTGCGGCTCCAGAAGTGCGTCTCGCCGGTTGCCTGCGTCAATCGCAGCGCCTCCGCGTTCATCCAGGCGACCATGAGCACCTGGCCGGTCCGGCTGTCCTGAACCACCGCCGTGATCAGCCCGCGCTCGTCCCACTTCAAGGGAGTTGAAGGTTGAAGATTGAAGGTTGAAAGGTGCACGGGTGTGTTTTCCACTTTGAACCTTTACCCTTCAACCTGTAACCCGAACCGGCACCCCGCGGCCGGCGAGGTAAGCTTTCACCTGCCCCACCGACAGATCGCGATAATGGAAAAGCGACGCGGCCAGCGCGGCATCCGCGCGACCGGCCGTGAGCGCATCGTAAAAGTGCTCGACCGCGCCCGCGCCGCCGGAGGCGATCACCGGGATGGTCACGGCATCGGCTACGGCGCGCAGCATCCGCAGGTCGTAGCCCTGGCGCGTGCCATCGGTGTCCATGCTGGTCAGCAGGATCTCGCCGGCGCCCAGACGTTCGGCTTCCCTGGCCCAGGCGACGACCTCCAGCCCGGTTGGCACCCGGCCGCCGTCGATGAAAACCTGCCAGTGATCGCCCATCCACTTGCCGTCGATAGCTACTACGACGCACTGGCTGCCGAAGCGTGTCGCGCCGGCGGAGACCAGCTCGGGCCCGCGCACGGCGGGCGAGTTGATCGACACCTTGTCCGCGCCGGCGAGCAATAGCGCCCGCATGTCATCAACCGTGCGGATGCCACCTCCCACGGTAAACGGGATGAAGACGCTGTCGGCCACGCGGCGCACCATGTCGATCACGATGTCGCGGCGCTCGTGGCTGGCCGTGATGTCCAGGAAGACCAGCTCATCGGCACTTTCGCGGTCGTAGACCTGCGCCTGCTCCACCGGATCGCCGGCGTCGCGCAGCTCCAGAAAGTTGACCCCCTTGACCACCCGGCCGTTTTTCACGTCCAGGCAGGGGATGATACGTTTGGCGAGCATAGGATGCCTCATCGTGGTGCGTGTTACGTGCTGCGTGGTGCGTGGTGCGCAGTGCGTGGTGCGTAGTGCGTGGTGCGTAGTGCGTGGTGCGTGATCGCAGTGAAGGGTACTCTCCGAACTACAGCAAGCCCAAACGGAACACGCAACACGCAACACGATCACGCCTCACGTTTGAAAGGGCGCGATCACACTGGCAGCAAGTGCAGCCGGCAGTTCAACTGCTCCCGTGTACAACGCCTGCCCGATGATCACGCCTTCGATGCCGTCGGCTGCGTGCGCGGCCAGGGCACGGATGTCATCCAGGGTCGCGACGCCGCCGCTGGCGATGATTTGCAGCCCGCTTTCTCGCGCCAGCGCGGCCGTGGCGGCCACGTTGACGCCGGTCAAGGTGCCATCGCGGGCGATGTCGGTGAACACGGCCCGGACGGCCCCCAGGCCCCGCATACGCCGGGCGATGGTCAACGCATCCAACGCCGATGTCTCCTGCCAGCCGTGGGTCGCCACGAAGCTATCCCGCGCGTCGATCCCGACGACGATCCGTTCGGCGCCGAAACGAGCCACGGCGTTTGCCACCACCTCCGGCTGTCGCACGGCGACAGTGCCCAACACCACGCGCGTCGCGCCAAGCGCCAACACCTGGGCGACGTCGTTCACCGTGCGCACCCCGCCGCCGAACTGGATCGGCAGGTCGGTCGCCGCGCGAATTTCCGCAAGACGCCGGAGGTTGAGGCTGAGGTTAAGGCTGGAGCCTTGACCGGAGCCTTCACCTTGACCCGGCCCCGCGAGCGCGCCGTCCAGGTTGACGACGTGTAGCCACCCGGCGCCTTGCTCGGCCCAACCGCGGGCGACCGCGGCCGGATCGTCGCCGAACACCGTCTGCGCGGCGGGATCGCCCTGGTGCAGGCGCACTACCTGTCCCTGGCGCAGGTCAATTGCCGGGAAGATGATCAAACTCACCGCCAGGCCCTTTCTCGATCCGGCAAAGAGGGGGGACACGGGGACTAGGGGACAAGGAGACAAGGCGATCGGAGTGCAGACATCACCGTGTCTCCGTGTCTCCTGGTCTCCTCCACGATCTCCACGAAGTTGCGCAGGATCCGCAGCCCCACCGCCTGGCTCTTTTCCGGGTGGCACTGGATGCCCCACACCCGTTCGCGGCGCACGACCGACGCGTAGTCGATGCCGAAGTCAGTGGTTGCCACGACATGGGCCGGGTCGGCCGGCGCGCAGTAGTAGGAGTGCACGAAGTAGGCATAGCTGCCATCGGGCACACCGGCCAGCAGCGGATCGGTGCCCGCGTGCCTGAGCTGGTTCCAGCCGATCTGCGGCACCTTGAGCGGGCGAAATGACCTCTCCCCCGACCGCTTTCCTCGCAGAAGAAGGGAGCTGTCCTCCCCCTCCCTCGCAGGGAGGGGGTTGGGGGGTAGGTCCTTCGCAGAGAGGGGGTTGGGGGGTAGATCCTTCGCAGAGAGGAGGCTGGAGGGTAGGTTACTCGCAAACCGCACCACCCGGCCAGGGATGACGCCCAACCCCGCGTGGCGGCCCATCTCCTCGCTCTCGTCGAACAGGAGCTGCATCCCGACGCAGATGCCCAGCAGCGGCGTGCCCGCCGCGACCGCATCCAGCAGCGGCGCCTCGAACCCGGCCCGCCGCAAATTCGCCGCCGCGTCCCCGAACGCGCCGACCCCGGGCAGCACAATCCCCGCGGCACCTTCCAGCCCGGCCGGCTCAGTGACGATCCTGACCGGCGCGCCGGCCGCTTCCAACGCCTTGTAGACGCTGCGCAGGTTGCCGACACCGTAGTCTACGATGACGATAGACCATGGACCATGGACCATCGTCTGTCGTCCATCGTCTATCGTCCATCGTCTATCGTCCGTCGTCTTGTCGTCCATCGTCCATCGTCTATCGTCCGTCATCACGCCAGCATCCCTTTCGTCGATGGCACCCCCTGCCGCCGCGGATCGATTTGCGTCGCGGCGTCGAGGCTGCGCGCCAGTGCCTTGAACAACGCCTCGGCCTGGTGATGGTCGTTGCGGCCGTAGAGGACGCGGGCGTGCAGATTCAGCCGGCCGTGCACCGCCACCGTCTCCAGGAAGTGGCGTACCAGGTCGGGATCCATGCCGCCCAGCGCCGGGGAATGCCACTCGACGTCGATCACCGCGTAGGGCCGGCCGCTCAAGTCCACGGCCACGAATCCCAGCGCCTCATCCATCGGCACGTAGCTGTGCGCCGTGCGGACGATGCCGGCCCGGTCGCCCAGCGCACGATCCAGCGCCTGTCCCAGGCAGATCGCCACGTCCTCGACCGTGTGGTGCGCGTCCACGTGCAGATCGCCGCTCGCCTGCACGGTCAGGTCGAACAGCCCATGGTGGGCGAACAGGGTGAGCATGTGGTCGAGGAAGCCGACGCCGGTGGTCACGTCCGCTTTGCCCCGGCCGTCCAGCGCCAGGGTCAGGTGAACCTCCGTCTCGCCGGTCTTCCGATCGATGGTTGCGGTACGCATGAAATACCTCGCAGGATGTTCCTTTTCACATCACGAATAGCTCATAGCGCGGGAGCGCCCAGCGGTGGCGAAACCGCATGAGCGGCCCACGATTCAATCGCCGCCGAGTTGATAAATGCTGCTCGGAATCACGCGCAGTAGGCGGTTGGCTGGAACCGCCGGTTAGGCCCGTGACCCCGAGCTGTGCCCTGCCTCGCGCGGGCGAGCCATAGATCTGGCGCGGGACACCCGCCCATACGCGGCGCTCTGATCCATGGCGTTAGGCTACATCCTCATCGCATTCGACGGTGGCTCCTAGCGGCAGGCCATAACTCTCAAGAATGTTGATAATTGTGTCACGACTCAGGTCAGCGCTCGTAGAATAGACCCCAGTCAGCCCATATACCGTGTGTCGCGACTTGTTGTTGGTTCCGCGCTGCTTTGCAGTGTCCACCTTCAGGAGCCAACAGGCGAGCTCGTAAATGTCATCCTCGAACAGAACGCAAATCCCTTTCAGGGCTGTCACACCGATTTGCGCCCTGTCAGGCAAGTTCGCGGCGTGCCTTTGGTCTTTGCCAGTGACGTTTTTGCTCATGTCCCAGCGCTTTTCAGCTTTGCTTGTTCTGGTGATCTAGCGTTAGTTTTGACGGCAAGTCGTGCGTCATCCCGCCGGTTGGCCCACGGTGCTGCGTCGGAAGCCTGACTATGTTTTCGACCGCATTTGCAGTCTGATCACCTTCGTGGCGACATGCTACCACGCACGCCATAGCACGCGCTTCACTTTCGACAACACCGCCAGGGCGAAATCATGTTGCAGGCGGCTCCGTGATCGGCGGCAGGGATTGTGCGGGCAGAGCGTGCCATCCACGAATCGCCACACGAATAAACGAATGGGTGGCGCCAGACGAGCGGACATTCGTTTACCCCGCACCTGCGGTCGGGGCAGGTGTTCGTGCTGAATTCGTGGACGACTGCGCTCACGACCGCAACATGAAACCACCCCGCAACGCCGTCGCGAGTGGCAGCGAGCAAGGCCTGCTGGTAGATAAGAGAGCCACTGCCCATGTCGGTCCCCAAACTCCCGATTGCCAGAAGGGAACTGATCCGCTTTCCCTCGCGGGACTTATACGGGTATGGCGATATACTCCGCGAATGAGCGCGACGAGGGCACCGGCAGCTTGTCTTCCAGCAACCCGCGCACATGCATCTCGATGGCTTCATACATGGCGCGCGTCACCTGGTCGCGGGTCTTTCCTGTCGCCACACAGCCAGGCAGATCCGGCGAGTACGCCGAGTAGTTTCCGTCTGCCTTTTCGATCACGATTAGGAAACGATGCATCTTCACTCGGCTCGTCCTGTTGCATTGTATCACAAAGTCAGGGCGTGCTTCCGCGTTAGCTTTTCGCCCGAACGACCCAGCGGGGCGACCAGCCGATTTTTTGCCCGAGGATCAGGTTCAACTGCGCGGTGTGCTCCTGGACGTGGCGCATGTTGTACAGAAGCAGCTCCACGAATGGGAGCTCGCCCCACCGGAAGCGACAGCTTTGATGTGCCCTCTCGTCGGTCAGCGCTTGGATCGCCGCCCGGCATTTGTTGCGGCCGTGATCGAGGTAGGCCAGAAGCTCATCCCTGGTATACGGGCTTTCGGGCAGCACACCCGCGGGATCCAGCTCATCGAGCGTGAACGGCGCGGGGGGTACGAAGCCTTCAACCGCGCCGGACAGGTACAGGTCAAGCCAGAAGAGGGTATGATAGACGACATACCAGAACGCCGCGGACTCCGGCAGTTCAGCATCGTCCCACAGCCGGACACGCCACAGGTCGTCGGGACAGGCGCGCACCGCGTTCTCGAGCATGTCGATCGTAGCCCCGAACTGCTGCCAAAGGATGGTTCTCCAAGTTGCATCCATTCGTAACCCTCCCGTTTGCGTCAACTCACCATGACTCAACGATTTACCAGATGAACGGAATGAGGCGGTAACGCACCTTCTGGCGATACGCCTCATACCCGCTCAAGTTCGTCCGCAGGAATTTCTCCTCATCGGGCAGCCTGATCACGACGACCAATATCACCGGCAGCGCAAAAGGGACCCCCACCCAGGATCCCAGGGCCAGCGGTGCAAAGATGAGCAAAACGCTGGCTCCCGCATACATGGGATGCCGAACGACACTGTACGGCCCGCTTGTGATTACCTTTTGCTCATTCGCCACTTCGATGATGGCGCTGGTATAGCTGTTCTCTTTGAAGACCAGGAAAACAATATAAAAGCCGAGCGCCACGAATCCGTCGGAGATCAAGCTCACGATCACCGGCACATGTGACCAGTGAAAACGGTAATCCAGGCCGGGAACGACGAACAGGCCGATGAAAAACAGGCTGGCCAGGCTTTGGATGATCTGTTGCGCCTTCTGGGTTTCGGCGACCGGCCCGGCGGCGACACGGCTGGTCAGCAGTCTCCGATCATATTTGATCAAATACGCGGTGATGAGGATGACACAAACCGCCCAGACGGCCAGGAAGACCCAGGCCAGCCAGAAGTTCAGGGATCCGGCTGATAGAAACAGAGCAAGAGCCAGACACAACATCAAGAAGAGAAAGCCAATAACCGTTTTAACGATCAGGTTGCTCATTTCGCGCCCACCGTTTCCGCTCCATTGTATCACAACACGCGCTATACCTCTGCCAGCACCGCCAACACCGCATCCGTGTCGGCCGGCCGCCCCGCGCTGACGCGGATGCAGTTCTCCAGGCCCGGTTTGGCGTAGTGCCGCACGAGGATGCCCAGCGCGGCCAGCGCGGCCTTGAGCTCCTTTGCATCCCGCCCCACCACCCGGCACAGGACGAAGTTCGCCCGGCTGGGATAGGGCCGGAGGAACGGCACACGCGCCAGCTCGCGGCTCAACCGCTCGCGCTCGGTGATCAGCGCGTCCACAGTCTGCTGGATCTCCGCCCGGTGCGCCAGCGACGCCAGCCCGGCGACCGTCGCGGCCACGTTGACGTTGTACGGCTGCTTGGCCTTCCACAGCGCCGGCATCAGCCAGCCGGGGAAGATGCCGTAACCCAGCCGCAATCCGGCGATCCCCGCCCACTTGCTGAACGTTCGCAGCACGATCAGGTTGTCGCGTTCGACCACCCGGCGGGCGACCGAATGCTCCAGCCCGGCAAACTCCACGTAAGCTTCGTCCAGCACGACCATCAGCGGCAGATCGAGCAGACGCTCCAGGTCGTCCGGCGCGAGCAGGCTGCCGTCGGGGTTATTGGGCGAGGTGAGGAAGAGGAGTTTGGGGATATTGGATATTGGGGATTGGGTATTGGGCGTTGCGTCCCATAGGAGTGCTTCCCGATGTTGCGCGTCCGTCAGCTTACGCCGATTCACCGATTCGCCGATTCGCCGATTCGTTGATTCGCCGATTCGCTGGCTCACCGATTCGCAAACCCGCTCCACATCCACCGAAAAGTCGGCCCGTCGCGACACCGGCACCACGCGGGCGCCGGACAGGCCCGCGTCGAACTCGTACATCCCGAAAGTCGGCGGGCAGTTGATGATCGCGTCGCCCGGCCCCAGAAAAAGGCGGCAGATCAGGTCGATCAGCTCGTCCGCGCCGTGGCCGGGGAGGATGTTCTCCGCGGGCGCGCCGGTGTACCCGGCCAGGGCCGCCCGTAGCTCGCGTTGTTCCGGGTCGGGGTAGATGTGGAGGAACGGGTAGCGCGCCAGCGCCTCGCGCACGGCGGGATGTGGGCCGTACGGGTTCTCGTTCGCGTCCAGCTTGACGATCTGCCCGGCCGCGCGGCCCAGTTGCCGGCTCAGCACCTCGAACGGCACGATCGGCGTGTAAGGCTCCATGTCCGCGATGTGCGGCCGGAGCAGGTGTGCGAATGATGATTTGGCCATTGGTCGGCTCCTTTAGGCGGGCAGGCTGGGGACTAGGAACTGAGGGACTAGGAACCAGGAACTAAACCAGTCGCACAATGAATTCGCGGCACCTGGTAGGCTGGTCCCGAATCCCCGATCTCCTAATCCCTAGTCCCTAGTCCCTAATCCCTAATCCCTAATCCCCAGTTTCCTAATCCCTCCATCCCCCGTTCTCATCTCCGCCGCGGCCGCGTGCGCGGTCAGCCCTTCGCCGCGCGCCAGGATGGTCGCGGGCGCCGATAACCGCGCGCCGGCCTCGGCGCTCAGCGCGATCAGGCTGATGCGCTTGACGAAATCCGCGATGCTGAGCGGGCTCGCGTAACGGGCGCTGCCTTCGGTCGGCATGACGTGGCTCGGCCCGGCGACGTAATCGCCCAGCACCTCGAACGAGTGCTCGCCGACGAAGATGCCGCCCGCGTTGCGGATGTGCCCGACCAGCGCCCACGGATCGGCCACGAGCAGGCACAGGTGCTCCGGCGCGTACGCGTTCGCCAGCTCGACCGCCTCTGCCAGGTCAGCGGTGACGACGATGCCCCCGCGCGCGCCGAGCGAGGCCGCGGCGATGTCCGCCCGACTCAGGCCCTCCAGTTGGCTGCCCAGTTGCGCGGCCACGGCTTCGGCCAGGGCGGGTGAGGGAGTCAGCAGGATCGGCGAAGCCAGGACGTCGTGCTCGGCCTGCGCCAGCAGATCGGCCGCGGCCCAGGCCGGGTCGGCGCTGTCGTCGGCGATCAGCAACGTCTCCGTGGGGCCGTAAAAGCCGTCGATGCCCACGGCGCCGAACACCTGCCGCTTGGCCAGGGTGACGAATAGCCCACCCGCGCCGACGATCTTGTCCACGGCGGGCACGGACTCGGTGCCGTACGCCATCGCCGCGATGGCCTGCGCGCCGCCCAGCGCGAAGAGCCGATCCACGCCGGCCACGTGCGCGGCGGCCAGGATCAGGTCGGGGACGCTCGCTGGCTCGGTCGGAGACCGGCCAGAACTATGTTGAGATCGGTCAAAGTTGTGTTGAGATAGGGTTTTGCCGGGCGGCGTACAAACGATCACCTGCGCCACGCCGGCCACCCGCGCCGGGATCGCGGCCATGAGCAACGACGAGGGCAGCGGCGCGGTGCCGCCAGGGACGTACACGCCCGCGCGTTCCAACGGCCGGATCAGTTGGCCCAGGGTGCCGTCGGGACCGGCATCGATCCACGACTGCATCGGCTGCTTGCGGTGGAAGGCCGCGATGCGCCCGGCGGCCAGGTCCAGGGCGGCCCGTTGGTCCTCGGGCAGCCGGTCATAAGCCGCGCGCCAGGCTGCCGGCGGGATTTCCACCACGTCCGGAGCGGAGCCATCGATGCGCCCCGACCACTCCCGCAGCGCCGCGTCCCCGCGGCTGCGCACGTCACGCACGATGCGCGCCACGGCCTCCGCCGGCGCCAACCGTTCGCCGAAGATGCGCTCGACGCCGTCCAGCACCCTCGCCGGCATCTCCTGATCTTCCCACGCCGCGCGGTGGAGGATAGTAGTGCGCGCTTGCGCTGAGTCGTAGATCCTTACAATAGCCATGTGTCTCTCCTGAAACGTGTTGCGTGTTGCGTGTTCCGTTTGGGCCTGCCGTAGTTCGGAGAATACCCTTCACTGCGATCACGCATTACGCAGCAGGTATTACGCACCACGCAC
>Ga0172368_10002112_pt1 | contig 25921 bp, 24 predicted proteins | sample Lak11m_FD_114540 | JGI IMG/M metagenome (GOLD analysis project Ga0172368, IMG submission 114540) | Freshwater microbial communities from Kabuno Bay, South-Kivu, Congo - kab_022012_11m | ecosystem: Environmental > Aquatic > Freshwater > Lake | place: Democratic Republic of the Congo: South-Kivu...
CAACTAAGAGAAGAAAATTATTAATAAATTTTAACCTTCTTCTATCATATCATCCGAAAATTCCAAATTGTGAAACACATTTTGGACATCATCATCGTCTTCAAAAACATCAATAAGTTTTAGTACTTTTTGTGCTGATTCTGCATCGAGATTTACTGTGGTTTTTGGAATGCGTTGCAGTTCCGCACTTTCGGGCTCAATTTTCATTTCTTCCAATTTTTTCATCATTACACCAAAGTCTTCCATCGCAGTAGTTATGGTAAAAAAGCCATCTTCAAGTACCACGTCTTCAGCTCCCGCATCAATAATACTCATTATAAAGTCATCTTCAATTAAGTTGCCCTGTGGTACCTCAAATATCCCCTTTCTGTCAAAAATAAAAGCTAACGATCCATTGGTGCCCAAACTTCCATTGTATTTATTAAAATAAGACCTAATATTACTAACTGTTCGTTGAATATTATCAGTTAAACATTCTACAAAAACAGCAACACCAAAGTTTGCATATCCTTCGTACGATGCTTCAACAAAGGTTGCAGAGTCTTTGTCGGCAGCTTTGTTGATGGCTCTTTGAATATTGTCTTTGGGCATATTGGCACCTTTTGCATTCGAAACTGCAAGCCGAAGTCGCGGATTACTGTCTGGGTCTGAGCCGGATTCTTTTACTGCAACGGTTATATCTTTAATGATTTTTGAGAAAATTTTGGATCTTTTTGCATCTAGTGCTCCCTTTTTACGCTTGATGGTTGACCATTTATTGTGTCCTGACATATCTGTTTTTTTTCAATTGGGTGGTAAAAGTATTAAAAATGTTTGAATAAAAGGGCATATTTCTGCAACGATACACATAACAATAAACCACCCGTTATTCGAATGGTTTTAAAAGCAGTTTAAGATCCTAATTAAAATCCAATCAATGTAATGCCTGCCGACACTGGATAAAGTTGTGGTCCTTGCCCTTCTTTGAACATAGTGCTCATGGCATAAGAAGCAAAAAAATCCAATTTGTCATACCCTATCCTTGCCATAAACCCATAACGGAATGGGGCTAAATTAAAGTCATCATGCGTTTTAAGTTTATCTTTGTTGCCGTTTTCTAACACAACTTGTTTGGTGTACGAACCTATCTTAACCCCTCCTATAACACCAATCGAAACATGAAAGGATCTGCCATGACGATCTTTATTCGAATTTAATTGCAGAAGTATTGGTATGTTTAAAAAAGATGTGGTCAATTTATTTTTACGAAATTTTGTGGTTGTGTCCTCTATTCCACATACTACACTAGTATCGGTTACAAGGTGATAATTGTTTTCAAAACTAAAATTGTTTATTTCAAAACCAAGACCTGTAACAATATTCATGTGACCTTTGATTATCCTAACGTTTTTTTCAATAGGATTAATATTAACAACAATAGATTTGCTAGGTTTTAGGGCTAAAAAATCGTAACCAACAGGGACTTGTATTCTATTATTGATATCCATAAAACTGTTTGTTCCTATTGAAATACCAGCCCAATTCATTTCGGTTTTGTTTTTATTCTTGTGTTTATGATCTTCGGTTATACTATCGCTTTCATTGAAAATTATTATTTTTTTTTCGCCAAACCGAAAGCGGGTAGTATCATTTGTAGAAGCATCAGAAATCATTTTTTCAAATTCCCCACTGCCACTTATCGTTTTGTTTATTATTTTAGGATCTCCTTTGTATTTAATAGAACCGGCACCCGAAATAGCTGCTGTAACTTCGTCCGTTACATTCAGCTTAGCTTCTCCTGCTCCGGAAATAGCTATTTTACACTTTTTGCACTCAAAGTTTGAGGCATGAATTTCACCTGCTCCTGCGATGGAAAAAGTGGCCAATTCTGCCTTGCCAAGCAATTTAGCTTCTCCTGCGCCGCTAATCGTAACCTCAATGGTGCCAACATTTGTTTTCAGTTTAAGTTCACTCCCACCCGATAGATTTACTTTAAGGTTCTCCAGTGTTAATAATGAATTGCATGAAATTCCTGATGCACCTGACATATCAATTGTTTTTAAATCTTTGATTGTAACCTGAATTTTGTCTGCCTTGTCTGCCTTTCCAGCAATAGTCAGGATGCCATCTTTAACATCAGAAGTGATTGCATTTAAATATTTGTCAGGAGCTTCAATGATTATTTTTTCTTCAGTGCCTTGCAATAGAATGACGCTTACCGTACCGGATATTTTAATTCCACTTACTCCTTGCAAAGCTCTTTCCTGGACACCACCGCTTGACTTTTCCTGAGCAGATAACGATCCTTCGAACACGAAAATATAGGATAAAAGAAACAGTGCAGATTTAAAAATTAAAGTTTTCATTTTGTTAAAGCTTTATATGTTATTTGATGATAGGACGGCGAGGATTTGTAAAAAGTTACAGCCGTTATTATTTTATTTTTTTCGAAAACTCAAAATTAGTAGTTGCAAAAACTACCGAAGAGTTTTTATTGTTTGCATCTTTGTTCACATCAAGCTTTATATCATTATTTGTAATTTTATTAAACCCTGCAATGCCAAGTTGCGCAATATCCCATGCGTTAAAATGATTATTATCTTCTGGGTTATTATTTTTGTCGCCTTTGGCATAATGTAATTTTTTAAATAAAAACTTTTTGGGCGTTAAAAATTCTGCATTTTTAGTATTTGCATTAGAATTTGCTAATATAATATCAGAATTATTATTACTGGTTTTTAATGCAAAATCTTCCGTATGCGATATTTTTTCTATGGATTCTATTTCGCTATTGTTTTTTAAAGATATACTTTTTGGCATTGCAAAATTTTCAGGATAGGATTTTTCAATTTTTATTGGTGTAGAAATTGTTTTGGAAGGAAAATTGTTTCTTTGATATATTGGTTGATTGTCTCTTTTATTATTTTGCACGCTATGCTTTTGTCGCGGAACTATTTGTTGCTTTATAGTTCTGTTTGAATAATACTTTTCGGCTTTATAGTTTTTGTTATTTATAAAGAAATATATCATAACAACAACCAATAATGATGCAGCTATAGAAGCTGAATAATAAACATATCTTGGAATGAGACGGACAATTGGAATTTGTTTTTTTAATTGCGCTTTATTTTCAAAAACAATCAACGGATTGGATTGTAATTTCAATTTCGAAAACAATAAATAATGTTTTTCTAAAGTAGGATTTCTTTTTATAAATTCTCGAACAGCATTTGATTCTGTATCATTCAGGTCGCCTTCATGTTCGGCAATAAAAAATTCTTCATAGTTAAATTCGTCAATTGGATATACAGATTCGACACTTGTTTTCTTTAAGAGTTGTTTTTTATCAAAAGTTATTTTTTTATTTGGCAGAATTTTGAAGTTTTCAACACTTTCGAATTCTTCTTTTAGATCATAATTTTGTTCTAGAAAAACGATAAGTTCGGCTGTTTGGATGGTGGTCAACTTTCCGTCCCAGTAATCTATAAAGAATAATTCGTAATTATTTCTATTGATTTCCATCTTAAATAACGTTTTCTAAACTCCCAATATGTTCCTTTAAAAATACACGAGCTCTGTATATATAAACCTTTACTTGTGATTCGTTTAAATTTGTTATTTCTCCAATTTCCTCATAAGAATAGCCCTCGTAATCTCTTAATAACAACACCGATTTTTGTATCTCAGGCAATAAATTAATCGCCCTGTTCAATAATTCTTTCAGTCCTAAATACTCATTATTTGTTGATGATTCTCCATATTCAACATCGTCAAAACAGCTTAACCGCCTATTTTTCCTAATGTTATCAATCATAGTATGGTATGCTGTTGTAAACAAATAGGATTTTGCTTTTTCTGCTGTTATTTCTTTCACTTTTATCCACATTTTTTCGAACGAATCTTGAACAATATCTTGCGCTTTCTCTTTGTCCTTACTATTTTTAAGAACGAATCTAAATACACCATCAGAGTAAGTATCTACGCAATTATTATATTCTGCAACAGTCAATGTATTGTAGGATTTTGAGTTATGACGATGAAGAAAATGAAAAAGTTACAGCAATAAAAAAATTATTTTTCTAATTTTAAAACGGCAAGAAATGCCGATTGAGGGACCTCAACACTACCAATCTGACGCATTCTTTTCTTTCCTTCTTTTTGTTTCTCAAGAAGCTTTCTTTTTCGAGTTATGTCACCTCCGTAACATTTTGCAGTTACATCTTTTCTGACAGCTTTTACCGTTTCCCTTGCTATTATCTTTGCGCCTATTCCTGCCTGAATAGCAACATCATATTGTTGTCGAGGGATAAGCTGTCTTAATTTTTCACAAATTCGTTTACCTAAATCGTATGAATTTTCTTTGTGTATTAGAGCTGATAAAGCATCCACGGGATCGCCATTGAGTAGTATGTCCAATTTAACCAGCTTTGATTCTCTGTATTCTAATGGATGATAATCGAACGAAGCATACCCTTTCGAAATTGTTTTCAATCGATCATAAAAATCAAAAACAACCTCAGCCAATGGCATTTCATACGTTATCTCAACTCTGTCTGTTGTAAGATATACTTGGTTTTTTAAAATACCTCTTTTATCCATACACAATGAAATAACAGGACCAATGTAATCTGATTTAGTAATAATTTGTGCAAGAATGTAGGGTTCTTCTATTTTATCAAGATGATTTTCGTCAGGTAAGTCTGATGGATTATTAACTTTTATTACTTTACCTTTAGTTGTGTAGGCGATATAAGAAACGTTTGGAACCGTTGATATTACAGTCATATCAAACTCTCTTTCCAGTCTTTCCTGTATGATTTCTAAATGAAGCATGCCAAGAAAACCACACCTAAAGCCAAAACCAAGTGCTGCAGAGGATTCGGGATTATAAGTCAATGAAGCATCATTTAATTTTAATTTTTCCATTGCCGATCTAAGATTTTCATAATCGTTCGTTTCAACAGGATAAATTCCTGCATACACCATTGGCTTTACATCTTCAAAACCTTGAATGGCTTTTGAGCAAGGATATTCAATGTCCGTAATTGTATCACCTACTTTAACATCTTTGGCTTCTTTAACTCCAGAAATAATATAGCCAACATCCCCAGCCGACATAAAGTTACGAGGAGATTTTTCAAGCTTTAATACGCCAACCTCTTCAGCTACCAGCTCCATTTCTGTTGCAAAAAATTTAACTCTGGCTCCTTTTTTTAAAACTCCGTTAAAAATTCTAAAATAAGCAATAACTCCACGATATGAGTTATAAACAGAATCAAATATAAGCGCCTCTAATGGTTTGTTAGGATCTCCAACAGGTGCGGCAATTCTGTCAACGATCGCTTCGAGAATTTCTTCAATTCCTTGTCCTGTTTTTCCACTAGCGCTGATAATTTCTTTCCGATCACATCCAATTAATTCTACAATTTGGTCCTTTACTTCTTCAGGCATTGCACTTGGTAAATCCATTTTATTAAGTATAGGAATTATGGTTAGATTGTGGTCTAGAGCCAAGTATAAATTTGAAATTGTTTGTGCTTCTATTCCTTGTGCAGCATCTACAATTAACAAAGCTCCTTCGCATGCTGCAATTGAACGGGAAACCTCATAAGAAAAGTCAACATGACCAGGTGTATCAATTAAATTTAGAAGATACGTTTCTCCATCACTAACATACTCCATCTGTATGGCGTGACTTTTAATGGTAATGCCCCTTTCTCTTTCGAGGTCCATATCATCTAAAACTTGTGCTTGGGAGTCTCTTTGCGATACCGTATTTGTATACTCAAGCAAGCGATCAGCCAAAGTGCTTTTTCCATGGTCTATGTGTGCGATGATACAGAAATTTCGATTATTTTTCATACGCTGCAAAAGTACAAGGAAATACCTAAATGAAAAAATATAAAAAAAATAACCTTTTAAGGTTGTTTTAAGTTAAAATAATTTATATTTGTAGCATAAATATATAAAATATTCTATTCCTTTTCATAAAAAGTATAACATCAAACCCATGAAAAAAATACTCTTTCTTACTTTGTTTATTCTTGCAATGACCTGTCAATCGAAGGCTTCTCACATTGCAGGAGCCGACCTTACGTATCAATGTCTAGGAGGTAATGATTATTTAATTACATTTACCTTATATCGCGATTGTTCAGGTGTTACCGTTGAAAATCCTGTTACAATTCATTTTCAATCGTCTTGTGGTTCATTTAATATGTCTTTGTATCAAGTTCCTGGCACAGGAATCGAAATTACCCCTGCTTGTATTAGCAGTCCTACAACATGTTCAGGTGGTTCTATTTACGGTGTAAGGGAGTATGTTTACCAAGGTACAGTTACGCTACAACCTTGTGCTGATTGGACTTTTTATTATTATCAGTGCTGTAGAAATTACGCAATCACTACTATTAGCAATCCCGGAAGTGCAGGAATTTACATACCTGCTACCTTAAATAATGCTGTCCTTCAAGGAACGCCTAATCCTTGTAACACCTCACCGGTTTTTTCAAATAAACCTGTTACAATTATATGTAATGGACAACAATTTTGTTTTAATCATGGCGCCATAGAACCTGATGGTGATTCATTAGCGTATCATTTTGTAACTCCTTATACCAGTGGACCTCCGGGGACAGGAATTACTTGGTTAGGTGGTTATTCGGCCTCACAGCCCCTTTCATCTTCTCCTCCCGTTACTCTTGATCCAATTACAGGAGATATTTGTATGACACCAACGATGAATCAGGTTACAGTTATGGCCGTTGTATGTGAAGAATGGAGGGAAGTTAACGGAACTATGGTTATGATAGGTTCTATTTTGAGAGATATGCAGATGTCTGTCATTACTTGTACCAATAGCCTTCCCCAGCTAACCGGAATGGATAGCACTTCAACATATCAAATGAGTTTGTGCTTAGGAGACACTGTTGACTTCGATGTTTTTAGCTCAGATGTTGATATAGCAAATCATTTAACCATTAGTTGGAATAACGGGATTCCGGCAGGTACTTTTACAATCACAGGAAACGGTGTGCCGCCCTACAGACCACAGGGTCACTTTAACTGGGTACCAAACTCCGGAGATATTAGTAATACCCCGCATTGTTTTACAGTACAAGTACATGATGATGCTTGCCCTTATTTTGGAAGTCAAACATTCGGTTATTGTATAACCGTTAAAGGGATGCATGTAGATTTGGGCATTGACACATTATTATGCAAGGGAGAAACATATACTGTTACTGCAATAGCTGATACCAGTGCACAAAATTATTATTGGTTCGTTGACGGAAATCCCCAGGGAGTGCCTTTGACGGACACTACATTCTTTTTTAATTCGGCCACTTATCCACCAGGCATACATGTTATTACTGTTCAAACGAATGATGGTGATACTGCCGTAGTTTGCCCAGGCGTTGATCATATTACGATTAATGTTGTTCAACAACCTGATGTACATTTAGGAAACGACACAACAATTTGTCAGGGAGAGCAAATAACCCTTGACGCAGGTATTGGAACAACGTATGTCTGGACTGGTAGTATTGTTGGTTCAGGGCAAACAGTGAATGCAAATCAGGGAGGACCAATTTCAGTAATTGTGGATGGAGGCACAAATACTCGATGTAAAGATGCCGATACTCTTTTGTTAACTGTTGTTGACAAGCCAATAGTTGACCTCGGTCCAGATTCCTGTAGCACTGTTCCTTTAACTCTTGATGCGGGAAACCCCGGAATGATCTTTAATTGGTCAACTTCGGCAAGTAGCCAGACTATCAATGCTGCCACATCAGGAACATACTGGGTAGAAGTTGTTTCGCTTCCAGGATCTAATGTATGTGTTGACAGAGATACCGTCTCTATTCATGTTATTCCTAATCCTATCGTCAGCTTAGGTCCTGATACTACCATTTGCCAGCATGAAACAATAATATTTAATGTTCAAAATAATGGATCTGAATATATTTATTCGTGGCAACCAACCGGTGCATCTACTTCAGACTTATCAATCTCGGGATTTGATTATATAGGTCAAAATCCATTACCTGTTATAGCAAATGTAACAGGATGTAAAACATTTAGTGATACTTTATTATTAACCATGATTCCTTGCGACCTAACTGTTCCAAATGTAATAACCCCGAATGGAGATGGCATGAATGATTTTTTCCATGTTACAAATCTTGAATATTATCCTAACAGCACATTGCTCATATATAATAGATGGGGCAAAAAGGTTTATGATAACACAAACTACCAGAACGATTGGGATGGTGATAAGCATTCGGATGGTGTTTATTATTATATTCTAAATATAAATAACAAAACCGAAAAGGGAATAGAATATCACGGTACTATTACAATCATTAATAAAAAGAAATAAGATCTCTCTTAGAAATAAAAAAGGGGAAGCTGAATAGTTTCCCTTTTTTATTGAATTTGAATTTTAAAATTTAGTTCTTCCTCCCTCTCTTAATATACCGTATTAAGAAAAACAGTCCAACCCCAATTGCAATTAAAAATGGCCACAAATAAACAAGCCCAATAACGAATGTTAAAATAATATGCCAGCCCCCGTTAAAAGCTTTTCCTATTTTATAAAAGAAACCACTATTGGCTGCTGGAGAAGGCGTATAATCTAGTTTTTCGTAAAAACGTAAATTAATAGTGCTGTAATCAACCCGATCATCATAGTATTTTAATCTTCCTTCAAATGCATCAATCTCTTCACGTATTTGACGTAATTGTTGTTCAACTTGAAGGATGTCATAAATAGTAAATGCCTTCTTCAAAATTTCTGCATATTGTTTCTCCACTTCCTTTTTTGATTGAAGACGTGCTTGAATATCCACATAGTCTGCTGTTACATCATCAGCAATAATTTTTTTTGATTCGGTGTATATCGATTGCTTTAAAATCAAATCCAGCATATTGTCAAATCCATCCGATTTCATGCGTATTATCATTGTGTTTTCGATTTGATAATTATTATTCGTTTGGTTTTCGGACGAAACATAGCCACCATTTTTGTTAACAATATCAATGATAGCTTTGCGACTATCATCACAATTTTTTACTTGAAAAGTAGCATCGGCTGTTTTAATAATTTTTGAAGGGATTTTTTCTGATTTCTTTTGCTCAGCAGGAACTTTGTCATCTGCTCGTGATTGATTAGTTGCAGTATTTTTATCGCTGGCCCCGGCATTTTTTTCTTCGAAGTTAGTGCTAGTTTGACCGGGAGTAGATGATATTTCAGAATTTGACACCTGCTCTTTTTTTGCTTCAGATTCTCCTTCTGTAGGTTTATTAATGTTTTTTTCATCTGCAGACCTAGATTGACAGGCCTGAAAAACGAAGGTTCCCATTATCATGAAAACTATCGCGATTACTATAACAAATAATTTTTTCATTTTTCTATGTTTTAAAGTTTGGTGTTAGATGAAAAATTCCAATAATTTCATAAAATTAAATAATTTAGTAAAAAAATTGATTTATTATGAAAGTAGAACGATCATATATTTCGACTATCATTTGGGTTTTTGTTTTTAGCATTGCAATGGCTTTTCTCGAAAGTGCTGTCGTTGTTTATGTTCGTGCAATATATTATCCTGATGGATTTACGTTCCCTTTAAAAGTACTTGAACAAAATATAGCCGTAACCGAAATTTTTCGTGAAGTTGCTACGCTCATCATGTTGCTGGCAATTGGAATTATTCCGGAAAACGCACAGTAGATCGTTTTGGTTTCTTTATTTTTTCCTTTGCAATATGGGACATCTTTTATTATGTTTTCCTAAAATTATTACTCAATTGGCCTGCATCACTTTTCACATGGGACGTTTTGTTTTTTATCCCTACAACTTGGGTTGGTCCGGTAATAGCGCCTTTAATTAATTGTGCCATTATGATACTTTTTGCATTATGCATTTTCCATTTCGAAAGCCGATCGCGATTAACAAAACTCGGTTTTGGCGAATGGAGTTTGCTGATTGGCGGCTCTCTCATTATCATTTTTTCCTACACAGCTGAGTACAGTATTTTTATGCTCACTCAATTTTCTTTAGGACAACTTCTTGATTTTACTAATAATTACGAAGTAATGAAATACGCAACTAAGTACATTCCTGAATATTTTAACTGGTTTGTTTTTGGAGCAGGTTGTATTCTCCATTTGCTGGCTGTGTTTATTTACTGCATCAAATACATAAATCCAAAAAAATAAAAATCCATTTAAAACAAAAACATAAATTTTACCCTTGCACATCAAATTGTTTTATGGAAATTAGTATTCTATGAATCTTTTAAACAATTTTGATTTAATAAACAGATTTTAAATTTATTATTTCATCTAAAAATTAAAGTAAATTTGCATCAAAATTAAAAATGGAAAATTCTGATCAATTATTTATTCAACTATTGTATATTTTTCATGCTTCTGCCATGCAATCATTAGGCAAAGTTAAAAGTCCAATTACAAATCAAATCGAAATAAACTTAGAACAAGCAAGGCAGTCCATTGAAATGATTGAGATGTTAAAAGAAAAAACAAAAAATAATCTTTCTGCTGAATTATCGAAAGCGCTTGAATCGTTTCTTTCGGAAATCCGCTTGAATTATGTCGAAGAAGTAAACAAGAAATAAACCCAAACTTAGCAAATGGAATCAAACGAAACAAAGAAAAACAGTACTATTTATAAAATTATCATTGCGGTTTTACTAGCAATTATTGGTATTTTGATATGGCAATTGATTGTAACTAAAATAGAAATTAAAACAATTGTTGTTGAAAAATCGAAATCGCAAACGTTGTCGCTTGAGTTACAATCGGAGCTAGACTCCTTGGTAAAGGAACATAATAAAATTAAAGACCAATATGGAAGTCTTTCTTCTAAAATGTCTGAAAAAGACAGCATAATTCAGGCCTATTCCGATGAAATACAAAAACTGATTGCATCTCAGGCAGACTACGGAAGAATAAAAAGAAAACTGGATTTTCTTCGCAAAATCACACAAGGATATGTGTTGCAAATTGATTCACTTTATAGGGTTAATAAATCATTACGAGATGAAAATGTTAAGATAACCGAAGACTTTTCTAAAGAAAAAGAGAAAACCGTTGCCCTTACAAAAGATAAAGAAGACTTAACAACAAAGGTTGCTACAGCATCTACGCTTAAGGCATATAACATTGCTGGAGTAGGAATAAGAACCAAATCAAATGGTAAAAAAGAAGAAGATGCCGATAAAGCAAAAAGGGTAGATAAAATAAAAATTAATTTTACCCTCAGTGAAAATCTAATTATTCCTCCGGGACCCAAAACAATCTATGTTCGAATTGCCCGACCTGACAAACAAATACTGTGTCTTGGTAGTGAGGACACTTATTCATTTATGTACAATGGTTCGCGCTTGCAGTACTCTCTTAAGCAAGAAATAAATTATCAAAATAAAGCTCAAAACATTACTATGTACTGGGTCAAGACAAACAAAGAAGCATCCGCTATGAAAGGAATATACCACATAAATGTTTTTTGTGATGATATGGAAATTGGCGAATCCTCTTTCGAGTTAAAATAATTTCGTAAATTTATTTAATGGAACAAGAAAAAACTTTTAACCAACCTGAATCAGAGAAAAAAATTAAATCTTTGAAAAGGTATTTATTGCTTGCATTATTATTTTCTTTACTTTCTCTTTTATTTTCAGCTTATCTCATTATGCAATTAATGAACGAAAAAGAGAATATTGTTGTTAAAACCGCAGCAATTAATAAATCAGAAAACGATAAAAAAGATTTACTTACCAAGTTGAAAAACATGGAGGGTGAATACGATCAGATGATAACCGAATATGAGGATTTAGACAGTTTGTTTATTAATGAAAAAGAAAAAATTGTTGCTCTTCAAAACGAAATAAAGAACTTTAGCGGAACTACCGAACAATACAAAAAAAAGGTTCTTGAACTTGAAAACAGACTGAAAGATTATATGAATCAAATTTCGGAATTGAAGTCGCAAAACAAAGCACTTTCATCCGATAATATAACTATAAAATCATCATTGGATTCCGCAGTATTGAAGAATTCTTCATTGACTGTCGAAAACAAGGACCTTCATACAAAAGTCAAACAAGGTTCTGTACTAAAAGCTTATGAAATGGTCTCCTATGGAGTACGGCTCAAAGGAACGCAAGAAATTGTTACTCAAAAAGCAAAAAAGGTACAACGTGTTCGTATTTGTTTTATGATTAGCGAAAACGCATTAGTAACCAAAGGAAACAAATCTATTTATTTACGTATAGTAGGTCCGGATCAAAATATTTTAACCATAGGAAAAGACGATGCAAATATGTTTAATTATGAAGGAAAAGAAATTGCCTATTCAATAAAAAAAGATGTTTACTACGACAACAAAGCGATGGATATGTGTGTGTATTGGGACAAAACAAAAGAGTTTCAACGGGGAGTGTATGATGTAGATATTTTTATTGATGATTATCAATTAGGTTCTTCGTCATTTAAATTGGAATAGTTTTTATAAATTTGTACTCCAAGTATTAACCTTTAAAAAACAAAATTATGGCAAAATCACACGATCAAAAAAAAGAAGAAAAGAAAAAGCCGACCAAAAGTCTTAAAGAAAAACGCTTGCTCAAAAAGGAAAAGAAAAGCAAAAACGGCTAAATTTTTTCTGGCATAATTTATAAAAGCTATACATAAAAGTATAGCTTTTCTTGTTTTATGAATAAATACCTTGCGCAAAACACTTGACCGCATGAAGCGTTTTTTCTTTTGCTTCAATATAACCCATGTGCGCTACCTCATCAAGCAATAATGCAATAGTATCTTTAGGCATTGCTACTTGTTCCATAACTTTATCAAAAGGTATCCGAGTATCTTTTTTACCGGCAATAAATAAAACAGGAAAATCAACATTTTTTAAAACATCAGAAGAATCAACCCTGTCGCGCATACCAATTTGTGATGCAATAATTCCTTCTTTGGTCATTTTCTTTGCAGAATCAACTAAAATCGAAATTTCGTTTTGAAATTTTTCTCTATTCTTAGGTGTAAATAAATCAGGAATAAAATTCATTATAAATTCGGAATGATTTTTTGATATAAACTCAATCACTTTTGATCTGTTTGCTTTTCCTTCAATAGTATCAGGATATGCAGATGAATGAAACAACCCCAAACCTTTTACATTTTTACTATATTTTCTTGCAAATGCAAGCGCAACATAGCCACCCATCGAATGACCAATTACAATGGGTTTTTCAATGTTCAGACTTTCTAAAAGCGCATGCATACATTCCGCTAATTCTTCCATCGAATGAGAATAGCCCAAACATTCACTCTTTCCATGTCCTGGAAGGTCAATGCAAATTACCCTAAAAGATTTACAAAGCGATACAGCAAACTCGTTCCAAATTTCTAGTGATTCAGTAAAACCATGCAGCAAAACAATTACATTTCCTTTTCCTTCAGAACGAAAACGAATTTTTTTACTACAGAACAAAAAATAATCTTCCATTTAAATAATCAGAATTTATTTTTTCTTAGCCATTAATGCTTCAATTTCATCAACTTCAATCGGAATATTTTTCATAAGGTCAACAGGACCATTCTCGGTAACAAGAATATCATTTTCGATACGAATACCAATTCCTTCTTCCATAATATAAATTCCCGGCTCACATGAAAACAACATGCCATCCCGAAGTTCTTCCTGTTTACTTCCAACATCATGAACATCTAAGCCCATAAAGTGAGATGTTCCATGCATATAATATTTAAAAAATAATGGTTTGGCAGGATCTTGATTTTTTACATCTTCAGCAGTAAACAATCCAAGTCCAATGAGCTCTTTTTCCATTACTTTGCATACTTCTGCGTGGTATTTATCAATAGTGTTTCCAACAACAAGCATTTTAATAGCCGCTTTCATTACACGAAGACAAGCATTGTAAACATCTTTTTGACGAGGTGTAAATTTTCCATTCACAGGAATTGTCCTAGATAGATCGCCAGCATAATTAGCATATTCGGCTCCAAAATCAAGTAACATTAAATCACCATCCTTACATTCCTTATTGTTTTCAACATAATGCAAGACACATGCACTTTTTCCAGACGCAATAATAGGGCTGTATGAATGACCATTTGCTCTATTACATAAAAATTCATGAGTAATTTCTGCTTCAACTTCATATTCCATTACGCCGGGTTTTACAAATTGTAATACTCTGCGAAAGCCCTTTTCTGTTATATCGCAAGCTTTTTGAATAAGTTCAACTTCAATAGATGATTTTGAAGTGCGCAGATTGGTTACAATTGGTGCAGCACGATGATAATTATGAGCAGGAAATTTTTTCTTAATATCTTTTGCAAACCGCACATCTCTTGTTATCACTTCGCTCGAATATCGTATGTTTTCGTTTGTGTTTAAGTAAACATTATGGGTGGTTGACATCACTTCCTTTAAAACTGTTTCAAAACTATCAAGCCATAAAATAGTCTTTATACCTGAAGTAGTCGATCCTTCATCTTTGGTATATTTGTGTCCATACCAAATCGCAATTAGTTCGCTCGTTTCGACCAAAAACAACACTTCACGAAGTTTTGGGTTTGGACATTCAGGACACAACAATAAAATACTTTTTTCTTGATCAATACCGGTCAGATAGAAAAAATCTGAGTTCTGACGAAAAGGAAAGTTCTGATCACCGTTCCGAGGCATTTCATCATTTGAGTTAAAAATGGCAACAGAATTAGGTTTTAAATGTTTTTTAAAATTCTCTCTGTTTTTTATAAATAATTCTGGGTTAATTGCTTGATATTTCATGATTAAAAAAATAAGTTAATACTTGGTTAAAAAAAAAGTTAGATTTATTTTGATATTATGTTTCCTCGATATAATTTTGCCGCAAAATATTTTACAAAATAAAGAATATTCTTTGAAACAATCATTGTGTTTATTCATTTTTATTTAATTATACTTTTCAATCATGAAATTATTAGTTTTCTCATCTATCACAAAAAAAGTAATTATGGCCCTGGCGGGTTTGTTTTTGATAGTGTTCCTTTTGGTTCATCTTGGTATCAACCTGATGCTGCTCAGGGATGACGGAGGAGCATGGTTTATGGCTGCAGCCGGATTTATGAGCTCCAATGTGATAGTTAAAATTTTCGAAGTAGTTCTTTTTGGCGGATTCCTCATTCACATGATTTATGGCGTTATACTAACTTTTAAAAACTGGTCATCGCGGCCTGTTGGTTATTACAAATCCAACCAATCCAATACTTCATTTTTCTCTAAATATATGATTTGGACCGGCTTAATTGTCTTGATTTTCTTAATTATTCATTTTATGAATTTTTATTTCGTGAAATTAGGATTAGTTGCTGTTCCTGCCGGTGCCTTAGACAAGCATGATTTTTATAATATGTGCATTCGTCTTTTTGCGGATCCGCTTTATTCGGGTATTTATATTTTTCTCATTATTATTTTAGGGTTCCATCTTAACCATGCTTTTCAATCAGCTTTTCAAACTCTTGGGTTGAATCATTCCAAATACAGTACTTGCATTAAAAATTTTGGAACACTCTATTCAATTATTGTTGCCGTTGGCTTTTCCATACTTCCAATTTATTTCATGTTCTTCTTTAACTAATCATTACGAACAAAAAGAATACTACTATTTATGACAAAGATAAACTCAAACATCCCGGAAGGACCATTAGCTCAGAAATGGTCTAATTATAAATCCCATTGTAAACTGGTAAACCCATCCAATAAACGCAAGCTCGATATCATTGTTGTTGGAACAGGTTTAGCTGGCGCTGCTGCAGCGGCTTCTTTGGGCGAATTAGGATATAATGTTAAGATATTTTGTTATCAGGATACTCCTCGTCGTGCACACAGCATTGCAGCACAGGGTGGGATTAATGCCGCAAAAAATTATCAAAACGATAATGATAGCGTTTACCGCTTGTTTTACGATACCGTTAAAGGCGGTGATTACCGTGCCCGAGAAGCCAATGTCTATCGCCTTGCTGAAGTAAGCAATCAAATTATTGACCAGTGTGTTGCACAAGGAGTTCCTTTTGCCAGAGAATACGGTGGACTCTTGGACAATCGTTCGTTTGGTGGTGCTCAGGTTTCACGTACCTTTTATGCGCGCGGACAAACAGGACAACAATTATTATTAGGAGCTTATGGTGCACTTAGCCGACAAATAAAAAAAGGAACTGTAAAACTCTATAACCGACGCGACGTACTCGACATTGTTAAGGTTGATGGAAAAGCACGTGGTATTATTACACGTAATTTAATTACTGGTGAAATAGAAAAATATTTTGGGCATGCTGTAGTACTTGCAACAGGAGGTTATGCCAATGTTTTTTATCTCTCAACAAATGCAAAAGGATCGAACGCCACTCCCATTTGGGCTGCCTATAAAAAAGGGGCTTTCTTTGCAAACCCATGCTATACTCAAATACATCCTACCTGTATTCCTGTTCACGGAGACTATCAGTCCAAACTTACGTTAATGAGCGAAAGTCTTCGCAATGATGGAAGAATATGGGTTCCTAAAACAAAAGAACTCGTTGAAAAGTTACGCAACAAGTCTATATCTCCAAACGATATTGCTGAAGATGATCGCGATTATTACCTGGAAAGACGTTATCCTGCTTTTGGAAACTTAGTTCCGCGAGATGTAGCTTCTCGTGCAGCAAAAGAGCGATGCGATGCTGGTTTTGGAGTTGGAGCAACCGGTTTGGCTGTTTATCTTGATTTCGAAAATGCCATCAAACGCCTTGGAAAAAGTGTCATTGAACAAAGATATGGAAACCTTTTCCAAATGTACGAAAAAATTGTGGATGAAAATCCTTATGAAACGCCAATGATGATCTACCCTGCAGCCCATTATGTGATGGGTGGTATTTGGGTTGACTATAATCTGATGACCTCCATACCAGGTTTGTATGCAGCAGGGGAATGCAATTTTTCTGACCATGGCGCAAATCGTTTAGGAGCTTCAGCTCTTATGCAAGGATTGGCCGATGGCTATTTCGTTCTTCCAAGTACTATTAATAATTATTTGGCAGACGAAATTCACACTCCCCGTATGTCAACGGACTTACCTGAATTTTTAGAAGCAGAACAAAAAGTTAAAAATGAAATTCAAAAGTTGATTTCGATTAAAGGAAATCAATCGGTAAACTCCTTCCATAAAAAACTGGGCAAGATTATGTGGAACTATTGTGGTATGGGAAGAACTGAGGCAGGCCTAAAGAAAGCACTTGAATTAATACCAGAACTGCGAAAAGAATTTTGGAATGATTTAAAAATTACCGGTGGTCTTAATGAGTACAATCCCGATATAGAAAAAGCAAAACGTGTTGCCGACTTTTTAGAATTAGGAGAACTGATGGTTCGGGATGCACTCAATCGTAGAGAATCTTGCGGAGGTCATTTTAGAGAAGAAATGCAAACCGAAGAAGGCGAAGCAAAACGCGATGATGAAAAATTTGCTTATGTTGCTGCCTGGGAGTATAAAGGGGATTCGGATCCTGAACTTCATAAGGAAGACCTTGAGTTTAAAGACATCGAGTTAAAACAACGTAATTATAAATAATATTCGTAAAGCATAATTCAGGATAAATAAATAAGAATATGGATTTAAAACTTAAAATATGGCGTCAGAAAGACGCTAACTCAAAAGGGAAATTCGCTGATTACGAAATTTCTAATATTTCAGAGGATTGTTCTTTTCTGGAAATGCTGGATCAACTGAATGAAAAATTGACAAGCGAATGTGAAGGCGATTCAATTGCTTTTGAACATTGTCCTGTGTCTTTCGATCACGATTGCAGAGAAGGTATTTGTGGAATGTGTGGATTATTTATCAATGGCCGTCCTCATGGTCCAGACGATGGAGTTACTACCTGTCAGCTGCATATGCGTAAGTTCAGTGATGGTGATACAATTGTTATTGAACCATGGCGATCAAAAGCTTTCCCACTTATCAAAGATTTGTTGGTAGATCGTTCTGCTTTTGATAAAATCATTCAGGCGGGTGGTTATGTAAATGTAAATACAGGCGGTGTTCCTGATGCAAATTCAATTCCAATTAACAGAACAAATGCAGAACTTTCAATGGATGCAGCCGCATGTATTGGTTGTGGTGCCTGTGTTGCTGCATGTGCAAATGCATCTGCCATGTTGTTTGTATCTGCTAAGGTATCTCAATTGGCATTACTACCTCAAGGTAAAATTGAAGCTAAAGAGCGTGTGCAGAAAATGGTAAAGGAAATGGATGGATTAGGTTTCGGCAATTGTTCAAATACCTATGGTTGCGAAGCTGAGTGCCCTAAACTTATCAATCGCTCCAACATTGCACGGTTGAATCGGCAGTTTATTGGTGCTAAACTTTGTTCTGAAAAAATATAGGTTTCTACAATAAAATAAAAAAGGCGGGTTTATTAAAATCCGCCTTTTTTATTTAAGCTTTTTTAAATAATTATTGAACAATTATTTTCTTCAAATAGGTCTGCGTATTCACTTTTACAGATACAAAATAAACACCCGAAGCTGGTTTATTACTAAGTAAATATTGTTTGTCGTAATTACCAGCTTTATATGAATTTTTATCTAAAATACTTACACTTCTTCCATCCAATGTTAGTAAAGAAACAACAACTGCCCCCTTATCTTTTAATGAAAAATGAATATTAATTTGTTCTGTACTTGGGTTTGGAAAAACTTGTAATCCAATGGGATTATCTGTAGTTAAATCTTCAATTCCAGATGTATTGGGAGCAACAGTATAACTTGTTAAAAATGTAGAGTCTGTAGTGGAATATGATCCTGTTCCCGCGATAAAGGCTCCAGAAAATATTACAGTTGTTGCAACTCCAAGAGCTGGAGATGTCCAGTTAAAGGTCCAGGTGTGAGTGCCTGTAGAACCAGTAGTTCCTGCTGATTTGTGAGTGATAAATTTATTATTACTAGTTCCTGGAGAACTTACAACCTTTGTATTTGATACTTCAACATTAGCAATGTTTCCTTTAGGATTGCCAATATTATCTGTTGGAGAAACCTGAAAACCAAAAATTGTTTGACCAGCACAAGTGGCAGTTAGCGTTATATGATACAAAGTATTTGGAATATAACCAGTACCTGGAATATCAGATGTAATCCAGCCGGTCACGGTTCTTTTTTTATTTGCATGACATGTCGTACAGTCCATGCCATCACTGGTTGAACCAGTATAACCCCCAGTTCCGGATTGTGTAGGCGCACCAGTTTGATTTGACTTTGCAAAGTTGTTTATTGCATTAATTGAAATAAATGCAATTGCAAACACTGCAATTAAAAATGTAATTTTTTTTATCATAGCTTTTATGTTTTGGTTTCTGGGGTTAAAGTTATAAATAATTAGATTATGTAGATAAAATTATTTTAAAATTCAAATAATTAAAAAAAATCAGACTATTTTAATCTTTCAGTAAGTTTAGTTATTTCATAAGTGGGGGAAGAGTTTTTATACAATATATTGTACACTGCTTCAGTGATTGGCATTGAAATAGAATGCATATCAATTATCTTCTTTATGCAATTAGTAGCAAAATAGCCCTCTGCAATCATTTTCATTTCGAGCTGTGCAGATTTCACCGAATACCCTTTACCAATCATGCTTCCAAAGGTTCTATTACGACTATAATTTGAATACGCCGTAACTAAAAGATCACCAAGATAAACAGAATCTTTTATGTCGCGCTGTATCGGATGAATCTCGTCGAGGAACATTTTTATTTCTTGTATGGCATTTGAAACTAATACTGCCTGAAAATTATCACCATATCCAAGTCCAACACAAATTCCTGAAGCAATTGCAATAATATTTTTTAATACAGATGAATATTCCGTTCCAAAAATATCATCTGAAATATCGGTTTTAATAAACCGACATTTAAGCATTGATGCTATAAGAGCTGCCTTTTCGACATCTTGCGACGCAATAGTCAAATAAGTTAATTTTTCTGCAGCCACTTCTTCGGCGTGTGATGGTCCTCCAATAATAACAATATTCTGATAATCGAAATAGAATTGATGATTCAAATATTCCCCCACAATCGTGTTGTATTCAGGAACAATTCCCTTGATTGCAGAAACTATAATTTTATTTTTTAATTTTTCTTTGGGTATGTCTTTCAGCGCATCGTTTAAAAATACTGCAGGAACAACAAGAAAAATGATGTCTGAATTTTCAACAACATGAATCACCTCGCTACATAAATTTAGTTGTTGTGATTCAAATTCAACTGTGCTAAGATATATGGGATTGCGATTAAAATCATTTAAGTGATTTAATATTTCTGAACTGCGAATCCACCAATTTATGCTTTCATGATGATTTGACAGCACTTTTACAATAGCTGTTGCCCAACTTCCTTCACCGATTACTCCTATTTTTTTGTTTTGCATTTAAATAAAATTATAATTCGACTTCAACTTTCAACTCTTCTGCACCTCTTTTATAAATAACGATTGGCTTATCTCCTTTTTTAAAATTCCCGAGTGCTTTCATATACGTTTTCATATCTTTAACTTCATAATCACCAATCTTTATTATAATATCGCCACCTTTCATTCCTGCTTTAGCTGCGGGTTTTCCATCGGTTACTGCTTCAATCTTCATACCTCCTTCGAAGGTATAATCAGGCACAACGCCTAAGGTAACTTTTTTAACATTGCTATTGTTTCCTGCAACAGAATCTTTGGATTTAATAAAAGAAAGTTTGCCATAATTATCAAGCTTTTTGATAAGTAGTTCGGAGTATTTTACTATGGCTGCTTCACCAGGATAGTTTAATTTATCAGCGTCATCAGTTGCCTTGTGGTAATCATCGTGAACATCAGTGATAAAAAACAAGACGGGGATATTTTTTAAATAAAAAGGCATTTGATCTGAACCACCCATACCTGATTGTGTTGTTCTAATTTTAAATGGAAAGCTTGATTTTGTATTTGTTATTAGTGTATCCCAAACAGGAGACGTTCCAATCCCATTTATAATGAGGCCTTTTTTTGAAGTATCTAATTTGCCTACCATATCAAAATTGAACATATAATTTACTTTCGCCAAATCATAATCATTGCTGTTTACAAATTTGGTTGAACCGAAAATGCCCTTTTCTTCACCAGAAAAAGCTACGAAAATATAATTGTTTTTTAATGGTCCACTATTACATAAATAGCGTGCAATTTCGAGCATGGCGGCAGTTCCACTGGCATTATCATCAGCACCATTATGAACGGCTTTAACTAAAGGGTCTCTCGAATTTTCACCACCCATTCCTAAGTGATCGTAATGTGCTCCGATAACAATAGTGTTGGCTGATTTTTGGTCAAGAAATCCCACAACGTTGTTTCCCGTTTTATGAACTTTTTCTAAATCAGTTGTTATTTTTGCATGCCAGGTGGTTCCGTCCATCAATAGTTTGTACGCCATTTCATCAACAAAAATAACGGGCACAGAAGATTGAGAAATTCGTGATGATATTTGCTCTGATGGGTTTGAATATCCTTTTTCAGAGTTAATAAAGATAATACCTATTGCACCATGAGCAATTGCAGTATCAACTTTGATTTGCAAATCTCCAAATTCTGCAAACTTAGAATCTTTGCTATACTTCCCGGGTATTGAAGTTTCAATGACAACTATTTTTCCTTTTACATCCTTGTTAGTTTGATAATCGTTGTGATTATTTTTTGGAGAAACAATTCCAAATCCAATTTTTATTATATCTCCTTCAATTGATGTATTTGATGAATAAGACAAGGGATAAAAATCTTTTCCTAATTTAAAAGTTTTTTGATTTATAATCAATTCATTTTTTGCACTTGCCTTCAAACCATCAGTAAAATCAAATGGCTGCAGATATGATTTGTTAGCCATTAGAGGTACAAGTCCAATATCTTTAAATTGTTTTATAATGTAATCTGATGCTAATTTTTCTCCATCAGTACCAGTTTCACGTCCATGAAAAGAATCTGATGCTAACACATAAACATCTTTTTTAATTCTTTGTTCCATCATACCGCTTCCGAAACCCCAGCGTTGAGCCGAGAGATTTTGTATTAGCATGAGCTGAGAGAATACGATTGTGATTAGTATTAATTTTTTTATCATAATTTTTTCATTAAAAATATTTGAATAAATGAAGAAAAAATATTTTTTTATTCCATTCAGGGGCACTAATTTTTATTTTAAGCCCATCACATTTTTACCTTGTTCAAAGAAAATATCCACAGGAATATTTGCCGTTTTAAGACGGTCGAGATCGGCTTGTAATAAAGTTTTTATACTGCCTTTTTCTTCAATCAGTTTTTTAGCACCTTCATAATCACCATCACCCTGGATTTTTAAAATATCCTGAACGGAAGCAATAATAGCCGATTTCATTTTCTCAAAATTAACGGTATAGGTTCCGTCCTCATTACGCGTAAAAGCACCTTTTTCCTGGAAGAAATAAAAACGAAGCATATTTGCTTTCCCATGAGCGCTTGCTGCACCAAATCTTACAGAGCGAAAAATACCGGCAAGAAAAGTAACGTAGTGGTCTTTCAATCTGCCTTCTTTTATTTCGCCTTGTTCATATAATTGAGTTATTATATACAATCCCATAATATCCGCTTTACCTTCTTCAATAGTAGAATATTGTTCTTTTAATGCATCTCTAACTGTGCCTTTGCCGTCGATGGTGTTTTTAATTCCCATACCATGAGCTACTTCATGGAACATAACAGTGTTGAAAAAAGCATCAAATTTTACATATTGCAACTGATCTTTTGCTATAAGCACATTTGCGATTGGTAATAGTATTTTTTCAAATTTTGCTTTCATTGAGTTTTTTAATTGCAATTTGCGTGTTCCTTTTTTTAATTGTACTTGTTCGTCGTTTGGTAAATTGATTGCAATCGTTTTGCTTCCGTCATTACAATCACCTGCATAAAATATGGCATCATACACATTGATTTCGGAATCAGAGCCAGGTACTTCTTTTTTGTATTTTTCATCAACAGGAAGTTCTTTTTGCAATTTGGGAAGAAGTGCTGCATATCTCGATAGCTTATCACTCCATACTTTATCCTTAATTAAAATAAAAGATTCATAAGCAGCTTTATAACCATATAATGCATCAGTATAATTTTCGATAGCACCAATTACAAATTCTACATTTGAATTATTTTTTTCCATCCAAGCATAATCGCTGGGTTGATAATTATCTGTTATCAGAGCGCTTGATCGCATTTGCAAGTATTTTTTAAAACCAGGATCTTCTGCAAGTTTTGATGCTTCTAGTAATAGTTTCGATGCTTTTTCTAATTGTTCTTTATAGGCAATATGGTAAGGAACCACTTTAAGTGTTCCTTTTTCATCACGCTGAATAAGGGTGTAAAGACTTGTTTTCTTGGGGTCTTTCAGTTGTTCAAATTCTGCCTTTGTCATATCCTTTGGATAAAAGCAAGCACCATCGGGCTTCTTGCCATAGGATTCAATAAATGCTTTTTCGTTGTTTAATTTTTCCCAGGGACCATAATTAATCAGCGCAAACTTTTTAGTGTCTGCGTCTTTAATACCATCAAGAAAAGTTTTTTTATCTCCAACATTTTGCAACCAGAACAAGTCGTCCATAATTTGTGCGGCATCAAATAACAAGGGAAGCATTTGTTTTTCGTTACTGCTTAGTCCAGAAATATCGGTGGTAAGTTTGAATGATGCAAACTGATCGAGTTTTTCCTGCATCGCTGTTTTTTGAACAGTTGTATCCTGATCATCGGAATCACTGCTAAGCATTCCACATCCACTGTTCATAACAACACAACAAGCAGTAATAATTACAGAAGGAATAATAACTTTTAGCATAATTATAATATTAAAGTTTTAAAAAGATTGAATATAAATACGAAAATAAGAATAATATTTTAGCACAAACTAAATTATTATTCTTTAAAGCAAAAGGGAAACTGCGATTAGTAAATCAAATACTTATTAGCCCTGATAATATCCCTGGTCATATTTTTCAAAATATCATCAGCCATCAGTATCATTGCCGGGTCTGTTGGAAAAGGCACCGGTGTAGAACCTATTTTCTGTTTAGTCTCTGGCTTTAATGCTTCAATATTTCCAACTGTACGGACAGCTATGTGGTCAAAAAGCGCTTGCGAGCTTATGGGATTTGTTTTTACAAGCTGCTTAGTTATATTGTTTAAATAATCAATATTAGCAGTAATAATAGCCGTTTTTTTCTGATAGGATTCAATTACCAAACACGTGATTGTTTTGTATTTGGGAGATTTAATATCATTACCCAGACTATCTTTCATCACATTACCATTTTTATCAAGCATGTATTGCCAACCATCCTGCACGTCCTTTGATTCGGTATGCTCGGTCTCTTTAACGCTTTCAGGCGAAACCAGAATTCCTTTAATATCAACTTTGATCAAATAATCGTAAGACCGATTTTGAACTTCTTTTGTATCATAATTCACCCACAATCCATTTAAATCTGTTAGTGATATTTTTGTAAGCTCTTCTTCAAAATTAGCAGGTAGAGGAATGCCCGAAGTGTTTTGCATTTTAAATAACACCTGACTGATGCCTAACGTTTTTGCTTTTAAAATTTGAGCATCAATATCCTTGTATTCCTGATAGTACACTTTTACTTTTAAATATTCTTCATAGGCAAGTCTTACACTAGCCTTATCCCCTTTTTCGAGCAATTTATTCCCATGAGCATAAAAATATTCAGCTGCTTTTTTCTTGGCTTCAATAATTTCCTGATCGTAATTTGTACTTTTAAAACTGATAGCAGTTAGCACATTATTAGGAAGGGTTTTAACAAATTCCTGACGGCGCTTCATAGTACCATAATTATCAAAAACTTCGTCCCAAATATCTGGCTCGCCCGTCGCTTTCAGGAAATTGATGCGGTCAAGATTTTGCTGATTGGCATTTTTATATGATTTGTCCAAGATAACAATAAACTTTTCTTTAGTAGGTTTTTTTGCCAGACGTTGCACTGCTTTTTGAATAGCGAAATCATACTGACCGATCTGCATAAATTTTTTTGCAGAAATGCATGATGCAAGCAAAACGCTAATTAATATATAATAAGTAATGTTTTTCATGGCGACTATTTTTTATCCTTTTTCAAAGATTATACCAATTGTTCATTTAAAAATCGTTCAAAGATATTTTAAAATTTTAAAAATCCAACGTATAATAAAGTTTAGTATCTTTGAAATATTAATTTCGACATTTTTTTTAATTAAATCAAACGTAATAAAAACTTTTTTATCAATGCAACTTACAGCAAAACTCATTCAAAAATTACAACTCCAAACAGGAGAAGGCAAAAACGGTCCTTGGAAAAAACAAGATATTATTGTTGAAACCGATGGTCAATATCCAAAGAAAATTTGTGTTTCCATTTGGGGTGATAAGATTGACGAAACTCAACTTCAGATTGGCAACCAATTAAGTGTTTCGTTTGATATCGAAAGCCGTGAATTTAACGGAAAATGGTATACAGATCTTAAAGCATGGAAAATTGAATTAGCCGGGAAAACAACTTCTTCAGAAAAGTCATCCGTTCAAAATCAAGCAGATTTTGTTCCCGAACAAAGCAATTCGTTTTCCGAAGACATTACCGATGATTTACCTTTCTAAATTTCATTTATAGCTATTTGTTTTTTTAAGCAAATCTCTTTTTGACGCCCCTGCTAGGACTACAACTAATAATAAACCGCTATCAATATTATCATTATAAGTAATTTATTTTTGTTAACTTTTTTATAGCTTCAACATCTGCAGAAAAATCATTTAGTGCAAATTCTAAATGATCGTCAACCTTATCTAAA
>Ga0172368_10002114_pt1 | contig 25909 bp, 25 predicted proteins | sample Lak11m_FD_114540 | JGI IMG/M metagenome (GOLD analysis project Ga0172368, IMG submission 114540) | Freshwater microbial communities from Kabuno Bay, South-Kivu, Congo - kab_022012_11m | ecosystem: Environmental > Aquatic > Freshwater > Lake | place: Democratic Republic of the Congo: South-Kivu...
CGTGAGGTACGTCAGAAGTTGGTGGCGGAACAGATGGGGGTAGATCCGCTTCTCGATGCCGGCCTGGCGGGCGTACCGTTTCACGATCTCGCTGATCCAGCGGGTGCTGAGCTTGTCGTGGAGACGGCTCTCGAAGAGATAGCGAGCCTTTCGCTTGCGCTGTTGCGCGACGTACTGGCCGAGCTCGCCGAGGAAGCTGGCGGGGATGGCCACGAGAGCGCTAAAATCCGGGGGGACTTGGAGGGCAGCGCTCTCCTTGATGACCGCGGCGTTGCCCGCCTCATCCGTGCCGAAGGGTGCTGCAACAGGGCTAGGCGGCCTGATCGCGGGGATGTCAGGCGCCCGCCGTCGCCAGCCCCACTTCCTGCAGGAACGCCCGCAGCGCCTCGTCGCAGGAGCGCATGGGCGGCAGTCCGCGCAGGTGGTAGAACGTGTTGCCCAGCACCGGGTGGGGCGGACGGTACGCGGCGCGGCCCGCCTCCTCGCTGCTGATGGGGACCACCGTCACCCGGCTCATCCCCGTCGCCGCCAGGATGCGCCGCGCCCACTCGTCCCGCGGGATGCCGGTCGGGGACGCGTTGGTGATGTGGTAGGTGCCGTAGTAGCGGGTGCGCACCAGCGCGTAGAGGGCGTTGGCCAGGTCGCGGGTGTAGGTGGGCAGGGTCACCTGGTCGGCGACCACGCGCAGCTCCGTCTTCTGCTGCGCCTGCTCCAGGATGCTGCGCACGAAGCTGCGCCCGTGCTGCCCGTAGAGCCCGGAGGTGCGGACGATGAAGAACCTGCGCAGGTGATCGCGCACCGCCACCTCGCCGGCGTACTTGGACTGGCCGTACACGTTGACCGGGTCCGCCGCGTCCCACTCCGCGTACGGTCCGCCCCTGGTGCCGTTGAACACGAAGTCGGTGCTGACGTAGAGCATGGCGGCGTCGACCTCCAGGCAGGCCAGCGCCACGTTCTGCGCGCCCATGGCGTTGATGCGCAGCGCGTCCCAGGGGGCCGTCTCGCAGCCGTCGACGTCGGTCAGGGCGGCGGTGTGGATGACCACGACGGGCTTGTAGCGAGACATCATGTCGCGCACCCGGTCGAGGTCGGTGACGTCCATGCCCGAGCGGTTCACGAAGAGCACGTCGGGGTCCCTGGAGAGGACCGCGCGCAGGTCCTTGCCGAGCATCCCGTCCGCGCCGGTGACGAGGATCTTCATGCGCGCCGCGTTCGGGTTGACGCGGGGCTCTCCCTCCTCATCCGGCCGAGGACGGCAGGCCGCCCTCGGGCGCGGGCCGCGGGCAGAGCCCGACTTCCCCCGCTTGAACTACGCACTCCGACCATGGTCTGAGGGCAAAGGTCGGACCTGCGGCCCCGCGGGTCGGGACCTTCTTCCGATTGAGATGGGACCTGCATCGAAGTATTATCAAAGTACGGGCTGGGGCCGAGGATGGGCCCCGAACGGCGAGGCGAGGGAACGCCTCGCGGGCCTCTCTCAGGGATGAGCCACGGATGGGTGCTGGCTCACGGACGAGCCCCACGGATGAACGAGACCGACACGGACGTCGTTCACGGAAGAGCCTCGATACGACAGGGAAGTCTCCATAGAGGTGCCGGTAGGGACGCCAGGCACCGGGTGAGACTGGGGCCGGGACTCAGGGATGGACGGACCGACAGCGGCGAATGCCCCCCGCGGCGCGCCGCTTTTTGCTTCTCCCGGCTCGTGGAGGGAACGGATCGCATGGACTGGAGCCTCTCCGCGCTGATGGGACGAACGACAAATTTCTTAAGACCCCGCAGGTACCTGCCGATGCAATGGATCAGAACAGGCCGTTTGCCCGGCTCCGTCTCGAAGGGAGAACACCGAATGCTCATCCAGACGACCCGCTTTGGACCCCTGGACATCGATGATTCCAAGGTGATCCATTTCGCCGAGGGACTCCCGGGGTTCAATCACGTGAAGGACTACGTGATCATCCCCATCCCTCAGTACTATCCGTTCCACTGCATGCAGGCCGTCCACCAGGCCGACCTCGCCTTCGCGGTGGCGGATCCGTGGGAGCTCTTCCCGGACTACATGCCCCAGATCGGCGACGACGACGAGTCGTTCCTCGAGCTGCGCTCGCCCAGCGACGCCGCGGTGTACGTGATGGCCGTGATCCCGCCGGATCTCAAGAACATCACCGTCAACCTCATGGCTCCGCTGGTCATCAACGCCAACTCGCGCAAGGGCCGCCAGGTCATCGTGTTCGGCAACTACAGCACCCGGGAGCGTCTTCCACACCAGCAGTCGATTGCGGTTTGATCGACTAGAGGAATTCAATCAAGGATGAGAACTCGGGGAGCCGGCGCGAGCCGGGGCCGGGCAAAGGATGGCCGGGCCGGATCCCCGTGTTATGAGCAGGGAGGTGGCATGCTACCTCCCTGCTCTCTTGAGAGGGCTTCATCGGAGAGGACGTCCAGCCGATAACAGGGCAGGACTCGAGGAGGCGACCGCCAATGGTTGTGATGATCTGGAAGCGGAGGAGCTGGAAGAAGTACCGACCCCGTCGCTGAGTCACCGATGGCGGTTGGTCCGGGTGCCAGCATTGATAGGAGACCAGACTGGATGCTGGTGTTATCGAGGAAGCTCAACCAGGCCATCATGATCGGGGAGAACGTCAAGATCACGGTGGTCGAGATCCGCGAGGATCACGTGCGGTTGGGCATCACGGCACCCCGAGAGGTTCCCGTCTACCGGGAAGAGGTCTACGAGAAGATCAAGGGCGAGAACATCCTGGCCAGCCAGGTCTCGCTGGAAGACCTGAGCAAGTTGAAGGGCGTCATCAAGCCCACCCCCACCGAGGCCCCGCGCCGCAAGAACCCGCCGCTCATCTCGCGGCGCGACGGCGCCGAGTAGCCCCTCACACGACGGGAGCCGCAAGGCTCCTCGTTGCTTTCCGTGAAGGATATCCCTCCCGATCCGCAGTAGGTGCAGGGCCCGTCGTATGATGCAACGCCTGCTCGCCCGAGCGCTCGCGGCTGTCGTCGTGGCGTGTCTGTTCTCCGGCGGCATCTCCCACGCGGCTCCGAGCGCCCCTCCCTCCCCTGCCCCGATGGCCTCGCCCATGGTCCTCACCCTGGCGCAGAGCCTCGACCTCGGCTATCGGCAGGGTCCCCTCATCAAGGAGTCCGAGGAGTCGGTGGTCCAGGCCGTGGGCGCCTACAAGCAGGCGTGGAGCCAGTAGAACGTCACCCTGGGCGTCAGCGCGCAGAGCGCCATCCAGCCCGCCACCCAGGCGTCGTTCCTGGGGCGATCGCTCACCCTCACCGACGTCTTCTCCAACCAGATCTCGGTGGGGTTCAAGAACCTCCTGACCACCTTCGGCAACGTGGAGAGCCAGATCGCCGCCGCCTTCGTGCAGATCGACGTGGCGACGGTGGGCGTGGAGGTGACGCGCCAGCAGCTGGGGCTCTCCATCAAGCAGGCCTTCTTCCAGCGCATGAAGGCCGACGGCTCCGTGGCCGTGGCCCAGGAGAACCTGCAGGTGTCGCAGCAGAGCCTGGAGGACACCCGCAGGCTCTTCGTCCAGGGACAGAAGGCCCGCTACGACGTGCTGCAGGCCGAGCTGCAGGTGTACCAGGCGGTCGAGCAGCTGCAGCGGGCGACCAGCGCGGTGGCGTCCACCACGGCCACCTTCTACACCGTCCTCAGCCAGGACCCGCGGCCGCCCCTGGCGCTGGTCGAGCCGCCCCCCATCCAGGTGCCGCCCGACGTGCGGCTCACCGACCTGGTGGAGGCGGGGCTGCGCCACCGTCCCGAGATGGCCCGGCTCGACCGCAGCCTGGCCGCGGCCCGCCTGCTGGTGAAGGCGGCCAGGAACAGCAGCAACGCCTCCATCTCGCTGGGCCTCAACTACAACACGACCACCGGCACCGTGCTGGGGGTCAACGACCAGGTGGTCCTGGGCATCGGCTTCAACTGGCCCCTCTTCGACGGCGGGTTCCGCGCCGCGCGGGTGATGCAGGCGGAGTCGCAGCTGCGCCAGCTCGAGGCCTCGGGGGTGGACCTCGTCGGGCAGATCCGCCTGCAGGTCGAGCAGGCCTGGCTGTCCTACCAGCTCAGCGAGGCCAACCTGGCCACCGCCCGCAAGCGCGCCTCCACCGCCGAGGAGTTCGCGGACATGGCGCGCATCCGCTTCAACAACGGGCTGGCCACCTCGCTCGACGTGCAGCAGGCCATCGAGCAGCTCAACCTCGCCAACCAGGAAGTGGTGGCGGCGGAGGCCGACCGCAACGAGGCGTTCGCCCGCATCAAGCGGGCCATCGGCATGGACTTCCCGGATCGGCGGCTCGACGTCGCTTCCACGAGCAAGATCCGAGTCCTCGAGTCGGACTCTGAAGGAGCGCCCGCAAGATGATGAGGGGCCTGGGGATCCTGGTGCTGCTGGTGATGCTGGCGGGCTGCGGCCACGGGGGCGGCGGCGAGGGGGCGGGCGGTCCGGCCAGAGGGGGGAAGCAGCTGCCCCCGCCGGAGGTGGTGGTGCAGCGCGTGCGCCGCGGTCCCGTCACCGTCTACCGCGAGTTCACGGCGCAGACCGTTGCCAGCGACTCGGTGAACATCCGACCCCAGGTCTCCGGTCGCCTGCTCAGCTTCAGCTTCCGCGAGGGGTCGCCGGTGGAGGCGGGGCAGGTCCTCTTCCAGATCGATCCCACCGACTACCAGGCCCAGGTCGACCAGGCGCTGGCGTCCGTGTCCAAGGCCCGGGCCGACCTGCAGCAGGCCCGCACCCAGGTGAGCGTCAAGCAGGCGCAGGCCAACCTGGCCGCGGCGCAGACCGACCTCCGCAAGGCGCAGCTCTACGTCGACCGCTACAAGCCGCTGGCGGCGAAGCAGATCATCCCCCAGCAGCAGTATGACGACGCGGTGTCCAGCCGGGACGCGGCGCGCGCCCAGGTGGTGGCCATGCAGGCGGCGCTGCAGAACGCGCAGATCAGCACCCGCTCGCAGATCGAGGTGGCCCAGAGCCAGCTCGCGGCGGCCCAGGCCCAGCTCACGCAGGCCCGCACCAGCCTCGGCTACTGCACCATCACCACCCCCATCGACGGCATCATCGGGCAGGTGCAGGCCTACCCGGGCACGGTGGTGGCGCCCGGCAGCGACACGCTGGTCACCATCTCCCGCTCCAATCCCATCTACGTGAACTTCAACATCAGCGAGTCGGACTACCTGAACGTGGTCTACAACCGCTCGTCCGACCGGAGCGCGGGACCCCTGCCCATCGAGCTCATCCTGGGCAACGGGCGCACCTACGGCCACACCGGCAGCATCACCATGGCCGACCGCACGCTCAACGCGCAGACCGGCACGCTGCTGATCCGCACCCAGTTCCCCAACCCCCGGCAGATCCTCAAGCCGGGCCAGTTCGCGCGCGTGCGCATCCCGGCCGTGAGGCGCGACTCGGCCATCCTGATCCCCCAGCAGGCCGTCATCGAATTGCAGAGCCTGGAGACGGTGCTGCTGGTGGACGACCAGAACCGCGTCTCCAGCCGCACCATCACCCTGGAGAACGCGGCCGTGGGCGAGGACTTCATCGTGGCCTCGGGCCTCGAGGGCGGGGAGCGCATCATCGTGGACGGCACCCAGAAGGTCCAGCCGGGCATGGTCTGCAAGCCCATCCCGGCGGGGAAGTAGGCCGTGGCGAAGTTCTTCATCCACCGCCCGGTCGTGGCCATGGTCCTGTCGATCATCATCGTGATCGTGGGCGCCCTGGCCATCCTGACGCTGCCCATCGCGCAGTACCCGCAGATCACGCCGCCCTCGGTCCTGGTGAACGCCAGCTACACCGGCGCCAACTCGTCGGTGGTGGCGGACACGGTCGCGGCGCCCATCGAGCAGCAGGTGAACGGCGCCCAGGACATGCTGTACATGCTGTCGCGCTCCGACAACAACGGCAACATGACGCTGACCGTCACCTTCGACATCGCGCGCGACCAGGACCTGGCCCAGGTGGACGTGCAGAACCGCGTCAACCAGGCCATGCCGCTCCTCCCCTCGACGGTGACCCAGAGCGGCGTGGTGGTGAACAAGCAGCAGTCCCAGGCGCTCATGTACGTCTCGGTGTACTCGCCGGACGACACCTACGACAGCCTGTTCATCTCCAACTACGTGCAGATCAACATGCTCGACCTGCTGGGGCGCCTGGCCGGCGTCGGGCAGGCCAACATCGTGGCGGGCCGCCGCGACTATGCCATGCGCATCTGGGTGGACCCCAACAAGCTGGCCAAGCTGGGAGTCACCGGCCCGGACATCTCGCGCGCCATCCAGCAGCAGAACGTCCAGGCCGCCGCGGGACAGGTGGGCGCCGCGCCCGCCCCGTCCAGCCAGGTGCTCACCTGGCCGGTGAACGTGCAGGGGCGCCTCGACACCGTCCGCCAGTTCGAGCAGATCATCGTCAAGACGAACGCCGACGGCTCCATCCTGCGCCTCAAGGACGTGGCCCGGGTGGAGCTGGGGGCCGCCACCTACAACTCGCAGGGCATGCGCAACGGCAAGCCCGCCGTCCCCATCGCCGTCTACCAGGTGGCCGGCGCGAACGCCGTGGCGCTCTCGCGGCAGGTCCGCGCGAAGCTCGCGGAGATGGCGAAGAGCTTCCCGCCCGGCCTCGCCTACGAGGTCACCTTCGACACCACCGACTTCGTCCACGCCTCCATCGAGGAGGTGCTGCACACCCTCTTCGAGGCCATCGTGCTGGTGCTGGTGGTGGTCTTCATCTTCCTCGGCAACTTCAGGGCGACGTTCATCCCCATGATCGCAGTGCCGGTGTCGCTCATCGGCACCTTCGGCGCCTTCGTGGCCCTGGGCTTCTCCATCAACCTGCTCACGCTGTTCGGCCTGGTGCTCGCGGTGGGCATCGTGGTGGACGACGCCATCGTCGTGGTGGAGGCGGTGGAGCACCACATCGAGCACGGGATGAGCCCGCTCGAGGCCACCGAGAAGGCCATGGACGAGGTGTCCGGGCCGGTCATCGCCATCGCGCTGGTGCTCTGCTCGGTGTTCGTCCCGGTGGCGTTCATGGGCGGCATCAGCGGGCGCATGTACCAGCAGTTCGCGCTCACGCTGTCGGTGTCGGTGCTGCTCTCGGCGCTGGTGGCGCTCACCCTGACGCCCGCGCTGTGCCGCCTGATCCTGCGGCCCCGGCGGGAGATGGGCGGTCCCCTGGGGTGGTTCCTGCGGGGCTTCAACCGGGTCTTCGCGTGGGTGACGGGCGGCTACGTGCGGGGCGTGAAGCTGTCCATCCGCGTCCTGGTCCTGCCCCTCGTCCTCATGGGAGGCGTCTACTGGGCGGCGGCGCACCTGCAGCTCACCCTGCCCACCGGCTTCCTCCCGGATGAGGACAACGGCTACGCCATGGTCAACGTCATGCTGCCCGACGGCGCGTCCCTGAACCGCACCCAGGCGGTCGCCCAGCGCATCGAGGAGCAGCTGCGCAAGGACCCCACCGTGGCCCGCACGCTCACCTTCACCGGCCTCAACATCATCACGTCCACGTACAGCTCCAACGTCGCCGCCATCGTGCTCGTCCTCAAGCCCTGGGACGAGCGCCACGGCATGAAGGAGAACGCGCTCTACCTGGTCCGCAAGTGGCAGCGCGAGGTGTTCCAGGACCCCGACGCCCTGGTGCAGGTGTTCAACCCGCCGCCCATCCCCGGCCTCGGCACCTCCTCCGGCTTCACCATGGAGCTGCAGGACCGCTCCGGCCACACCATCGACGAGCTGGCGGCCGTCACCAACGACTTCGTGGCGGCGGCGAGGCAGCGGCCGGAGCTGGCCCAGGTCTACTCCACCTTCCGCCCGGCCATCCCGCAGCTGCAGGTGGACGTGGACCGCTCCAAGGTCATGTCCCTGGCCGTCCCCCTCACCGACGTCTTCAGCGCCCTGCAGATCAACCTGGGCGGGCTGTACGTCAACCAGTTCAACAAGTTCGGCCGCACCTGGCGCGTCTACGTGCAGGCCGAGTCGCAGTACCGCAGCCGCCCCTCGGACGTGGGCACCTTCTACGTGGCCAACGCGCAGGGCGGGATGGTGCCCCTGTCCACGGTGACGCACGTGCGGCGCACCACCGGGCCCGACGTCATCTCCCGCTACAACATCTACCGCGCCACGGACATCAACGGCGGCGCGGCCCCGGGCTACAGCTCGGGACAGGCCATGGAGGCCGTCGAGGCGATCGCGAAGCAGGTGCTGCCCGACGGCTTCGGCTACGAGTGGACCGGCACCGCCTACCAGCAGCAGCAGGCCGGCAGCGCCCAGGCCCTCATCCTGCTCCTCGGCCTGGTCTTCGTCTTCCTCTTCCTGGCCGCCCAGTACGAGAGCTGGGCGGTGCCCTTCTCGGTGCTGCTGGGCCTCCCCATCGGCGTGATGGGCGCCTACGCCGGCATCTCCCTGATCCACTTCGACAACAACCTGTACGTCCAGATCGGCCTGGTCATGCTCATCGGCCTGGCCGCCAAGAACGCCATCCTCATCGTCGAGTTCGCCAAGGAGAAGCACGAGAAGGAGGGCATGCCCCTGGCCGAAGCCGCGGTGGCCGGCGCCGAGCTGCGCTTCCGCCCCATCCTGATGACCTCGTTCGCCTTCCTCCTCGGCGTGCTGCCCCTGGTGACGGCGACAGGCGCGGGCGCCATGAGCCGCCGCGCCCTGGGCACGGCGGTGTTCGGTGGCATGTCCGCGGCCACGACCATCGGCGTGTTCGTCATCCCGATGCTCTACGTGCTGGTGATGCGCCTGGCGGGGGCGGAGCGCCGCAAGAAGGGCAAGGTCGAAGTCGCGCCGGAGGGGGGGATGGAGGAGCCGGTGCCAGAGCCCGCCGCGGGGGTCGCGACGGACGCTGTGCCGGAGAGCGCGCCGGTGGTGGAGGCCCCGCCCGCGCCCGCGGACGGGCCGGAGCCCCCGTCCCAGGAGAGCTCGCAATAGGGCTCGACTTCGGGATGAGAAGAAGCAATGCGAACGCTGACCCCCCGAAGTGTGCGTTCGGGTGCCGAGGCACGGCGGTCACCTTGCTTCGTTATACGTCTATACGGTATAATGGTATAAGAAAGAAACGTAGAGGGCACAAGGTGGGATGATCCAGAGCTTTGCCGATCACGGCACGGAAGACGTCTTCAATGGCAAGGACACCTGCGAAGCAAGACAGGTCTGCCCCCGTACCGTCTGGGCTGTGGCACAGCGCAAACTGGACCAGCTCAACAATGCGGCCAATTTGCAAGACCTGACGCGTCCCCCCGGGCAATCATCTCGAGGCACTTGTAGGTGACCGGGCTGGCCAGCACAGCATTCGCATCAACCAGCAGTATCGGATCTGCTTCAAGTGGACCGATGAAGGCCCCACCAACGTCGAGATCGTCGACTACCACTAACACAGGAAGGAGCACGCGTATGCGGATCCCGACACATCGCCCCCCCACGCATCCAGGCGAGATGCTCGAAGAGGAGTTCATGAAGCCGCTCGGGTTGTCGCAGTCCCGCCTCGCCGAGCTGCTGGAGGTCCCCTTTCAGAGGATCAACCGCATTCTCAACAAGAAGCAGGCGGTGACTATCGATACGGCGCTCCGTCTATCCGCGCTGTTGGGCACGTCGCCCCAGTTCTGGCTCAACCTGCAGCATGGTTGGGACCTGTATCAGGCAATGCACTCGAAGGAAGCCCATCAGATCCAGAAGGCGATCCGGCCGCTCTCGCAAGTCGCCGCTAGCCAGCCGAGAGCTACGGGCACCACCTCGAAGTCAACCTCCGGTCGGTAACCCCGAGGTGCGGGTGCGGCGTCTTCTAACGAGTGACCCGTCCCGGCGGGATCTACCCACATGATGATGAGCCCTACCGCAGGGCAGGCACCCTCGACTGCTGCATTTCACGCTGGAGCAGGTCTCGAACGAAGGCTACGCCTCCTCGACCCCGCACCCACTCAGCCAGCTCCGGGTCGAGACGGAGATGGAGGTCCGCTCCACCGTGCTTCCCATCCTCTCGGACGTACTTCCTGGGGCGCCCGCGAGGACGCTTCACCACCTGCGTCATGCCGGGTGGAACTCCTTCACCAGTACCGTCTCGGCGCCGATGTGGCGCGGCTTCGGGATCGCCTCCCCGCGCTCAACCATGTCCTCGAGGTGGAGCTCCACGGCCTCGTGGATGAGCTGTTCCACCTCCTCGCGCGTCTCGCCAGCTGCGACACAGCCCGGAAGGTCGGGCACGTAGGCGCTATAGCCGCCCTCGTCGTCGGTCTCGATGACCACCAGGAACCGGTGCATTCGTGCTCCTCCAATGAGGCGAGCCCGCTACCGCAGGCCCGCCTGTGAACCACCCGTCCGCCTCGACCATCGCGATCGCCTCACGAACCTTCACTACCCCATAGTAATTTCTGGTACCAGAAAAGTCAATGAGCGATGATCCGGTCAAGTGTGGACCACCGTCGAGGATGACGCGCGGGACCGATCGGGGCCTTGCTCGACGCGGGGGGGAGGGATAACCGGCCCAAGTCCATCCCCGACGCCGCCTGCAGGGGGGAGGGATAACCGGCCCAAGTCCGTCCCTGGCGCCGCCCGCAGGGGGAGGGATAACCGGCCCAAGTCCGTCCCTGGCGCTGCCCGCAGAGGGGGAGGGATAACCGGCCCAAGTCCGTCCCTGGCACTGCCCGCAGGGGGAGGGATAACCGGCCCAAGTCCGTCCCTGGCGCCGCTCCGCAGAGGGGAGGGATAACCGGCCCAAGTCCGTCCCTGGCACTGCCCGCAGGGGGAGGGATAACCGGCCCAAGTCTGGGGCTTCGGCGTTGCCCGCAGGGGGAGGGATAACCGGCCCAAGTCTGGGGCTTCGGCGTTGCCCGCGGGGGGGAGGGATAACCGGCCCAAGCGGCCAGGGATAACCGGCCCAAGAAGCAGGGATAACCGGCCCAAGTCCATGGGATAACCGGCCCAAGCAGCCGGGATAACCGGCCCAAGTCCGTGGGCATGGAACGGCGTCGTCATGCGCCTGACGGAACCCGTAACTTCTACAACATGTTATAGAACCATGTACAACGACATGTCGACATGGCGAAAGCCGCTTCCCATGCGGGTGTCGTCGTTTTTCTCTTGAAGGATTTTCAGCCACATCCACGAACGTCTGCAGCACCGGGGCATGTGCCCGGAGGTTCGAGGTGGGGAGGCAGCGACCCAGTGCCCGTCCAGGTGAGTCCTCAGGCCGTGCTGCGCCGCTCCGATCGCTCGGGGCGGGACGAGATGAACCTGGCCGAGTTCCCTCTCGCAGTGTTGAGCCAGCGCGTCGACAAGGGCGTGCTGAAGTTCCAGCGGAAGCGCACCCTGATGCTTCCGGACGGCTCGGCGCTGAACCAGGAGTGGACGGTGACCGGGGATCCGGAGTACGGCCTTCCCCAGCCCGTGGACGAGGACGTCCTGCTGGGGCTCCTCAAGATTGCCGCGGACGACGGGTTCGCTTCCCCCACCGTCCGCTTCAGCCAGCGTGGGCTGCTGGGCATCCTCCGCTGGAAGCAGCAGGGCTGGTACTACGGGCGCCTCGAGCAGGCGCTCTCCCGCCTGACCACGACCACCATCAAGGCCAGGAACGCCTTCTGGAACAACGAGTCCAAGGCGTACCAGACGCTCCACTTCGGCATCATCGAGGCCTACGAGCTCTACGAGCGGCAGGCGCAGGGGGTCAGCTCGTTCCCGCTGGCTCGGCGCTCGAACATGGCGCGCTTCTCCCGGGAGTTCTTCTCGAGCATCCAGGCCGGGTACCTGAAGCCGCTGGATCTCAACCTCTACTTCGAGCTCAAGCGGGCCCTGTCCAAGCGGCTCTTCCGCTACCTGGACAAGAAGCGCTATCGCAAGCAGCGCTTCGAGATCGGGCTCGACCTGCTGGCCTCGGTGCACATGGGGCTGAGCGAGTCGACCTGCCGCTATGCGTCGTGGATGAAGAAGGAGTTCGACCGTGCCCACCAGGAGCTGATCGACGTCGGCTTCCTGCTCGGCGCCGAGTACGAGCGCAGCAAGGACGGCAGCTGGAAGGTCGCCTACGCCTTCAACCCTCGCGCCCTTCGGGACGAGCAGCTGGCCCTGCCGTGCGAGGTGGCCGAGCCGGCCGCCGCGGTGGATGGCGAGCTCGTCGAGTGCCTGGTCGACCGCGGCCTGTCCCCCGCCACGGCTCGGGACATCGTGGCAAGCAAGCCGGCGGACTTCGTGCACCGGCAGCTCGAGCAGTTCGATGCCCTGCGGGCGCGAGAGTCCAGGGCCGTGCGCAACCCCATCGGGTTCCTCGCGCGGGCGCTGCAAGAGGAGTGGGCGATCTCCGTTCCCGCGGAGCAGCCCGTGGAGAGCGGCAGCCGGTCGGTCGTCGAGCTGCGCAAGTCGCAGGAGGCCTCCCGCGCAAGGCTGGACGCGGAGTCCGACGCGGTGGCGAAGGCGCGCGCCGCACTGGAGCCCCCGCTTCTCGAGGCCCTGCGACTGGAAGCCGAGCAGCTCGTGACGCGCGAGCTCAACGGCTTCCGTCTCGGCCCGCGCGGGCGGGAGCGCCTGGTGGAGGGGAAGCTCTACACGCTCATCCGCGAGCGCCATCTCCCCGCTCCGGCGGTCGCGAAAAAAAGTTTGCCGACGGACTGATGATCTGCCCGGAAGTGCCGATATACATGATAGCCCTCTGCCTATCGGAGGGTTCGCGCAGCACAACTGAATAGGTGAAGCGGCCCCATCAGGCACGGGCATGGACGCCCAAGCCGGGGTGGGCCTGTCCCTCTGAGCATACGGAGAAGGTGTGATGACGAGGGAGGGCGGTGCCGCCAGGACATCAAGGAGGAGAAGTCACCATGGTTGCTTTGACCGGCCTTGGGAATCTGCAGTCCCGGGACGCGCTGGCCCAGAGCCATCGGCTCATGCAGATCTCGCTGGAGCGCCTGTCCACCGGTGTGCGCATCAACCGCGCCGAGGACGACGCGGCGGGCGTCATCGTCCGCGACCGCTTCCAGGCGCAGATGAACGGCTTCGACGAAGCCATCCGCAACATCCAGACGGCGCAGAGCATGGTCCAGGTTGCGGAGCAGGGCATCAACAAGATCACGGAAGGGCTGCAGCAGATGCGCGCCCTGGCCGTGCGTGCCGCCGACGACAACCTCAACGACGACGACCGCGAGCGCATCCAGCTGCAGGTCAAGGGCCTGCTGCGTGAGATCAACGAGCGCGCCGAGGCGACCTCCTACAACGGGCACCACCTCCTGGACGGCAGCATCACCGACTCCCACGAGGAGCGGCTGGGCGACATCAAGATCCAGACCAACTCGTTCCTGGCCAACGGCAACAAGCTCGTCGGGGACGCCGCGGTGGTGGGCAGCAACGCCACGACGCCCAACGGCATCAGCCAGGGGTCCTACGAGGTGAAGATCGTGTTCTCCGGCGAGGACGGCATCCTGCCCTCGATGACCACGAAGACCATGCTGGGCGGCACCATCAACTCCCCCTCCTCCTCGCCCGGCAACGTCACCACGGTCACCCAGAACATCACCGACCGCAACGCCGGCGCGCACACGGCCACCTTCACCTTCACCCAGCTGGGCACGAGCCGCAACTACACCTACGACGTGCAGGTGCCCGGCGGCGGCGTGTACGGGACGTCCGCGCAGACCTTCAGCGGCACCCTGCTGTTCGGCGACGACGGCGCGCTGCTGGCGGCCGACGGCGACACCGTGACGCCCTTCGAGCGCACCGTCACGCTGGGGGACGGTACCAGCGGCGGGCAGGCCTGGACCATCGACTTCTCCGGCCTCGACGAGAACCAGCACCTGACCACCAGCATCATGGCGCCCTCGGCCATCACCAGCGTGACGCCGACCGGGACAGGCGGTCCCGCCACCGGGAACGTCAGCCTGCAGGGCAACCTCGAGCAGGCCAGCGGCAACGGGTCCACGGTGACGCTGACCGTCCCCGCGGGCCCCACCGCCTGGGTGGACCGCCTGGGCGCGGCGCAGCCCGGCGTCCAGGTCCAGTTCACCAAGGCCTCGGGCGGCGTGGGCACCAACACCGACCAGTGGACCTGGCAGGTGCTGGGCGCCTCGGTCGCGTCCTTTGGGACGGGCGGCGCCAGCATCAGCGCCGGCGGCAGCGGCACGCTGGACTTCACCAGCCCGCTGGCGGCGCAGGCCGGCTCCATCACCATCACCGACAGCGCGGGGGTCGACCAGACGCTCGCCATCGACTTCACCTCGATGACCAACGTCGACGACGCCGTGGACACGGCGGCGCAGGTCGGCACGGGCACCGGCACGGTCGACTCGGTCTTCACCGGCAACCTCGACGGGGGCACGGCGCTCTTCGGCACCTTCGGCCAGACCCTCAGCTGGACCGACTACAGCGGCGCGTCCCAGAGCGTGGGCATCACCTTCCAGAAGACCTTCGACAGCGCGGGCGCGGGCACCGACATCTGGTCCTGGACCCTCAACCCGGTCGACCTCGCGGCCTTCGGGACGGGCGGCGCGAGCGTGACCGGCGGCAGCTCGACCGGCACCATCGACTTCTCCACCCTGCCGGCGGCCACGGGCAGCTTCACGCTGACCGACTCGGCCGGCCAGCAGCAGCAGGTCGCGCTGGACTTCACCAGCCTGACCAACGCCCTCGCCGCCAGCACCGCCAACGAGGCGACGCAGGCGACGGCCACCACGCAGTCCATCGTGAGCGGCAACCTGGAAGAGGCGCACGGGACCGGCTTCTCGGTGCCCATCACGGCCTCGTGGACCGACTCCAACGGGGTCAGCCAGACGGCCAGCATCGACTTCCAGAAGACCGTCGAGAACGGCACCGGCAGCGGGACCGACACCTGGTCGTGGACGGTGACCGGCCTGACCGGCGCGGTCGTCAACGGCAGCAACACCGGCAGCTACGACTTCACCTCGCCGACGACCGGGCACTCGGTGAACGTCACCGACTCGTGGGGCCGCACCTACGAGGTCAACTTCGACTTCAGCGGCCTGACCAACACCAACAACGCGGTGAACACGGCGGCGGCGCTGTCCCAGGACGGCACCACCGGCAGCCCCACCACCAGCGTCAACGTGGCGGCCACCCTGAACCCCGTCAGCAGCCCGGTGTCGCAGACCTTCGACGTGCGCGACCGCACGAACGTCAACGACATCCTGGGCAACCAGATCACGCTCACCTACCTGAGCGGCAACGACTGGCAGTACACCATCACGGCCAACACCACGCCCAGCGCGACGAACCAGTTCACGGGCATCACCGGCGCCACGTCCACGGGCACCCTGAGCTTCGACGGCGGCGGCAACCTGGTCTCGGTGAACGGGATCACCGGCGCGACGACGGCCAGCACCGACTGGACCACCAGCGTGGGCGAGACGCAGAGCATCAGCTTCGACTTCGGAGCGGTGACGCTGCAGACCGGATCGGTGCAGTCGACCTCCAACGGCTCCACCGGCACGCCGACCACGGCGTATGCGCTCAACGCGGGCAGCAACCTGAACGACAGCCACGTGGTGAGCGACTCGGTGACCACCAGCGCCACCCCCTTCGTGGACCGCACCGGCGCCACGCACTCGGTGTCCACCACCTTCACCAAGATCGCCGCCAGCGCCAGCGGCGACACCTGGGACTACTCCATCACCGGCCTGGCGGGCGGCGCCTGGACCGGCGCCAACAGCGGCAACACCACCGGCACGCTGCACTTCGACCCCAGCGGCAACCTGGACGCCATCAACGGCGCCCCGGTCTCCGCCTTCAACATCGTCGTCGGGGACGGCAGCTCCGCCGGGCAGACCATCGCCATCGACTTCACCGCCGTGGACTCGCTGGTCGGCGCGGACAGCACCCCGCAGACGGTGACGGGCACCACGCCCGGCAACCCCACCACCAGCATCGTGCTGTCCCAGAACCTGGTCAGCGGCGCGGCGCCGACGACGGTCTACCTCACGGTCTTCGACCGCACCGGCACCGACACGTCCACCGCCCTGGCGTCTACCAACCAGCCCCGCATCACCTTCAGCCAGGTGGGCAACACCAACACCTACAACTACACCATCACGCCGCCCAACGGCTCGGGCTTCAACGGCTTCGGGACCAACCTGCAGGGCCAGCTGACCTTCAACGACGCGGGCAACCTGGTGGACCTCGACGGCACCACCACCCTGAACAAGAACGTCAAGTTCCAGGACGGCACGCCCGAGGGCCAGACCGTCAACGTCGACTTCGCCCAGATCAACCTGGCGCGGGCCACCAACCTCGCCGCCTCGTCCACCGACGGCGGCTCGGGCACCAGCACCGGCGTGATGAACGCCATCGTGTACTACTCCGACGACAGCGGCCAGACCGACCTGAACCCGGTCTCGACCCTCCTCGGCGTGGACCTGGGCGCGCGCTCCTACAACGCGGGCGGCATCTCGTTCACGGTGAACACGGCCTCGTCCCTGAACGTGGGGCTGGTGGGCTACATCAAGGCCTACACCTACATCTCGGCGACCAACGAGGACAGGTCGCTGGAGTTCCAGGTGGGCCCCGACGAGGGCAACATCCAGCGCATCGGCATCTCCAAGATGGACGTGCAGACGCTGTTCCGCCGCACCGAGAACAACCAGGGCGACTCGAGCTACACCGACATCGACCTGTCCAACACCCTCAAGGCCCAGGACCTCATCGGCCAGCTCGACGACGCGCTCGACTTCGTGTCCGCCGAGAACCTCAAGGTCGGCCAGTTCCAGAACAACATGTCCCGCACGCTGGAGCTGGCGCGGCAGAACGACACGTCCATCACCAACGCGTTCAGCCTGCTGAACGACGCCGACATGGCGAAAGAGGCGACCAACCAGTCCAAGCGGTCCATCCTGGTGCAGTCGGGCACGGCGATGGTGGCGCAGTCGAACACCACCTCGCAGTTCATCCTGCAGCTGCTGCGGTAGCTCGCGAGCTCGGGAAGGACGAAGGCCCGGTCGCCAGGGACGGCGCCGGGCCTTCTGCTTCCCCGTGGGACCTACGCCTCGACCAGCGTCGCGAAGCGGGGCTCGGCGGGGGAGAGCCAGCGGCGGAGGGCGGCGGCGACGTCGTTGACGACGGGAGCCCAGTCGCCGTCCGTCGCCTGGCGGAAGAGGCGCATGGCGGGGTACCACGGGGTGTCCGCGCGGTCGGTCAGCCAGCGCCAGTCGCAGTGCTTGCTGTGGAGGGTCCAGACGGGCTTGCCCATGGCGGCGGCGAGGTGGGCGACCGCGGTGTCCACCGTGATGACGAGGTCGAGGTTGGAGATCAGGGCGGCGGTGTCCGCAAGATCGTGTATGTCTGACGTGAAGTCGACGAGGAAGTCCGCGGTCTGCTCCGAGCCGTGGCCTTTCTGCAGGCTGTACAGGCTGACGCCGTCAACCTGGGACAGGGGCGCGAGGTCCGCCAGCGCGCAGGAGCGCTCGCGATCGCGCGGGTTGACGGGGTTGCCGGCCCAGGCGATGCCCACGCGCAGGCCCCAGTCGTCGGCCATGCGGGCCTGCCAGTGCTGGACGTGGGCGGGGTCGGGCCCGACGTAGCGCTCGACGCCCGGCAGGTCCTCCAGGGTGACGCCGAGCAGGTGCGGGAGGCTCAGCAGCGACACCTGGAGATCGGCGGACAGGGCCAGCTCGCGCTCGGCCGCGGACTCGCTCTCGACGATGACGTCGACCCCGGGGAGATCGGCAAGGATGCGGCAGAGCGGCGCCTGGCACACGAACAGCAGGCGCCCGACGCGCGCGCGGGCGGCGGCCAGGAAGCGCGCGAACTGGATGGTATCGCCCAGGCCCTGCTCGTGGTAGACGACCAGCGTCTGCTCGGGGGCAGGCGCGCCGTCCCAGACTGGCTGCGGGTAGTCCTTGGGGCGCGAGCCGCGCACCGCGAAGCGCGCCTCGTACAGCGCGAAGCCGTCCCGGTAGCGTCCCTGCAGCAGGTATACGAGGCCCAGGTGCCACGCGGCCTCCGGCAGCGGCTGCAGCTTCAGCGCCGCCTCCAGCAGGTCCGCGGCCTCGTCCAGGCGGCGCTGGTCGAAGCGCGTGATGCCCAGGTTGAGGAGCGCGCCGGTGTGCTTCGGATTGAGCCGCATCGCCTGCTCCCAGGCCTGCACGGCCTCCTCGCGGCGCCCGTCCTCCTTGAGGATCAGCGCGAGGTTGTTGAGCCACGCCGCGTTGTGCGGATCGATGCGGACGGCGCGGCGCATGCAGGCTTCCGCGTGGGGCAGCGCGCCCTGCTCGTACAGCAGGCGCCCCATGGCGTCCAGCTCGTCGGTGCGATCGCGGCACGCCTCGACGGCGCGGTCGAAGTGCCGGACGGCCTTCTCGACGTGGCGCAGCCGCAGGTTGGCGATGCCCGCCATGCTGTGCAGCGGCGCGGCCTCCCCTGCCCGCCCGATGGCCTTCTGCAGCGCCTCCGCCGCCTCGCGCCACCGTCCCATCTCGAACAGCGCGGTCCCCATCACCTCGAGGGCGGCGGCGTCCTTCGGGGACGAGGTGAGCACCTTGCGGCACAGCCGCACCGCCTCCTCGCCGTTCCCCGCCTGCTGCGCCGCCTTCGCCTGCTCGATGAGCTTCGCCATGGATCGAAAACCCTCCGCATGGTGTATCGGCCGATGCGGGCGGGATGCAAGGCCGCCGCAGTCCCCCTGCTCCTCTTGCTCGTCGTGGCAGAGGAGGCCGGTCGTCACGCCCGGCTGCGCGCCCGCGTCGCCGTGCGGGGTGGCGTTCTCCGAGCCCTGGCAGAGCGGGTGGAAGCGTCACGCCGAGGCTGGAGGCGCCCTTCTCTTCAGTCGGACGCCCCCGGCAGCTCGGACGGGTCGTCCGGCGCGTCCACCTGCAACCCGCGCAGCAAGTGCCGCTCCCGGAACATCCAGTCGTTGTAGTTGAGGCGGTCATCAAGGGCGTTGAGCTGGCGCGTCATCTCTTCAGCCTCCAGCTCGAGCTCCCGCTCGGACAGCTCCGGGTGCTCGCTCCGAAGCATCCGCAGGACGGCCAGGCGCGACCACAGGACGGTCTTGCGTCGGGCGACTCGCGGGCGGAATCTCATGCCGACGCACCCGCCCTCGAGGGAGCCCGCGAGCGCCGCTCCGCCGCCGCCTGCCAGACGCCGAGGGACTGCAGGACACGGGTCATGCCGCTGCGCAGGTGGCGGGTCAGGCACTGGCGGCTGATCCCCAGGCGTTCCCCCGCTTCCGTCGCCGTCAGGCCCTCGCCCACGCAGAGCTGCAGGGCGCGGCGCTGCTGTTCGGAGAGCTCATCGAGGACGTGCTCGAGATCCACGTGGACGCACCAGCTGTCCTCCGGCGTGTCGTGGACCTCGTCGGGCTCGGCGGCGAAGCTGCTGGCCTCGGATGTCGCCGCCGGGCTTGCCAGGCGGCGCAGGCCGTCCAGGATCGTCTCCGTGGAGTAGGCGGGCGGGTCGCCAGCGGGGCAGGGATCGGTATCACCGGTGCCTTGCTGGAGGGAGGGAACGATTCGAGCGCTGGACATATGGAGCCTGTCCTTTCCGCGGCGAGGGCCGCACCTGAATGGACCTGCTCCGCAGGGGCACGCCGGCTTCCTCTCCCATCAGGCGGCGCGGCATGGTAGAGCGCGCGTCTGGATGGTATAATCAGGAAGCCGAAGTCAGGCTGTGTCTGCAGCCTGGCGACGGGCCCCGATGGAGGCAAGGTCTGGCAAGGGCTGAGCAGTCATCGGGGTTCTTCTTCCGTCGGCAGAGGCGCCGTGGGCGTAGGCGCGGGGGGGCGCGTTCAGCGCAAGAAGGTGCCCATATGTCGATCGACCGGGGTCCGCACCGGTCATCGGGCGCCTTGCTCAGCATCTCTTCCCCGCCTCTCGTGTGAGACGAGGCATCCCTGCCAGCGGGGGACATGTTCATCCCTGACGAGACGAGAGCCAGGATCGGTGTTCCCGATCCGGCTCCCCGTGCCCACCGCAGGTTCGATTGCTTTCACCAGTATATCTCACTCTCATCGGCGCCACAACAGGGCTTTGGCCCTATTCAAGAGATGAAATGGCTCGACGTCGGTCTTTTGTTGCGCGATTACGAAATGAATCCGCCCTTTGCCCCGGCCGATAGTCCCGGGTGCGCGGCGCCGCATCGGTCCTTGGTAGTATTGGTGAAAATGTGCACAACGTCAGGCGACGATCAAGGCACTCGCCTGCGATACGGCGTCTGAGTGGGCTGCGGCGGGACGGGCCACGGAAAAGCAAGCCCCGGTGCAGACCCAGCCACCCGGGCCATCGCCTTCACCGGGGCATCCGCCGCCGCGCTGTTCGCACCAGCGCGGGATCGGCATCTCGATTATACCAGCCGGGTCAATTCGGCCTCACCTCCGGGGCCCGCCCAACCTGTCGGGAAAAAATTTCGGAGGGGGGGTGCGTTCTGGGGTGTCCGGTTCCCTTCATGGAGTAGGTAGGAGGGTCGGAGAGGCCGGACGGCCAGCGCCCTCCCCGCCAGTGAAGGGAGTGATGCCGGAAGCCCTGACCATCTAGAGCAAGCCCCGATGCAGACCCAGCCACCCGGGCCATCGCCTTCACCGGGGCTCCGCCACCGTGTCGTTCGCACCGACACGGCAGGCACGACAGTAGACAGCGGATGCGCGTCCTGCGACACCCTCTGCTTCGTCGTGCCCGGAGATGACCGGTGAGCGTGGTCCACTCGAGAGCGGCCGTGAAGGCCGCGGAAAGGACCCCGCTCCATGAACCCATACAGCGACATCCTCCTGGATCACTTCCTCTACCCCCGGCTCGCCGGCAACATGCCCGACGCCACGGGGATCGGCATCGCCCGCTATCCGACCTGCGGAGACGTCACGCGCGTCTTCGTGCGCGTCGAGGACGACCTGGTTGCCGACGCCCGCTTCCAGGCCACCGGTTGCGGCCCGGGCATTGCCTGCGCGTCGGCCATGCTGGGAATGGTCGTGGGACGCTCGGTGGAGTCCGCGGCGGCGCTGCCGGCCCGGGCCGTCGCCGACGCCATCCAGCTGCCCGAGCCCAAGATGCACTGCGCCGACCTGGCCGTGGCGGCACTGCGCCAGGCCCTCGAGAACGACCGCGCCCGCCGCGCCGAGGGAGATGAGGCGCGATGATCCCCGAGTCCGCCTTCCCCTTCGTGCAGCGATACTGGCCGGTCTTCGACGAGGCCTCGAAGAAGCACGGTCCCGACGGAAAGCTGCTGCTGTCCATGGCCTGGGTGCTGAGCGCGCTCGACCCGAAGGCCGAGCACAGCGGCGCGCGCGGCCTCATGGGCATGTCCCCGGCCACGGCCGAGGAGGTCGCCCGCAAGCTGAAGCTCGCCTCGTGGGACCTCTTCGACCCGCCCACCGCGGTGCAGCTCGGCGCCGCCTATCTGGCCGCCAACCTCGACCGCTTCCTCACCGTCAGCGTGTCCCTGGCCGCCTACTACGCCGGTCCCGGCGCCGTCGCGAAGGCGGGCAACCAGGTGCCGCTACTGCGCCCGGTCGAGCGCTTCGTCCGCGACGTGACGGCAACGTGGGGCTGGGTGCGCGCCAACCTCCCGGACGTGCTCTCGCGGCCGATCGACACGGAGCCGACGCACTGGCTGGTGGTCGCGCCACCCGACAACTGGCAGTCGCCCATCAAGGTGCCGTCCACGGTGGTGCCGGCCATGGCCGAGGTGGCCAACCGCCTGGGCCTGACCTTCCACCGCGACGATGTACTGCGCAAGCTTTACGTGGGGCTGCCGCGGCGCACGTCGGAGCCGGCGGTGGCCGGCGGCCAGCTCATCCTGCCTATCCCCGGGGCGACGAAGGCCAACAACGGTGCCTACGAGAGCGACTCGGGCATCGACATCATGGTGCCGGTGGGAACCCCGGTGGTCGCGGCAGCCAGCGGCACCATCATCTACTCGGAGTCGAATGGTCTTCACACGCCCTGGAACAGGCCTCCCGACACGCCCGGCTGCGTCCTGATTGCCCTCGACCGCCCTTTCGAGTACAAGCGCAAGAAGCACCCGTTCATCTGGATGGCACACCTTTCGTGGCTCCGCTACAACGTGCCCGACGGCTCCTCCGGCCGACACGTGGAGCAGGGCGAGCTGCTGGGCCGGACGGGACGCGGCCGGAACGTCCCCCATCTCCACTTCGGCGTGGTCGCCGACCGCGAGCAGACGGAGTGGGTGCATCCGTTCCAGCTTGCCGCGTACTTCGGTTGGATGGGGGGTGGGTCGCGATGATCCCCGACAACTGCGTCCCCACCCTGCGCCGGCTCTGGCCCGTGTTCCAGGCGGCCGCCCACCACTACGGCGTCGCCCCCCAGCTGCTCGTCGCGCTGGCGTATGTGGAGAGCACGCTGCACTCCAACCTCAGCACGCCCGCGGGCGCCGCCGGCCTCATGCACATGCTGCCGGCGACCGCCCGGGACGTCGCGCGCAAGCGCGGGATCGCGCAGTGGAATCTGCTCGACCCCGGCACCGCCATCGACTTCGCCGCCTTCCACCTGGCCGAGCTCTTCGGCCGCTTCGACGACGTCCGAGCCATCGTCGCCGCCTACAAGATCGGGCCTGAGCTGATCGAGCAGTGTGGCGGCCGACTGCCCGCCTACATCCCCCTCCACCTCTACGTGCGGGACGTTCTCGAGACCGCGGAGTGGCTGGAGGCGCACCTGTCGCTGCTTCTCGATCCCGCCGCCGCGGCGGTGGCAACCCCCTCTCCCGACCCCTCCCCCGACCCTCCGCAGCAAGCGACCACTTCTCGCGCCCGCGAGCTGACCGTTCTCCAGACCCTGGCCGAGGGCATGCGCCTCAGCGTGGTCCACGGCCAGGGCCGCAAGCTCTACCTCAACCTGCCCCAGGGCGAGTCGACGGAAAGCCACGGTGACCGCCCGTGAAGCCGCGAGAGGACGACGACCCGCAAGAGTTCCAGCGCATCATCTTGATGCTGCGCAACCTGTCCATGTTCTTCGAGCTGGGCAAGTCAGCCAACTACGTCAACGGCGACGACATCAACCACGAGAGAGAGGACCTGATATGCGATTTCGTGAGCCTCCAACGAGTGATCCCGACCCTTCCCGTCGAGGAGCGCCAGGTCATCGCGCTCGTCGGGAGGCGTGGCCTGACCCAGAAGGAAGCCGCCGAGCGACTGGGGATCTCGGAAAGTACCGTCCGCAAGCGGCTCCAGACGGCGGCGGCGCGGATCCAGCAGCAGTGGAACGGCCGCGGAAAGCGGCGCTGAAGCGGCACCTGGTCGGACTGATCCGGTTCGGCGAGGCCCCGGAGTGGTTCTGGGACTACAAGGCGGTCGTGGCCATGTATCGGGACGAGCACCCGGAGTGGACCGAGGATGAGATCGCAGCGAAGGCCGCTCTCGTCGTGGACGGCCAGCGCGAGCTGGCCCGCGACTGGTACAACGCCCAGCGCCGCTTCCACCAGCACGCCTCCCTCATCGGGCACAACACGGACGAGCCGCACGACCCCTATCGTGACCTGGAGTGACGAGGTGAGACCGGGCCGCATCGGATGCCCCGACGCGCCCGGTCTCTTCCCTTTCCGTTGAGATCTACTTGAAGGGAATTATATTTTGAAAAGTCGGTGCGGATGGGTGGGGTCAAAACGCTATTAGAGTAGAGGGAAAAGTTCGGCGGTAACACCGAGACCCTCCGCATCTGGCTCATCCCGGCGCGGGCACGGCCCACGGGGCACCAACTGCTGAAGCGCCGCGAGCAAAAGGACATCGCCCATCCAGGCCGGCACGTGGCTTCACCGCCAGATCCAGTTGCCGCACGGCGGGCGAGAACCAGGCGGCGCAGGCCCGACAGGGACAGCCGCGCTCGCACCGGGCTGAGCGAGATGGCAGCAGGACGCAGAGGAGGTATCGGGACGTGGCTCTCACTGGAACGCGGCGCCGCCGTGGGCGGATCATCAGACTCACCCTCCTTGCGCTGTTGGTCTGGCTCGCGGCCGCCGCGGCTCCAACCATCGCCGCTCCGCCTTCCGCCGTCAGCCGTGCGCTGGCGGGAACGGCCCGCATCGACGTCTACCTGTCCTGGCCGAACCGCGGCACCGTCAACGTGCACGGCACCGGCTGGACCCGAAGCTGCAGCCGCGAGATCCTCGGCTGGAGCATCGTGGTCGCCACCGCGGGACACGTCATCGACCTCGCCGACCTCGAGCAGGAGCTCGGGGACGGCAAGCGCGCCGATGACGTCCGCGTGGTTGTCTCCTACGCCGATGGCACCGAGCTGGTGGCCGAGCGCGACGCCCTGACCGTGGACCTCGTCCACGACTACGGCGAGGTGCGACTCTCCTCGCTCTACCCCAGACCGGTCCTGCCCGTCGGCCGTCCCGAGCTGACCATGCCGGGCACGCCGCTCTTCACCGTGGCCTGCCCGGGCAACATCCGCTTCGGCCTCTACGAAGGCTGCCTGACCCTGCTGCCGCCGCTCCCCGTGCGCGGCGCTCCCGAGAATTCGTGGCTCTCCAGCATCCCGGTCGGACCCGGCGCCTCCGGCGCCCCGGTGCTCGACGCGGACGGCCAGGTGGTCGCCACCGTGGTGGGCCTCGTCAACTGGCGCTGGGGCGGCGGCGCCTCCATCATCGTGCCGCTTCCCGAGACCGTAAAAAAGGGGGCCTTCTGATGTCCGACCTGCTGTTCCCCATCCTCCAGGTGGCCGGCTCCAGCCTGGCGGCAATGGTCCTGATGTTCGTGGTCATCCCGGGGCTGGCGAAGCGTCGCAAGCTCTCGGTCGAGGCGGTCCAGATCGTGGCGACAGTGGCTGAGAAGGTCGTGATGGCCCTCGAGCAGACCAACGGCGAGCTGTCCGGCCCGGACAAGAAGCGCCGCGCCGAGGCGCTGGTCATCGAGATCCTCACCCGCCTGGGCGTGCCCATCAGCAAGACCCTGATCGACGCCGCCCTCGAGGCCGCGGTCCTGCTGATGAACGCGCTCACGAAGCGGAGGAGCGCGTGATGACCGACACCTTCCACTTCCTCGACTACGGGGCGCTGGGCGCCGCGGTGCTGGTCCTGCTGGTGGCCGTGGGCGTGCTCTTCCGGGTCCTCATGTGGGCCCGCGAGTTGATGGACCTGGTGCTGGTCCGCGTCGAGGACAACACCCGCGCGCTGGCCCAGCTCGCCGAGCGGCTCCACGCGCACGAGGAGGGGCCGTGATGCTGGCTCAGCTGCGACGGCTCCACGCCCAGGTGCACGAGGCCATCGCCCGCAACGCGGAGGCGGCCAGACGACTGCTGCAAGCGACCGCTGCACCGGAGATGGTTCCGGTGCCGACCAACGGACGCGCCCACGCGGTGCGCTCGACCCCCGACCTGACCATGTATCACTGGAACGGCAAGCGCTGGGAACGACGCGTCCTGGCGGACGGTGAGGAGTGAAGCAGATGGCGTGCCCCAGAACCGAGCTGCAGACCAGCGAGTCCGGCAACGAGATCCAGGCCAGCTTCAAGGGCGTGATCGGCGCCGAGGGAGCGGCCATGCTGCGGTCCCTCGCCGGTCACGTGCGCGGCCGCCAGCCGGCGAAGGTTGTCCTGGACATCTCCCACGTCGAGTCGATCGAGCCGGAGGGCCTGCCCGGCCTCCTCGAGCTCGACCAGGCCGCCGCGGACGTCAAGGGACGGCTCGAGATCCGAGCGACCGGCCCGAGAGCAAGCGAGCTGCTGGCAATGGCCAGCCTCGGACGAGCCATCGGCCGGGGGCGCTGAGCTCCCACACTTCAAGACGCAAGGAGTGCAAGACCTGAGCCTCCAGTAGCGGAGGCCCACACTGAGAAGATTGGCCCGCGGCAAACGGGCCGATAGGCTGGCCACCGACGTGACCAGACCACAGTCTACGAACGAGGAGTGACACACACATGGCTACCAACTATCCTGGAAGCCTGGATTCCTATACCGCGAAGACCGACGGCGTGGACGTGGTCATGGCTGCGCACGTCAACAACATGCAGGACGCCATCGTGGCCATCGAGACGGAG
>Ga0172368_10002115_pt1 | contig 25908 bp, 19 predicted proteins | sample Lak11m_FD_114540 | JGI IMG/M metagenome (GOLD analysis project Ga0172368, IMG submission 114540) | Freshwater microbial communities from Kabuno Bay, South-Kivu, Congo - kab_022012_11m | ecosystem: Environmental > Aquatic > Freshwater > Lake | place: Democratic Republic of the Congo: South-Kivu...
CGCACCCGACGCAGGGGTGCTGCGCGACGCGGGTGGCGGCGTGCGGCTGACGGGCGAAAGCGTAACGATGGACGACGGGGCTTCTGCTCCTCCCGCCAAGTGTGTCAACTTGATAGGCATGGTCGGATCTGGCAGGAGTTGCAGCCAAGTCAGTTGCACGGCCCCGGCGGACCCATCGGTCCCAGGGCGCCTGCCTCCACGGGCACACTGAAGGTCGCGGGCGGGTCGGCGTCGCTGGCGCCCTGGACCGCCACGGCGCCGAGCCGCAGCGTGTAGCTCGTGTGGAGCGCTTGGATGTAGGCGATCTCCCCGGTCGCCGTCCGGGTCCCCGCAGGGAACGCCATGTCGGTGCCCTGGACCGCGGAATTGTCCGCGACAATGCGCACGATCGCGCCGCCGGCGGGCGCGGGACCCGACAGGACCACGGAGACAGGCATCGTCCCCTGATAGGTGGATCCCCGCTCTCCCGGCTGGCTGGGACACGCTCCGGCGGCGCCCGCCGGTCCCGTCGGCGGCGGCGACGTCCGGATGTCCAGAACGGCCGGGAGGCACTCCGCGCCGGTGCAGCCCGCGTCCGGAGGTTCGACGGCGCCACCGTCGGCCGCGGGTGCCCCGCCGTCCGAAGGCGCGGCTCCCGCATCCGGGAGCGGCGCGGAGCCGCCATCCTGCACGGGCTCCCCGGCATCGGCGGGAGCGACGGCTCCTCCGTCCGCGTGCGTTGCGCCGCCGTCCGCGGACGGCACCGTGCCGGCGTCGTCCTCGGGCGCGCCGCCATCGGTCGGATCGACGGCGCCACCGTCCGGCGACGGCCCGATGCCGGCGTCCCGCACAGGCTCGCCGGCGTCCGCCGGCCCGACGCTGCCGCCGTCCTGCGACGCCGGAACGCCGCCGTCGTCCGCAGGCCCGACGCCCGCGTCCGCCGCCCCGCCGTCCGTTCCCTGGCACGCGTCACCGATGCCATCCTGGTTCCTGTCGGCCTGGTCCGCGTTGGAGGCGGTCGGGCAGTTGTCGCAGGCGTCGCCGAGTCCGTCGCGGTCCGAGTCGTTCTGGCTCGGATTGTAGATGTTTCCGCAGTTGTCGCGCTCGTTGGGCACGCCGTCGCCGTCCACGTCGGTAGGCGCCGGGCCGCCGTCGCCCGGGTCGATGCCGCCGTCGGGTGCGCCGCTCTGCCGGCACGCGTCTCCGACGCCGTCGCCCAGCGAGTCCTGCTGATCCGCGTTGCGCACCTCGGGGCAGTTGTCGCAGGGGTCCCCGATGCCGTCCGCGTCCGAGTCGTCCTCGCCGTCGATGCCGCAGTCGGCGCTGCGCGGCGACAGCAGCAGGTCCGGAACGGAGGTCGTGTCGCCCCCCACGGCGATGCCGGGCGCGGCGGACTCGAAGTAGCCCTCCTTGTGCGCGGAGATCGTGTAAACCCCCGGTTCCACTTGGGAAATCACGAACATGCCGTCGCGTCCGGTCGTCTCGCCGCTCACTTCGCCCACGGAGATCGCGATGCCCAGGGAGTCGCCGTCGGCCACGCGGGCGTATCCCTGGACGGATCCGAGCGCGGAGGTCGGCTGCCCGAGATCCATCGCGACGTCGGCTCGGGCGGCGGGCTTCACCTCGGCTTCGGCGCGCAGCACGGAGGTGCCGCCCTCGCCGGTGGCGACGGCGCTCAGCTCGTACTTTCCGGGGAGAATCCGCGGAATCTCGAAATGTCCGTCGGCGTCGGCGACGGCGCCGTACGACGTGCCGGTGACCGACACGCGCGCGCCGGGCACGGGCGCGCCGGCGTGGCGCACGGTTCCGGCGAGCGTGCCCAGGCCGCCCGCCACGAGCACGCCCAGCTCGCGGCCTTCGGCGTGCGCGCCCCCGCCGGCGGCGAGCGCGAGGTTGCGCAGCACGAGGCCGCCCGAGCCCATGGCGGCGTCCACGTCGATGCGCAGCGCGTAGGTGCCGGGCACGAGCCCGCGCAGGACGAAGCGGCCCGAGGCGTCGGCGCGGAGCTTCAGCGCGCTGCCCTGCAGGGCGACGCGGGCGCGCGAGGCAGGCACCTCGGCGCCCTCGGCGGTGGCGTACACCACGGTGCCGCGCAGCTCGCCGGCACTCAGCTCCCGTTCGAGCTGGAACTGGCAGCCGGCCGCCGCGACGACCAGGGCAGGAATGACAAAGCGCATTCGAGCATCCTCACGGAGAACGATCCCTCGCAACGAGGTACCCGAAGAGGGCGGCGGAGACAAGCGGGGGCCGCAGCCCGCTCGCAGCAGCAGATCAGGCGCTCCTGGCCTGCGCCGCCTGCGCGTCCTCGACCGCCGACAGCAGCGGCAACTCCAGGCAGCCCTGGGCCGCCGAACGGTACGCCGTCGAGATGATCTCGATGCAGCGGAACGCGTCGCGGATCTCGCGGCCCGCGTGGTCGCCGCTCTCCACCGCCGCCAGGAACCCGTCGAACATCGAGTTGAACCAGCGCGTGTGGCTCGCGTCCATCCAGTCGGACTCGACGCGGCGCCGCTCCACGTCCCAGCGCACCGCGCCCTGCGCGACGTCGGGCCCCGAGGTCGCCCGGATCGTCGCGAGCTGCAGGTCGTCGTCGTCCACGGTGACCGCGCCGCGCGTGCCCTGCACCGTGTAGACGACCTTGCGCACGCCCGCGGTCCACGTGAGGTGCGCGTGCGCCAGCCGCCCGCCCGGGAACGTGAGCACGCACGAGAAATTGTCCTCGGTGTCCCAGCGGTGCGGCTCCTGGTTCACCATCTTGGCGGTGACCGCCTCGGGCCAGGCGCCCATCCAGTCGAAGGTCAGGTAGAACGTGTGGCTGCCGTGATCCATCGCGATGCCGCCGCCGCTGAAGCGGCGGTTGCGGCGCCAGTGCGTGTTCCACTCCGTGACGCCGCGCGCGTGCGTGTTGCGGAACGTCTCCAGCGTCGCCGAGCGCACCTCGCCGATGCGCCCCGATCGGATGATGTCGCGGATGGCGCCGACCACGGGCGCGTGCTTGTAGTTGTGGCACGGGTAGAGCACGCGCTTCGCGCGCAGCGCGTGCCGGATCATGAGCGCCGCCTCGTCGGTGCCGGTCGCGAGCGGCTTCTCGCACAGCACGTGCAGCCCCAGGTCCAGCGCCCGGTGCGCGATGCACGCGTGGTCGCACGGCGGAGTGGCGATGTCCACGAAGTCGAGGTTCGCCGCCTCGGCCGCCAGCAGCGCATCGGGGGTGCCGTACACGCGCGCCGCCGGGAGAAGATCGGCGACGAGGCGCCGGCGCGCCTCGCAGATGTCCGCGACGGCGACGAGGTCTGTGTCGCCGCGCTTCAGGTACGCGGGCACGTGGCCCAGCGCCCCGATGAACCCGTATCCGAACAGCGCGCCGCGCATGCGGCGGCCCGTGGTCTGGCTCATCCTGTCTCCCTCGGGGGCGCGGCCGGCTTGGCGTCGGGCCGCCGCGCGAAGACGACGAAGCGGAACAGCGGATAGCTGATCCCCGCCCAGGCGATGCCTTTGGCGGGCAGCCAGGCCAGTCGTTCGTTCACCCCGAAAAACTCTACAAACAGTGTTAGACAGCCCTGGAGGCCGAGATAGACGAGCCCCGAGGCCGCCGCGTACATGGGGAGCTGCGCGCGCACGCTTCGCGACGTCGGGGGGAAGGCCCAGACGCGGTTGATCGTGAAGTTGGTGATCGCCCCGAGAACCGCGCCGACGAAGGCCGCGATCGCGTAGTGGCCGATCTCCGCGAAGAGCACCGCCTGGTAGGCGACGCCGTCGACCGCGGTCGCGACCACGGATGACACCGAGGCGCGCATGAGAATGGGCACCTCGCGCACGATGCGCGCGACGGCTCCCTCGGGGTGCGGTGCGGAGTCGGGCATCAATCAGCGACCACGCAGGCCGGGCGCAATGGAGCCGTGCGTCGGCCCGTGTGGGTAGGATGGGCAGACCGTCCCGCGCGGCGCGGACCTACGGCTGGTCTCTGCGGCTGTCGCGCGGGACGGCTGCCCGTCCGCCGCACGCGATCGGCGCGGGCGTTGCTCGACCGCCGGCCTGCCTCGGACGGGCGTCCCGCCGCGCGCCGCGGCCAACTCCTTGCTCGAACAGAACCCGACAGGCGCGGCGCGCCCGCTCATGGTGAGCCTGCCGAACCACGGGCACGCCCATCCTACCCACATGGGACGACGACTCGGCGCCGAAACGCACCCGGTGGCGCCGTGTCTCACGCCCCGACCTCGGCCAGCCCCGACTCGAGAATCGACAGCGCCTCGTCCGCCTGAGCGCGCGTGAAGATCAGCGGCGGGTTCACGCGCACGCGCGGCGCGTAGGCCATGGTGATCATCCCGCGCCGCAGGAGCGCGTGGAACAGCTTCAGGCACTTCGCGCCCGGCCAGAACGCCCCGTCCGGCTCCACGAGGTCGAAGCCGAGCAGCAGCCCCTCGCCGCGCACGTGCGCGACCGCAGGATGGCGCGCCGCGATCGACGCGAGTCCTTCGCGCAGGTGCGCCCCGACCTCGCGCGCGTTCCCGTCCAGAGCGTCGTCGCGGATGATCCCGACCGACGCCGCCACCGCCGCCGACGCCAGCGGATTGCCGCCGTAGCTGGAGCTGGAGAAGCTCGGCTTGCTCCAGGGCTCCGCCTTCGCGATCTCCGCGCGCGCCAGCAGGCCGCTCACCGGAAATCCGCCGCCCAGCGACTTTCCGAGCGTCATCAGGTCCGGCTTCGCGCCCGAGTGTTCGACGCCGAACATTCTGCCTGTGCGCCCGAAGCCGCAGATCATCTCGTCTGCGACGAGCAGCGCCCCGTGGTCGTGCGCGAGGCTCGCCACCGCGGGGAGAAAGTCCTTGGGCGGCACGACGTTGCCGGCGGTGCCCTGGATAGGCTCCACGAGCACCGCCGCGAGCTTCCCGCTCGTTTCGCGCTTCAGCTTGTCCTTCGCGAACTCCACGCACAGCAGGCCGCAGCGCGGATACGTCGTGCGGAATGGGCAGTAGTCGCAGTCGGCATACGGCGTCAGATACGCGCCGGGCGCCAACGGACCCAGGCCGTGCTTGAAGTCGCTGCCCATCTGGGCGAGCGTGCCCGCGGTCTTGCCGTGGAAGCCTCCCCAGAACGAGAGCACCTCGAAGCGGCCGGTGTGGCAGCGCGCCAGGCGCATCGCGCTCTCGACCGCCTCGGTGCCGCCCGAGTAGAGCTGAAGCCGGTTCAGTCCTTCGGGCGCGAGCGAAGTCACCAGCTCCAGCGCCCGCACGCGCGCCTCGGTCGTGAACGAGCCGGCGTGGGTGCGCGCAAGCTGCTCCGACACGGCGCGCACGTAGCGCGGGTGTCCGTAGCCCAGCGCCGCCACGCAGATGCCGGCGGCCAGGTCGAGGAACCGATTGCCGTCCACGTCGAGGATTTCGCAGCCTTCGCCTCGATCCACGACGATGCCGGCGTGCGCCGCGATGGCCTGGAAGCCGGGGGCAAGGTGTTCGGTCTCGCGCGCCCGCAGCTCGCGCGAGCGTGGGCCGGGCAGCGGCGTGACGATGCGCGGAGGATTCATCGCGACTCCTTCGGGCCGCGCCCCAGACGCACCAGCTCGCGCCGGCCGGCGAAAAGAAGCTGGAAAGCCGCATAGTTGGACATGATCCCGAGGAACGCCAGCGTCGCCAGCGTCGCCGGATGAACGGCACCGCCGGGCGTCCCCAGCCAGCGGCTGAGCTCCGGCCCGATGGCGAGCGCTATCAGGAGATACACGATGCGCTCGTGGCGGCGCATGAGCCCGCCGGGCAGTTCCAGGTCCATCGCCTCGGCCTTGGCGCGCACGTAGCTCATGAGCATCGAGCCCATGAGCGCGGCCAGCGGCAGCAGCATCTGCCACGCCGAGAAGCGGTAGAAAACGGCGAGTCCGATGAGCGCGGCGCCGTCGGCGTAGCGGTCCACGACGGCGTCGAGCATCTCGCCGCAGTCGCTGCCGATGCCGCGCTTGCGCGCCACATAGCCGTCGAAAGCGTCGAACGCGGCTCCGGCGGCGAGCAGCACGGCGGCGATGGAGAAGTGGCCCGTGGCGGCGACGACGCCCGAGGCTCCGGTGACGAAAAGCGACGTCCACGTGAGCGCGTCGGGCGACACGCGCAGGCGCAGGAACATCTCCGCCGGCAGCGTGAAACCCCAGTAGAACGCATCCACGAACCAGATGCCCAGCAGCCGCGAGCCGCCCACCTTCGCGACGCGCGGGTGTACCTGGCGCCCGTGGATGGCGGTCTTCACCGCGTACGCGAACATGACCACGAGCCCGTAACCCACGAGCAGAGCCGTGCCGACACTGGGAACGAACGCACCCGGAGTGTTCATGCCGCCTCCTGCCCCCGTCGCCCTTCCCCCCGATTCATCCCTGCTCCGGCACCTTCATCCTTCATCCTTCATCGTTCCTTCATCGTTCATTCTTCATCCTTCAGAAGGGTTCCGGTCGCCCACGCCAGGCGCGCCCTTGCCAAGTGTACCGCCAGCAGGCCGTCGTACTGCGCCTTGCGCGCGCCCACGAACGCCGCCAGGCCCTCCAGCACGTCGCGCGTCTCGCCCGTGCCGCTGGCGTACGCGGCGGCCGCAAAAACAAGCCATTTCCGCGTCGCCACGGCGCCCTCCTCGCTCAGCGCGGCCGTCTGCCGCGCCTGGTCCAGGTCGTCGCGCGCCTTGCGCACCTCCAGCGGAATGCCCGTCGAGGCGAACTTCTCCAGCGCCTTCACCTGCTCCGCCACGGCATGCGCCTGCGCTGCTTTCGCGGAAGCCTTCGCCGGGTCGAGATCCCACTTCATCGCGAGCGCCAGCCCGCCGGAAACGTCGTTGTACGGGTCGCTGTCGAAGGGATTCGGATCGTCGGGCCGCACCGGCGACCACGCGGCGACGAACTGCCCGGCGACGGCGAGCACGGGCCACATCGCCAGCCGCTCGGCCTCCTCCAGCGACAGTGCCGCGATGCGACCGTGTCTCAACTGCGACGCCTCGGGACGCTTCTCCCACGCCGTGCGCACCAGCTCCGCCAGCGGTGCCAAAGGCTCGTCCGATGCGGCTGGCAGGACTTGGTCGGCCAGTTCCAGGGGCTCGGATTCGGGCAGGCCCATCGTGTGACGCAGCGCGGCAAGCGACAGCGGCAGGCCGATGCGCGCCTGCAGGCGGTATTTCTCCAGCTCGGTGGCGGCGTAGCGCAGCTTCATTAGATCGACATTCGTGACCTTGCCATCGGCCTTTTCGTACATCTCCTTCGCGGTGGCTTCGGCCTCGTCGAGCGTCTTGCGGGCGAACTCGAGCGTCGGCCCGAGGCTGCGGACGTAGAGGTGCAGGTACAGGTACTGAGCGACCTCCAGCGCGACGGCGCTGCGGGCCTGGGCGAGCCTGGCTTTCTCGACCTCCAGGCGCTCGGCGGCGGCGCGCTTGCCGGCGGCCGCCTGACCGAAGGTGTAGATCGGCTGCACCAGCAGGCCCTCGAAGCGCAGGAACGGGCCCCAGCGGTCCCATTCGCGGTAGTCGGCGCCGGGCTGGAGCACGAACCGGTCGTCGAACGCCGAGCGCCTGTAGCCGAACAGCGGCGAGGCGTACGCGATGGCCGTGAGCTTCGGGTAGAAGACGGCCTCGACTTCCTTGAGACGCGCCTGCCATTCGGCGACCTTCGCGGACGCTTCCGCCACGAGGCCGCTGTCGCGCACCGCGACGGCCGCGCAGTCCTCGAACGTGCGGCCGGCGGCGAACGACGGGAGCGGCGCGAGGGCGAGGAGGAGGCAGAGCGCGAGCGGGCGCGCGGGGCCCTCACCCCCCGACCCCCTCTCCACACGGGCCCCGAACTCCTGCGCTCGTTCCACCGTGGTTGCGGCCCGGTGGAGAGGGGGAGAAGCGCGAGGAGAATCCGGTGCATTCCGTTGAATCCAGGCGCGGCAGCCCTCCCCTCTCCACCGGGCCGCTGTGCCGCCGCAATTGCCTCTGGCGTCCTGGCCCGTGTGGAGAGGGGTCGGGGGTGAGGGCCGCTGCCCCGCCCGGTCGGAAGCCGGCGCCGATGGCAACCCCGACTTTGTCACTTCCCGCCCTCGATCACGGCGCGCCGATCGTCCAGCGCCTTGAACAGACCCGCCACGCCGTTCTTCGCGATGACCCGCGCGATCTGGTTCTGATAGTCCTTGACGAGCGAATCGCCGTCGAAAAGCACGTCCGCGACGCGCATCCCGGACGGTCCGGGCACCCAGTGGAATTCCACCGCCATGTCCAGGTCCTCGGCCTCCACCCGCAGCTTCACCGGCACCGCCACGAGCTCGCCCTTCTTCTTCTCGGGCAGATACGTCACCTTCGCACGCGGGAAGAACGCCGCAGAGTTCGGATAGGCCGTGAGCCGCAGCAGCTCGCGGAATTTCGTCCGGAACATCGCCAGCTCGTCGGGCTTGAGCTTGTCCGCCTGCGGCTCGATGACCTTCCCGGTCAGCGCCGCGAAGTCGAAGAAGGCGTCCAGATCCGCGAAGGCCTTGTCGTTCGCGGCCTTCTGCGCCGGGTCGAGCTTGCCGTCCGCGGTGCGTACGCGCTCGAACGCCGCGATGAACGCCTCGGTGCGCTCCCGGCCGGGCTGTCCCGCGGCGTGCGCCGCCGGCGCGGCGAGAACGAGAGCGGCAAGTGCGGCTGTCCTGGTCATCGGTCCTCCGGCACTGAATGGCGGTTCATTTCTCCGGCAGCTCGATCTCCATGATCCCTTCGACGGGCGGTCCGTCGCCCGCCTGCATCGTGCCGCGGAAGGTATAGGTGATCGGAACGGTCATGATCGCGGAAACGACCGACCCCAGCCATCCGAGCTCCGACAGCGGGTTCTGCCGGTGCAGCAGTTCTCCCGAGACGAGGCGCAGCGGACCGTCGGGGCCGGGCACCGACACCTTCCAGCCCGAGCCGCGACCGTCGCCGGTGCGCGCTGCGGCGAACGTCTCCGGTGTCTCCGAACGCTCTTCTTTCCAGAGCCACATCTGCCCGGCGTCGTCGGGCGTGCGGCGCCGGCCCGCGGCCAGGGCGCGCGTCGGGCTCCGGGGCGCGCGGAACCGGGCCCAGAACACGGCCAGTTCCTTCGACTTCGTGATCGTGCGCGAGTGGTCCGCGTAGCCGGCGCCCCGGGCACGCAGCGCTTTCCCGTCCGCGAACGACACCTCGACGGACGCCGGCGTCGCGCGGTGCGTCACCCAGCTCTGGAACCAGCGACGGCCCGTCTCGATCCGCAGCGGAGCCGCCGCCCCGTCCACCGGCGCCGCGTATTTGAGCACCACCGTCGTGCCGTCCAGCACCGTGCGCACGACCGTGTCCGTCCCCGACGCCGCCGAGCACGGACCGACGGTCAGCTTCTCCGTCGCGCCCTCCTCGTGGCGCCAGCCGGATCGGCCCACGTGGTCGAAGCCCGTCCACGCCGGCTGTGAGGTACGCTTCACCAGCGCGTGGCACACGCCGCTGGCGTCGCCCGGCCCCAGGTTCGTGATCGCAAGCTGCAGGTGGACGTACGAGCCGTCGTCCATGTCGGCCATGAACGTGAAGGTCTCGCCGTACTCGTCCTCTTTCTGCACTTCGGGACGCAGCACGGCGGCGGCCTGCGCCGCGGAGGCCCAGGCCGCAGCCGCCCCCGCGATCGCGGCGATGGCCCCCCGTGCGCGGCAACGCGGCACGGCCACCTCCGGCGACCTTCTAGCGCACGGGCGGCTTCAGGTCGTCGCCGTAGTAGTCCAGGCCCGTGTGGTCGATGATCTCCTCGCCCGCCACGAGGCGCAGCGTGTTGAGCAGCTTCTCCTGCTGCACGAACAGGTCGTTCTCGGGCGGCAGGCCTTCGCGCGCCATGGGGCACTTGAAGTAGAACGACAGCCACTCCTGGATGCCGCGCCAGCCCAGCCGCCGCGAGAAGTCCATGAACAGCGCCAGGTCCAGCACCAGCGGCGCCGCCAGGATCGAGTCGCGGCACAGGAAGTTCACCTTGATCTGCATCGGGTAGCCCATCCACCCGAAGATGTCGATGTTGTCCCAGCCTTCCTTCTCGTCGCCGCGCGGCGGGTAGTAGTGGATTGCGACCTTGTGCGAGTAGTTCCCGTAGAGCTGCGGCAGCCGCTGGCGGTCCAGAATCGTCTCCAGCACGCCCGTCTTCGTGACTTCCTTCGAACGGAAATTCTGCGGGTCGTCGAGCACCTCGCCGTCGCGGTTGCCCAGGATGTTCGTGCTGAACCACCCGTTCAGGCCCAGCAGGCGCGCGCGCAGCGCCGGCGCCAGCACGGTCTTCATCATCGTCTGGCCGCTCTTGAAGTCCTTGCCCCCGACGGGCACGCCGCGCTCCCGTGCCATTTCCTGCAGCGCCGGGAGATCCACCGACAGGTTCGGCGTCCCGTTCGCGAACGGCACGCCTTCGCTCAGAGCCGCGTAGGCGTACAGCATGGTCGGGCTGACGCCGGGGTCGTTCGCGTCCAGCGCCTTCTCGAAGAGCGCCAGCGATCCGGTCGCCGCGACGGGCGGCCGATACGCCTCGGTCGAGGCGGTGAAGATCATCACCGCGTCGGTCGCCCCCAGGTCGCGCCGGAAGTCGCGGATGTCCTGACGCAGTGCGGCAATCTTCTCGCGGGCGTGCCTCTCGCCGCGCACGTGGTTCGCTTCGATACGGCGGACGAGTTCCGGATCGTGTACGCCGGGCTTGGGCTTCACGGTCGAAAGGAAGGGCTTGGCGGCGGCCAGGTCCTCGCGCGACAGCACGCGGGAGCGCTCGGCCACCTGGGCGCCGTCCTCGTCGCGGATGTCCCAGGTGCCGAAGACGAGGTCGTCCAGCGAATGGAGGCCCACCAAGTCCTTGATCGCCGCGCTGCGCCCCTCGGTGCGCTTGCCCAGCCGCAGCGCGCCCATCTGCGTGAGCGAGCCGACCGGCAGGCTGCGCCCGCGCCGGGCCGCCTCCACGCCGGCGATGAAAGTGGTCGACACCGCACCCAGGCCCGGCATCAGCACCGCCAGGCGTCCGTTCGGCTTCGTCGTCATCGGGTTCTCCTCGGCCGGGTCGGCCGCCCAAGCCCGTAGCAAAGACGGTGCCGACCGGCGGGATGGCTTGTCGCGGGTGAAACACCGGTCGGGCCACGAACCGTCACCCGTGCGGACACCACACAAACGGCGACATGGACCCGCCCGCCCGCAAACCGTTAAGCAACCCACGGCCGGTTGCCGGCCGGGGCCTGTCGGAAGACCGGACAGTGTTTGTCGAAGAAACGGTCAGACGGCCCTTGGCTGCGGTCCGGATGAAGCGACCGAACGGCCGATCGAATCAGATAAGGCAAAGCCCCTGCCTGCTAGGTTGCGGGCGGCAGGGTACCTTCCTCGGGATCGGAGGCGGCGGCGTCGGGCGAAGCCACGGCGGGTGGTTCCCCGGCGGGCGGCTTCTCTGCGGGCGGTTCTTCGTGGCGCCGCCAGCCCTCGACCGCCAGCTCGAGTTCGTCCACCTCGAAGAGCGTGTCCTCGGTGAGGGTCGCCATTCGCAGGCGAACGGGGAAAGCGGCGTCGAAATCCCACCGCGACAGCTCCTCGCCGTCCTCGCCCGCGAGCACGATGGCGCCCGGGCGCCGGTCCGGCTCGCCGCGCAGCACGCCGCCGAACCACTGGTAGAGCTCGCGCGTGTTGGCGAGGCCACGGCGCAGCCGCGCGTGCGTGCGCGACGACAGACCGGGCTGCTTGCGCCCGTCCGGGCCGATCTCCACGGCGGTCACGAATCCGGGCGGATCGAGCTCGTCGAATGCGCCCTGCACCATGCCGTCGACCTCGAGGCGGCAGCGGCGATGACGGAAGAAGAACTCCTCGGCGTCGTCCACGCCGGAGAGCCTACCACTCCTTGGGGGCGACGCGGTCTATGCCGCCCGGCGGGGGTGCGACGCGGGCCGCGGCGGCGCGGGATCCGCTGCGGCCGAGGGCAGAATCCGCTCCAGCACCCGGCTCCAGGCCGGCACGCGCGCCGGATCCGAAGGGTAGATCGCGAAGTGCGCCGCCGCGGCCCCCATGAGCGCCAGGTACGGGGCGAGGCGCGCCGCCAGCACCGGCTCGCGCAACGCCGCCGCGCACAGCTCCGCGACGGTCCGCACGTCGGGCCGGGGCGCCCTCTGCTCCAGCGCCGCGAGCGCGCCCTCGTCCACCATCAGCCCGCTGCGCACCAGCCGTTGCGCGTCCGCGGGCGACAGCGTGCGCGAGAAGCGCCGGAACGCCTCGAACGCCGCGTGCAGTGCCCCTCTGGAGCGCTGCCACTGCACGGCGTAGCGGTGAGGATCGCCTGCTGCGACGGCGCCGGCGAGCATCCGCGCCGCGACAAGGCCCGCGCCCACGCCCGAGGCGTGCGCCGGGAACACCTGCCCCGCGGCGTCGCCGGCCGCCGCGACGTTGCCGCGGGCCAGCTCCGCGTGCGTGGCGCCCAGCGGGATCGCGCGGCTGCCTCCCCATATCGGCTCCCCCACCCACGGCAGGCGCGAGACGAAGTCGCGCAGCACCTCGGGCCCGGGCGGGTGGCCGTCCGCCGGCACCGTGCCCGCCATCGCGTAGAAGACCCCTGAAAACGAGCGGATTGTGACGGTCGAGAAGCCTCCGGCGATGCCCACGAAGTTCACGGCCTCGTCCGGGGCCGCGCCCTGCGACTCGAAATAGCCCCGCAGCGCCGCCGGATCGCGCACGCGGAAGACCCGGGAGGCAGCCACGCACAGGTCCGCCCGCGGCACGGTCCGGCCCAGCAGACGCGGCCCTGCGAGTCCTCCCGCGTCCACGTACCAGCGCGCCTCGTACGCGCCGTCGGACGCGCGCAGCACGCCGTCCTCGATTCCCGCGACCGACACGTCCCCCCTCAGGACCGCTCCTGCCTTGTGCGCCCTCGCCTGCAGGCGGGCGACCAGGGCGCGCATGTCCACGGTGAGCACGTCGGGACGCGCAATGCGCCTTCGCTCCGGGCCCCAGCCTGCAATCACGTGCGCGTCGCGGCCATGCGCCAGAAGCTCTTCGCCGCAGGGACGGGCCACGCCCGCCTCGTCGAACATGGCCGCCGGAACGTCGTTGACCCAGCGCGCCCCGGCCTCGTCCGCCCGGCGGCGCTCCAGACAGACGACCGAAAGCCCGCGCTCCGCGAGAAACGCCGCGGCAGCCGCCCCGGTCGTGCCCGCCCCCACCACGACGACATCGGCTTTCAAGCGGCCTCCCTCGGCGAAGCGCCCGCCGGGCGATCGGGCAAGGTGGACATGCGGCCGGCGGCACACCAGGCCCCGTGCCGGCCGATACGGGGCATTCTGCACGGTTTCCGCGCGGTTGCACGGGAAGGAGCAGGAACCGCCAAGGCGCCATAGACGCCAAGAAGAACGAAGATTCGCGAGCAACCCACAACCCATGGCGTATCCTGGCGACCTTGGCGTCTTGGCGGTTCTCTCGACGGGACGACCCGCGCCGGGGCCCGTGTTCGCGCTGCGGCGACGCCTGGACGCCCCGCCGTCGCGATGGGCCGGCTATATTGGGCGCGCCGCCGAGGGCGGCGAGGTGCGGCATGTTCGGCATGTCGGCGACCGAGTTGGTCATCATCCTGGTGATCGCGCTGCTCGTGCTCGGGCCCAAGGAACTGCCCAACGTCGCGAAAACACTGGGGAAAACGCTGCGCGACGTGCGGCAGGCGGGCGAGGACCTGCGCGACAGCTTCCAGGGCGAAATGCGCGGCCTGATGGATGACAGGCCGCCGCCACGCGTGCCGCCGCCCGGCGCGACCGCCCGGATGCCCGCCGCCGTGCCTCCCCCGGCCGGCGTGCTGCCGGCCGCTCCTGCCGCAACTCCGCCGACCGCACCGCCGGCGCCCCCGGGGCCGGCGACCCTGGCGGCCGCGGCCGAGGCGAGCCGGGGGCCGAACCCGGTGCCCGCCGCGGCGCCTCCCGCCGCCGGCACCGCAGACTCGTCGGAAACGCCTTCGACCGGCGATGGCAAGGCCCCCGCATGAGCGATTCTGCTCCCGCTCTGCCGGCGCCCGTCGCCGCTCCGCGCTCTCCGGACGGGCCGCCGCCGCCCTCCGGTGCGGCGCCGGAGCGGCCGTCGCTGCGGCCCGCGCCGCCCCCGACACCCCCCGAGAGCGCCGCCCCAGAGGATGACCGCCAGCTCCCGCTCCTGGAGCACCTGGGAGAGCTGCGCACGCGCCTGCTGCGGGCGGTGGCGGGGCTCGCGGTCGGAGTGGTCGGCGCGTTCTTCTTCTGGGAGCGCATCTTCGAATGGCTCATGGCGCCGGTGTACGCGGCGCTCCCGAAAGAGCACCCGAACCTCGTCTTCACGAGCGCGCTGGAACCCTTCTGGGTGAACCTGAAGATCTCCTTCTACGCGGGCCTTTTCGTCGCGGCGCCCTGGGTGCTCTACCAGCTCTGGGCGTTCGTGGCGCCGGGGCTCTACCGGCGCGAGCGCCGAATGGTGTGGCCGTTCGTGTCGCTGGGCACCGTGTCGTTCCTGGGCGGAGGCGCCTTCGCGCGCTACGTGGTGCTGCCCTTCGCGTTCGACTTCCTCGTGAACGGGTTCAAGGAGACGGGCCTGCGGCTGGAGCCGATGCTCAACATGGAGGACCAGCTCACGCTGGTGCTCACGCTGCTGGTCGCGTTCGGCGTCATCTTCGAGATGCCGCTGCTCCTGTCGCTGCTCGCGAGGCTGGGCGTCGTGACCTCGGCGGGGCTGCGCCGCTACCGGCGCCACGCCGTCGTCGCGAACACGATCGTCGCCGCGATCATCACCCCCACGGGCGACCCCTTCAACCTCGCGCTCATGGCGGTGCCGATGTGCGTCTGCTACGAGCTGGGCATCGTGGGCGCCCGCTTCATGGAGAAGCGGCGCGCGGCGCAGGCGGCAACGACACCTGAGTCGGGCAACGGCAGCGGTCCTGTGCAGGCCGCTCGGAGCGGGTCATGACCATCGCGGCAACCCCTTTCGCGGAGCGGGAGAGACTGAGCCCGGGCAGCGAGCTGGCGCGCATCGACGAGGCGGCGGCGCGGGCGCGCGCCGTCTGTCCGGAACGTCCCGACGTGGGCGTGGTGCTGGGCAGCGGCCTGGGCGCCTTCGCAGACGAGCTGCAGGGGGCGCGCTCGCTGGACTACCGGGAACTGCCTCATTTCCCCGTTTCTTCGGTCGTCGGGCACGCGGGGCGGCTCGTGGCGGGGACGCTGGAGGGCGTGCGGGTCGTCGTCATGCAGGGGCGCGTGCACGCCTACGAGGGCTGGAGCCCGACGGAGATCGTGTTCGGCACGCGCGTGCTGTGCCGACTGGGCGTGCGCGCGCTGGTGCTCACGAACGCCGCCGGCTGCGTCAACCCCGAGTGGTCGCCGGGCGATCTCATGCGCATGCGCGACCACGTCAACCTGTCGAACGTGAATCCGCTCGTGGGGCCGAACGATGCGTCGCTCGGCACGCGCTTCCCGGACCTGAGCCGCATCTACGACCCGCGCCTGGCGAAAGCGCTGGAGGATGCCGCCGGCGCCGTCGGAGTGCCGCTTCGCGCGGGGGTGTACGTCTGCCTGCTGGGGCCCAGCTACGAGACGCCCGCGGAGATCCGTTTCCTGCGCACCATCGGCGGCGACGCGGTCGGCATGTCCACGGTGCCGGAGGTCATCGCGGCGGCGCACATGGGCGTGCCGGTCGCGGGCATCTCGTGCCTGACCAACATGGCCGCCGGCATCCTGGACCAGCCGCTGTCGCACTCCGAGGTGACCGAGACCGCGGATCGAGTGCGCGGCCGGTTCCTCGCGCTGCTGCACGCGTTCCTGCCGCGCGCGGTGGCGGCGGTGTCGGGGTAGGCCCCGCGTTCCCTCGACGCCATCGGCAGCAGGGAACGCCAGGGCGCCAGTGACGCCAAGAACGCAAGGAAGAGCAAGGATTGGCAAGGCTGCGACGACCCGACAAATCTGCAAAACTCGGCGACCTCGGCGTCTCTGGCGTCCTGGCGTTCCCCTTGTGCGCCCCCCGAACCTCAGCGGCCCGCAAGTCGCGGGCGCCGGCGTTGACACCCGTGCACCGCGCGTGACATCCTGGCATCTGCGCACGTTTCCCGGTGCGCCGGCGGTCCCATGGCGAGCCCCTCGACGGCGCTCGGGACAGGCCCCGGAGTCTTCCGGTCCGCAAGGCCGGCATTTCAGCCGCACCCTGCCGCGTGCTGTGCAGCAGCGCTGCTGGTAAGCATCGTCCCTGCCGCCGGGCGCGCCGAATGCCTCGCCGGCGGCATCTCCGGGGGCGTCGCCGCGCGCGTGGACGCGTCGGTGCTGCCCGTGCTCGCGCCCGTGCTTCGCAAGGCGATTCCGACGCGCTTCGACGTGCCCGACACGCCCTACACGGTCTACGAGTGCTCCGGTTTCTTCGACGACACCGTCGTGACGCCGCACGGCATGGTTGCGCAGGTCGAGGTGCGCTCGCTCGAGCTGCGCTTCGAGACCGGTGCCGTGGTGCTCGACGCCGTCGCGGACGTGCAGGTGGGCGGCGTCGTGGACCTGCAGCTCTGCGCCATGCCCGACGAGAGCGGGTGCCAGCTCCGCTTCTCCGCCACCGGAGTGCGGATGCACGCGAAGTTGGAGCCCTCGGTCGCCTCGTGCCGCGCGCGGATGCCCGTCACGGACTTCGCGGTCGTGCCCGATCCCGCGGGCACGGTCATCGCACTGGACTCGTGCGGCCTGTACGACTCCGTGTGGGACACGGTCTACGAGTGGTTCCAGGACTACATCCTGCAGAAGATCGCGACGGTCCTGGGCGACACCGTGAAAGAAAAGCTGCCTCCGCTGCTGGAGGAGTTCACGACGGGGCTGCTGGCCGAGGGCGGCGATTTCGGAAAGCTGCACGTCGCCGCGATGCCCGAGAGCATCGAGATCGCCGCGGAAAGAGCGGTGATCGTGTTCGCCGGCGATCTCCGTCCGCTGGCGGCGTCGCCGTGCGTGCCGACGGGAGCGGCGCTGCCGACGGAGAAGGGCGGGACCGCTCCCGTGCCCAGCTCGACCGCGATGGTCTCGCTGTCGGTGTCCCAGTCGCTCGTGCAGCGCGCGGTGCGGGCCTCCTGGCTGGCGGGGCTCCTGTGCTACGACAGCAGCGAGTTCGGGCTGGATCTGAGCACTCCGCTGGACTTCCTCGCGCCGGGCGTGCAGGTGGACGGCCGCATCGCGGTGGTCGCGACCCCGTCGGTGTCGCTGGGGTCGGGCGCCGGCGGCCGGGGTGTGATCGTGCGATCGGATTCACTGCGGGCCGACGTCGATCTGCGCGTGCCCGGATACGAAACGTCCACGCTCTCGGCGACGCTGGGCGCGACGCTGTCGGGCACGGTGGCCATCGACCCCGCGCTGCAGTCGCTCGTGCTGGACCTGGACGACGCGCGATCGGAGGGAGCGGTGCTCACGGCGCCGGGCACGTCGCTCGCGTTCTCCGCGGCGACCCTCGACGGAGTGGTGAGGGGCTCGCTGCTGCCCGCGCTGGCGCGCTATCGCGGGCGCATGGCGCTGCTGGGCAACCTGTTCGTGACCGCGCCGGTGGCGGTCCGCGTGGCGGGCGTGGACGTGCATTCGGCTTCCGTTCAGGCCGATCTGGAGCTGTTCCCGAAGGATTCCTCGGATCGCGTGCCTCCGGTCGCGGCGCTCGCGGCGCGGCCGCGCAGCCCTTCGCAGCCGCGTTTCGCCGTGGAATTGGCCTCGACCGACGACCGGACGCCGGCGCGTTTCCTGCGCCACCGGGTGCGCGTGGACCGCACGACGGATCCCGAGATCCGCAGCGGGACGCGCGTCGTCGTGTCCGGCCTCGCCGACGGCCCGCACCGCGTCGAGCTGCCCGCGATGGACGTGGACGGCAACGAGTCGGCGCGCCCCGCGACCTTCGACGTGATCGTGGACTCGGTCGAGCCGGTGGTCGCTCTTTCGGGCACGCCGCAGGGCGTTCTGCGGGGGAATTCGGCCCGCATCGGGGTTTCCGCCTCGGACGACACGAGCCCTTCGGAAACGCTGAAGCTATCCTGGACGCTGGGAATCGCCGTGGGCGGGAACCTGCCCGACGAGCCGCTGTCGTCGGGAACGCTGCTGCCCGGGGACGACCTGGCGCTCGGGATGCTGCCGGAAGGCCGCCGGCTCAGGGTCACGGTGACGGCGACGGACGAGGCGGGCAACGAGGGCTCGGCGGAAGCGGTGTTCTTCTGCAATCCGAACCCGACGCTGGGATGCAGCGCTGCAGGAGAGCCGGGCGCCGCCGTCGTCCCGGCCCTGGCCGCGCTCGCGTTCCGGCGCAGGCGCGGAAAGGCCGCTTGAGCGCGCGCGTCGCGACGGCGGCCGCGTGCGCCCTGCTGTGGGCGCGCGAGGCGAGGCCGATCGCCTCCGGCGGCATCTTCGGCGGCGCGGCGCGGGCGAGCGCGGCGGCGGGGTACTGGAACCCGGCCGCGGTCGGCGAGCTCGGCGATGCCTGGTCCGCTCTCGTCGAGCTGCAGGGCATCGCGTTCCAGGCGCGGTTCGAGCGCGCGGGCACCGACCCGAACACCGGGCAGGCCTACCCCGGCGTGGGATTCTTTTCACCGGCGCCGAGTCTCGACTTCACGCTGGTCGCGCCGACGCCTTTGCCTTGGTTGCGTTTCATCGTCTCCGGGTTCAGTCCGCTGGCGCTCGCGGTGGACTGGCCGCAGGACGGGCCGAATCGGTATCACGCGACGAACTCGATGGTGCTCGCCTACGGCATTCCCGTCGGGGTCGTCGTGCAGCCTTCGCGGCGCTGGGCGCTGTCCGCCGGGGCGGGGCCGATGTACGGGCTGCTGCGGTCGGCGTACTCCATCGACTTCGGCGCGTTCGCGAACGGCCAGATGACGCCGGGCTCGCAGCCGCTGCCGCTGGAGGACCCGCAGCTCGAAGGCCGCGTGACGCTTTCGGCGGACGGCTGGAACGTGCTCGCGATGGCGGGAGCGTGGGCGCAGCCGTTCGACTCGCTGCGCGTCGGCGTGGGGCTCGCGTGGCCCTTCGGCATGACGCTGCGCGGCCGCGCGGCGGTGAAGACGTCGCCTTCGCTGGAGCAGGCGCTGCCCGGGTTCAAGCTCGACGCGGCGGGGAACCTCGCGGTGGACTACCGCATGGCGGGGCAGATCCAGGGCGAAGTCGAGTGGATTCCCGGCGACTGGAGCTTCGCGCTCATCGCGCAGGACTGGTTCGCGGGGGTGCGCGCGGCGGTGCCGGCGCGCATCACGGACGCGAACGTGAGCTTCCTCAACGGCGATCAGCTCTCGGTGGGCGACACGCGCGACGAGCCGATGGCGGGCCTGCGCGTGTCGCGGCGCCTGGACGAGGACTGGGAGGTCGGCGTGCGCGCGGACTTCTCGCGCTGTGCCGTGCCGCAGGAGGCGATGAATCCGGGCAACATGTCCTACAACCTGCTCGCGTTCTCGGCCGGGGCGAGGTGGCGGTTCTCCGGCCGCAATATTCTGGAATTGGGATATATGTTCGTGCAGGGGCTGGACGTGCGGGTGGGAAACTCCGTCTTCGACCCGTACGCGCCGCCGAATTCCGGGCTCGCCGCACCTTCGGCGAACGGTCTGTACCAGGCAAGAGGGCACATGCTCACCCTCAGCCTGCTTGCGGCCGGAGCGGAAGCCGACGACGAGCCGTGAGGCGGGCGGACGGCCGCGAGGAAAGCCGTCGATCCTCGCAGAAGAAGAGCAGAAGAAAAAGGGCCGGCCCCTCTCGGAGCCGGCCCTTCGTTTGGTGCCCAGGGGGGGATTCGAACCCCCACGCCTCACGGCGCCACCCCCTCAAGATGGTGTGTCTACCAGTTCCACCACCTGGGCACGAACGGGCGCGTTCGCGCGCCGATGGAAGTACCACCGCCTCCGCGGTCGATCAAGGGAAAGCGATCGGCCGCAACGGGACGCGCGAAAGAGCTACTTGCCCGGCTCGGGTGCCGGCGCCGGCGCGGGAGCGGGCGCCGGAGCCGTCTCTCCGGGCGCAGGAGCCGCGGGAGCCGGCTCGGCGGGCTTCTGCTCGGCCGGTTTGCCCTCCGGAGCCTTCGTCTCCTCGGTCTTCTTAGCCGCCGCCGCCTTCGCCCGCTGCAGCACCACCGAGTCGCTGCGGCTGGACAGATACGCCAGCGACAGCGACGTGATCATGAAAATGACCGCGCAGCCCGACGTGACCTTGCCCAGGAACGTCTGCGACCCGCGCCCGCCGAACACGCTCGAGGCGCCGCCGCTGCCGAGGCCGCCCATGCCGCCGCTCTTGCCCGCCTGCAGCAGGATCACGAGGATCATGAAGACCGACACGAGCACGTGGATGATTTCAAGGAACGTCTGCATCGTTTTCCTTCGCCCGCCGGCCGCGCGACCGGGCGCGCACCGAAGCGCGGCTGCATAACGCGTTCCCGGCCCGTTGGGAAGCAAATTCCGCGGGGCGCGGAGTCCGCGCCCGGGGGCGCTGAAGCTGCACCGATCGCGGGATGGAACCCGGCGTGAGGCCGCGTCAGCCCCGGCGCGCCGCGGCCACGATGCGCGCGAAGTCGTCCGCTTTCAGACTCGCGCCGCCCACCAGCGCCCCGTCCACGTCCGGCAGCGCCATCAGCTCCGCCGCGTTGTCCGGCTTCACCGAGCCGCCGTACTGGATGCGCACCGCGTTCGCGACGTTCCAGCCCGCCAGGCTCGCCAGCAGCGATCGGATGGCCGCGTGCGCCTCCTGCGCCTGCGCCGGCGTCGCCACCTTGCCCGTGCCGATCGCCCACACGGGCTCGTACGCCACGACCAGGCGCTGTATCTCGTCCGCCGACAAGCCCGCCAGCCCCCCGCGCACCTGGCGCGACACCACCTCCAGCGTGCGGCCCGCCTCGCGCTCGGCGAGCGTCTCGCCCACGCACACGATGGGCTCCAGCCCCTCGCCCAGCGCGGCGCGCGCGCGCTTGTTCACGCCCTCGTCCGTCTCGCCGAAGTACTGCCGACGCTCGCTGTGGCCCAGGATCACTCCGTCGCAGCCGGCGTCCCGGACCATCGCCGCCGAAACCTCGCCGGTGAACGCGCCCTGGCGCTCGAAATGGCAGTTCTGCGCGCAGATCTTGAACGGGGAGCCCTGGAGCGCCTGCCTGACCGCCGCGATCGCCGTGAAAGGAGGCGCGACTCCCACCTCCACCTGCGCGCTGGCGTCCATCCGCCCGCGCAGCTCGCGCACCAGCGCCACGGCTTCGCCCGTGGTCTTGAACATCTTCCAGTTGCCGCACACGTACTTCTTGCGCATGGCCCTACTCCTCGAGCGCCGCCAGCCCCGGCAGCGTGCGTCCTTCCAGATAGTCCAGCGCGGCCTGGCCCGCACCGCTCGCGTACCCGGCGGCTGCGGGCGTGGCGCGCAAAGCGGCCGCGGCCGTGTCCGCGCCCACGGCGACCCGGTGCGCGCCCTGAAGCGCCCCGAGGGCCTGCGCCAGCGCGTTCGTGCCCGCAGCGAAAGGCGCCGATTCCGCAAGCCCCACGGGACCGCTCCAGAGCACCGTGCGCGCTCCGGCCAGCGCCCGTGCAAAGAGATCGACCGTCCGCGGGCCGATGTCGAGTCCGGCGAGGCCTTCCGGCAGCGCTTCCCCGTCCACCGCGGTCGCCTGCGTCGCCCCGGCGCCCGCGCCCGCCCGGTGATCCACCGGGAGCAGCACCTGCACGCCCCGCTGCGCGGCCGCGTCCAGCAGCGTCCGCGCGGCAGGAATGCGCGCCCGGTCGATCCGCGAGGCGCCGACGGAAACCCCCTTCGCCGCGAGCAACGTGTGCGCCGTCGCCCCGCCCACGCACAGCACGTCGACCCGCGTCAGGAGGCTCTCCAGCAGCCGCGCCTTGTCCGAGAACCGCGCCCCGCCGACCACCGCGACGTAGGGACGTGCGTACCCCCGGCGCAGTCGCGACAGGCGATCCAGCTCGCGCTTCGCCCCGATGCCCGCGCCGCGTACCTTCAGGTGCCGCGCGACCCCCGCCGTGCTCGCATGCCCCAGTGCCAGCGACGCGAACGAGTCGTTCACGTACGCCTCGGCCAGCGCCGCGAACCCCTTCGCCGCCGCCTCCTCGCAGGGCTCCTCGCCCGGGTGGAAGCGGACATTCTCAAGAAAGAGTATCTGGCCGGGCTCCAGCGCGAGGGCCTGTTTGAGCACGCCGTCGCCCATGCAGTCGTCGGCGAAGATGACGGTGCGCTCCAGCAGTTCGCACAGGCGCGCGGCCACGGGTTCCATGGACCAGCGCGGATCGGCGCGGCCGCCGGGGCGCCCCAGGTGCGAGGCGACGACGAGCGCAGCGCCGCGCTCCAGCAGGCGTCCGAGCGTCGGCAGCGACTCGCGGATGCGCGCGTCGTCGCCGACCTCGCCCCGGGGCGTCAGGGGCACGTCGAAGTCGACCCGCACCAGCACGCGCCGGCCTTCGAGGGGAAGCTGCTCGATGTCGGCGATCATGCGGGCTCCGGACGCGCGGCCGCCGGGCACCGGGCGCCGCGGCGGCGCAGTGTAGCCGTTCGGGACCCGACCCGGGCCGGGTTTGCGTACGCCGCTCGGCCCGCGCGGATACGAGGACCCGCCGGCCCCCCGTGTCGCGTCGCCCAGCCCGAGGGGAGCGGAGCGCGCTGCTGCCTTCGGCGGGGCACAGGGCATGCCTGCGCGCGGAGCGGACACGAGGGCGCGCCGGTGTCGCCGCTGCCGAGCGCCGGCGTCGCTCGCCCCTCCTGACTGCTCCGCGCGCGAAGTGCTGCGTGCTCGGCTCCCCGTCGGGGCGAGCGATCACGACAGTCGGGGCGTGACGGGCTTTCCGGCCGCCCGTCCACACTCACCACGCTCCCGCGAATCGCCGGCCGCCGAGGGCATCCGTGCTACACTGCCGCACGGTCTTCAGCCGGAGGTCCGAACATGCCGCCCCTGCCACGGCTCGTCCCCGCCGTCATTCTCGCCGTCGCGCTGCCTGCCGCCGCGCAAGTGCCGCGGCTGCTGGGCTACCAGGGGCGGCTGCTGCGGGCGGACGGTACGGCCGCCACCGGCACGGCGTCGGTCGGATTCGCGATTTTCCCAGTGGATACGGGAGGTTCCGCCCTCTGGAGCGAGACCCAGACCCTGGGCCTGAGCGACGGCTACTACTCGACGATGCTGGGCCTCGTGGCGCCGGCGCCCGACTCGCTCTTCGACGGCGGCGGGCGCTGGCTGGAAGTGCGGGTGGGCGCCGAAACCCTGAGCCCGCGCCAGCAGATCGGTTCGGTGCCCTTCGCCATGGTCGCCCGCGGCGTCGTCGGCACCGCCGACGTGTCGTCGCTGAAGATCTCGGGCCAGACGGTCATCGACGCCGACGGCCGTCTGTCGACTGGCGCACGTTACGGGGCCGGGGCGGGGCTCGCCGTGGACGACGCCGCACGGACGTACGCCCTGCAGGCCTGCGCCGCCGGGCAGGCGCTCGTGCGCGACGCCACGGCGTGGCGCTGCGAGACCGCCGGCACGGTGACCCGCGTTTCTGCGGTCGAGCCCCTCGCGGTCGCCGACGGGTCCGCGGAGCCGTCCGTTTCGCTGCCCCGGGCGGGCACGTCCTCCTCGGGCTATCTCGCCTCCGGCGACTGGACGGCTTTCAACTCGAAGTTCGGCGCGGCCACGCAGTGCGGCGGCGACCTGTCCGGCCCGCTGTCGGCGCCGACCGTCGTCCGCCTGCAGTCGCGCCCGATGGCGAGCGCCGCGCCCTCCGCGGGCCAGGTGCTCAAGTGGAACGGCGCGCAGTGGGAGCCCGCCCCCGACGCCGACGCGGGCGGCACCGTGACCGTCGTCACCGGCATCGCGCCCCTGACCGTCTGGTACGGTTCGTCGACGCCCCAGATCTCGATCGACGCGGCGACGAGTGGCCGGGACGGCTACCTCGCCTCGGCCGATTTCTCCGGTTTTTCCGCGAAGTTCGACGCTTCCACCCAGTGCGGGGGCGACCTGTCCGGAGCCCTTTCCGCCCCGCTGGTGACGAAGCTCCAGGGCGTAGCGGTGGCGAGCGCGGTCCCGGGTGCGGCGCAGGTGCTGCGCTTCGACGGGGCGCGCTGGGCGCCCGCGTCGCTGGGCGTCGCCGACGTGGGCGGCATTTCCTCGGGCTACCTCGACCTCACGGGATCGCAGACGGTTTCCGGCGCGAAGTCGTTCTCTTCCGCTCCGTCGTTCGGCACGCCGCTTGCGGTCGCGAGCGGCGGCATCGGGACGGCGACGGCGGGGGCGAACCAGTTCTTCGCGGGCCCGTCCGGATCTGCCGGCACGCCCGGCTTCCGGGCGCTCGACGCGACGGATCTCCCGCCTCTGGACGCGGGGGCCATCGCCACGGGCACGCTCGGGACGGCGCGCGGCGGCACCGGGGCGGCCTCGTTCGCGGCCGGCGGCGTCCTCTACGGCAATGGCGCCTCCGCGGTCGGGGCGTCGGCAGGAAACGCCGGCGAAATCCTCGTTTCCGGAGGTTCGGGTGCTCCCGCCTGGACGTCGTCGCCGGCGCTCGCGGGCACGAATTTCTCGTCGATCCCCGAGTCCGCCGTGACGGGCCTGAGCGCGGCTCTGACCGCCCGCCCGACCGGAACCGGCTCCTCCGGCGCCCTTGCCCGCTGGAGCGGCACCTCCGCGCTGGCGGGCTCCACAGTCCTGTACGACGACGGCGGGCGCGTCGGGATCGGCACCTCGAACCCCACCGACACCCTCACGGTCAACGTCGCCAACGGCGTGCGATATTATGCAGATGGTACTTATAACATGGGAATCAGAACGGGCTTCAACACGACGAACAACGTCACGAGCATCAGCTTCCGGGACCGGACCGACACGGCCTACCAGGACGTGTACATGGAGGCGAAATCGTGGCGTTTCACGTACAACGGCAACGCGAGCACGGGGCTGGTGCTGGACTCGGCGGGCCGCGTGGGCATCGGCACGACCCCGGCGGCCGCGCTCCAGCTCGGGCAGGGCTCGACGATCGCCATCGCGGGCGCGGGCGCCAACAACTCGACGGTCGGGTTCCTGAAGTTCGGCACGGACGCGACGGCGGGACGCTGGGGCGGAATCCAGAGCTTCCGCGGGGGCGACGCAGCGACCATCGACCTGCGCTTCTTCACGATGCAGGGCGACACGGAGGGCGTCTCCGAGCGGATGCGAATCACGCACAACGGCCTCGTGGGCATCGGCACGACGAATCCGCAGGACCGGCTCGACCTCGGCGACGGCTTCCTGCGCGTGCAGCGCTACGGGGGCATCGGGCTCGTGAGCGACACGACCTCGGGCAGCGTGCGCGGCCTGCGCATCCGCCCCGACGCGGGCTACGCCCCGAATGTCGTGGAGTTCGGCGGATGGAACTTCTCGACGGGCGCGGCGACAGCCATCCACACGGTCTTCACGGGCGGCGGCAACGTCGGCATCGGGGTCACGAGCCCGGGCGTCAAGCTCGACGTCGCCGGACAGATCCGCGCGACCGACACCATCCAGACCGTCAAGGGGACCGCGAACGTGTGGCTGGGCTACAACGACGGAACCAAGGACTTCGGGCTCTACCAGTGGCAGGCGGCCGGCACCGCGCCTGCGAACTACCTCCAGAACAACCTCGGAATCGGGACCACGAACCCCACGGCGAAGCTCCAGGTCGCCGGCGACATCGTCGCCGACGGCGGCATCCGCTGGGGCAACCTGCGCATGAAGGTCTTCGCCTCGAGCGGCGCCTGGACGAACCTGGAGAGCAGCGTCTGCGCCGCCAACGGCTACCCGTACATGTGCAACTGGTTCCCGGTGCTCATGTACATGTACATGAACCCGGACTACAACGACGGCTACTGGCACGCCTTCGTGCGCACGCCCTCGATGGCGGACGGCTCGATGTATCTCTACGGCGTGAACAGCGACTGGTGGGGCCGCCTGAGTTCGAACCCGGTGTGCACGGCGGGCAACGCGTGGGCGATCGAGGACGCGGGCGGCAACAACCTTGCGCATCCGTATCCGAATTTCGCCTGCCGGCCGCGCAGCGAGAGC
>Ga0172368_10002117_pt1 | contig 25883 bp, 15 predicted proteins | sample Lak11m_FD_114540 | JGI IMG/M metagenome (GOLD analysis project Ga0172368, IMG submission 114540) | Freshwater microbial communities from Kabuno Bay, South-Kivu, Congo - kab_022012_11m | ecosystem: Environmental > Aquatic > Freshwater > Lake | place: Democratic Republic of the Congo: South-Kivu...
AATTTTTTATTATATTCATCAATCGTATCTTTAATCGTGCCAATGACCGAACCCATAGCTATAATAATTATTTTTGGATTCTTAGGTCCGTAATATTCAAAAAAAGCGTTATCAATTATTGTATTTTGATCTTTGTTTTCTATTTTTATTATTTTTTTATAATTATTATATTCTTTTTTTATAAGATCAAAACTTTTTATTAAATCATCCTGTAGTTCTTCTCTAATTTCCATATAATGAGATGGAAAAGCAAGGCTACCTAAAGAAACAGGGTTTTGTGTGTCTAAAAATTCTCCCTTCGCCGGCTTGAAAGGTGGAAGAAACTTGTTTATTAATTTTTCATCCGGTATCTCCACGCTTTCATAAGTATGAGTCATAACAAAGCCATCAACATTAACCATAACTGGTATTTTAATTTTTTCCGATATTTTATATGCTAATATATGTTGGTCAACAGCTTCCTGGTTATTTTCAGAAAAAAACATAATCCAACCAGAATCTCTGACAGTCATTACATCCTGCTGGTCGTTCCAAATATTTATCGGTGCTGAAACTGCCCTATTTGCGCAGGTTAAGACAATTGGTAATCTCATACCCGCAATATTATAAATTACCTCAGTCATTAATAATAAACCTTGTGAACTTGTAGCAGTATACGTTCTAACTCCAGTAGCACTAGCGCCTAAGACAATGGAAGCAGCCGCAAATTCACTTTCTGCTAAAACATATTCATAGTTAGCTTCCCCTAAGGATTTAAATTTCGCCAAATCTTCAACTATATGTGTTTGGGGAGTAATAGGATAAGCTGAAATGACAGCTGGTTTAATGTTTTTAATTGTAAGAGCGATAGCTCTTGACCCCTCTAAAATTTGTTTCATATTATTTTTTTTCTTTCTCCATAATTATAGCTTTAGACGCGCACTCAAGGACGCAAAGTCCACAACCTTTACAGTAATTATAATTAGTATTCGGTTTAAGATTATTATCCTTTTTAATCATTAAAATGCAATTTTCTGGACAGACTAAAGCGCATCTTCCGCATCCAATACATTTATTTATATCGGTTTTTGGTTTAAATGTTCTCCAGCCACTAGTTTTATTATTTAAAGAAGTATTAGGTTTAATATTTATATCCATTTAATTATAATTTAAAATTATTATAAGCTTCTTCTAAAGCTAAAATATTTTTTTCTACAATTTCTTTGCCTTTTTCATTAAATTTTTCTTTTATAGCAGATTTTAATGATTTTAATGATATTAAATTTGTAGCTTTAGCCAAAGCACCTAAAATAACAGTATTAACAATATTTTTTCCAATAATTTTTAAAGCAATACCTGTAGCATCAATAACAAAGGCTTGATCTTCAGGCAATTTCAATTTTTTTAATATTTCATTTTTATCTTGGTTGGTGTTTATAATAATTTTTGTATTTTTTTTTATGCCTTTCAATATTATATCTGAGCCAACGAGTGAAGAGTCCTGGACAATTAAATAATCAGGGTGATAAATACGCTCTCTAACTCTTATTTTTTTATTGTCTATTCTAGCAAATGCTTCTACTGGAGCTCCTGTTCTTTCAACGCCGAAGAAAGGAAATGCTTGTGCTTCTTGGCCGTCTTTAAAAGCGCTTATAGCTAATATTTCTGCTGCCGTAACAACTCCCTGTCCTCCTCGCCCATGTATTCTTATTTCTATCATATATTATTATCTAGTGTTAATTTATCAAGTATTTTCATAAATACATCATAAGGAATATCACCCTCAATTTTATATCCATTTATTATATAAACCGGAGTAACATAAAAATCGAGATTGTCTGCTTCGGTAAAGTTTTCTTTAATTTGAGGTAAAAATTTTTGTTTTGTAAAACAATCTGTAAATTTATTTGTATCTGCACCAACTTGGTTAGCTAATTCTTTAAAATTATCAGCATTAGCATTTATTAATTTATCTTGATTTTGAAACAATTTATCAAACATTGGCCAAAATAAACCCTGATCCCCAGCACACCTAGCAGCCATTGATTGATTAATTGAATTATCATGTAAGGGCAGATCTTTATAAATAATTTTTAAATTATTATATTTTAAACTCGCTTCTCTAATTTTAGGGAATGTATTTTTGCAATATGGGCAGGAAAAATCAGAAAAAAATACGATAGTAACTTTTGGCGTGCTAGTACCTAAAAAATATTCTTCTTTTTCTAAAATATTGATTTTTTCATTATTTTTGATAATATTTTGGTATATTAAATTCGCCATATTTTCATTTTCTTTTGGGTTATTTTTATTTTTTTCTCCCGAGGATGGCCAACGCAAAATTATAAAGAAAATAAAAATTAAAAAAAGTATTATAAAGAAAAATATTGAGGAAGCATTCTTATACCATTTTTTATCAGGATTCATATATTGCTAAATATTATTATATTTTATATAATTTAATTATATTATAACATTTATAAATATAGTTTTCAATTACTAAGTTTATATAATTAATTTAATAATTATTTAACAGGCTTATTTTTTAGCCTACTTGAAAAGAAATGAAAAAAAAGAAAAAATATTTAGATTATTGGAAATTGGGAAAAGATGAATTCAATACTAGTTATTATAATATTTCCAATGATGGTGAGCTTACGGTTTCAGAAGGTAATTATCAGTATAATATTTTTGATTTAATAAAAAAATTTGGTTCCCCCCTAGAGGTAGCTTTCCCATTTATTGTGGAAAAACGATACGGCGATTTAGTACAGACATTTAATCAGTATATCAAACAATTTAAGTATAAAGGAAAATTTTATTATCATTTTCCAATGAAAGTTAATCAGAATAAAGAATTTGTTTTACCCTTAATTTCAGAAGGCGCAAATTTAGAAACAGGTTCATATAATGAATTGTGGCTGGTTAGAAAATTATGGGAGCAAGATCAATTTCATTCAAAAATTAGAGTTTTATGCAACGGGCCAAAGACAGAAAAATATTTAGGATTAGTGCAAGAATTAAGAGGCAAAGGGCTTACCGTAATCCCAATTATAGAAGATTTAAACGAGTATGAAGCTTTAAGAAAATACAAAGGTGATGTTGGCATAAGAGTTAGATTAGATTTAAGGGTACATTCACGCTGGGATAAAAAAAATGACAGATATGGTCTATCCGCTAAAGATATTTATGAATTAGGTAAAATTAGAAATTTAAAAATTTTACATTATCATATTGGTTCCCAGACAATGAATGAAAATGATTTAATATCCGCAGTTAAGAAATCAGTAGAAATATATATTAAATTAAAAAAGAAAAATTCCTTACTAGATACATTAGATATTGGCGGAGGAATGGCCATACCTTATGAAAAGAAGAAATTTTATAATGTAAATACAGTTGTTAAAAGAATAATTTCTATAGTTGGTAAAATTTGCAATCAAAATGAAGTTCAACATCCGAATATAATTTGTGAATGGGGAAGATATATGGTTGCTCCAGCTCAAATAACCGTTTTTAAAGTGCTTTGTGAAAAACCTATCGATAATGCTAACGCAAAAAAGTGGTATATTATTGATGGTAGTTTTATGAATGACTTAATTGATACTTGGGCGATTCATCAAAAATGGCACATAGTTCCTGTTAATTATATTGGGGCTGCAAAATTAACAAGAGTTTGGTTAGCAGGATCTTCTTGCGATTCAGATGATCGTTATACTTCGGGAAATTATATTTTATTACCAAGGCTTGAGGATTTGGAAAATGGAGATTCTTTATACATTGCTTTATTTGATTCAGGCGCCTATCAGGATTCTTTAGCTTCTCATCATTGTCTTCTATCTTCACCAGCTAAAATTATTGCACAAAATGGAATATTAACTATGGCTCGCAGGCGGGAATCAGCTGAAGAAGTCGGGCGGTTATTTGGATGGTAAAAAATGATGATTACATCAATAATTTATACAATTAAAGCGTCCGAGTTAAGGACGCTTTAATATTAATAAAATGAAGTTATTATCTTGGAATGTAAACGGCATAAGAGCTGTTCAAAAAAAAGGTTTTTCAGAGTTTTTAAAAAAAGAAAACCCTGATATTTTAGGTTTACAAGAAATAAAAATTTCCGATAAAGCACGGCTAAAATCCCAGTTTGACTTTATAAATTATGAAGAATTTTGGAACCCAGCCCAAAGAGAGGGATATAGCGGTACGGCAATTTTGGTAAGAAAAAATATTTTTAAAAAATTAGGACAAACTTGGACATGGGACAATGAAGGCAGAGTCCAGGTTCTAGATTTTAATAAATTTTATTTTGTAAATTCTTATTTTCCGAATGCAAATCATGAGTTATCAAGACTTAATTTTAAAATGGAATTTAATAATGAATTTTTAAAATTTTCTAAAAATTTAGAAAAGAAAAAACCTTTAATAATCTGTGGAGATTTTAATGTTGCCCATGAAGAAATCGATATCGCCCGGCCCAAAGACAATGAAGGCAATGCTGGCTTTACAATAGAAGAGCGATCCTGGGCAAGTAAATTTGTTAGTAATGGATTTGTAGATATATTTAGGTATTTTAATAAAAATAAAATACAATATACCTGGTGGACTTATCGATTCAACGCGCGAGAGAGAAATATCGGTTGGCGTATTGACTATTTTTTTGTTTCCAAAAGTATAATTAAAAATGTTAAAAAATCTTTTATCCTTGATAAGGTAATTGGCTCTGACCATTGTCCTATCGGTATTGAAATTAAATAATTTATGAAATTAAGCATTATTATTCCAGTTTATAATGAAAAAAATACTATTTTAGAAATAATTAAAAAGGTTGAAAATGCAAACTTGCCTCAAGAATTGAAAAAAGAAATAATTATAGTTGACGACAGATCTACTGACGGGACCCGTAAAATTTTAAAAGAAATAGAATGGAAATATAAAATAATTTTTCATGAAAAAAATAAGGGCAAAGGAGCAGCCATAAAATCAGCTTTAAAAGAAGTAACAGGTGATATAGTTATTATTCAGGATGCGGATTTAGAATATAACCCGCAAGATTATATAAAATTATTAGATCCTATTTTAAATAGAGAAGCGAATGTTGTTTATGGATCAAGGTTTTTAAATAAACATAACCCTCGCTATATACATTTGTATTTAGGAAATAAATTTTTGTCGCTCATTTTTAGTTTGATGTTTATGCAGAAAATTAGTGATATGGAAACCTGTTATAAAGTTTTAAGTAGGGAAATTATTAATAAAATTAAAATTAAATCAAACCGTTTTAATTTTGAACCGGAAATTACAGCTAAAATTATTAAGTTAGGTTATAAAATTAAAGAAGTTCCTATAAGTTATCAAAGTCGCAGTTTTAAAGAGGGAAAAAAAATAAACTGGCAGGATGGAATATCAGCAATTTATGCATTAATAAAATATAAATTTTTTAATTAAATTATGCCTTTTTTATTTGACCAGCCAGAAACGTTTTATACTATAAATTTTATACCCGGAATTAAATACGGTAAATATGATGCTATTTTTCTTTTAGGAACAATATTAATCATACTTTCAGTATTAATATTTTTAATTTTTAGAAAAAATAAAACAAAGATGAATAATTATCTTATAATATTTTTTTTTATTTTTTGGATGCCATTGTATGCTAATTTATTTTACAATAATGTATATGATTTTAAAGAAAATATAGATTTATTAAATTCAAGCGACAGAGAAAAAAGGCAGGAACGATTATGTAATATGGAGAAAAGGCAGACTGGCGGTGGGTATTATTGTAATCTTTTTAAATATTTAGAATTTATAAAAAATAAATTGCCAGCTAATTCAGAATATGATTTAGTAGTTTTTCAAGGGAGTGAAGTATATTTTAATTATTATTTATTTCCTGATTTTAAATATAATAAAAATTCTTATTATATTTTATTTTATTATCCTAATAAATATATTTATCAAGACAATAAGCTATATAGAATTGAAAACGGTAAAAAAATAGAAATAGGAAATTATAAAGTATTTGCCCAGCTTGATTATGGGCAATATATTTTAAAATAATAGATTTACCCTGTTAAATAATTTTAATTATATAAATTATCTATTAGGGTTCTAAAAATAATAAAATTTAAAATTAAGATTTTATATATTTATTTTATAAATTTTAAAATCTTATTTAACAGGGTAAATGACAATTTTAAGATTTATAATTTTTTTATTATCAATATTTATTCCGGGGTTATTAATTATTAGAATATTATTTAAAGAAAAGTTTCCATTGCTTTTTAATTTAGCCCTTGCTTATGCATTAGGCACTTTTTTTATTACAATGCAGTTGTTTATTGTTATTTTTTTATTTCGCTTAAAATTATCGCTCTTTTATTTTTATCCATTCATAATAATTGAAACTATGATTTTATTTTATATTTTTTATAAAATTTATGGTTATCAAGGTATAAAAAATAATTTTAATTTAATTAAAAAAATATATTTGTTTTTTAAAAATTTAAAAGTTTTTGAAGCAGTAATAATGATTTTAATTACTATTCAAATTATTTTTTTAATTATTAATGCGTTTTCTAGGCCTATTATAGCATATGATAATCTGGCTATGTGGTCATTTAAGGCAAAAACGTTATTTTATGAAAACAAAATAGATTTTAATATTTTAGGCAAAACATATTTAGGAGGGGGAGGGCATATTAATTACCCATGGCATATACCTTTAATTGAATATTGGTTGAGCTTGAATTTAACTGAATTTAATGAATATTTAATTATTTTTATTTTTATTATTTATTATTTATTTTTATTAATTGTAATTTATTATTTTTTAAAAAATTATTTATCAAAAATAAATAGTTTAATATTTACATTTTTTTATTCTTCAATGCCCTTAATTTTTTATCATGCTTATAATGGTTATGCGGATTTAACTTTATCTTTTTATTTATTGTTGTCATTTATTTTTTTATTTAATTGGTTAGAAAGTAATAAGCAATATTTTATATTTATTTCGAGCCTTTTTTTAGGTATTTCTTTTTTTGTTAAAATTGATGCAATTATTTTTATTATTTCATTATTTTTAACTTTATTAATTATTGCTATTAAAAAATATAAAAAAATTAATGAGTATTATAAAATAATTATTAATTATTTATTAGGTATTTTAGTAATATCTCCTTTTTATATTTTTTTAATTTTAAATAATCTATCAATAAAAAATGTTGAAAATGGTTTAAAGTATCATCCGGAAATTTTAAAATATTTAATTCCTTCTTTTTTTTATTTTGGTAACTGGAATATATTTTGGTATATTTTAATAATTTTATTAATTTTATATATTAATAAAATATATAAAAAAAGTAGCCTTTTTTATTCATGGGTATATATTATATTAAGTTATATTGGTTTTGTTCTGTTATATTTATTTACCGAAGAATACCAGTATGTTTTAAATGGCACTGCAATTTATAGAAATATTATTTTATTTGTCCCCATTATACTAATATTAATATTTATTAATTTAAATAAATTTATAAATATTATTAAATGAAATTTATTATTTAAACATTGCATTTTGCATATTTTTTGCTAATATATAAATATTAAATAGTATAATTATGGAAAAATATAACCCAAAAGAAATAGAAATAAAATGGCAGAAAATATGGAAAGATATAGAAATATATAAAGATTATTCAAGGAAAGATAAATTTTATGCCTTGGATATGTTTCCTTATCCTTCCGGAGCCGGCCTTCACGTAGGACATCCAAAGGGCTATATAGCCACTGATGTAGTATCACGTTTTAAAATACTACAAGGTTATAGTGTTTTGCATCCAATGGGTTGGGATGCTTTTGGACTTCCAGCAGAAAATTATGCTATTAAAAATAAAGTCCATCCAAAGATAGCAGTAGAAAAAAATGTCTCAACTTTTAAAAATCAGTTAGAAAAATTTGGATTTACTTACGACTGGGATCGGGAAATAAATACAACCGACCCCGAATATTATAAATGGACTCAATGGATATTTTTAAAAATGTTTGAAAAAGGCTTGGCTTATGAGTCGGAAGAACCGGTTAACTGGTGTCCAAAATGTAAAACTGTTTTAGCTAATGAAGACTTAGAGAAAGGACTATGTGAAAGATGCGGTAGCCAGATTGTTCAGAGAAAATTACGTCAATGGGTATTAAAAATGACAGACTATGCTGATCGTTTACTTTATGATTTAGATAAAAAAGATCTTGATTGGGAGGAGTTAATTAAGGAACAACAAAGAAATTGGATTGGCAGAAGTGAGGGCGCTCAGTATCAAATGAAAATAAAAAATAGTCAAGAAATTATTGAAGTATATACCACCCGTCTAGACACAGTTTTTGGCATGACATATGCAGTGGTTGCGCCAGAACACCCTTTAATTTCAGATTTAAGATTTCAGATTTCAAATTTTAAAGAAGTAGAAAAATATATAATTCAAGCTCAAAATAAAACAGAGTTGGAAAGAACAGAGCTTCAAAAAGAAAAAACAGGAGTTGAATTAAAAGGCATTAAAGCTATTAATCCTTTTACTAATGAAGAAATTCCTTTATTTGTAGCAGATTATGTTTTGGGTTTTTATGGCACAGGCGCTGTGATGGCAGTGCCGGCTCACGATGAAAGAGACTTTGAATTTGCTAAAAAATATAATTTGCCAATAAAAGATGTAATTGCGCCATATTTAAAAGATGACCCCAAAGAAGATAAAAAAACCGAAAAAAGAGATGTAGTGACTGCATTGGTAAAAAATTTAAAAGACAATACCTTTTTATGTTTAAACTGGAAAACTACTACTTGGAAATCATTTCCAACAGGTGGGATTGATGGAGAAGATTTAATTGAAGCAGCAAAGCGTGAAATTAAAGAAGAAACCGGTTATAAAAATATTAAATTTATAAAGCAAATTGGAGATTCTATTTATGCAGAATTTTATCGTCCGCACAAAGATTCAAATGTATATGCAAATTTTAAATACTTATTATTTGAGTTGGAGGATGATGAAAAAATTGATATAGAAAAAAAAGAAAAAGACCAACATGAAGCTATTTGGGTAGGAGAAGATAAAATTGAATCATATATTAATGTCTGGAATCAGAAAATAGCTTGGAAAAGATATAAATGTGGAGAATATGCTTATATTGATGATGGAATATTGATAAATTCAGATTTATATAATGGTTTAAAATCAGGTGATGCTCGTGAAAAAATGATAAAGTGGTTAGAAAAAGAAAAAATAGGAAATAAAAAAATAAATTATAAAATGCGTGATTGGGTTTTTTCACGCCAGAGATACTGGGGGGAGCCAATACCAATCGTTCATTGTGAAAAATGCGGAACAGTCGCATTGCCTGAAAGTGAATTACCTCTGAAGTTGCCTGAGGTTGAAAGTTATGAGCAAACTGATACAGGCGAATCCCCGCTAGCAAAAATAACCGACTGGGTGAATACAAAATGTCCTAAATGTGGCGGTCCAGCAAAACGTGAGACTAATACTATGCCCCAATGGGCTGGATCTTGCTGGTATTATCTTCGTTATATTGATCCGAAAAATAATAAAATTTTAATTGAAAAGAAAAAAGAAAAAGAATGGATGCCGGTTGATCTCTATGTCGGCGGTGCTGAACACGCTACCCGTCATCTTTTGTATGCGCGCTTTTGGCATAAATTTTTATATGATATAGGAGTAGTTTCAACTATTGAACCTTTTAAAAAATTAGTACATGTTGGCCTAATTAATGCTGAAGATGGCCGCAAGATGTCAAAGCGCTGGAATAATGTTATTAATCCCGATGATATAATCGCTGAGTATGGAGCTGATTCATTACGACTTTATGAAATGTTTATGGGCCCTTTTATTCAGAACATTTCCTGGAGCACGGCTGGAGTAAAAGGCACTAGATCTTTTCTAGAAAAGATTATTAAGATAAGTGCAAAAGTAAAGGATAAAAAACTAAAGAATAATCAATTAAATTCATTATTAAATAAAACTATCAAAAAAGTTGGTGAAGATATAGAGAATTTTAAATTTAATACAGCGATAAGTGCCATGATGATTTTAGCTAATAGCATGGAAAAAGAAAATGAAATCCCTAAAGAATTTTTAGAAATATTTTTAATTATACTATCACCGTTTGCGCCTCATTTAACAGAAGAATTATGGCATGAGCATGGAAATAAAGATAGTATTTTTAAACAGCAATGGCCTAGATATGATAAAAATTTAATTAAAGATGATACTTTTGAATTGGTGTTGCAGGTTAATGGCAAAATTAGGGAGACAGAAATAGTAAACTCTCAAATTACCGAAATGGAAGCAAAAAAAATCGCTCTGGAAAGCGATAAAATTAAAAAATGGATAGATGGGAAAGAAGTAATAAAAGTAATTTATGTAAAAGGAAAACTAGTTAATATCGTTGTAAAATAAATTTTAATTTTCTATAAATTTTATACTCTTAATCATATTATCATAAATATCGGAATAATATGATTTATTAAAATTAGGTATTACTAAAGTAATTAATAAAAATTCGCGTCTATTTTTTTCTATAACAGTTGTTTTTTCAAAGGTAGAAGGAAATTGCCATGCCTGAACAAGCGCATTTTTATTTTCTAGTTTAACTTCTTCACTTAATAAATTTTCAGCTTTTTCTCTAGAGGCAATTTTAAAATTTTTAATAGACGCATCTTTATCTTCTTTAGAATAGGCCACTATTATAACCGCTTTTTTTTCAGTAAAATAATCTTTTGACGCATCAGTAATTTGCACTGTATTTGGATTTGTAGAAAATCTATTTATATTCCAACCGATAGGATATTCAAGAGAAAAAATATTTTTTGGGTCAACATATTTTCTTATATTAGGATTGTCGCTTGGTCTTGTGTAAAGATCAACAATTTTTCCGCTGTCATATTCAGGTTTTACATTATATATATCAATTTTAGCTAAATTATTATTACTTATTCCTAAACTTAATGATCTCATAATAGTAAAAGCGTCAGAAGGTCTTCCTAAATAATATCTTTTTAAATCCATTGGATTAATATACCAAGCTTCTCCATTTTTTTCTATCTGCAGAAGAAAATAACCTGCTAATCTTTGGGCCGTTTTTTTATCATATTTTAATTTACCCTTACCTAAAGGATTAAAATTATTTAAAATTTCATTTTTATCTTCATAGCCGTCATTATCACTATCTTTTGAATTAAAATTAGTTCCCAGGCTTTTTTCTAAATCATCAGATAATCCATCCTTATCGCTATCAAAACCGCTTAATAAATTTAAATTGCCCAAAGGTATTAAATTTATATCATCATCCGCTATTCCCAAAGCCATTTTTTTTATTAAATCATAAGCATCCTGCGGATTGCCAAGATAATGTCGAGCATAAGTAGAGGGAGATACATACCAGGCTTTACCCTTATCCTCAACCTGTAATAAAATTTTTCCCTTTAATTTACTAGCCAACGTATTATTATCAGCATTAATATATTTATCGTATAAAATAAATATATTAGCTAGGATAAAAATAATAGAAAAAGATATTAAATACTTATTTTTCATATTTAAGATAAATAATAGAATAATTTTGACAAAGCATAAAAAATATTATTTTCAATTTTACCAAGTACGGACGCTGTGTTTGCTGGATCCATCATTTTAGCTCCCATGCCTCCGGCCAAAACATAACCCCCGGGTATAAACATAGGGTTTGATCCAATAATTGCGGGCGTAAAAGGACACATATTTATATTAGTTCCTCCGTATGGCATAACTTCTACTTCAAACCAGGCTCCGCAACCGCATAATACGCACATCCTACAAGTATACGGATCAGCGCAAATCGCAGGGTTAAAAGATATTAATATTCTGCCTCCAATATCGTAAGGTGTTGTATTACTATCTTTGGGTATGGCAGAAAAAAGGGATAAAAATAAAATTATTAATATTATTTTATAATTATTTTTCATATTTTGTTTGGAAATTTAAAATATGGTATAATATATTAAATATGTTTATATATTTATTATAGCAAATTTTTAAAAAATTTGAAATTTAATTTTATGAAATTAAATAAAAAATCATTGCTGATTACAACTATATTTTCTGTCGGTACTTTAATTTTATTAATTGTATTTAGTTATTACTTTGTAAATAATCCGGCAGGCGCAGCTACAACTAATAAATATTGTCCAGAAGGAGCTAAGCAATATAGTGATTTTCAGCCTATACAGGAGTATATGTCCTGCCAATCAGGACATTGCGAAGGAACTGGAAAAATTTTATTTAATTTTTATGGGCCTAAAGCTGATTGCGAAAAAAATGATTTAAAATGTAAAAAAAACTATCTTTATGGAAATTCCGGAACCCTGGTAATAAGCGGTAATTTAACTATTAATGGTTCAAGATTATATTTAAACGGTTATGATAGTACCGGCTTTCATTGGATAAATACTGGGCTAGAAGAGCCGGATAGCAGTGCAATAGGTTTTAAAAGAAAAACAAGAGATACATATTTTGGCAGTAATGTTTATCCCAAGGGAGATCTTATTATGGATAATAAAAACAATGGCATTTACTTTGGTTCCTTGAAAAGTCCTTATGTAAGTATTGTAAATATGAGCAATACCGGTATTATGTTTAACGCTAATTCTGGAGCAACTATTATGAGATTATTTAATGAAGGAGAATATAGAGTTAGCGTAGATAATGGATTAAATATAGATGGTACTTTATGGGTAAATGGAAAAATTACTATTTATGACAAAGAAATAAGATACGCAAATATTTGCGATAGAAATGAAGTTTGTCATCAAGTTTTATATTATGAGTAATAAAAAAAATTTAAAAAATAAAATTAATAAATTTATAATTGTTTTTATTGCAATATTTATTATTATTGTATATGAATTAATTTACAGTCTTTCTTTAAATAATGTTAACGCCCAAAGTGCGAATAACTCTAGCGGATGCAATCAGACTTTTAGTATTTTAGACTTTTTTTTAAATGCTAGCAGTTTATTGTATTTAAAAAAACCCGGTGAAAAACTAACATTTACCGGTCTGCCAATCCATAAATATTATTATTCATCCATACTTTGCGCAAAAGAAAATGAAGATATTTTAAAAAGACGATTAAATGACCCAAAATTATTATTATTTGAATTTACAAATATTGGAAATTTTTTGACTGGAAATAATTTTGCCGTATTAGGTTTAAGAACATATTTAACTAATAATAAAAGCAATTTACAGAATATTAAATTAATGAAAAATTCTGATGAGGTAGGATTGGAAGATAAAGGTTTTATTGGAGGCGATCTAAGATTTAATGACGCTTCTTCAACTATATATTTCGGAGGAGCACCGGAAATGAACTATACTTCTCAATGCCAGCCAGTAGCCTCTTCTCAAAATAATAATTTAGCACTAAAAACTAACGCTATTTCAAATAATTTAAATATTTCATCTACTATTATTGAATATAATAAAAATTCAGAAATAAGCTCATCTGATATAACTAATATTAATGATCCTCAAAAAGTAAAAATAGCGCAAATATTGAAACCTAACGCACCGACGGATTTAATTGCTAACGCAGTTTCACAAAACCAGATAAATTTAACATGGAAAGACAACGCTCTTTATGAAGATGATTTTAGAATAGATTTTATGGATGTAGAAGCAGGCAATACCTGGCTAGCGCCCCTGGTGGTTTTAGCTAAAGACTCTATATCTTATGAAATAAAAAATTTAAAATCAGGAAGGTATTATAAATTTAGAGTTTATTGTTCCTGGGGGGGCACCACCTTTTCAGATTATGCCGAAGTTTCCGGGGAAACTCTTGGTTTAATAGAACCGAAAAGTTTAACCGCTACTTTACTTGCTGGACCTCAGATAAAATTAACATGGAATCCGCAAGATACTGATGATAATGGACAAAGAATTGAAAAAGCAACTAATGTAAACGGTCCATGGACACAGATAGCTGATGTAAGTCCTATTGTTAGTTTTTATACAGATTCTAATGTAATAGATGGCACCACTTATTATTACAGAGTATATAATTATAATAATAATTATAATTCTGCTTATTCAAATATTGTTTCAGCCACAGCTGACGCTGATCCTCCGCCTCCACCACCGCCGCCTCCACCACCGCCGCCAGTATGCGCAACAAGCACAACTCCATTTAAATTTTATGGCATGGCGACAGCCACCTCTTCAAATAATATCAGCACTAATTCTAATAGAGATTTACTTATAAATTCTTCTTCAACCAACATAATAAAATTATCCGGGAAAGGCGAGTGGGGCAGTATAAGCACATTTTTTAAATTTCCTACAAAAGCTTCATCGCTTAATGCTAATAAAGTCATTGCAAATTTTAGTGGTCAATATATGGAAATTGGTCTAGGGGGACCGGAAATAGAATATTGTCCAAATTATGTTTCAGCTACAAGACCAGATACCCCATGCACATCTGGTCCTTTAGAGTGTACTCCCTCAACATGCAATGGACAATGGCAATATGGACCCAGGGATTGTGCATATTATGTTTGGAAGACAAAAACTACCTGTTGGCCATGCCTTTCATCCGCGTCATCACCAAATGCCAATATAGCTCAAGCGGACGATAATAAAATTAATAATTCTAACAATTCGGTTGTTTCCGCGTCATTAAATAAAAATTCAGAAAATAAATTAACCTCAACGAATATTGAAGCTCCGCAAAAAGTAAGAATAGCTCAAATTTTAAAACCGTTACCACCAACTAATTTAGAATCTGATGTAATTTCTGAGACACAAGTAAATTTAACCTGGCAGGACAATGCTTTATTTGAAACTGACTATATGGTTGATATTTTAGAGGGGACTACTTGGAGAATTCTTACCTATCTTCCAAAGGACACAGAATCATTTCAATTTATATTTGGGCAACCGGGTAGAATATACCAGTTTAGAGTTTATTGTTCGTGGAATGGCAATGTAATGTCTGACTATTCTAATTTAGTCACGGTAAAAATGAATGGTTTGTATGAACCTTCCGATTTATTTGCTACCGTTTTGGCTGGTCCAAAAATAAAATTAAATTGGTATAGCAACGAAGTAGATGATATTGGCCAAAAAATTGAAAGAGCCACAAATATTAATGGTCCCTGGACGGTAATAGGCAGTGTATCTGAAATTGTAACTGCTTTTACAGACCCAGATGTAGTAGTAGGCACAACTTATTATTACAGAATATATTGCTATAATGATGAATATACTTCAGGATATTCAAATATTGTTTCAGCCACCGCTCAACTAAGTCCTCCACCCCCTCCACCCCCTCCACCCCCTCCCACTACATGCTGTTGTAATACTTCTTATTCCTGCCAAAGGCGTACTGTTGACTGCCACAAAGGTTATGCTTTTACTGCTGAACCAATTACATCTTTTAATCCCGACGGATATTATTGGGATTGCGGTAATTGGGACGAATGTTCTCTACACATGGGCGATAATAAAACCCTAATAAAGAGGGAATGCCTTTTAAAAGAGAAAGGAACAAGTCAACTTGTAAATAATTGTAAGTGTACTCATAATGAAAATGTATTCTGCAATAATTTTTGCAAAGATAAGCCAACCAAACCTTTAACAGAATTAGATTGTTATGATGTAAATTTAGTATTTAATTCAAATTTTGAAGAAAAAGGCAGTCTATTACAAAAATTTAAATATTGGGATAATAGTTTAAATACTTCAATAAAAATGAATTTATATGATGAAGCTAAAAAATATGGCGTTGGTTCTACGTCTGTATCAATAAAACCCGGAATTTTTAGCCAAAGTGTAAAGTATAATTACGATACGCATCCTTTAATACCTGGCAAAGACCAGATAATAGTTCAACCCAACGCCACTTACGTTTTATCAGGAATGATTAAAAATTTATTAACTTCCGGCAATGCTTATTTTGATTTGAATGATGGCATAGATAATACTTGTGGTATATTGCAGATTAAAACTATTTTATGCGGTTTTACTGAATGCGAAGCTAGATCTTCAATGGAAACAAGAGATTGGGAAAAAGTAGAATGTAAATTTAAAACAGGCCAGCTTACAAATTTTGTAACACCAAGATTAGTTGTTGATGGTGTAATCCCTCTGAATAATAAAGGATTTGCATATTTTGATAATATTGAAATAAAACGGGTAAATGAAGGAAAAGTAAGCTATGATCCAAGTAAAGCCGGTGTCGCATCCTGGAGTAATAATTTTAATAATTCAGGAGGCTGGAAGCAAATTATATGCAAGGCAGGTATTGATAAATGTACAACCGGGTCATTAATTAAATTAGACGGAAAATTCATATCAGATTCAGTTTATAATGATACATTAAATTTACCGGCAAATACCCATTATTATGATTCAAATACATTGCCGGCCAACACATATTATATTGATTTTGATTTTAATTTAGGTGATCCTAATTTTTGCTCAGGCGGATATTTTCAATTTTTTGTTAATGATACTATTGCAGCTACTCCAGTCATGGGAGGAATTAATTGTAATTCTTATTGGAAAAAATGGACTAGGATAACTAATATGAAACTTAATACAAATGGCAAAGATATTAAAAAATTAACTATAAAATCTACTCCTAATGGATCTGGATCTTGGGTAAATATTGATAATGTTGTTATAAAGTAAAATTTTGTGGATTTATTAAATGAAACAATAAAAATTTGCAGAACTAATAATATAAAACCTGCCCGTTCACGCGGGCAGAATTTTTTAATTAATGAAAAAATTTATAATAATATTATTAATGCAGCTGATTTAAAAAAAGAGGATATTGTTTTAGAAGTTGGTCCGGGCTTAGGTTTTTTAACTGAAAAGTTAGCTTTAAAGGTAAAAAAAGTTATAGCTATAGAACTTGATAAAAATTTAGCGGATATTTTAAAAGTTAGATTAAAAAACAAGGGCATTGGAAATGTAGAAATAATAAATACAGATGTATTAAAATTTAACATTGCCTGCCCGCCAGTGCCAGACTTTGGCAGGCGGGAATATTTAAAATTTAAAATTGTGGCTAATATTCCATATAATATTACATCATTTTTTTTAAGGAAATTTTTATCAGAAAATAGTATTAAACCAGAATTAATGATTTTAATGATTCAAAAAGAAGTGGCTGAAAGAATTATAGCCAGACCTCCAAAAATGAGCCTTTTGTCGTTATCAGTGCAATTTTATAGCAAACCGGAAATATTAGAAATAGTATTAAAAAACAATTTTTGGCCTCAACCAGAAGTAGATAGCGCAATAATAAAGTTGACCCTATTAAATAATCCGCTGTTGGCGGAATTTAACAGGGCAAGTTTTTTTAGAATTTTAAAATTTGGGTTTAGCGCTAAAAGAAAAATGCTTAAGAATAATTTAGCTGGTGGACTTCATATAACCCATGGAGATGCAGAAAATATTATAAAAAATGCCGGGTTAAATGAAAAAGTAAGAGCTCAAGAGTTAAATTTAGATAATTGGATAAGAATATTTGAAATTATAGAGGGAAATGTGGTATAATTGTGGATATAAAAATAATTTTAAATTTCTTTTTATTTCCCATGCAAGGCAATAAAAAAAATAGTTCTAAAGAGGATTATTTTGAAGATGATTCTTATTTGGATTTACCCGAAGAAAATGATTTTTACCGTGAAAATTCGGGAAAATTATCTAATGGCCAAAAAATTTACGCAGGCTTTTTGGCTTTTTTTGCTGTTTTTTTTATTATTTTATGGACAATGCAGTTAAAAAATAATATTACTAATCCGTTAGCTTATAATGAAAAAAATAATACAGTTGCCGAAGAAGAGAATATTGAAAATAATGAAAATTTAAAAAATATTGATACTGATAAAGACGGTCTTTCGGATTATGATGAACTAAATATATATAACACATCGCCTTATTTAGAAGATACGGACGCTGATGGTATTAAAGATAAAGAAGAAATTGATAAAAATACTGACCCTAATTGTCCCGCTGGAAGAGTATGTGCAACCACAGTAGTTAATAATAACAACAATGAAAAAATATCAGAAAATACTAATAATACTGGAAATATAAATGCTTCTTCAACTTTTCTAAATACTTTAAACGTTAACTCCGGGACAACCACAGGAAGTTTAAATATTACCAATGAAAAAGACGCTGAAAAAATATTATCAGGTGATATTGACGCTAAAACCCTTAGGCAATTATTGCAAAACAGCGGTATGGATAAAAAAGAACTTGATAAAATATCTGATGACGTATTGATGAAAACATTTAAAGATATGTTAGGCAATAAAGCAAATCAGTAAATTTTAAACAATATGATAAAAAAATATTTTGATAATTTAAAGAAAAAAATAATTTTTTCTATTTTATTTTGTTTAATTTTATTAATATTTTTAATAAATTATAATTTTGCTAAAGCTCAGGGGGGGCCAGCAATGTTAAGCGCATCTGAAGCATTTTCAGCTGCCACTGCCATACAAGTTTCTGATATTGCGAATACTAAAACAACTGAAGTTGGTTTTACGGAAAGTATAATTCAATTTATTTTAGAACAAGGATTAATGAAATATTTAGAGCAGCAGCTTCCGGCAGCCGGTTCAAAGGCCTTTTATAGTTCCATGACCTATGCTTTGAATAAAATTGCTTATGAAACAGCGACTTATATTGGTTCGGGCGGAAGAGGCCAAAAGCCATTATTTATCAGAGAGGGCTGGGGAGTCTATCTTACAAATATAGCTGATAATGCCGTAGGTAAATTTATTGAAGAATTTGCCAGATCCTCAGGTATTAAATTTAATTTTTGTAATCCCAGCAACATAGTAAAATTAAGAATATATTTAGGTTTAAAACGGTATGTCAAACCGGACGAAGCAAAATGTACTTTTACTAAAATGAAAAATAATTGGGAAGCTGAATTAAAAAGGCCTGATTTTGTTGAAAGATTTGAAGATATGTTTAATCCAGTTTCAAGCGATTTAGGTATTGCTCTTTATTCAAATATAAAAATGCTTGAAACAATAAATCAGGAAACTCTTTTTAAACAAAAAGACAGAGAAGAAAGCGGTGGTTGGTTAGATATTAGAAATATAGATTATTTAAGAGAAAGTATCCCGGGATACCAACAGGATAAAGTCAGACAAGCTCAAGCAATGTTTGGAGAAAATATGGCCAAATATACAGGTTACGCTTTAGTTGATGCAGCTAATATATTTATTAATCAATTAGCTTTAAGTGCTTTCCAAAATGCTATTGGTTCAATCGGAGGTAAAATGGATACAGCCACACATCCTTATGATGATTCAAAATTAGATAATGATTTATTTAATTTTGAAAGCCAAGCTAATAACGGAGGTGTAGTAATGGAAAAAGATAAGTATAGAAAATTGTTAGAACCAATTTTTTCAGTAAGAACTGACTATAATATTACTTCTCAATTAGCTATGTGTCCTAATCCACAAAAAGCTGGGCCGTCAAATTGCGTTATTACAGACAAATTCAGACAGGGGATTGAAAATAAAATTACTGTCGGAGAAGCTATTAAACAGGGATATTTAAATAGTAACGGAATTTTTGGTTTTTCTTCATATAATCAGGAGCCAGACTATAAAGATGAAAATTATCCCCTAAGATCAATAATGATTTTAAGAAAGTATCGTATATTACCGGTTGGCTGGGAAATTGCTGCTCAATATATAAACAACAATCATTTTTCAATTACTACTACCGGTAAGTCCGCCTATAATTTATCTGAATTAGTTGCTTGTTATTCACCAATTGATAGCTATACTGGTTTTGGCGATGTTGATGGGGATCCTTTAGCTATATGGTGTAGAGGGCTAGTTGATCCTAATTGGGTGTTAAAAGTTCCAACAAATTTTTGCAAGAAAATGGGAGCGGGCCCAGAAATAGAGTCTGAAGAGATAGCTGGTAAGGGTTATGCCAGCTTGATTAATTTAAGTAGAAAAACTGATTATTGCGCTGATGAGCAATCTTGCATAAGGGAAAAGAGCGACGGCTCTTGTGATATTTATGGATATTGTGTAGAAGAGAGAAGAAAATATAATTTTAATGGTAAAGAATGCGATTCGCTTTATAATACCTGCACAAGTTTTAGGACGAGAAGCGGAAAAACAATTGCTTATCTTGAAAATACTCTTAATTATGGCATATGCAACCGTGACAATGTTGGCTGTAAAGCATATGCGACTTCGACTCAAAGCTACGCAACTTCAACTGATACTGTTACCTGGAATACTAATAATACGTCAAATTTAATTTATTTAAATAAAAATATAGAAACATGCAATAAAGACATGGAAGGCTGTAATGAATTTATTAGAGTAAAAGAAGGTAGTGGGGCGAATTTTATAAAAAATTCAAGTTTAGAAGATTCAGCTCCATATTTTCAATGGTGGACTTCAGGAAATATTATGAGTGGAAATGCTAGACATGGAGAAAAATATTTACAATTAACCGCTCCAATGACCTCTAATAATATTGTAGTGGCAAGACCTGATTATAATATTGATGGTGAAACTTATATACTTTCTTTTTATGCAAAAGATTGTGCAGGTACAGATAGTTTTAAAATTGAGGGCCAATCTAATACTACTCCATTAAATAATAATAATGTATGGTTGGACGTTCCATATCAGACGTCATTTACTTTTCCAAATAATAATCCGGCAAATCAAGGGCGTATAATTAGATTTACTATTAATTCCAGTACTTGTAAAATTGACGCAGTTAAATTAGAAAGAGGAGATAAAAATATTTATAAGAAAGGCGGAAATTTAGCAACTTCTTACTCTGATTATAAGCAAGCTGGAGTTGTATATGAAAAATTAATGCCATGGTATATTGGCGGAGCTTGCTTTAATAATCCGGCAACAGGGCAAGGAATAAAACCGGACGCGCCGGAAATATGCGATAAGTTCGCAAGACATTGTTCGGTGGAAGAAGCTTGGTGTGATCAATATACTTCAAATACTGACGATATTACTGTGCCAGCTAAAGTAGCTACACAGGATTATTGTCCATCAGAATGCGTTGGTTATAATACTTATGTTCAGAGCGAGACTATGTTTGAAAATAAAACTTCATATAATTTTATTCCAAAAACTGCTAAAAATTGCAGTCTTAATAACGTAGGTTGCGAACAGTTTACTAATTTAGATGAAATTGGACGGGGCGCGGAGGCGATCCAGTATTATATTGAATTAAAACAGTGTATGAAACCTGACGCAGTTGCTTGTGATGAATTTTTTAGCTGGGAAGGTTCGGACGAAACTGGTTATCAGCTAAAATCTTTTTCATTAAAAAAAGCAGGAAATCAGCCAGAAGTTTTTGATGAACCTGTGGGGACATGTACACAAAATAGTTTAGATCCATCACTGCCTGAATATAATCCAGAATGTAGGCAGTTTTATAGCAAGGACGGAACAATATCAATTCATTTGTATAGTCATACTATTACCTGTAGTGAAGACTGCCATCCTTATAGAATGACTGATGTTTATAATGCAGGAACTTGCAAGGCTAATGGAGAATGGGACGCTAGTTTTGGGGCATGTGTTTATATGGCAGTTCCCAATGAAGGTAAAATTTGTAATGCTTCACAATATGGTTGCCGTGAATATAATGGCAGTAATGGTAATAATACAAAAATAGTTTTAAATTCTACTTTTGAAAACGGTACGGTTGAAGGTTGGACAGGAGGAAGTCCAAATAACCCAAATAGTACTTCCCTAAGAGCTGGCGAACATTCCTTTTTAGTTTCTCCGGGAACTGTAGCAATATATCCGATTGGTAAGAAAATTATTAAAGGAAAAAATTATGTTATTAGTTTTTTAATTAGGAAAGAAACTCCTGGAACTACAAATTTTGCCGGCATTAGGTTCGTAAACGGCAATAATGAGTCAAATTATTTTGATACAACAGGAAATCCTAATCCAATAATTGACCAAGAATGGCGATTTTATAAATTTAATTTAACCGCAGATCCAGTAACCGGTGTTATGGAAATTTCTCATAACCCTAATGAAAATGAAAAATTAATTATAAATTCTATACAAAGTTTCTATATTGATGATATTAGATTAACTGAAATTACCAATAGATACTATAAAATAAAGGGGTCATGGAATACTCCCATAATATGCGATCAGGATATTGAAAACTATATGAAAAAGAGCCTTGATAGAACTAATTTATATTATCATTTGGGTTGTGATATATATAGCGATCGACTTGGCAAGACTCATTATTTAAAAAGTTTTGGTAAAATTTGCGAAGAAAGATCGGTTGGTTGCGAAATTATGATAAATACCTGGAATAATGATACTTATAATAGCTATACCCCACCGGCACCTAATAATAACATAAATATAAATGATGATTGGTTTCATTATGTTGTGTATGACGAAAAATTTTTATGTTCAGAATCTGAAAAAGGCTGTCAGAGAATGGGTGAAATTTATAAATATGATGATGAATCATTTATATCTGATGTTTATATAAAAAATCAGCCAGACAGGTATGAGAAAAAAGGTAATGAAGATAATCAACTTGGAATTTTATGCGAAAAAGATGCAGTTGGTTGTGAAGAATTTAAATCAGGCGAAGACTATTATTATTTTATGGATCCGAAAGACATGGCCTGTGAATACAGAGAGGCTACTGGAGTAATAGGCGAAGCTTGGTATAAAAAAGCCGTAAAAAGATGTGATACTGACAGGGATGGTGTTGGTGAGAAAGGACTAGAAAAGATATGTTTAGTTGATAAAGATTGTGGCAAAGATAATGAAGGCAAGCAGATAAAATGTTTTTCTGAAGATAAAAATATTTATAATCTTTGTCCGGTTGACAGTGCTACCTCAACTCCTCCGAAGACTGTAGGTTTTGGCGGTTATGGGCAACAGGTAATTCAGCCAAGAACAGAAATCAATCCTCCTAATGATAATAAATATTGGGCTGGTATTTGTCCAGCATCCCAGCATAGTTGTAGCGAGTATATTGATCCGGTTAGTAAGTCAGCGGTTAATATATTTTTTAATGCAGATTTTAAATTTAGAGATCCTAGCAATAGTAATATTATTTTAGGATGGGGCAATGAATTGTGGCTTCACCAACATCCGGTACTTGAACCATTTACTCTTTATAGGCTTGCTTATAGGTCAAGTGTTGTTGGTAAAATAATAGGCCTTACTAATTCCGAAGGATATGCTTATTTAGATAAAACTAGCAATAAATTTATATATAGGGATATTAATGTTAATAAGGGTATTATTTCTGATACAATGTCAACGGAGTGGAAGTCAATATTATTTTATTCATTAAGACCAGATCAATTAACTTTTGATTTTGGCGTAAACCGAAATGGAGGTTTGGATGATACCGAAGTTGAATTAAAAAAATTATATGTTGATTATGAACTCAGGAGCACAATTGAAGAAAATAAAAAATATTGTATTAATACTCTTAATTATGATGATGGCTGTATTTTGTTTAATGAAAGAATAATGACTGGTACAACTACTGCGCGTTTAATATATGACGCTGATAATTCTCTTTATGCAAAGGATTTATCATCTCCAGTGCCACAAGATTATAGTTTAGGTTTAAATAATTCCAATAATATTATTAAAGTAACTCCTGATAGAGTCTGCGGGGAATGGTTAGCTTGCAAGAGCGCTATCAAAGTTGATGTTTTAAAAGAAGGAGAACCAGATCAAGCTTGTGTTGATGTTGGTATTTGTAATAAATTTACAAAAGAAGGAGCTTGTGGAAATTTTGTTGTAGATCCGACATATAATCTTACTAACCAAGTAGCTTCGTCAACTATACTTTCAGATAAAGAGAAATATAAAAATACTTCAGGTTATTCCCGTGTTGGTGTTGAGGGAGTTCAGGACGAGAACTTAAAAGGTCTTTATCCAACAGGCTATATGAAACAGTATGGTGGGGTTTCAAAAGTACCTAACGGTAATTTTGAATTTTATACAAGCGATACGATGCCAGTAAGCTGGCTTAACTATACTGATAAATTAGGCGGTTGGAGCCGAAGTGATTTCGCTGTAATTAATAGCCCTTACGCCGCGCAAAATGAGAAAATAAATATTAGACCGAAAGAAGGAGTCAGTTTTTTAAGATATTCTAGCACCGATTATAATAGGTCTCCAATTTCAGAGCCAATTGAATTAGAAAAAGATACTGATTATTATATATCTGCATATTTTAATACCTTAAATTTTTCCAGTAAAAAAAATAATGACAATGTACAAGCAGCTGTAGAGTTAAGATTTAATGGCGAAGAATATAAGCAGGTAAATTTACAATGGGTTTGGCAACCAGTGAATAATATTATACCCGCCCAGTATTATCTTCATAATGGAAAAGCTCATGATTGGAATTTAATAATGAATAAATTTTCAGTAATTAATAATGATCCAAATAAAGTCATAACAGAAGTAAAAATTCATTTAATCGCACTTTCGGACGGGGAAATTTGCGGAAAGGATATTTTTGATTGTACTGGAAATATATTTGTTGATGATATTAAAATAATGCCGGTATTAAGGACTGCTAATATTCCAAATACTTTTGATGAGTATAAAATTAATGAACAGACATGCCGTCTTTATCCAAGAAGCGATTCACCCGCTTGCGAATATTATGACGGCTCGGGTATAAAATATAAAGGACAATATGGTTATTGTTTACAATATGATAGGGCACCAGGTAATCCTAATAATTGTCTTATGTGGTATCCCGTTGATAAAGTAAAAGGTGACGGATTTGAGGAAGGTGCGGGCTATCAGGGAAAATATCCAGTTTATTATTGTTCTAAAATTACTCCCTTTTTTCCTAATACAATATATAAAGAATGTGGAAACATGAACCAGGGGTCTGAGCTTATTTATGATTTAGGCGCACCGTTTACTATAAAAGGAACTAATGCTGATTATATATATGTTGATGAAGGAGGAAGAAATGAGTCAGATTATGGGTTGGCTTTAAGAGATTATGCAACTGGTCAATGGACAGAATTCGTTACCGGAACCAATCAAGTTAATAGTACTAGACGTTCATGGAGATTAAGCGATTCAGGTGCATTTAGAAATATTACATCTTTTGATGCTTTTAAAATCAAGTGCGTTTTTGGTGATGTTCAGGATAGGTGCGAATGTACTAATCTTACTTCAGGAACAGACATTATAGAACCAACTTATTGTTCAAAATTAGTTCAGGTAGTTACCCCTTCTGGCCAAAACAAATATTGGTCAGCGCGAACTTACGAAGGATCAAACTTTGTTAATCTATGTAACTTATCATATTCTATTATTCCTGCGGGAATACTTGCCAGTGAAGAAGTTCAGGCAGGTTTGCAATATATTTTTGGTGCTGTAGATTGGGGGCCTTTGGAAACTTTTATACCAATAGTTTCTAAAGTTTCTATTTGGGCACAATCGTTAATACCTCAAGCATGTATTTATGATAGTCAATATCAACCGTTCGGCTCAATAAGGCAACCAGAACCTTCAAGTAATCCATTTCTTTGGGACGGAATGAGCAATATGAATGGTAAACAGCCAATATATTTTGCCAACGATGCCAAAGATCAGCCAAATGTTAATTTCTTTTATCCATATAACTATACTATTCATGATGACGATAGAGTAAATACACAAGTTCAAAATATTTTTGCCAAGAGTTATGGAACATGGAGAAGCGAAGTATATAGTCCTTTGGCGATGTGTTTAAAAGAATATCTTGGAAGAACGGACGATGTAAATACATGTAAGCAGGATTGCAAAA
>Ga0172368_10002121_pt1 | contig 25857 bp, 25 predicted proteins | sample Lak11m_FD_114540 | JGI IMG/M metagenome (GOLD analysis project Ga0172368, IMG submission 114540) | Freshwater microbial communities from Kabuno Bay, South-Kivu, Congo - kab_022012_11m | ecosystem: Environmental > Aquatic > Freshwater > Lake | place: Democratic Republic of the Congo: South-Kivu...
AGACGGAAACAGGAAGCTTTTTTGAGAGTATGCAATTATGATTTGAAAAGACTGTGTTATCTCAGGTATCTTGAGGATTTGGATGTTAAGGTAGGGGGCTGAGATAATTTTGTCCCAAAGCCCGATTGGTCAATCAATCAGGATCTGGATCCTATGATACTTCTATAGATAAAGTACACAAACATTATCAAAATTAAGATAAGCACCAATCCTAAGATCCTCTGTAAATCATCTATGAAAAATAAAATATTTGATGCAAAAAAATGCGGTATATAAATTAACGCAACATGAAGAATTAAAACGAAAGCAAATGCTGCTAACAAAATGAAAGCTTTCTTGATCTCACCGTATTTTAGAAAGATCCTCGATCTGATAATATCCTCGTCTTTTTTCCATAAATATATAGTTATATACATCAAAACAACGAAAGTGATAATTGCTATAGGTAATACCAATAACTCATTTATAACTTCTAAAACGTTTTTTATATCCATCATATTAATGTATCCGAAGCGATATATTGAATAGACTTATTCCTATCCGTAATCTATTATGAACAACCACTAAATAAATTTATCTGATAACATGGACGAAATTGATATAAAAATATTGAAGCTTATCCAGGACGGAATACAGATAATTCCTGAACCGTTTGGGTTAATTGCAAAAGAATTGGACATTTCCGAAACACAAGTTATTGAGCAGTTGCACGAAATGATTAAAGATGGCGTTATCAGGCGCTTTGGCGCTTCTATCGGACACAGGGCTATTGGAATAACAGCAAATGCCATGTGCACCTGGAATGTTCCTGATGATAAAGTCGAAGAAGTCGGAGCCATCATGGCAGGCTTCCCTGAAGTTACCCATTGTTATGAAAGACCGCGTTATCCTGATTGGAAATATAATCTCTTCACGATGGTACATGCATACTCTCGCGAAGAATGTGAGAAAATCGCAAAAGAGATTTCTCTTGCAACCGGTATAAAGGATTATAGTATACTTTTCAGTGAACGGGAGTTCAAAAAAACAGGCGTGAGGTTATGAGTGAATTTTTGCCACTGATGATCGACCTTCATGAAAAGGAGATAATTATTTTCGGAGGAGGAGAGGTGGGTGAGCGTAAAGCATCCCTTTTTTGTGAACATGCAAAAGTGAAAGTCATAAGTAAGGAATTTACTCCCGGATTGGTATGTTTTCATACGGAGGGAAAGATAGAACTCATCAAGGTCAAAGATATTGACGAAAATGAAATTGATTCTTTTTTAAATAAAGCTTTTATTGTTATTCCAGCAACTAATGATCCTATCTTCAATGAGAAAATAGCAGACATCGCCAGAGATCGCGGGAAATTTATCAACCGTGTTGATAATATTGGGGATATTATCATCCCTTCAGTAATCAGGCGGGGGGATATTGTGATTGGCATTTCAACAGGAGGCAAAAGTCCCGCTCTTTCAAAATACATTCGCCAGGAAATAGAAAAAGTCATAACTCCGGAATTTGCAGATATGTCGCGGCTTCAAAACGAAATCCGGGAAAAATTGAAATCTATAGTTGAAAGCCAGAAAAAACGTAAAGATATCTTATGGAGTATCATCAATGATAATGATGTTTGGAACTCCTTGCAGGAATCATATGAAAAAGCATATATGACAGCATCAAAGCATATGAGATAAAACGAACACAAAAATAGGACGAATTAATGACCGAAATATCAAGCATGTTAATCACGCATACCAAGGCGACAATTGTGGAAATGGAAGGGGCCTGGCATGGCGGCATAGACCAGCTCCTGATACACCTGAAATCACATGAACTTGTTGAGGAATGCGCCGTCTTAAAGACCTGCAACAGGGTTGAAGTCTATGTGGTTTCACCAAAAGGAAGCAAAGTTCTTTTTGATTTTGCAAAACATATGAAAGTCTCATCACGGATCATCGATTTCCTTGACCATGATGAATCACTGAGGCATCTTTTGCGCCTGACTTCTGGTCTTGAATCAATGATCGTAGGTGAAGACCAGATACTTGGACAGGTAAAAGAATTGTTCTTGATGGCAAAGAAAGCCGGAGCCGTTGGAAAGACCCTCGATACCGCGTTTAATAAAGCGATCCAGGTGGGTAAGCGCACGAGGAACGAGACCGGAATAAATAAAGGCTCAGTATCTATTGGTTCAGCTGCTGTGGAATTGGCTGAAAAGGAGCTAGGAGGACTCGAAGGAAAGACAGTAATGGTAATTGGCGCCGGGGAAATGGGAACTCTTGTTGCAAAAGCTCTTGCTAATAAGAACATCAAGGTAATTTATGTTGCCAACAGGACATTCGATAAGGCAGAAGCTCTTGCATGCGAATTGAACGGAAAAGCTGTGCAGTATGATAAAATGGAAAACTACATTCCCCTGTCTGATGTCGTGATAAGCGCTACCAAAGCTCCGCATTTTGTCCTGACGCATGAAATTATGTCCAGATTAATGGAAGAACGCAAAAAGGATATTATGCTTGTAGATATTGGAAATCCAAGGAATATCGAAGGCAGCGTAGGTGAAATACCAGGAGTAGGCCTTCACAATATCGACAGCCTAAGAAGCATCAGTGAAACTAATCTGGATAAACGAAGGAGCGAAGCAAAAAAGGCAGAGATCATTATAGAAGAGGAACTCAATCTTCTAAATAAACAGTATAAGCGTCAACAGGCGGATAGTATCATTTCAGCTCTTTATTCCAAGGTCGAGCAAATCCGGGAAAAGGAGCGCGAAACGGCCATAAATAAACTGAAATCAAGACATACGATCGGTGATATAGAACGCGAAGTCCTGGATGATATGACACATTCATTTGCCAAACAGATCCTAGCCGAACCAACAAAAATCTTAAGGAATGCGGCAGAGCACGATGATGAAAGATTCCTGGATACTGTTGCAGAATTATTCAAATTGAAAGAAAAAAAGGTAATGACAGAAAGGAACTGAACCCAAGACAAATCTGATAAGATAACTTAAAAATCAAAAATTTTTACGGATCATTAATCAAGCTCTGCTTCTATCACTTTCAATACCCCATGATCGCCCATCCACATCTTCCTTGTCTCAATAAGTTTGATCTTTTTCCTATAAAAAGGAGCATTTAGCACCAGCGTCTCATACTCGCCGCCCTCGCCCGCAAGATGCACTTTATACTTGCGATTTAGCTCTTTAAGGTCAGCTATCATCTTTGTGTCAAAACGCCTGCCCAGCCATGACTCATCCATACCGCCAGCTGCTACCTTAACCATAATGATGTCCATGCATTCGATCATTTCGAAAAGCAGGCTTTCAGGGTCTTTATGCCACAAAGGGGCATACATAACGAGTCCAAGGTCGTCGCAGATATTCCTCACACGCGATGCCTGGTATTCTGATTCGATAGCTCCTACTGCAACGCCTTCTACTTTCAGGGGCGAAAGGGCTTCCTTGAGGTCATCAAGCTCTTTTTCTTTCTCACCCGAAGAAACCTGCGATGTTAAAGGAATGCTGCATGACTCTGAAATGAGGCTTGTCAGGTGGATATTGGCAGAATGGAACATATATGAGTCCTCATTTGCCGGTTTTATCGTGACAAGGTCATTTACAACATGTCCTTCCTGCAATGCTTTATATATTGCAAAGGATGAATCCTTGCCTCCTGATATGAGTGCTGCGAGCTTCATTCTTTTTTGATGATTTATTCTTCGGTGAAAACTTTACCTTTCTTTTTTTCTCTTCCACCTTCAAATTCGTCTACGTCAACAACATTTAGCGGTGTATTTTTCAAAGCTTTCCCTATTGTGGACTTGGCAATTCTTGCCCCATGCTCCTCATTTTCCGCATCGTACACTTTCATCTCAAGCAGAACTCCAACAAGAGCAGTACCTGCTGCCATAAATACGCTGTCAAAAGCCTCACCGCACGCAGGACAACTTGTTGTTCCTACTTCTATCTCCACGAAATTAAGGTCGGGATTAAGCAACTTCCCAACCTCGGATATCGCTATGTTCATTGCATCTTCAACACTTTCTACACTTTTCACAAGCCATGCCGCTTCAAGCGTAACAATATAATTTGACATTTTATTTTTCCTCTTCAAATTGTAAACAGGTTTTCATCACATACTTTAAACACGCCGAGTTTTACACCTGCATCCAGCCATGCATGTCCATAACTGAAACATACAAGAGCATTCACCAGATCCCCTTCTTCCGCAAAGTGCCTCCCGTCATCATAGTAGGAACTTGCCATATTTGAAAAATCTTCACACACTTTTCTTAAATGAGAATTTTCCTGTACGCTTATTTCAAATGATTTCAAAGCTTTACTTAAAAGCCCTTCATATCTTTTAACTTTTTCCGGAAGATTGGCGTGCTGTTTCACTTTTCTGTAATATACAGGCAATGATATGTAAAGGTTGTTGTAATATTTATATAAATAGTTCTGAGGTTGGGAAAAAAAGTTTCAATTTTGGATAGGATAGATTTGTTTTTTACACACTCCAACCTCAAAATCATATAGTAATGACATAGTAATAAAGTTAATTGGCATAAATTATAGAACTATTTTTAATATCTCTCAATGATATTATATAAAGTATCTCTTTTTGCAACCGGACGCCCTATTCTCTTTGCAATATGAATAAATTCATCTGCACTCTTGCTATGAAAAGTCACACCTGCCGCCCTTACAACATTCTCTTCGATCATTGTGCCGCCAAGGTCGTTCGCGCCAAAATAAAGAGCCATCTGCGCCACATCGATTCCCTGGGTCACCCAGGAAGCCTGGATGTTTCTTATAAAGTCGTTAAGCAGGAGCCTTGATAATGCAACCATCTTGAGGTAATCTATCCCGGTTGAATTGCCCTGAAGTAAAGTATTCTCAGATTGGAACGACCATGGAATAAATGCAGTAAAACCATTATATTTTTCCTGCATGCTGCGCACTCTTATTATATGTTTGACCCTTTCTTCGAGGGTTTCCTCATGTCCGAAGACCATAGTGGCGGTTGTCGGGATTCCCAGGGAATGAGCAGTGAGCATAACCTCTTCCCATTTTTTCCATCCGATCTTTTCCGGTGAAATTGAACCCCTCACCCTGTCATCAAGTATCTCAGCCCCGCCGCCAGGAATGGAATCAAGCCCCGCATCATGAAGACGTGAGATGGTTTCTTTTAAACTTGCGCCATATAATTTTGAGATATGCACTATCTCAGGAGGGGAGAATGCATGCATCTGCACATTGAACCTTTTCTTAACAACACTTAACATTTTTTCATAATATTCTATTGGTAGATCAGGATTCAACCCGCCCTGCATAAGTATCTGGGTCGCTCCCAATTTCACAGCTTCATCAACTTTGGTAACTATCTCATCGATACTCAATACATAGGCATCTTTTGCATCAGCTTCCCTGTAAAAAGCGCAGAATTTGCATTTTGAAGTGCAAACATTTGTATAATTAGTGTTGCGGTCGATAACAAAAGTGACAAGCTCCCCTGCGCTTCTAGTTCTCAAAGTGTCTGCTGCTGCGCTTAATAAATTAAGATTATTATTTTTCAGGATTTTTAATCCATCATCAATATCAAGCAATTCATTAGACAATGCCCGACTAAGAACTTCATTTATTTCAGGATCATCCCCGAATTTCTTGAACATATCAAAATTTGTCATCCTGCGAATAGCTCCTCTTGAATTTTAAAGCAATTTCGGCTTTCATAAGTTCTCTACCAAGATAAGCAGCATGGTCAAGTCGTGAAATAAGACCTCGCTCAATGATAGTATCGAGTATATCTTTTGCAGTTGGCCCTGTGATTACAATATCAGTAGTGGTTTTCATATTATTATTTCGCACCATTATTTTCCCAGGAAATAACTTCCCGTTTCTTATCTCATCATCAGTGATTTCGATTTTAAAACATCCTGCCGGATCAAGATGCCATATATCACTGCCTTTTGCATCAATATGTGTTTCGGGAAGTTTTCCATATTCGCGCCGCCGTTTCTCCTTAATTGCCAGCATATCAACTCCGAGGTCTTTAGGGGCGCTTCCTCTTTCTTGTGACAGCATCATCATGGTCGAAGCTGTTTTTAATTCTGAAACGCTGCCGCAGGCTTTCTGGCTAAATTCAGGCGTGAATAAGATACTTGCACCAAGCTCCATTGCGATCCCGCAAAGGATGGAATTAACTCCGATAGAATCAGCGTCAATTAGTTCTGTTACATTTCCCACCCCAAAAAATAATGGCGTAGTTCTGTCGCGTTCCCTGAATTCATAGTACCTGCTGATGGATCTTGAAAGACCATGGCCTGCAGGTTCAAGCACGGGGTCAGCGATGATATTTTTGATCCCTAAACTACGGGCTGATCGAACGTTATTGAACAGGCTTTCAAGATCATCCGATCGATCAGGGATTATGACCGAAACCGTGGAGTTTTTAATTATGCCATCTTTTACTTTACCGATATTTTTCGAATTGAGGCTCAGGACAATGTCTATTCCAGCATCTAACGCCGCATTTATCAGATCCGGTTCAAGTGTGTCAACACTCAGCGGGATACCTGTGACAGATCGTGCGGTTTTTACCGCTTTCACGACGCTTGTTTGTGATGTATCCAAAGACATTCCCAGATCTATTATATCTGCTCCGCTTTCTGCAAAATAAATAATCTTCTTAACAAGTTCATTCTTTTCCAGATTCCCTGCATCTACAATTTCAGCCATTACCTTCATCCGGGAATTCCCGCCGATCTTTACTGATCTTAAAGTTAAAGGTGAAACTGCGATATTTTCCAGTTCAATTACTTTGTCAATGGCAGTGGAGCGCTTTCTTTCGATCAAAAGTTCGCATGCAGGGATTTTTGTTGAAAAATCAAAGTTGCCTGCAAATGAGAGCACAAAACCAAGATCAACTGCATGTTTTGGACCAAGTCTTATCGGAATACCAAGCTCTTTTTCAAGTCCTGAAAAATCACCTGACGACATGCCTGGAATAAGAATCAGGTCATACTTTTTTTGAGGCAAAGAGCGTCTTAACAAATCAGGAGTTGTAAATGCTGCGACCTCTATCTCAAGAACAAGAACATCTGCCTTATCTATAACAGATTTCCTTGCAATGTTCTCTGCCAGTTTCCCTGTAACTACAAGAATATCCATTTGTAAATATCATCCTAGTAACTTTGTTTGATAGATATTCCATATTCCATCTGAAATGAACCCGACAGCTATTGCACCAAGGAAAAGACCCATAAGACGGGTCATTACCATCATGCCCGTCATTCCCGCTACTCTTGAAAAATTATCTGAAAACCTGAAAATAAGGAATGTAATGATAAATGTAAGCAGGATTGCTGCAATTACAAGCATTTTAACAGTATTGATATTGATAGCATATTCATCGGATCCTTTGCTAACATAAAGGATTATTGTAGTTATTGCGCCAGGTCCTGTCAGCATTGGCATAGCCATCGGAAATATGGAAATATTTTCCTTTTGGGCGGCATCTGACAATTCTTCCGATGTTATGCTTTCCCTTGTAGTCCGTGCAAAAAGCATATCGATGGCAACGAGGAAAAGCAAGATCCCACCTGCAACACGAAGTGAATCCACGGTGATGCTGAAAAATTGTAGGATGAGATTCCCTGATAGAGTGAATATGATCGCAATAATGCAGCCAATAATTGCAGAACGTTTTGCAACATATATTTTATCTTCTTTTTTCATGTGAGATGTTACGGAAACGAAAGCCATTACTCCGCTAACCGGGTTTACGATCGAAAAGATCGCTGTGAAAACTAAAACAAAGAATGTGAGGTTAGAGGTCATTGTTAATACATTTCATTAAAAGCTATTGAATGTTTTGGACGGATTTTCACGAGAATTAGGATAACTTCCTACAATAATTGTAAATATTTCAAAATTTCGCAAGTCTTATAGCAGGGAGAATCCAATGGATGAAAAATCATAGAAAAACTAGCCTAAAAGAACCAGAGGTTATTCAAAATGAACAAATCATTAACAATTTTTGTTGGATTCATCCATGACTTCGCGGCAGGTTTCTGGGCTGCAACCGTTCTTACCGTTTACTGGCTTCACAGGCTGCAATTGAGTAATCCTGAAATTTCTTCTTCCCTTCGTCCTCTGGGAATTGAATTCTTTTACTTCGGTCTTGCCTCATTTGTCCTGGTGATGCTTACAGGCATGGGCAGGACATTTACCTACATAGAAAATTATTATGGTGAGGATGCAGAGAAAATGAGACGAAAAATGCTCGCAGTCAAACATATCCTGCTTTTTGGCATCTTCGGAAGCGGGACATACTGGCAGTACACAATGGCATTTAAATGAATGCGGGGGTTATATACAGAAACCCCAAGATGACCGCATTGTTTTGTTTGACTTAAATTCGTCCGATATTGTATTTTTGTCTTGCTGTCTTGATAACTTCTTTTATTTGTTGGGGAACATGCTCAATACATAGGCTATTTCCATCAAAGATAAACTCTGCTTCTGCTAGACATTTAATACATTTTAATTTCATTATCAATCACTATTTTCTTTCTACCCTATTGATATTTAACCTTTGTATATTGTTTTCTTTAAAAATTTATCCAGAATAAAAACTAAAAACCATAATTTATTCTTATTTTAGGTTTCATCCTTAAATACGGGTTCTAATGTTGTAATCTATGATTAAGAATGACGGGAAATCTATGTGTAACCAAAATATATTCTTAATGTATTACTATTGAAATGAATTTACAATGCGGCCATTTGGAGCAATCTGTATATAACCTCTTTAAATAAATGCGGCTACCGGGAGTCGAACCCGGGTTAGAGACTATTTCCCTGCAATTGTTAATGAATACAAAAGCCGTTGGGAAGCCTCTGTCATAACCACTGGACCACAGCCGCAGTTTGATATGCTAAATAATGGTTCAAGTGATATATTGTTTATGGTTCTGAATACTCTTTCATCAGCCTGATTGAACTCCTACCTTTTCTCACTCTACACTACCTTCGCGCCGCGATTCATTGCGATCCTTCCAGTCCTCACCATCTCTTTTATACCGAACTGGCGAAGCAACTGCTCAATGGCATTGATCTTACTTTCATCCCCTGTTACTTCTATAACAAGCGATTTTATGCCAACGTCCACGATCTTTGCCCTGAAGATATCCACTATCTGCATTACTTCAGCGCGGGTAGTCGAATCCACTCCAACTTTAATAAGAGCGAGTTCCCTGCTTACTGAATCTTCTGCCGGGATATCACTTACTCTTATTACATCAATGAGCTTATTGAGCTGTTTTTCCACCTGCTCGAGTATATTGTCATCCCCGCTCACAACGATCGTTATACGGGAGGTATCCAAGTTTTCAGTAACACCAACAGCAAGGCTTTCGATATTGAAGCCACTGCGTGAAAACAATCCAGCGACCCTTGTAAGTACTCCGGGTTTATTTTCAACAAGTATGGCAAGCGTATGTTTCATTTCGATCACTCCAGATCCAGTATCTCATTGATCGCAGCTCCTGCCGGAACCATTGGGGTAACATTTTCTTCCTTTTCGACTACAAAATCAATGACCGTTGGTCTTCCGGATTTCACAGCTTCAATAATAACATCCTTTACCTCGCTCTTCTTTGTTGCACGTAACCCAAGAGCTCCATAAGCTTCTGCAAGCTTCACGAAATCAACGCTTTCTTTAAGGCATGTTGCAGAATATCGCTGGTTGAAGAACAATTTCTGCCATTGCCTCACCATTCCCAGGACGCCGTTATTCAATATTGCAACTATTACAGGTATATCGTTCTGTACGACCGTTGCAAGTTCCTGTGAGTTCATCTGGAAAGAACCATCTCCGGATATATCAATGACAGTACATTCTGGTTTTCCAACCTTTGCGCCCATAGCCGCCGGGAAGCCGTAACCCATTGTTCCAAGACCGCCGCTTGAGATGAACGTGCGCGGGTTCTTATAATTGAAAAATTGTGCTGCCCACATCTGGTTCTGTCCGACTTCAGTAACAATTATCGCATCAGGGCACACTTCGCTTATCTGCTCGACCACGAACTGCGGGCGAAGCAGGTTATCTTTCTTATAAGTGAGCGGATATTCTTTCTTCCATGCATGAATTTTCTTGACCCATGCATCCGTCTTTGCCTGCTCGACCTTTACAAATCTTGCAAGATTTTTCAGGATATTTTTTGCATCTCCGACTATTGGTATATCAACACGTACATTTTTGCCGATCTCCGCTGGGTCAATATCTATGTGGATTATCTTGGCATTCGGGGCAAACGCCGATATCTTCCCGGTCACGCGGTCGTCAAAGCGTACACCGATGGCGATTATCAGATCTGATTCCTGTATTGCATAATTGGCATACCTTGTCCCGTGCATGCCCAGCATTCCAAGGGATAGCGGATGCGCCGATGGGAAAGCGCCCATACCCATAAGAGTCGTTGTAACTGGCGCCATTATAGTTTCTGCCAGATCCTTCAATTCTTCGCAGGCGTTTGAAAAAATAATCCCTCCGCCAATGTAAAATATAGGTTTTTCGGCTTTAAGTATTAGGGATGCGGCTTTTTTTATCTGTTGTTCATTACCTACATAAGTGGGTTTATAACTGCGCAGTTTAACTTCCTCAGGATATTCAAATTCTATGACTTCATTCTGGACATCCTTGGGTATATCGATCAAGACCGGACCTGGTCGCCCTGTTCGTGCAATATAAAATGCTTCCTTAAATATCCTGGGAAGATCTTTTGTATCTTGCACGAGGTAATTGTGTTTGGTGATGGGAAGAGTAATTCCTGTGATATTTGCTTCCTGGAATGCATCACAACCGATCAGCGAACGCGGCACCTGGCCTGTGATCGCGATCATGGGTATAGAATCCATATATGCAGTAGCAATACCTGTAACAAGGTTCGTTGCTCCAGGCCCTGAAGTTGCAAGACAAACACCCGTTTTGCCCGTGGCTCTTGCATATCCGTCTGCAGCATGTGCCGCAGCCTGCTCGTGCCTAACTAATATATGCCTGATATTTGCATCGTATAATTCATCGTAGAGAGGAAGCACTGTCCCTCCCGGATATCCGAATATTACTTCGACATTCTCGCAGTAAAGCGATTCAATTACTGCGCGAGCACCTGGCATCTTGGGTTTAGTCATTCTTATCTACCTATAACACAGACTGATATTGTATAAATATTTCTAAAATTTTGGTTTTATCTAATCCTAGTTAATATTTTCCTCAAATTGAGCATATCTTGACTTCTGCCATAATAAACATTAGGTTTTCTGATAGTATAATTTTATTTTTATACATTAGTGCATAAGTATTTGTGCATAAAGAACAGAAGCTTAAGAAAGAGTAATCCTCCCAAATCGGGTGGGGAACTCAGGCCAGCAGGGATTCTGACAACTAAAGCAATCATCCCCACGAGGGTGGGGAACTCGATTATAGGGTTGCTGTTATCCCACATCTCTAGTTCATAATTTTTAATATTTTCACTCCGCTCTATCTTAACATATAAACCAATGCAGACTAATGGAACACAGATTTCACGGATTACACGGATTTACACGGATTCGATAGATTGTGTATCTGTGTTCCAATAAAAAAGGAGATAACAAATGCTACACTCTGAAATTACAGATAAGATCATTAATTCATTTTACAAAGTCCATAACACACTTGGTTATGGATTTCTTGAAAAGGTTTATGAAAATGCTCTTGTCATAGAATTAAAACGGGCAGATATGAATGTTTCGCAGCAACAAAATATCAAAGTGTTTTACGAAAATCAAATTGTTGGAGATTATTATGCCGATCTAATCGTAAATGACAGGATAATCCTGGAAATAAAAGCTGCGGAGAATTTGAGGGCAGACAACAAAGCTCAATTGATCAATTATCTCAAAGCCACCGATAAAGAGATAGGGCTTTTGCTGAATTTTGGAAAATCTGCCGAATTCAAAAGAGTGATTTTCACGAATGATCGGAAGGATTTGGAAGAAATTCAAACAACAAATCCGTGCCCATCCGTGTAATCCGTGTGCTATTCAACTTGATGAATACTGCTTCTGTGAAAAAATATCAAAGAAAATGATATTGAAGAATCGGTGAATAGAATTGAAATTACAGAAAATTTTCAGCTTTATTTCTTTTCCTGCTGTATTAGCCGGTTTATACCTTCAAGCACTGCCTCGACCGAAGCCATGATAATATCCGTTCTTGCACCCCTGGCTGTGATCGTCTTTCCACCTTTGCTGAGTTTTACCCAGACCTCAACAAGGGCATCAGTGCCGCCTGTTATGGCATCGACATGATATTCGTCAAGATGTATATCCGCAACTCCTGAAAGGGCTTTCTTTAATGCGTTTATGGCTGCATCAACAGGTCCTGTTCCCACACCTGCTTCAACTACGTTGTTCCCGTTTACCTTCAACCTGATTGAAGCGGTGGGCATAACTGTATTTCCTGCGACGACCGTAAGTTCCTCAAGCTTTATCTTTGCTTCCTGGTATATGCCAAGGACAGTTTCGGCTATAGTCTGGAGATCTGCATCAGTGACACGTTTTCCTTTATCGCCAAGTTCCTTCATGCGTATGACAATATCATCGATCTGCTTATCGTTCGCAGAAAGCCCAAGTTCTTTTAATGCAAGTACTACAGAACTCCTGCCGGCATGCTTGCCGAGGACGATTTTTCGTTCGCGTCCCACAAGTTCAGGGGTTATGGGTTCATATGTAGCCGTATTAGCGAGGAGACCATGGACATGTATTCCCGCTTCATGTGTAAATGCATTTCCACCCACTATTGACTTATTGGGCGCCACAGGAATGCCGCTTAGCCTACTCACTAGCCTTGAAGTCGTGTACAGGCCTTTTATATCGATCCTTGTTTTTTGCTTATATAATGAATATAACACCATCACTACTTCTTCAAGCGATGTATTTCCCGCGCGTTCACCGATACCGTTTATTGTAACATGCGCCTCACTCGCTCCTGCCCTTAGCGCAGAAATAGTGTTAGCAGTAGCCATTCCGAAATCATTATGGCAGTGGATGCTGATCGGCGCGCGAAGCTGTGATAAATCTTCAAATATCTCGTATGTCTTTTCAGGAAGCAGGATACCTACGGTATCGCAAAAACACAACCTGTCCGCTCCTGCATCGATACCGGCGTTATAAACTGATTTTAGATATTCAAGGTCGGCCCTTGATGCATCTTCCCCGCTTAATTCAACGATCAAACCATGGGATTTTGCGTACTCGGTCATTTCAATAGCCAGCTCTCGCACGGATTCCCGGTCTTTTTTTAATTTCTGTTGAATGTGAAGATCGGATACCGGTACAACAAGATGAATAGAAGCGACATCGCAGGAAAGTGCAGCGTCAATATCCTCTTTTTTAATGCGGCAATAGCTGCAAATTTGCGCATTAAGACCTGCTTTTGCGATCTCTTTTATCGATGCGCGCTCGCCATCCGAAGTAATTGCAGAGCCTGCTTCGATAATATCAACGCCTAGACTATCTATCTTTTGCGCTATCAAGAGCTTACTCTGCGTCGTTAGCGAAACTCCGGGTGTCTGTTCTCCATCCCGGAGGGTGGTATCAAGTATTTTTATATCTTTAAATAAAGTAAATCCCTTCTATCTGTCAGTTATGGTAAATTTATGGTGAGCTTTTATGATAGGTTTTATATTAGAAAAACCTATCCACTATTTCAAGCGCTCTTGCGATCAATTCTGCGCTCTTTTCAAGGTCATCCATACTCAGCACCGATACAGGTGTGTGGATGTAACGTGTGGGCATGCTAAGAACCCCTGTGGGTATGCCGTCTTTTGTCAGATGGATCGCAGTAGCATCGGTCGTGCCTCCGCTTCCCACTTCGAGCTGGTAAGGGATATTGTTTGATTCGGCTGCCTCTTTTAACCATTTCAATACCGATTCCGGAACTATTATGCCGCGCCCATCGGCATCGCTCACTGTAACGGATGGACCTTTTCCCATCTCGATAGCAGAATCTTTTTTATCGATCCCGGGATGGTCGCCAGTGATAGTGACATCAGTTGCAAGCGCCACATCAGGATTTAACCTGAAAGCTGATGTTTTGGCACCTTTTAATCCGACTTCTTCCTGTACAGTAAATACCGCATGGACAGTGGCTTTGACATCCTTCATATGGCGAAGGGCTTCAATTAACATCGCACAGCCTGCGCGGTTATCAAAAGCTTTTCCTGTGACAAGATCATTCCCCAGAGGTTTGAAGTCAATGTCGGATGTGACTGGTGTTCCGGTTTTTACACCCAATTTTTCGGCATCTTCCTTGCTTTTGGCGCCTACATCGATGAACATGTCCTCCGCTTTCACCACTTTATTCTTGTCCTCTTCTTTCATGGCGTGAGGGGGTTTGGAACCCAGTACTCCATAAACCGGACCGTACTCGGTATGCATTATCATTCTCTGGTTTAATAGTGTCTGGTCAAACCATCCACCGGTTTTTGTGAACCGAGCGAACCCTTTATCATCCACATATTTTACCATCAGCCCTATCTCATCCATATGGGCTGCAAGCATTACAACAGGAGAACCTCCATATTTTGTCGCAATAAGATTTCCCATTTTATCTGTTGATATTTCATCAACATAGGGTCTTACTTCCTCTTCGATGATCTGCCTGATATTTCCTTCATATCCTGAAACACCATGGGCGTTCGATAATTTCTCTAAAAGCCTTTTTAAGTCGCTCATAATTTTCACTCCGGTTATAATTGTAAGTGGAAGTAATTAAATTATTGGAAAAAATTACAAAAAAAAAATAACCGAAGAATTACTCTGGTTCAAACGAATATGCCTTTTGTTTATCTAAGTATTTTATTTCTTATCAAGCAAGTAGCTGGCGATTATTATGACGACCATAGCCACGATGCTAATAAGAGTCCCATTTCCGCGAGGATCAATTGCTCCTTCCACGCCGCCTATTATCCCTACTGCATACAATATATAACCTAACATTTTACCATTTAAGTCCATAAATCCACCTCTTAATTTTTAATTGGAGGTATAATATAAATAGTTTACTGTGAGGCGGATTTTTTTAGGAAAGATGGTGGAATGAAATTTTCATTTCTTCTTCATTTTTCCAATTCATTGGAAAAACTATTAATATGGATTGAAGTATTAAGAGAATGTCCGCACAACTCCGGTTTGCGCTGGTAGTGTAGCGGTTATCACTAGGCGTTGCCAACGCTTAAACTCGGGTTCGATTCCCGACCAGCGCACTGGAATCTATTTTATAATATGTTTCCCTCTTGAAATTTTGACTTCTGAATTTGTATATCATTTCATCAATAGTTAGTTTTAAAATGTATTGGAATGGTTATGGTAACGAGGAATATGAAAGCAGTAATTTTAGCCGCAGGTGAGGGATTAAGATGCCGTCCTCTCACATTAACACGTTCAAAGGTCATGCTTCCGGTGGCGAATAAGCCTATCCTGGAATATGTAATTCGAGCGCTTTCGAAAAACGACATAAAAGAAATAATAATTGTAGTGGGCTATAAAAAAGAGCGCATAATGGATTATTTTGGCAATGGAAAAGATTTCGGTGCGAATATCAGTTATATTGATCAGGATGCACAGCTTGGCACCGCCCATGCCATCAAACTGGCAGAGCCTCTAGTGGGTGAAAAATTCATGGTATTAAATGGGGACAATCTCATAGATGAGGAGACTATTTCTGACCTCCTTCGAGGAGAATCCGGGGACATTTCAATTCTTTCAGTAACGCGCGATCAGATCACAGGATATGGGGTATTATTGATCGATAAGGGGAAAGTTTCACAAATAATCGAGAAGCCAAGGGACAGGATAAGCCATCTTGTAAATACAGGGATATACATATTCTCATCATCGATATTCGGTGAAATAGAAAAAACACCCATCTCTGAAATAGGAGAATATGCAATAACCGATACGATCCAGAAAATGATAGAAAAAGGTGCCAGAGTAACGAACATAACCACACGAAGAACCTGGATAGATGCTGTACATTCATGGGATATGTTGAAGGCAAACTCTGTATTGCTCGGAAAAATCGAGGAAATGAAAGTTTCAGGTTCAATTGAAAAAGGCGCTGTCATAATCGGCGATGTAGCAATAGGGGATAATTCTGTGATCAGGTCAGGTTCATATATAGTCGGTCCTGTTATCATAGGCAAGAATTGTAATATCGGTCCAAATACAACGATTTTGCCTTCGACTGCTGTTGGGGATAATTGTTCCATAAGTTCATTTACCGAAATTGAAAATAGCATTATCATGAACGATACACGTGTCGGTACAGGTTCATATATTTCAAATTCTATTATTGGCAGCAATAATATTATCGGACCTCATTTTGTCACAGAAGTGGGAAGAAACCTGAATATTGAAATGAGGGGTATTTTGCATCATTCAGACGAGTTAGGATCAGTTGCAGGAGACAATAATATTATCGGGCATGCTGTCCTTGTGAGTGCAGGAAAAATGGTCTCAACAGGATGCACGGTTGATTCTGGTGTAAGGATACTGAAAGATATCCCGCAGGATTCAATAGTAATGTGAGGTAAAAAAAATGTGTGGTATAGTGGGTTATGTTGGCGCCAGGCAGGCAACTGCAATCCTTATTGACGGATTAAAACGGCTTGAGTACAGGGGATATGATTCAGCAGGTCTTGCAATGTTGATAGATAATGAAATCTTGGTTTATAAGACCGAAGGGAAAATATCAAATCTTGAAGCAATACTTCCTGATATTAAAAGCACATGCGGCATCGGGCATACCCGCTGGGCAACACAGGGTGCTCCCACCACGATCAATGCACATCCGCATGTTTCAGGGAATATTTCGGTAGTTCATAATGGCATCATTGAAAATTATCAGGAATTGTATGAATGGCTGAAAAAAGATGGGTATGAATTTGTCTCGGAAACCGACACTGAAGTGCTGGCACATCTAGTTCATAAATATTATAAAGGAGATCTTGTTAGCGCAGTTATAGAAGGGCTCAAGAAAGTAAAGGGTTCCTACGCAGCCGCATTTTTATGCGCTGAAACGAACAAGCTTGTCGCAGCGAGAAAAGAAAGCCCGCTTGTAGCAGGCATTGGAAATGGCGAGAATTACATTGCCTCGGATGTCACGGCATTACTGAAGAATACCCGTAAAGTTGTATATATGAACGATCTTGAGTTAGTGCAAGTGACTGCTCAAGGGATGCAGTTCTTTGATTTTAACGGAAAACCTGTTGAAAAGAAAATTGAATTAATAGAATGGAATATAGAGGCTGCTGAGAAATCCGGGTACCCGCATTTCATGCTAAAAGAGATACATGAACAGGTTACCTCAGTAAATGATACCCTCATGGGAAGGATATCTGAAATCAGCGGTGATGTGATCCTGCAGGATATCACCCTGACAGTTGAAGATATCCGAAAACTTGATCGGATTGTAATAATTGCTTGCGGCACATCATATAATGCCGGGCTTCTTGGAAAATATCTTTTTGAGTCACTTGTAGGAATTCATACGGATGTGGATATAAGTTCAGAATTCCGGTATGCAAATCCCGTGCTCTCGGAATCTACACTTGTTATTGCAGTATCGCAATCAGGCGAAACAGCCGATACGATCGCCGCATTGAAGGAAGCAAAAACATACGGATGCCATACTCTTGCCATAACCAACGTTGTCGGGACAACACTTTCCCGTGAAGTTGAGAATATTTTATACACAAGAGCAGGTCCTGAGATAGGAGTTGCTGCGACAAAGACTTTTACGTCCCAGCTTATTGCCCTGTATCTCCTAGCCATTTATTTTGCACGAAAAAGAAAAAAAATGGATGTTGATGTTTCAAAACGCCTGATAATATCTTTGAAACTCCTTCCTGGGATGATCCAGCAGATCCTTAACAATAAGGAATTCATCAAGAAACAGGCGCAGCGCTTTTCAAATGCAAGGGATTACTTCTTCCTTGGCAGATCATTGAATTTTCCGATAGCACTTGAAGGAGCGCTCAAATTGAAGGAAATTTCATACATCCATGCTGAAGGTTATGCGGCCGGGGAATTAAAACACGGTCCTCTTGCCCTTATATCAAATGAAACACCCGTTGTAGCGCTGGCTACGCGATCATCCACCTATGATAAAATGGTGAATAATATTAAAGAAGTAAAAGCACGAAGGGCTCAGGTCATTGCAATAGCTGGAATGGATGATTCTGAAATTGGGAAATATGTTGATGTCGTTATCAAAGTCCCGACAACTGATGAAATGCTTTACCCCGTGTTATCATCGATCGTCGTGCAGCTTCTTGCTTACTACAGCGCTGATGCACTTGGCTGTCCCATAGATAAACCCAGAAACCTTGCCAAAAGCGTAACGGTGGAATGATCATGGCATTATTTGGCTCATCCGGGATAAGGGGACTTGCGAACAAAGAAATTACACCTGAACTTGCGTTAAACGTTGGACTTGCTATTGGTTCATCGCACAAATCCGCTGTCATCGCGCGCGATCCCAGGACTTCAGGTGAAATGATAGAACATGCCATCATTTCAGGGCTTTTATCTGCCGGATGTGATGTGACCCGTGTGGGAATGGTGCCGACCCCGACGCTTGCATATGCAGCAAGGAACTATGATTGTGGGGTCATGATAACCGCATCCCATAATCCTCCCGAATATGGAGGCATAAAGCTATGGAACAAGAACGGCCTGGCTTTTGATACTCCTCAGCAGGATGAGATTGAATCGATAATCAGGGATCGAAAATGGAAGATCGCTAAATGGGATGAAATTGGACGAGTAAATGAAACTGATGTTATTGAAGATCATGTGAAAATGATTCTTGGGAAAGTAGGAAGAGCAAGTTTGAAGGTTGTTGTGGATTGTGGATGTGGCGCTGCTTCCGTTATTACTCCATATTTATTAAGGCGTATGGGTTGTACTGTCGTGACCCTTAATTCACAGCCAGACGGATTTTTTCCTGCAAGAAATCCTGAACCCATTGAGAAAAATCTTGAAATGTTGAAGAAAACAACGGTCGCAATGGGAGCAGATCTTGGGATAGCCCATGACGGCGATGCAGATCGAATGATGGCAGTTGATAATCGCGGGAGATTCCTGGAAGGAGATAAATTGCTGGCATTTTTCGGCCTGCGGGAAACCTCAAAGAGCATTGTAATACCAGTGGACACATCAATAATGGTGGATGATGTCCTGAAAGGTCGCAAAATTTACAGGACACGAGTTGGGGATGTGTATGTGGCTGAAGAATTGATGAAAAGAAACGCACAATTCGGGGGTGAGCCCTCAGGGAGCTGGATCTTCCCGGAAATTTCACTGTGCCCTGATGGAATACTGGCAGCAGCAAGGCTTGTTGCAATCGTGGAAAAGGAAGGGCATCTGGATTCGTTGATAGATGAGCTTCCCACTTATCCAATGATACGTGGAGCAGTCCCGTGTGCCAATGAAAAGAAGAAAATTGCAATGAAAGCAATAGCAGGTACATTAAAGAAACTGGGGGAAGTATGCGATATCGACGGTATAAGAGTTGATACCGATAACGGCTGGATACTTGTGCGCCCAAGCGGGACTGAACCAAAGATAAGGATAACCGCAGAAGCACGAAAAGGTGTGGAAGAACTGTATGCTAAAGCTGAAAAGCTTGTGAAGGGGTCGCTTTGAAGGCTGTAGTGCTGGCTGCCGGACAGGGAACGAGGATGGGGCCGCTTACCAGGAATACGCCAAAAGTTATGCTTCCCATAGCGAATAAGCCTCTGCTTTATCACGTTATAAAATCGGCGCACGATGCAGGCATCAGGGATTTTGTTCTTGTTGTGGGGTACGGAGAGCAAATTATTAAAGAATATTTCAAAGATGGCTCTACCATTGGTGTGAAAATTGAATATGTTCACCAGGAAAAGCAATTGGGAACGGCTGATGCTGTCAGGTCAGTGGAAGGAATGGTCGATGAACGTTTTCTGGTTTTAAATGGTGACATAATAGTAAGTGCGGCTCATATAAAGAAGCTGACTGGATGCAAATCTGATGCAGTACTGACGGTAAGACATGTTGATAATCCTTCTGAATATGGAGTTCTTGAAGTACGGGATGACCGGGTTTTACGCATCATTGAAAAGCCTGTAAATCCGCCAACTAATCTTGCAAATGCCGGAATTTATGTTTTTCCCATTTCAATTTTTGATGCCATCCATCGAACTCCTTTGTCGGTCAGGAAAGAATACGAGATCACGGATTCACTCCAGATGATCATAGACGAAGGAAAAGACGTGGGTTTTCTGGAGCTGGGCGATAAATGGATGGATATCGGAAAGCCTTGGGAGCTCCTTGAGGCTAATGAATACTTTTTATCTAATTTACAGCCTAGGGTCAAAGGAGAGGTCGAGCCGTATGCAACATTAAAAGGCAGTATTTCAGTGGGTGAGGGCACGATCATCAGGAATGGCGCGTATATAGTCGGTCCGGTCATTATCGGCAATGATTGTGATATCGGGCCTAATTGTTATATTCGACCTGGTACCAGCATCGGTGATAATGTGCGTATCGGAAATGCTGTTGAGATCAAGAACAGCATAATAATGAAAGGCACTCATATCGGGCATTTGAGCTACGTAGGAGACAGCATAATCGGGGAGAGATGCAATTTTGGGGCGGGAACAAAGGTTGCGAACCTGAGGCATGACGGTAGGACTATCAGGGTCATGTTAAAAGGAAAACTAATGGATTCAGGCAGGAGAAAGCTAGGGACAATAATGGGCGATGATGTTCATACTGGCATTAACAGCATGATAAATGTGGGAGCAGTCATTGAAAGTAAAGCGATGATAGCGCCAGGGGAACTTGTAAAATAATCGAATTGAAAACTCTGTGTTTGCATCCTTTGAGGTGCATGATTTTTTTTCACCGCAAAGTCGGCTTTGAAATGTGGTTCATAAATGAACATGAAAATAGCACCGAACTGGTACGAACAAAAACGAACTCCGGTGGCGTGAGTTCGTATAGAGTTCGTTGTGTTCGTTGCTATTTTTTTCATACCAGTACGCAAAGTCCGCACAGATATGTTGAATTGATTAGTTTTTTCTCTATTCTTTTATTTCGTCTTGAGATATTCCTCAATAGCCCGCGCTCCAATCTTCCCTGCGCCCATTGCAGAGATCACCGTGGCAGCGCCTGTCACCGCGTCGCCTCCGGCATAAACTCCTTTTTTAGTGGTTTCGCCATTTTCTTTTGCAACGACAGTTCCGTGTTTTGACATCTCAAGCCCGCTTGTTGTTCTTGGAACGAGCGGATTTGGCGATGTCCCGATCGCGATTATGACTACATCAGCTTCTATCTTATGTTCCGAACCGGCAAGAGGCATCGGCTTGCAACGTCCTGATCCATCGGGCTCGCACAAGTACATATTTATGCATTCGATATGGGTGACCCAGTTCTTTGCGTCACCATGAAGCCTCACAGGATTTGTAAGGAGCCTGAACTTTATTCCTTCTTCCTTTGCATGCTCTATCTCTTCAGCACGTGCAGGCATCTCCTCTTCCCCGCGCCTGTAAACGATCGTGACCTCATCTGCACCAAGCCGCAGGGCACACCTTGCTGAGTCCATAGCTACATTGCCGCCGCCAACAACGATCACGTGTTTACCCTTCCTGACAGGAGTATCATATTCAGGGAACCTGTAGGATTTCATGAGATTGACTCGCGTCAGGAATTCATTGGCTGAATAGACACCGTTTAAGTTCTCGCCGTCTATATTCATAAATACAGGAAGCCCTGCGCCCGTCCCAAGAAAAACTGCATCGAATTCCACCAGGAGATCATCAACAGTTTCGATCTTCCCGATCACTGAATCAAGAAGTATTGTAACACCGAGTTTTTTCACATATTCGACTTCTGCTTTTACTATGTCCTTAGGAAGACGAAATTCCGGGATACCGTAGGTCAGAACGCCGCCTGATGCGTGCAACGCTTCAAAGATCGTGACTGAATGACCCATTCGTGCAAGATCTGCCGCTGCTGTCAGTCCCGCTGGTCCTGAACCCACGACTGCAACCTTCTTTCCTGAGGGCTTTGGCTTTTGCGGTTTTTCCACGCCTTTTGCCAGTTCTATATCTGAAACAAAACGCTCAAGCCTTCCAATCGAAACAGGCTCGCCTTTCTTTTTTAAGATACAAGACGCTTCGCACTGCGTTTCCTGCGGACAGACGCGCCCGCAAACGGCAGGAAGAGCATTAACAGTTTTTATCTCTTTTATGGCGCTGTCAAAATCACCATTTGCGACATGCTTAATAAAATCAGGGATCTTCACTTCAACAGGACATCCTTCAACACACTTTGGTTTCTTGCACTGGAGACATCTTTTTGCCTCCTCAATAGCCTGATCTTGAGTAAAACCAAGGGCTACTTCCTTGAAATTGGCGCGGCGGATCTTGGGATCCTGCTGCGGCATCTTCTGGAGCGCTAACATGTGCATCCCTCCCTTTCGCATTTGTATTTTTCAAATGCAACCTTCTCTTCTGGCTGGTACATGGAAAGACGATTCATAAGCAGGGTGAAATCCACAAGATGGGCATCAAATTCCGGCCCATCCACGCATGCAAATTTTGTCTCATTTCCCACAAGCACCCTGCAGGCGCCGCACATGCCTGTGCCGTCAACCATAATGGAATTAAGACTGACGACCGTTTTGACGTTAAATGGCTTTGTAACACCTGCCACAGCCCGCATCATTACCGGAGGACCGATAGCAATAACCCTGTCAACTTTCGTCCCGCTCTCCAGTATTTTCTTGACAATATCGGTCACGAAACCATGATGCCCTTTGGTTCCATCATCAGTGGTGATATACAGCTCATCGCTAAACTCCCGCATCCTGTCTTCCCACAGGAGCAGGCTGGCGCTTCGCGCTCCGATAATCGAAATAACTTTATTGCCCGCCTCTTTAAAAGCCCGTGCCTGCGGAAAAACCGGCGCAACTCCCACGCCGCCGCCCACTAAAATCACAGTGCCATCATTTTCTATGTGCGCCGGGTTCCCAAGAGGACCTATGAAATCCAGGATCGCATCCCCTGTCTTAAGGGTCGATAATTTTGTCGTGGTTTTTCCCACTGCCTGGAATATCATGGTAATAGTTCCAATCTCTCGGTCAAAATCAGCTATCGTAAGAGGTATCCTTTCGCCCGTCTCGTCTATCCTGAGTATAACGAACTGTCCGGGCTGGGCTTTCCTGGCAATGCGGGGGGCGTTTATGTCCATAAGATAAATTGTGGGCACAAGCTCCTGTTTTTTTAATATGGTAAATGGCATGTATTTTTCATCTCTATGAGAGGGCTCATAGGAGGGGTGGGGATATAAAAATTATTGTTTTTTTGGAGGTGCGTTTGAATTGGTGTTGATGATTGTCCTGAGATAAATAATCTATAGAAGATTATTTTAATCAAACTGTGAATATTATTATTTCTTATTTTGAATGTTGAGTAATACTAAGAAGTTCTTCAACTATTTTAAAAACCTGAGTTGAGGGATCTGTCCCATTTTTTTCATGCATTTCATTTAACCGTTTCGCCCTACTAATTGCACTGTCTCTTTTACTCTCTAATAAATCAAAATAATCTTTACTTTTCTCATAATTTTGTATATGTTTCTTTAATTTTTCTTTTAACTCATCATTGTTTAATTTCGAAAATCTATCTACGAAATGCAAAAGGTACCATAATTCATAAGAAGGGTTTGATAGACATAATTTAACATTCTTAGCCTTTCTAAATGCAGTAAAAATGGCTTCTTGGCTATTGCTATCCCAATCAAAAACACACCAAATAACATCCCCATCTTTTAAATATAAAGGATGATGATCAATTTGTTCTTGGCAAAATTTAACAAGATTTTTTGGATCAGTGCATCTTGAATCTGGGATTATAACTTCTAAATTATCATATCTAGTTCTATATTTTCTAAAATAAATTGGTTCTGTTTCAGTTCCTTCACAAACAATAACAAATTTCTTGCGACGTTCTCTCCCTCCCACTTTTCTAGTAAAAAATTTTGCCATTTTAAAATATCCTATCTTCCATAATGAATGGCTCGGCACCAAATCTACCAGCTAAATACCCTTTCTGGATATTTTCATTTTTACGTGGATTATATTCTACCAGAGAGTAAAGGTCGGTACTACCAATATCTGGATTTTTTTCCGTAAACCAAATTTGATCCCTGCGGAATAAATTCATATCTAATAAAGTTGTGTTGTGAGTAGTGAAGATTAATTGAGCATTGTTCTTATTTTGATTTGGATCATGAAATAATTTAATTAAAAATCGTATCAATTTATAATGTAGTTTAATGTCTAATTCATCTACGATTAAGATTCGTCCATTGCTCAACACATCTATCCATGGACCGATTAAGAAAAACATCTTTTGTGTTCCCCCAGATTCTTCATCAAATTCAAATTGGACATCAAATTCTGTATCTTTACCTTTATTACCTTTATGGGTGGTTTTAATATTAAATTGTTTAAATTCAGTCTTTCCTTCACTTATTAAAGCCTTTAACTCATTTGGAAAAGCAGATGGGAGATTTTCTATAGACACTTTTTCAACTGAGGCATTAATATCCTCTATTCCTAAGTCGGTATTTAAAAGTGCTTCTATTATAAGTTCTTTCGATTTTTCATCTTTATTGAGCAAATTAATAGTAAATTCGGTCAATAAGGGATTTTCTTCAACATTTATAATTCGTAAATTATCTTTAAACCAATCAAAAGCTTCAAATGATTTTTCATAACTCAATTGAGTTGAATTTGATAGATAAAGAACATTATCTAAGGTTCTTTTCTTTAAGAATTCTTGATCCTTTTTGTCAATAGTAAAATTAAAATCATTAGTGTTCGACCTTTCGAAAATTATAGCTTTACGTCCTTTAGGATAATAATATAGATATTCATCTATAATTTTCTCACTTGTGGCTGAAACTCCATACACATATCTATTTTTATTCTTTATAAATACAACTTCAAATTTACTTGGTTTGGATAGATACTCTCTGTCTAATTTAAATGGAGAAACATTAATTTTATCATCTTTTTGATTTTTATGAGATGTCATGACCAAGTGTGTCAGAAAATTAAATGCTAGAATTACATTACTTTTCCCAGATGCGTTTGGTCCATAAATCACTGCACTCCGCAAAAGACTCTCCTCTTTCAATACATCTGTTTTAATTAAATTATTATTCAATGATTTATCAGAAGAGGATACCATACTTAGAGTTACCTTTTCCTTGATAGAACGAAAATTTTCAACACTAAATTCAATTAACATTATGGTTCAACCTTCCAATTATGACAATCAAAGTATGATTTTTGCAGTAAATTGTCATTTTTTACAATTTAAACTGCAAAATATATATACTTATGCTTATTGAGAAGACAATAAGGCGCCATCCACATACGGCGCGCCAACTACGATTTTCTCCAGCCGCATCCCTGACAGCGCGCCCGGTGAATCAAGGAGGTTGGGCGACACCGTGTAGATTCCAAAATCAATAATCGCTTTCTTTACTTATACCATAGAATAGCTCTATAAATTCCCTGGGTGTCCTGTATTCTTCCTGCCCTATGAAATCCCTGTCCAGACTTATGATATATTTAATCCCATATTCAGTATCTCCGAAAGAATATTAAAAAATTAATACAGTAAAATTTTCCCACCCAACATCAACCTCAATACCCCTTTTTTCAACAAACCAATATCCTCAAGGTTTATATCTTAGGATATCCATAG
>Ga0172368_10002126_pt1 | contig 25835 bp, 23 predicted proteins | sample Lak11m_FD_114540 | JGI IMG/M metagenome (GOLD analysis project Ga0172368, IMG submission 114540) | Freshwater microbial communities from Kabuno Bay, South-Kivu, Congo - kab_022012_11m | ecosystem: Environmental > Aquatic > Freshwater > Lake | place: Democratic Republic of the Congo: South-Kivu...
CGGGGTGGTCCCCTTTTCGATGATCGGGTGGTTCCCTTTTCAGTTATCAAGGTGCAGGCCCAACGTCAAAAGTGGTTCCCTTTTCGATGATCAAATGGTTCCCTTTTCGCTTGACAAATACAAGGCTGGCGCTGCGGAGTACTGCCGGGCCGACTGGCGAAAGCGGGATACCAGGCACGGGTCGTGCGAGGCGTGCTGGCGGCCCAGGAGAGCCGCAGGTAGGAGCCTGTCTCCCTCTGCATCGTGGGCGGAGACATCGACTTCGCCGCCTGCCACACATTACGCCAGGCCTTGTCAGCGCCAGTGTTGGCCCTCCTTGCCTACAGTACCGAGGAACAGACGCTGGCCATCCTGGACGCCGGCGCCGATGACTGCCAGGCCAGCACGATCAGCCATGAAGAACTGCTGGCACGCATCCGGGCCCTCTTGCGGCACCACGCCGCCCCGCCAGCACCAGGGCCGTAAGGGTGCAGCAGCCGCTGGAAAGGGGGCCCTTCCTCGATCAGCCCCGTGCCCTGCGCACGGCGTTGGCCCTCCCGGCCAGACTCAAATCGCCATTAGGGAGCTTGTGGTGGATTTGACAGATCACGAGATTGGTATTAGCCTGCTATATGGCATTTGCATATAGATGAGCAGTTAGCATTCCCCGAGGTGAGCCATGTGCGAAGACGGTCGAGGATCGGCTGCGGGCTGCCGCTGCCAGGGGGGTCGGATGCGCGGCTTCGTGCAGCCCCGGCTGCTCCTGCAACTGGTCAAGAAACCCGCTCACGGTTACGAGCTGATGGAGGCGCTGGGCGCAGCAGCCGATGATCCTGCCCCCGACCCGGGCACGCTGTACCGGACTCTACGTTCCCTGGAAGAGGACGGGTTGGTGCGCTCGGCCTGGGAGACCGGCGATTCGGGTCCGGCGCGCCGGGTGTATGAATTGACCGATCAGGGGATCGAGTACCTGCACGCCTGGGCAATCAGCATCCGCGGCACCCGGGCGCAGTTGGACCGGTTCCTGGCGGAATACGAGAGGCAGTTCCAGATCAAGACAGGAGGATGAAGACGATGTGCGGACAGGGTAGACACCATGGTGATCATGGCTGCGGCTGTGGCCACCACGGGCACGAGTGCGGCTGCGGCGAGCACCACGGCCACGGCTGCCACAAGCATGACTGCGGCTGCGGTGACGGCGGCCATCATCAGCACGAGGGCGGCTGTGAGCACGGCGGGCACCACGGAGAGGCTGAAGGGGCTATGCAGGGAGGCTTTCGGCGGCGTTTCACCAGCCGCAGCGAGCGCGTCGCCGAACTGGAAGCTTACTTGAGCGACCTGCGGGCCGAGGCAGAGGCTGGAGAAGCCTATCTCAGGGATGTCCAGGCCGAAGCGAAAGCCGTTGAGGAACGCATCGGCGCGCTGAGGGCCGCCTGATGCCAGGGCAAGACCCTGGTCAACGCGAGCGTTGGACCAGGGTCTCTTGGCTGCATGAGGAGGGAACTTGACAACCACGGCCGCGGCTAAGGCGCCCACGCTAACTGCTAAACAGCGCGTCTCGCTCGGCTCGATCCTGTCTGCCTATCTGCAAGTTGGCCTGACGGCCTTCGGTTTCACCATCCTACAGAAGCTTAAGTCGCTCGTCCTTCGCAGGCGCTGGCTGAATGAATATGAACTGAACGAAGGCCTTGCCCTGGTCCAGCTTTACCCGGACCGATCATGGTGGACCTGGCTGCTTACGTGGGCTACCGCCTGCGCGGCGTGCCGGGCGCTCTGATGGCCGCCCTTGGCTTCGTCCTGCCATCGTTCGTCCTGATGCTCGTCCTCTCAGCCGCCTACTTTGCCGCCGGCAGCCTACCCTGGGTCCATGCACTGTTCCTCGGCCTCGAGGCACTGGTGGTTGGGGTGATCCTGAACATCACGCTCGATTTCGGCCAGCGGGCGATCCGCGGCAAGGTCGAAGCAGCAATTGCGCTGGGCGCCTTCGTCGCCATGCTCTTCAAGCTCAACGCGGTAGTGATCGTGCTGGCGGCGCTGGGGCTCGGCGCCTGGTTGTTGCGCCCGGCCGCGCTCAGTGCCAAACCTTCCGCTCGACCATCTCAACCTGCATCGGCCCATACTCCGGCTGCTCGCTGGGTCGCGATTGGCAGCGTCGTGGCTTTCATCTTGGCCATCGCCGGTGTCTCGCTAGCGCTGCGGTCCGACGTCGGGCAGATGGGGCTATCGTTCCTTAAGATCGGCTCGATTGCTTTTGGCAACGGCACCACCATTGCGCCCTTGATTCAGGCCGAAGCGGTGGACGGCCACAATTGGCTGTCGCTCAGCCAGTTTGCCGACGGCATTGCGCTGGGGCAGGTCACCCCCGGCCCCTTCCTGATCACGGCGGCATTTGTCGGCTACAAAGTAGGCGGTATCACGGCTGCGGCCCTGGCCACGTTCGGGATTTTCGCCCCCCTTCGCCATGACCCTGATCTTCACCGAGGTCATCGGCCGGGTGCGCGATCTCAGAGGCGTCAAGGGCGCGCGCCGGTGTATTGGCTTCGTTCGTGGGGTTGTTGGCCGTGGTTACCTGGCAACTGGGCACGGTGGGCGTGCAGGGACCAGCATCGCTGGCGCTGGCGGCAGCAGCCTTCACCGGTGTGCGCTATTTCAAGTTGGACCTGGTTCTGGTCTTCCTCGGTGGTCTGGTCCTGTGGGCCGGGTGCTTGGCTCTTGGGCTAGCATAGCGATAGCGAAACGACAGAATGAACAAACGGGGCCTTCTGGCCATCTTCGCCCATCCAGATGACGAGTCGTTCCGTTGCGGTGGCACACTGGCGCTGCTCGCCCGACGGGGCGTGCGGGTGCAGGTGCTGACAGCGACGCGGGGGCAGGCCGGCTCGTGCGGCAGCCCGCCGTTCTGCACCCGGGATGCGCTGCCTAGGGTGCGGGAGCACGAGCTGGGCTGCGCGTGTGCGACGCTTGGCATTGAGCCGCCGATCCTGCTGGACTACGAGGACGGCGAACTCGCCGTGCTGGACGAGGACGAACCCGTCGGGCAAGTGCTCGCCGTCATGCGACAAGTCCAGCCCGACGTGCTCTTGACCTGGCCCCCGGATGGGCTCTCGGGGCACCTCGACCATTGTGCCGTGAGCCGATGGACGTCGGTTGCCTTTCAGCAGTCGTTGAAAACGGGGCTGGCGACCCCAAGGGCGCTCTACCACATCGCCATGCCCCGGTCGATTCAGCAGTTCCTGGGGCTGCGCGACCTGCACGCGATCCCTGATGAGGCAGTGGCCGTGGCCGTGGCCGTCATGTCCGTCTGGGACCAGAAGCTGGCCGCCATACGCTGTCACAAGACCCAATTGGGCGAGGCGCCCATCCTATCGCAGCCGAGCGAGCGGCAAGAGGTGTTCCTGGGCTGCGAGTTCTTCCGGCGAGTCGAAGGACGAGGCGGCGACGACTGCCTGACAGAATGGGAGCGTGCTACATGAGCGACGCGATCGAAGTCGAAGGCCTGGCGAAAACCTACAACGAGGGCCGACGCGGCGTGGCCCCGGTGAAAGCGGTGGACGGTGTCAGCTTTACAGTGCGTTGTGGCGAGACGTTTGGCTTCCTCGGCCCAAATGGCGCGGGCAAGACCACCACCATCAACATCCTGACGACCCTGTTGCCCCCAAGCGGGGGCACGGCCCGGGTGATGGGCCACGACGTGGTGACGGACGCCTACGGCGTGCGCGAGGAGATCGGCATCGTGCCGGAGATCTCCAACATTTACGAGGAGTATGCGGCCTGGGACAACCTGATGTTCACCGGGCGCCTCTACGGCGTGCCCAGGCGCGAGCGAGAACGCCAGGCCGAGGACTTGCTGCGCGCTTTCAGCCTGTGGGAGAAACGGGACGTGCTCTCGGTCGGCTTCTCCAAGGGCATGAAGCGCCGGCTGTGCCTGGCCATGGGGCTGATGCACCGGCCGCATGTGCTCTTCCTCGATGAGCCGACCAGCGGGCTGGACGTGCAGAGCGTGCTGGTGATCCGCGATATGATCCGCCGCCTGCGCGCCGAGGGCGTGACGATCTTCCTGACCACCCACAACATCGAGGAGGCCAGCCAGTCCTGTGACCGGGTGGCCATCATCAGCTACGGGCACCTGGCCGCAGTGGACAGCCCCGAGAATCTCAAGGCCACCTTCGCCGGGATGCAATCGGTGGAGGTGGCTTTCACCGGCGGCGACGCGGGGGCCGCGGGCCTGGAGACGTTGCCGGGCGTGCACGAAGTGCGCCGCAACGGAGATAAATGGCGCCTCTACACCGACGTGCCCGGGCAGGTCATCCCGGCGGTGGTGGATTGCGCACGCAGTTGTCATCTGACCATCGCCAGCCTGAACACCCTGGGACCGAGCCTGGAAGAGGTGTTTGTCAAGCTGACCGGGATCACCCCACCGGCTCGCCCGGCCGAGGCCATGGAGGGCAACGGCCGGGGCCGGCCCGGCGCAGGGCAGAGGAGGCTGGGATGAACGACACGCAAGGGTGGCGTCGTCTGCGCCACGAGGCGGTGCGGGCCTGGATCATCGCCGAAAAGGACATCCGCATTTACTACGCCAAGCCGCCGGTGATCATGTGGGGCATTGCGCTGCCCTTCTTCATGTTCCTTTCCTGGTCGGTGGGCCGCAACCGGCCGGCGGGCGCGCTGATCCCGGGCCTGGTGGCCATCACGGTCTTCTTCACCGCCTCGTCCATCGGGCCGGTGGTCATCCCGTGGGAGAAGCGGGTGCGCACCTTCGAGCGGCTGCTGACTGCCCCCGTCTCGCTGCCGGCGATCCTGTTGGGCAAGACCCTGGCCGGGGTCGTGTTCGGCCTCGCCGTTGCGCTCGTGCCCCTGCTGGCCGGCCTGGCGCTGGGAGCGCAAGTATCCGATCCGGCCAGCCTGATCGCCGGCCTAGTGCTCTCGTCCGGCGCCTTTGCCTCGCTCGGCGTGCTGTTCTCCACCCTCCCCGGCCAGAACGTGGGGTCCGTGATGATGCCCGCTACCCTGATCCGCTGGCCACTGCTCTTCATCAGCGGGGTGTTCGTCCCGCTGGCTGCCCTGGCGTGGTGGGGCAGAGTGCTGGCCTATCTTTCGCCTCTGACGTATGCCAATGATATCATTCAGCGGGCGATGGGGGGAGAGGGCTACCTGGGGTCGGCCCTGGACGCGGCGGCCCTCCTCGTTTTCTGGGTCGTGTTCTTGCTGGCCGGGTTGCGCCTGCATGAGTTGGGGAGGCAGCAGGGCTCATGAGTGAGACCATACCAGAAGCCGTTCCTGCCACACGGCGGCGCGTGCTGGCGGTCGCCGGGCTCCTCTTCAACGTGGGCGCCGTTTCCTTCTTTTTTCGCATTCGATGAAGGGCAAGACTGCGCATGTCTATTGATAGCACTGCAACAAGACCTGATGTAACGGAGGGGGCCTCTCCCCCGACTCTGCGCTGTGTTTCGGTGCAGGAACTGTTCCTTGCCTTTCTGCGCCTGGGATTGACTGCCTTCGGCGGCCCATCCATGGTGGCGTACATTCGCAAGCTGGCGGTTGAGCGCAGGGCATGGCTGAGCGCCAAGGACTTCAGCGATGGGGTGGCCCTTTGCCAGATGATCCCCGGCGCCACTGCGATGCAGTCGGCTGCGTACGTGGGCCTGTACCTCAAAGGCGTGCCGGGAGCGGCCGCAACGTATATTGGCTTCGGTCTGCCCGCTTTCCTCCTGATGACTTTCTTTGCGATCCTCTACGGCCGTACCGGGTCTCTACCCCAGGTTGCGGCCATCTTCGCCGGCCTACAGGCCGTCGTGGTCGGGATCGTGGCCAACGCAGCCTTCTCCTTCGGCAAAACGACCCTGAAGAATTGGAAGCAGTACCTGATTGCCGCCGCCGCAGCGGCCCTCTTTTGGTTCAACATCAGCCCACTGGTCGTGATTCTGCTGGCTGCAGCCGCCGGCTGGCTGTTTCTTTCTGGTCAAGGCGCCTCAACGCTCCATAGCAGTGGCCCGGCACGCATCCCGCTGTACAGAAAGCCAATCGCCGGTATCCTGGTCGTCGCCGGCCTCACGCTCACGGTGCTCGACCTCCTCGACCCGGATCTTTTCCGCCTGGCCCTGCTTATGCTCAAGGTTGATATCACGGCCTTTGGCGGCGGATTTGCCTCGGTACCCCTCATGTACCATGAGGTGGTCGAAGTCAATCGTTGGCTGGGAGCTCGGACCTTCATGAACGGGATCGTCCTCGGCCAGGTGACGCCCGGCCCGATCGTGATCACCGCGACCTTCATCGGCTACTTGTTGGCCGGCATTCCTGGCGCTTTGGTCGCTACGGCCAGCATCTTCTCGCCGTCCTTCCTGATGGTGATCGGTATTGCCCCTTTCTTTGATCGGCTGTCGGCATCGCCGGCTTTTCGCAAGATCATTCAGGGGGTCCTGTGTTCCTTTGTTGGTCTGCTAGTTTCCGTGACACTACGCTTTGCCTTTCAGATCCAGTGGAATCCAGTTTACGCGGTGTTGGCGGTGGGGGCATTGGCAGCGCTGCTCAAGAAGATCGACATCCTCTGGGTTGTTATGGGCGGTGTCGTCCTATCCATACTACTGATCAGGTGATAGGTCTTGCGCGGGCTGGCAAGTGATGGCCAGGAGAGGACGACAGATGGGTCAATTTCGCATTCTGGTGGTTGAGGACGAACGACCGGCTGCGCTGATGGTGCGGTTCTATCTGGAACGGGAAGGCTTCGCGGTTAGTATCGCCAGCGATGGCCCGGCGGGGCAATCCTCGTTTCAGCAGATGGCACCAGATCTGGCCGTGTTGGACATCATGCTGCCCGGCTTCGACGGTCTGGAGTTGTGCCGGCGCATCCGCCAGCGCTCCAACCTGCCGATCCTGATGCTGACGGCCCGGGCCGAGGACACCGACAAAGCCATCGGCCTGGGGATTGGGGCCGACGATTACCTTGTCAAGCCGTTCAGTCCCACCGAGCTGGTCGCGCGCGTCAAGGCGCTCCTGCGCCGGGTCTACCAGTTCAACGAGCCAGCCCACCCCACGCTTTTGGGCGGTCCTCGCCTGCAGCTCGATCCGGCCCGCCACCAGGTCACCCTGGACGGCCGGCCGCTGGATCTCACGGCCACGGAGTTCGATCTATTGCACGTGCTCATGGGCAACCCGGGTTGGAGCTTCACCCGCAGCCACCTGCTGCAGAAGGTGTGGGGCTTTGACGACGAGTCCGGCGAGGAGACGGTGACCGCGCACATCAGCAACCTGCGCCGCAAGCTTGGCCCGGAGGGCGCCGGCTTCGTCCGCACCGTGCATGGCGTGGGCTACGCCTATCAAGAGGGGGATGCCTGATGGCCCGCCGGCTGTTGCTGAGCTACCTGGCCCTGATCGTCCTGACCGTGGCCTTGCTGGCGGTGATCGTGCGCGTGACCACCGCCCAGACCTTCTCGCGCTATCTGAGCGACCAGGCCAGCACGCACACCCAGATGCTGCCGACCCTGCTGGCCAGCTATCATGCACAGCATGGCTCGTGGGAGGGCATCCAGGCTAACATAGAGCAAGCCAGCTTCCTGATCGGCGGGCAGGTGGCGCTGGCAGACGCGCAGGGCACCATCGTGGCGGCCAGCCAGCCCGATCTGATCGGCCGGCCGGCCAGCGAGGTGGGAGAGCTGGGCATCGCGATCCCGATCGCCGCCAGCGGAGGCATGACGGCCGGCACGGTCTATGTCGGGCGCAGCAGTGCCCAGAAGCGGGCCGATACCGCCTTCCTGACCAGCGTAACGCTGGCGCTGGGCGCCGCCGGCCTGCTGGTCGCCCTGCTGGCGGCCGGGCTGGGCGTGCTGCTGGCCCGGCCCATCAGCCGGCCATTGGCGGAGATGGGCCAGGCCGCAGGGCGCATCGCCCGGGGTGACTACCAGGTGCGGGTGCCGCTCGGACGAGATGAGGTGGGCGCCCTGGCGGAGGCCTTCAACCGCATGGCCCAGGGCATGGGCAGCGTCGAGCGCCTGCGCCGGGAGCTGGTGGCCAACGTCTCGCATGACCTGCGCACGCCGCTCACGGTGATCCGGGGCTACCTGGAAGGGTTGCGTTCGGGAGAGATCGCCGACCGGCGCTCGGCCGAGATGGCCTTCGAAGCGATGTATGGCGAAGTCATGCGCTTGCTGGCTTTGGTGGACGACCTGCGCCAGGTGGCCGCCCTGGATGCCCAGGTGCCCAGGCTGGAGCGCCAGCTCATGACCATCGGCGAGCTGGCCGGAATCGCTGTGGGGCGCATCCGGCCGGTAGCCGCAGGCAAAGGCATCGAGCTGATCAACCAGGTTCCCGACGACCTGCCGCCCGTGCGGGTGGATCGGGGCCGCCTGGGGCAGGCCCTGTACAACCTGCTCGACAATGCCGTGCGCCACACGCCGGCAGGGGGCCAGGTCACGATCAGGGCCGGCATAGCGCCAGCTCAAAAAGGCGGCGCCGGGCAGGTATGGTTGGCAGTCAGCGACAACGGCGAGGGCATCGCCGCCGAGCATCTGCCGCACCTCTTCGAACGCTTCTACCAGGCCGACCCGGCCCGCAGCCGCCAGGGCGAGGGCGGCTCTGGGCTGGGGTTGACCATCGCACAAGGCATCGTCGAGGCTCACGGCGGCCGTCTGACGGCCGAGAGCGCGGGGATGCCCGGGCTCGGCAGTACCTTCACCATCCACCTGCCTCTTTAGAAAACCTTTAGCTTTCCTTGAGGAATTCTCCAGCAGGCTGTGGTACACCGGGTGCGTATACTACAGCCTGTTTGTTTTATCCGAGGATGTGCATGAACTTACGTTACGTCTGGACGACGCTGGCGGGCCGGCCGGCGCGCACCCTGGCGGCCGTCCTGAGCATGGCGCTGGGGATCGCCCTCTTTGTCAGCCTGCAGGCCTATGCCAGCGGTTACCGACAGGCGGCCCGTGCCCCGCTGGTTGAGATGGGGGCCGACCTCACGGCACAGCGCCAGGGCACCGTGCCCGACAAATTCGAAGGCATGGTCTTCCCGCACTCTGTGGCGCCCATCCATCGGGCAGAGATCCAACAGATCCAGCAGGTGCCCGGCGTGCAGCAGGTGGCCGAAACCCTGTTCTTCTGGGACTTCCAGCCCCAGGGCTTCGTGGCCGGGCTGGGGCTGGATCCGGCCGACACGTTTGGCCCGGGCCGGCTCCGCGCCGCCGTCACCGCCGGACGCTTTCTGCAACCGGGAGAGAGCCGGGCGGCCGTCGTGGATACGACCTACGCCCAACAACATGGCGTGACGGTGGGCGGGACGATCAGCCTGGACGGCGAGAGCTTCACCATCGTGGGGTTGGCCGACACGACACGCGCCGGGCAGTTGGCCAACGCCAATGCGTACATCCCCCTGGCCGATGCGCGCGCCCTGGCGGCCGCCGCGCCCCAGGTGCGCTCCGTCTTCGCCATCCAGCCAGACGATGCCAACCTGCTCTTCATCAAGAGCGACCAGGCGCGGGCCGACCAGATCGCCGCCACCATCAAGGGAATCCTGGGTGATAAAGCCATTGTCTCGTCGGGCCGCTCTTTTGCCGCCGAGTTGGGCGGGCTGTTCGCCCTGGTTGACCGGTTCGGCCTGATCGTCGGCGGCCTGGCCTTCCTGTTTGCGGCGGCGTTGCTCCTGCGGGTGGTGGCGGGCACGCTCTGGGAGCGGCGTCGCGAGGTGGCTGTGATGCGGGCAGTGGGCTGGCGTCGGCGCGAGATCGCGGTCCAGTTGTGGGGTGAGACGCTGGCCCAGGCGCTGGCCGGTGGGCTGATGGGCCTGGCATTGGCCGCTCTGACGGCCTGGCTGATGACCCTCACGAAAGTCACTGTGCCGGTGCCATGGGAGCTCAGCCCGTCACCGCATTTTCTGCCCGGCGGTGCCACCGCGGTGGCCGTCGTGGTCTCGCTGCCGGCGCACCTGACGCCCGCGCTGGTAGCCTGGGCGTTGGGGCTGGCGGTCGCCGGCGCTACCCTGGTCGGACTCTGGCTGCCCGGGCGCATCGCCCGGGTAAAGCCGGCGGAGGTATTACGTGGTGAGTGATATGAGGGCATCCACCGAGGTACGCGAGTCGCAGCACGGTCTGGCGGCCGGGCAGCAGGCCAGCTTGTTACAGGCCATCGCCCTGCGCAAGTCGTTTGGAGGGGTGGAGGCGGTGCGTGAGGCCAGCCTGGCCGTCCTACCCGGAGAGTTCGTGGCCGTGATGGGCCGCTCGGGCTCCGGCAAGACCACGCTGCTCCATCTGTTGGCTGGCCTGGAGCGGCCGACGGCTGGCCAGATCCTGTTCCGCGGCCAGGTGGTCGGCGGGCTGCCCCCCGGCGGACCTGTCGCAGCGAAAGACGGTCCCGGGGGGCGCCCAGCAGGGAGGCCTTTCGGTGGCGAGATTCAGCTTGCGGGGCTAGACGAGGACGGGCTGGCTCTGTGGCGGCGGAATCACGTAGGCATGGTCTTCCAGGCGTTTCACCTGGTGCCGACCCTCTCCGCCCTAGAGAACGTGGCCTTTCCGCTCTATCCGCTCAAGATGACGCCTGTGGAGCGTCGGGAGCGGGCGGCGGCCAGCCTGGCCCTGGTGGGCCTCGCCAATCGGGCCGGCCATCGCCCGTCGCGCCTGTCGGGCGGCGAACAGCAGCGCGTGGCCATCGCCCGCGCCCTGGTCAACCGGCCCGCCCTGATCTTCGGCGACGAGCCGACCGGCAACCTGGACAGCGCTACGGGCGACGAGATCATGGCCCTCTTTACTCGCCTGCGCGCCGAAACCGGGGTGGCCCTGTTGATGGTAACCCATGATGATAGAGTGGCTGCGGCAGCCGATCACGTGCTGCACATGGCCGATGGGAGGCTTTCGAATGGGAACGACAAGTAGGATGCTACGCAAGTGGTCACGCTTCGTACTGTTGTTGCTGCTCGCCGGCAGCGTATTGGGGTTGGCAGCCTGCGCCGCGCTTCCCGTCGGCAGCAGCTCTGCCGCCCCGGCCAGCACACCGCTGCCCCCGGGCACCATCGCGGTCGACATCATCGCCCTCAACCACCCACCGCTGCGGCCGGTGCTGACGGAAGTGGATCAACTCCTCGCGCCGTACGGTGCCAAGGTACACGTCACGCACTATGACTTTGACACGCCGCAGGGCGCGGATTTCGCCAAACGCAAAGGGTTGACGGGCCACATTCCGCTGGCGATCTTCGTCAACGGCCAGGACACTTTCACCCTGGCCGGCCGCAAGCTGAATTTCGTGAGCTTTCCCCAGGGGGAAGGCACCGGCATGGTGGCCGACGGGCAGTGGACCATGGCCGATCTGGACGCCGTGCTGAAGCAGGCGACGGCCCAATAGCATGCAAACCTATCTGATCGGGTCAATTCAGCACCGGGCGGGTCGGGCAGCCACCACTGCTCTCGGCGTAGCTATCGGGGTAGCGCTCTTCATTGCCCTGATGGCGGCCGGCGCCGGCTTCCGCGAGGCCGCCCGCCGACCGCTGGCCGGTGTCCAGGCCGATATCCTGCTCTCACGACCCGCGGGTGGCAGTGAGCTCTCAGCAGCAGCGCAGACAACCCGTGGCGTGCGGCTCCCGTTTGGCATGTCCACCATGAGCCTGGAGGAAGGGGCCAAAGAGGGGCAGATACCGGGCGTCAATGCGGCCGCAGGCGGGCTGCTGCTGTGGGACTTCGGGGCCACCAGTTACCAGACGGTGCTGGGAGTGGATCCCCAGGAGGCCGCAGTCGGGCCGGCCCAGGCACGCCAGTGGGTGATTGCAGGCAGGTTCCTACAACCTGGGGAGCACGGGGTGGCGGTCGTCGACAGGCATTACGCAGCCTTCTTCCGGCTCAAGCCTGGCGACCAGGTGGCCATTGGGGGCCAACCCTTTCAGGTGGTTGGCGTTGTGGAAGTTCAGGAAGGCAGCCAGGCGGCGGCTGCCAACTTCTATGTGCCACTCGCGGATGCCCAGGCTCTGGCCGGCCTCAAGACGGACGCCATCAACCAGATCTACGTCCAGGTCGCCCAAGCCTCGCAAGTGGATGGGATCGTGCAGCAGAGCCAGGCGCTTCTCGGCAACGTGAGTGCCACGACCGAGCAGAGCATCGTGCAGGTGATGGGCGGCATTTCAAGGGTATCGGAGCGTTTCACCGGGGTAGCAGCCCTGGCTGCCCTCCTGGGCGGCCTACTCCTCACCGGCCTGGCGCTATCTTCGAGCGTCTCCGAGCGGCGGACGGAGATCGGCGTGATGAAGGCCGTGGGTTGGACGGCTCGCAACGTAACCGCCTATTTTGTGACCGAAGGACTGGCACTGGCGATGACCGGCGCAATAGGGGGTCTTGTGCTTGGCTGGCTGGTTACATTGGGATTGGGGCTGATCCCGGTCGACCTGGGGCCACTCAACATGAGCACGCCGGCAGGCATTGCGGTCGCGCCGGCTGCCAGCACACAGATGACATTGCCTGCACAGATCAGCCTGCCGGTGGCATTGCTAGCCCTGGGCCTCACCTCGGTGGGCGGTGCCTTGGCCAGTTGGTTGGTCGCACGCAGAGCGGCGGTCATGAAGCCAGCTGAGGCATTTCGCGAATGAATTCCTCAATGCAATAGGGGAAATGCGGGTGCACAAGGCCCAAGCCGGGGGAGCCTATGGCAATTCAGCAACATCCTTACGACCATGCCAGCGATTATCCGCGCGTGAGCGCATTCCTCATCGCCCACCACCGGCCCGGCAACCTGGACGGCAACTGGCTTGAACCTGCCTGGGAATACATGCACTTTCATCCGGCGCTGGACAGCGCAGCCCTGGAGAAGATCGGCATTTGGGAAGAAGGCGGGGAAATCGTCGCGGTGGCCCACTACGAATGGTCGCTGGGCGAGGCGTTTTTCCAGTTCCACCCCGCCTATCGCCATCTGCGCGAGGAGATGCTCGATTACGCCGAAGCCAACCTGACCGGCGTCTCGCATAAAGAGGGACGCAGATACCTGCGCGCCTACGTCAACGACGGCGACCTAGACTTCCTGGCGCTGGTACAGGCGCGCGGCTACGAAAAAGACCCCGACGGCACGCGGCCGTTGTGCCGCTTCGACATCCCTGACCCGTTTCACGCCATCCCGCTGGCCGAGGGCTTCCGCCCGACCAGCCTGGCCGAGGAACCCCACTGGGCCAAAGTCCATCGCGTCCTGTGGCGCGGGTTCAACCACCAGGGCGAGCCGCCCATATCGGATGAGGAGTTGGAGAGCCGCCGCAGGATGTTCGACACCCCCAAGGCGCGGCGCGACCTGAAGATCGCGGTTGCAGTCCCCAACGGGGAATTCGCTGCCTTCTGCGGCATGTTCTATGAGCCGACTCATCGTTTCGCCTACGTGGAGCCGGTTGCCACTGACCCGGCCTACCGCCGCCTGGGATTGGGCAGAGCCGCCGTGCTGGAGGGCATCCGCCGCTGCGCCAGCCTCGGCGCGACCGTGGCCTATGTCGGCTCTGATCAGCCGTTCTACCGGTCCATGGGCTTCCGGAAAGTCTATGACTGCGAGTGCTGGGTCAGGCGCTTTGACTGAAGACCGCAACAGGCAGAATCCACCATAGCCGACCTTCCGGCGGAAGAAAAGATCAGCCACCTGGCCGATACGCGACTCCAGATTCATGGTACAATGAAAGCGACCGATGGTCGCTATGAGGAACGACGATGCCAAAAGGGATTCCACTGACGAACGAGGAGCAAGCGCGCAAGCGCCAGGCGATCTTCGACGCTTCGATGGGCCTGTTCCTGGAAAAGGGCTTCGGCGCGACCTCGATGCGCGAGATCGCCGCGGCCGCAGGGATCGGCAAAGCGACGCTGTACGACTACTTCAAGACCAAGGACGACATCCTGCTCTCCTTCTTCGAGCGGGAGGTAGGTGCGATGGCGGAGCGCGCCGCCGAGGTTGCCCGCCAGGAGATGCCCACGGCCGACAAGCTGCGCCGGATCATCCAGATGCATGTGGAATACTGGGCGTCCAGAAAGGCGTTCTATCTGCAACTCACGATCGAGGTTCAGCGCATGGCTCCCGCGGGCCAGCAGCGCATCCAGGCCGCGCGCCATGCCTATCAGGACATGCTACGCAGTCTGATCGAGGATGGCATTCAGGAGGGCGCGTTTCGGCCCGTTGATGCGTTGCTCGCCACGCGCCTCCTGCTCACGATGGTGACGCCGGTCGTGTTCACCACCCGACCGAGCGGCTCGCCGCAGCAGATGATGGACGAGGCGATAGGGATCTTTTTCAGAGGAATTGAGGCGTAGCTCTCTTTTTTGCTCACCGGAGCGACCGAGGGTTGCTTTGTACCTGAAATGACACCTCCGGGCATCCGAGCGAAGCAGCGTATCATCCTGAGCGAAACGGAATGGAGTCGAAGGACGCGCTGCGTAGTCGAAGGATGCAACTTTGTCCGATGACCGCTGCGCATCCTTCGACTACGCGGCGAGACGACCGCCACTCCGCTCAGGATGCTTCGCTTGCCTGGAGAATGCTCGGTCTGCGTACATCCCATACAAGAAGGAGGTCGGCCATGACCCAGCGTTACGTGCTTCCCTTGAACGACTCGCAGGCCACCCTCGAAACCGTCGGCGGCAAGGGCGCGTCCCTCGCCCGCCTGGCGAACGCGGGCCTGCCCGTGCCCGGCGGCTTCCACGTGACCACTGCCGCCTACCGCGCGTTCGTTGCCGCCAACGACCTCCAACCGCGCATCCTGGCCGCGCTGGAGGGGATCAACGCGACCGATCCCACCGTGCTCGAAGCGGCCTCAGCCCGGATTCGTCAGTTCTTCGCAGCGGCAAGCATCCCCAACGACATCGCCGCGGCGATCCGTTCCGCCTACACCGAACTTGCCCATCTGAAATGCCCGGAACTGCGGGGCACGCTGTCTGCAATTTGCAGTTTGCCATTCGCTGTGGCCGTCCGCTCCTCCGCCACCGCCGAAGACCTGCCGGAAGCCTCTTTTGCCGGCCAGCAAGAGACCTTCCTCAACGTGAACGGCGCTGATGCGGTGCTGGAGGCCACGGTCAAGTGCTGGGCTTCGCTCTGGACGGCGCGCGCCATCGCCTATCGGGCGCGACAAGGGATCCCTCCCGAAAGCGTGGCGCTGGCGGTCGTCGTGCAACTGCTCGTGCCGGCCGAGGCTGCGGGCATTCTCTTCACCGCCGACCCGGTCACCGGCCGCCGCGACCAGGTTGTGATCAGCGCGGCGTGGGGGCTGGGTGAGGCGGTGGTGGGCGGCCAGGTGACGCCCGACTCGCTGACCGTGGACAAGGCCACCGGCCGCGTGGTGGAACGCCAGACCGCCGACAAGCAGGTGATGACGGTGCGGACGGAGGCGCGCCCTGAGCAAGGTCGAAGGGCGGGCACGCACGAGCAGCCTGTCCCAGAGCATCTGCGCCGCGCGCCGGCACTGAGCGATGCGGCCGCGGCCGAGCTGATGCGGCTGGCCGTGCAGATCGAAACGCTCTACAGGATGCCGATGGACATCGAGTGGGCGCTGGCTGACGGTGAGTTCGCCATCCTCCAGGCGCGCCCCATCACCGCGCTGCCGGTCGAGCCGGTGCGTTGGGAGGCGCCGGCCGGCGACATCTGGATGCGCGGGGGCGGGATCACTGAGTTCATCACCGAGCCGATCAGCCCCCTGGGAGCCACGTTGGTCGCGCCGGCCATAGACCGCGCGAACTACGAGTTGGGCGAGCGTTTCGGCATCCACGACCTCACGCCCTGGCCGCTGTTCCAGTTCGTCAACGGCTATTTCTACGCCCGCCTGCGGCCCACCCCGAAACCAAAGCACCTGTTGGGGTTGGTGCGCGCGCTGCGGGAGCACGATCGCTCGCTGGCGACCTGGCCCGCCGCGCTGGCCGCGTATCGCGAGGCAGTGGCGCGCCTGGCCCAGCCTCCGGCCGCTGACCTGACTCCGGCCGCGCTCTTCGGGCGTTGCGAGTCCCTCCTGCGCGCCGGCGGCGACTATTGGAACGCGGTCGGGATGATCGTGCGGGCCATCATCCGCCGCGAGGTCGACTTCACCAAATTCTACCGCCGCGCCATCCAGATCGCGGGCGATCCTCCGCCAGAGGTTTTCCTGCGCGGCCATGACATCCCGTCCCTCGCCGCCGAGCGTTCTCTCCACGCACTGGCGCAGACGGCGCGTGAGCTGGGGCTGGTCGAGATCCTCACCGCGACGAACACCGACCCCCTTGCCGCCTGCAGCGCGACTGAGACTGGCCGCGTTTTCCTGGACAGACTCCAGGCGCACCTGGCTCAGTACGGGCATCAGATGTTCTCCATGGATCCGCTTGTGCCGACCCTGGGCGACGATCCGAAGCCGGCGCTGTTGGCGTTGCGTGGCTACCTGATAGACCATACGCTGCAGTCGCCCGACGAGCGGCTGCGATGCATGGCTGCAGAGCGCGCGGTGGCCCTGGCGGCGATCCAAGCCCGCGACTCCCCCGCGAAGTACGCACAATTCACCCGTTTGCTGGAGACTGCGCGGGACGCCGCGCGCGAGCGCGAGATCGCCATCTTCGAGTTTGGCCTGGCCTGGCGCCCCTTGCGCGGCTGCCTGCTGGAATTGGGCCGGCGTCTGGCTGCGGCCGGCGCGCTGCCCGCAGCCGACGAGGTCTTCTGGCTCACCGGTGATGAGCTGCGGGCCGCGGCCGATGACCTCGAAGCCGGCCGGCCCGTCGCATCTCTGCACGCGACTGCGGCCGCGCGCCATGCCGACTGGCGACGCTGGCAGGGATTGCGCCCGCCGCCCCTGCTGCCGGTGGGCAGCAAGCCGGTATGGTGGTGGAAATACATCACGCCGGTGCCCGAGACCGAGCGCCGGCCCAGCGGCGAGGTCATCTCTGGCCTGGGTGTCAGCTCGGGCCAATACACCGCCGTGGCGCGCGTTATCCTATCGCCGAGCGACTTCGACCGCCTCGGGCCAGGTGAAATCCTGGTAGCCCGGCTGACTACGCCCGCCTGGACGCCGCTTTTCACCCGCGCCGGCGCCGTTGTTACCGACCTGGGTGGGCCGCTGTCGCACAGCAGCATCGTGGCGCGCGAGTACGGCATCCCTGCGGTGACGGGTACCGGCTGCGCCACGCAGCGCATCGCGGACGGGCAGACGATCACCGTGGACGGCGTCGCGGGCAGGGTCACGTTTGCTGCCCAGCCGGAACCCGGCGCATCAGCCGCCATCGAATGGAAGCAGCCCAACCCCAAAGGCCAGTACATGCGCGGCAGCGTCGTCGACCTGCTGCCCGACCCGGTCAGCCCGCTGTTTGCCACCCTGGCGATACCAGCGGTCTCCCACGTCGGCATCAAGCAGGTGCTCGGACCGCTGACCCGTTCCGAGCCAGCTCTGCCGGACGATTACATCACAACCATCAACGACTACCTTTACATGGGGGTCGCGTTCACCCCGCGCCAGTGGTGGTGGATCCTCACCCGGATGATGGCCTCCTTCCCGCGCATCATGCGCCAGGCGTTGCCGCTGTGGCGCGATGAAATTCGCCCGCGCTACGCGGCCGCGGTCGCGCGCTGGCAGGGGCAGCCGTTGGAGAGCCTGTCCCCCGCGCAACTGTGGGCCGCGATCCAGGAGATAGATGACGCGGCCATGCTCCACCTGGCTTCGCTATTGGTGGCAACGACGGGCGCGTCGGCGGGCAGTGAGATGCTGTTCACCCGCGTGTACGAGAAGATGATCCGGCGGAAAGGGGATCCGGTCGCGCCGACCTTCCTGATGGGCTACGACAGCACACCCATCCGCGCCGAGAAGTCGCTCTACGACCTGGCGCTGTGGTGTCGAGAGCAAGTTGATCTGGCTGCCTATCTGCGGGAGACGCCGGTCGAGCAGCTTGCCGCGCAACTGGCCGCGGGTCAGACGCCCGTGAGTGGGTGGGGTGAATTCTGCGCTCGCCTCCAGGCCCACCTGCGCGACTACGGCCACATCATCTACACCCTGGATTTCGGCCGGTCGCTGCCGCTGGATGACGCCACACCCTTGCTGCAATCCATCAAGATGTACCTGGCCGGCCAGGGCGCCAACCCGCACGAGCGCCAGGCCGCGGCCGAGGCGAAGCGCATCCAGGCGACCGAAGCGACGCTTGCGCGACTGCGCGGGTTGCGCCGTTGGGCCTTCCGCAAGACGTTAGGCATCGCACAGGCGATGGCCGCGGTGCGCGAAAACGCCCTCTCCGATGTCGGCCTGGGCTATCCCCTGCTGCGGGAGATGTTGCGCGAGCTGGGCCGCCGCTTCGTGCAGGCCGGCAGCATCGCGCAGAGCGAAGACATCTTCTGGCTGGAAGCGGAGCAGGTGAGTCGCGCTGTGGCCGCCCTGGAGCGCGGCGAGCCGATAACTGACATGACCGCGGACGTCGCGAAACGCAAGGCCAGGCACGAGGCGCTCAAGCACGTCGCGCCGCCGCCGATGCTGCCGCCCAGGAAGAAGTACATGGGCATCAACATGGCGGAGTTCACGCCCGCGGCCGCGGAGAGCCAGGTCGGCGCTGCCCTCAAGGGCATCGGCGCCAGCGCCGGCCGTGTCACCGGGCCGGCCTGTGTCCTGGCCGGCCCGGAAGACTTCGACCGGATGCGGCCCGGAGATGTACTGGTGGCCGCCACCACGACGCCGGCCTGGACGCCCCTCTTCGCCATGGCCTCGGCCGTGGTCACCGACATCGGTGGGCCGCTCAGCCACGGCTCCATCGTCGCGCGCGAATACGGCATCCCTGCGGTGATGGGCACCGGCGTCGCCACGAAGCGCATCCGCAGCGGGCAGATGGTGACGGTGGATGGGGGAGCCGGGCTTGTGAAGTGGTAAGGAGCAACCCATGCCACGCGCCACCAACCGCAGGAACATCACCCTCCTCGCCCTCACCCTGGCGGTCGTCATGCTGGGGTTCGGGGTGGTGATCCCGGTCTTCCCGTTCTACATCCAGAGCATGGGCGCGAGCGGGGACGAGCTGGGGCTGCTGATCGCCATCTCGCCCTGCATGCAGCTCATCTGCGCGCCGATATGGGGCAACGTCTCGGATCGCATCGGACGCAAGCCGGTGCTGATGGCGGGCATCCTGGGCAATGGTCTCTCGATGCTCTTCTTCGGGTTGGCGACGCAGCTCTGGATGCTGTACGTGATCCGCGGGCTGGGTGCGATCCTCTCGGCCGCGACGCTGCCGACGACCAACGCCTATGTCGGCGACAGCACGGCCGAGAAGGAGCGCAGCGGCGCCATGGGCATCCTGGGCGCGGCGACCGGCCTGGGCATGATGCTCGGTCCCGCGCTGGGCGGCTGGTTGGCCGGGGGATCGCTGGCGACGCCGTTCTTCATCACTGCCGCATTTTGCCTGCTGACGCTGGTCTTGATCGCCGCGTTGCTGCCGGAGTCGCTGCCCGCGAGCGCGCGGAAAAACGTCTCACACGTGCCTGGCACTTCGGAAGTGCCAGGCACGTTCCCCGCGAGGAAAGGCACGTGGCGAGGCCGTGAGCTGTGGCAGGCACACTTCAGCCCTGTCGGCATCCTGCTCCTCCTCACCGCGCTGGCGAGCTTCGGCCTGGCGAACTTCCAGGGGGTCTTCGGGCTGTACGGGATGCAGCGGTTCGGCTTCGGCACGCAGGAGGTGGGCTGGATCATGACCGCGGTGGCAGTGGTGGCCACGGCCGGCCAGGGGCTGCTGACGGGGCCGCTGAGCAAACGCTGGGGCGACGTGGTGGTGATGCGAGTCTCGCTGCTGCTCAGCGCCGTGACTTTCGTGCTCCTGCTGCTGGCTGACAACTTCTGGACGGTGCTGGCCGCGACCTCGCTCTTCGTGCTGCCCAACTCACTGGTACGGGTAGCCCTCACATCGCTCACTTCGCAGCGCGCCGACGTGGGTCAAGGAGTGGCGATGGGGCTCAGCCACGCGTTCATGAGCCTGGGCCGCATCGTCGGGCCTCTGCTGGCCGGCGTGCTGTTCGACCTGGATATGCGACTGCCCTACCTGGTCGGCGCGGCGGCGATGGCGGGGGGGTTCGTGATCAGCCTGGGTGGTACGAGCACATGGGCCTGCTGTAGAAGCCAATGCGTAGACTCCTTCGAAAAACAGCCCTGATCACCCGGTTGGCATTGCTCCCAGTGCGAATTGGACCTGATAGTCGTGCTTCTCCAGGCGTTTCACTGCCCGTCGCTTGATGGCTTCCCGATCGCTACGGCATCACTGCCCGCCAGCACCCCCGCCACCTGGGTACAGGGGATAAGTTCGAATCCCCTTGGAGGCATGAACTTATCCCCTGTAGTGGTCGCCAGAATCATCCCCGGCCGGTACACGATCTCAACTTCGTCACCATCTACCTCGACCCGTTCTACAAACGACTGTAAGGCCCGCCGTGCCACCGGCACTTCTACCGCTTGTAGCGGCCGCCTGCAGCTCGGCGCGCAGGGTCTTCAGCACGCCGCTGTTCGGTGCCGTGACCAACGTCTTGGTGGCGGTCAATCACCGCTAGACCGATTCGCAAGGCCAGCTCCAGGAACGTGCCAAGTGCTATCGCATCACCGCCTGGCGCAAGCCGGCCGAGGCGTACGCCCAGTATGCCAAGAAAGGCCAGCGCATCCTGGTTGAAGGCGAAGTGGATGCGTCGGCCTGGGTGGACAGCAAGGATGGTAGCGCCCGGGCGGCCCTCGAACTCGCCGCGACCACCGTGAGGTTCCTGAGCGAGCGCGAGGAACAGGGCGAAGAGGGCGCGCTGCAGACGCCATCTGGCAGTGAGGGCCACTAGCCTGGCAGCCCCTGCCAGAGCGCACACAGGCAGTAGGTGACAGGTGTCGGCTGCTCAGTCCTACCCTCTCTACACTTGATTTCAAATCACACGCAAACACACGCGGCCTCTGGACGCACTGGCCGACCTGGACTGCCGGGCACGCTGCGCCTACCTGCCTTGGCCGCCAGCCTACGGCCAGGGCAGGTAGGCGCAAAGGAGCGCAAGGCGTCAGGTTCACAGGGGGACACGAAAGGATACCACGATGACGACACTATCCTGCTCGGCCTGGACCCGGGCAACGGCCAGCGTCGCCGCGGACACCCAAGGCGGGTTCGGCGGCAGTCCGGTGATCCGCGCGGCCGGCCTGACTCTCGGCAAACCGCCGCTGCACGTCTGAACGGCCGGCGGCGCGTTCTATCTGGGCCTCAGCGCTCACGACTGGGGCCGGCCGGTGCGCTGTATGACTATCTCCTGGACGAGACTGGCGCCTTCATCCCCGGCCGCAAGGCCCACTTCGGCGCGGAGATCGGCGTGATCTCCATCGACATGAATACCCTGGAAGTTTTGTTGACACGCGCTGGCAAGATCGTGCCCTGCGAGAGGCATGGCGCGCGACTGGGGGTTCAGTGGCTACTCGAACTGTGCAACCCGGGCGAGCTGTACACCCTCGGCGAACCGGACAGCCCACTGCGGGCGGGCAAGGCGGATGTGATCACGGCCCTGCCGATTTGGGCCAGTGAGGTGATGGGCCTGCTGGAAAGACGCTGGAGCGCCAAGCACCGGCGCTCTGCAGCCGTGACGGCTTTGCCGTGGTCGGCGGCGGGTCAAACTGCTGCACCAGCAACCGGCCCTGCGCTTCAGCGGCAAGTCCGACATCCCCGACGATCCGGTGCTCGCGACGGCGTGCGGCCTGCACAAGTTCACGCTGCTCAGCCAGGGCAAGCGGCGCGGCTAGCTCTCAGGCTAGTAACGCTAATCAAGGAGAAAACTCATGGCACGGCCCAGGCTGCCCGTCCCCTCGCTGCACGGTTCAACGTCAAATTCCACTTGCGGCCGGGAGAGGACGACGATCTGATCCAGTTCTTCGCCGATCTGCCGACGCGCCAGCGGGCTGCGGCGTTCAAGGTGGCCCTGCGGTCGGGCGGCATGGCGCAAGTGGCGGGCCACCGGACCGAACGGACGGCTGACGTCCAGGGAGCTGATCTATCGGGGCTAGAAGAACCATGCCAGTCTCGATGTCGAGACTGGCATGATCACGACTATCCTGCCGACTCGAGGTAGTGCGTCCGACTCTTGGCAGATTGCTCGGCTACTCACTCATGACCAAGCCGTGGGCGTCGCTCGCGAGGGAGATCTGCGCCGGTGACAAGGCCTACGACGTCACCAACGTACACTTCCGGCTCTGGGAGCAAGGCAAAAACTCGGCTCTCGTGCCGAAAGGCCCCTGGTGAGGCTCAACGATCAGCGTACAGCGGCAAGCCACCCGCACTGTGACAACCGGCTGAAGGTCCAGGACTCGCGGCAGTATCAGGCCGGTTTGCCTGAGCACTGGCAGATCGAGCGCAAGTTTGGTGAGGTCAAGCAGAGCTAGAGGCCCCCTGGTACTGGCATGGCTGCGGCCGTTGCCGCTACTTGGGCCTGTAGCGCTATTGGCCGAGTCCCCAGCCACAGGTCGCCAATGGCCAAGGCCACTCATGTCCGTCTTGGCGCTGCTGTTGGCGAGGAGGCACGACGAAGCTTAAGGAACACATGGTCGATGACATGCGAGAATCTACGCGTGTAGATTCTCGCATGCTCTGCTCAAGGCTTGTACGACCCCAACGATAGGAGAGAATGGACGAGGAATGCGCACAGAAGTACCGAAACGGAATTGACACGCGCAGGAAGTTGGAGTAAGATGTGTCTACGCGGGTAATCAACCCACTTCTGCCAGGTGCCAGGCAACCGGCTGACTTTCTGCGCAGCCGAAAAGGTTGCCGATGGGCCAGTTCTCGCTATTCGACGAGGTGAAAGGACGATTTCGATGGCATCAACCCTCCCAACTACTCAGGTCGAGGCGCGCCTGTTTCCCGCAGGTCTGTCCGTGCGGCAATGGCACGAATTTGACGCAGCCGGTTTTGACCCTCGCGTCTGGGGGATGCTGTACGACAACAACCTTCCGCCGTCATGCGGTATGCCTCTCGGTGGCATCGACACGGGCGGGGTCGATCTCGAGGCCGATGGTACCCTGGGCTTTTGCACCATTTTCAACTCGCACGTGCCACGCCGCGGGCCGCTCAACCTGCCATTCCTTGGCCTCTTCGTCGACGGCCGCACTTGGGTACTGACCACGCATCGTTTCAAGGGTGTCGAGCGACTGACAACCTGGGACCTGAACCCGCCAGGCGACCTGAACATCGCTGACCGCATCGAGTACTGGGGGCATTACCCCGTGGCAGACCTTGAGTATGTCACTTCCGCGCCCGTGGGCGTGGGACTGCGCGCCTGGTCCCCGTTCATTCCTGGGGACCTGGCCGATTCGGCTATCCCAGCCGCGGTGTTCGAAGTGCATCTGCGCAACCCAGGCGGTGAAGCGCAGAAGGGGCGTATACTCTTGAGTGTGCCAGGCCCGACCGAATACGAGGCTGGGGGTTATCCCATGCGCCGCAACCTGGTCCCCGAGTCGACCGGCATGGTAGGGGTCGAAGTGGCCGGGGAGCGAGCTGGCTATGTGCTGGCAGCGATCGGCGAGGCGGAAGTCAGCACCGGCGGCGCACTTGGAGCGGACAGTGGCGCATGGCAGCGGGCTGGCAAGGGCTTACCCACGGCGTTGACGGAGCCTGGGGCCTCGCTGTCCGTCGATTTCGCCCTTGGGCCCGGCGAGAGTCGCATCGTGCGCCTTCTCCTGGCCTGGCATAGTCCGATGTGGTACGCCGGCGGCACGCCTGATCCCTTCAGCCGCTTCGCCCTGCGCTGGTACGAACACGAGTCGCAGCAGGGCAACGTCAGGGATGGACGCGGTTCAGCCTACACGCACGGCTACGCGCGCCGCTTCGGCAGCGCCACCGAGGTCGCGCAGCTCGTGGCAAGCCAGCACGCCGCTCTGCTGTCACGCATTCTGGCCTGGCAGAGTGTGGTATACGCCGAGGAAAAACTTCCTGGTTGGCTACGGGACTCACTGGTCAACATCCTCCACTTGATCAATGAGACCGGCTTCTGGGCCATGGCCAAGCCGCCTATCGGCGACTGGTGTCGTCCCGAAGATGGCCTCTGGGGAATGAACGAGGACCCGCGGCACTGCCCGCAGATCGAGTGCCTACCGTGCAGTTACTACGGCAACTACCCTGTGGTCTACCTCTTCCCGCAACTGGCGCTCTCGACACTGCGCGGCTACAAGGCCTACCAGTACGAGAACGGCGAGGTCGCCTGGGTGTTCGGTGGCATGACGGCGCGGCCAGTCAGCCCACCATGCGAAATGGCGACGCCCAACCGCGGCTATCAGATCGTGCTCAACGGCCCTTGTGTGGTAGACATGGTGTATCGTTACTGGCTGAGGACACGTGACGACGAGGCGGTGCGTGAACTCTACGACATGGTAAAACGCAGCACCGTTTTCACCATGAACCTGCGCCCGGAGGATGGCGCTGATGGCATCATCAGCTTCCCCACCGGGAATGGAGAGCTGGAATGGTTTGAAGCCTGTACCTGGGCCGGCATGGCGGCCCATGCCGGCGGCCTTCACCTGGCTAACCTGCGCCAGGCCGCGACACTCGCTGAGCATTTCGGTGACCGCCAGTTTGCTGAACAATGCCGCCAATGGCTGGCCATGGGCAGCAGCTCCATGGAGAACAAGATGTGGACCGGCTCGTATTACCTGAACTACTACGAGCCGACGACCGGTGAGAGATCGGATCTGGTAATGGCCAACCAATTGGATGGCGAGTGGCAGATGCGCCTTGCCGGGCTGCCCGGTGTCTTCCTGCCCGACCGGGTCAAAGTCACGCTCGATACGGTGAAGCGCACCTGCGTGCCGCCGACGCCCTATGGGGCCGTGAACTTCAGCACACCCGAGGGTTGCCCTGCCACCAGTGGGGAGGGTCGACCTGGCTGGGACTATGACCCATACGCGTTCTTTCCCCCAGAGGTGGTGATGCTGGGCGAGCTCTATATGTACGAGGGAGAGGTCGAGTTCGGACTACAGCTCTGCCACCGCTGTTGGCAGAACATCGCTCAGAACGGCCTGACCTGGGATCAGCCCAACATCATACGTGGTGACACGGGAGATCGGGTTTACGGGGGGGACTACTACCAGAACATGCTGCTGTGGACGCTACCTGCGGCTATCGAAGGCACGGACCTGTCCGGCCCGTGCCGGCCCGGTGGCCTGGTGGACCGGGTGATCCAGGCCGGAACAAGTAACGGGTAGCGCGGTTTCCTGGCACGCCAGAACGGCGAAAAGCGGGCAGGGCCGGAGTTTCGGGAAGTTCGTCCTTATGTTTCATGGAGGGATGACGTGATTCAGGAGCGGCACAATCGCTTTGAGATGACGCTCCACGCGCCGCGCGGAGTCTACTTTGATGAGGAGTCGCGACGCTACACCAGCCCCCCAGGCTACATACCTCCTGATGACGCGATAGGGGCGGAGATCTTTGCTCAGAACAATCTCTTTACCCTTTCCTCCTTCGGCAAGCGGCAACCCGGCCGAGATCTGGTCTTCGAGGCAGACGCCTGCAACAACCGCGCAACGCTGCTTAACCTACCCAACGGCCTGACCAGCCGCGCGACCCTACCGACGAATCGCGTGGTGCCACTGTGGAATGACGGTCTCAAGATTACCACGCCGCCGGTACCAGTCTCGGGTCAAGCCCTGATCAACGAAACGTGCTACCCTGTCGAGGTCTTCATCTTGCAGCCGGGCGTCGTGCGCCAGTGGGTGCTCGCCGACGCCCAGCGCCGTACGATGCGTTTTGACGCCGGGTTCTTCGTGGGACAATGTATCAGGGTTGAACCAGGGGATGGCATCACCTTGGTCTATGATACCGCCCCCGTTTGGCAGTGGAATAGGGCTGTTTCGTCTTGTGAGTACCCGGCATAGGGCCAGGTATTGTTGGTATTGTAAAACATGATCCATCGGGTAGAATTCCTCTGAGTAATCAAAACCAAGGAGGAATTCCCCGATGGAC
>Ga0172368_10002132_pt1 | contig 25762 bp, 13 predicted proteins | sample Lak11m_FD_114540 | JGI IMG/M metagenome (GOLD analysis project Ga0172368, IMG submission 114540) | Freshwater microbial communities from Kabuno Bay, South-Kivu, Congo - kab_022012_11m | ecosystem: Environmental > Aquatic > Freshwater > Lake | place: Democratic Republic of the Congo: South-Kivu...
AGTGTTAAGTGTTAAGTGTTAAGTGTTAAGTGTTAAGTGTTAAGTGTTAAGTGTTAAGTGTTAAGTGTTAAGTGTTAAGTGTTAAGTGTTAAGTGTTAAGTGTTAAGTGTTAAGTGTTAAGTGGGGAGGGGTGTGGGGAGGGGTGTGGGTGTGGTTATGGTTGTTTGCATTTCAGGGTGATCAGGGTGATTTCAGGGAGGATTCCCACACGGCCTGAATAGCCAATGTTTCCGAGGCCCTGGTTCACATATAAATATTGCGGTGGGGCTGATGCGGGATTTTCATACAACCCGCACCATAATCTTGAAAGCCAGACCACAGGACTCCAATGGATACCAAAATGGTCTATCCCGATTTGTCCGCCATGTGTGTGTCCAGAGAACGTAACATCAATTTCCGGATAATTTTTACTGACAATACTATCCCAGTGTGAAGGATCATGCGACATCAATAACTGGATGGACATTGTTTCAGTGCCCTGTTCCGCGATCGCGACATCGCCAAGGCGTTGAAACCGCCAGGTGGCACCCCAATTTTCGACTCCGATCACTGCGATGCTGTCGTTCCCACGTTTCAGAATGTCATTCGAGTTTAGCAACAGTTTCCATCCCAGGTAGTTATAATAAGACTTCAGATCTTCCATATTCTTTTGTTTCGCTTCCGGGGATGGCCAGTTGATGTAATCGCCGTAATCGTGATTGCCCAGGATGGCATAAATCCCATCCGGCGCATGGAGCGTTTTTAATATATCCTCAAATCCTTTGCCATCTGCCGTGCAATAATTGAACATGTCACCGGTGAAAAAGATCACATCGGCATGAAGCCCGTTGACCATATCCATGGCTTCCTTCAACTGTGGTTTTGAACCCCAGCTCCCGAGATGAACATCCGAAAATTGTGCGATCTTATACCCGTCAAATGCCTGCGGAAGTCCCGGTAACGTTATCTCCTGCCTTTGTACCCTGAAATCAAACTGCCAGAATATCGTTCCGGCGGTCATGATGATAAAGATCAATGCTCCCATGATCCAGCTTGTAACCAACAGCGGCCTCGATCGCGGATTGGATTGATGAAGGGCAGACCGGCCGTGGATCATAAACCGGAAGATGAATCTGATCAAACGGATAACATCTGTCAATACCAGGGCGATGATCGGAAAAATTTCAGTCAGGAACAGGATCAGGATAAAGCTCTGGACATAGGTACGCAGCGGCAGGTTCCATTCAAGGAAGGAGACAAAATACCCGTATATCATCAGGAAAAGAACAAAAATTACCGGCAACCAGAAAATCATGGCTGTCATGGTCTGTACTGCCGCGTGGTGTTTTTTGATACCTCTGCGGACCGAAAGCCAGAGATAACCATCGAAAAGAAGGAAAAAGAAAAAGTACATGAGCATCCCGGAGTACTTTGGCATGAATGCCCGCAACACCATGACCAGGAAAAGCGAAAGAACAGCGAACAGGAAGGAAAAGAGGAACTTTTTCATTTATTCTTTACATAATTCACAAGCCCTTTGGCCTCAAAGATCTCCAAAAGTTTTGAAGGAAGGGGTGTAAACATAAAAGGAACTTTTGCGATAAAGACCAGTCCTTTTTCAAAGTCAATATTTACCTCGTCGCCCTGTCTGTAAGCCTCCACGGCTTCCGGTACCAGGATGATCGGTAGCCCCTGGTTTACCGACGACCGGTAGAATATCCGGTTTACCGACTTGCAGATCACGGCTTTGATCCCGGCAAAGGCCAGGCCAACTGAAGGATGTTCCCGCGAACTGCCGCACCCGAAGTTGGCTCCCGCCATAATGATATCGCCTTCCCTGATACGACCGGCGAAACTTTTGTCGAACCCATTGAAAAGGTGGGGCATTATTTTTTCCGGTTCCGTGCTCTGAACCGTGTAGGTAAGGTTCCCGGCAAACATCTGGTCGGTGTTGAGATTGTCGGCATCCGAGTAATTCCATATCCGTCCTGCAAGGCGGTCATCGCCTTCCCGGATTTCTACCGTTGCGCTTTGTGGTACATGGTAAGGAAATTTATCGTTGGCCGTTATACCCCGGGGATCGGCGATCTCGCCTTTCAAGGCTGAGATGGCTACTGTTGCAGGGGAAGCAAGATAGACGCTGGATGCGGCATTGCCCATCCGGCCTTTGAAATTGCGGTTAGCTGTAGAGATCACGTTGCAGTTATCGGCGGGAATACCCTGGCCGGTTCCAAGGCAAGGCCCGCAGGAGGCTGACAGAACATTGGCGCCGGCCTGCATGAAGGTCTCCATCAACCCCTCCTTCATCGCCTGCATGAATATCCGTTTTGACGCCGGTATAATCTGAAGCTGCAGGTATTTGGGAATTTTCTCTCCTTTCAGCACTGCTGCAGCTTCGCGCAGGTCTTCCAAACGGCCGTTAGTGCAGGTCCCGATAAGCGCTTGCTGAATGCTTGTTCCCTGAACCTCGGAAACGGCTTTCACATTATCCACGTGATGCGGGGCAGCAACAACCGGGAACACGTCATTTAATTGAATCTCAATTTGTTTCAGGTATGTTGCCTCATCATCGGCCCAGAGTCCTGCCAGTTTATGTCCAAAGTGTTCTTCAAGCACTTCATCGGCAGGGAAAACTGCATTCTTGGCACCCATTTCCGAAGCCAGGTTTGCCAGCACCATACGATCGGAAACAGTGAGGGTTTTCAGACCTTCGCCATGGTATTCAATCGACATGTAATCGGCCCCGCTTGAACCGATCATCCCGATGATCCAGAGTGCCAGGTCTTTTGCAAATACTCCCTTTTGAAACCTGCCGTGCAAAATTATTTTTACCGATCCGGGTACGCGAAACCATGTTTCTCCCTGTTTCCACAGACCGGCAGTTTCAGTACGGTCAATTCCGGCGGCGAAAGCATTAAAAGCGCCCGCGGTGCTGGTATGGCTGTCGCTTCCCACGATGATCTGGCCGGGTTTAGCATAATAGGTCATCAACTGGTGACAAATGCCATCGCCAACATCATGGAACTTTTTAATTCCGTACTTTTCGACGAATTCGCGGATCACCTGGTAATCATTTGCAAGTTTCGAACTGGTAGGAGGGGCGTTGTGATCAAGGGTGATCAGCAGGGTATCCGGGTTGGCCAGAGAAGTTCCTCCCATTTTTTTAAAAGTGCTGTAAATACTCGATGTGTTGTCGTGCGACAGAATGATGTCGGGACGGGCAAAGACGATGCTTCCTGTTTCAGCACCGAAGATCTTCTCAGAAAAAGTTTTACCTGACATAGCCAAGTGATTATAAGGTTTAACCAACAATTATGCATTGCAAATTTCAGTTTTTTTTGTTAATCTTCACTCAACCCGGAAAAGTAATTTCAATGCGAATCATGCTCATGAAAATTTTCCTGAGTGGACTCAATATTTTAACCATTTTAGTTATACCATAATTGAACCCGGTCAGGGAATCAGGGTTCCATAATTTGTATTTGTAAGGAAAATCCTTGCTTTTTATCTTGTTTATATGTATTATTGCTTAATATTTTTTCATGTCTTGCCGATCCGAAGAGATCAGTAGATCATACTGATTGATTATATATACTATTCGCAGATATATTGATTCATTTTAAAACCAAGGTCATGAAAAAAACTATCCGATTTTTATTATTTGTTATTATTCTGTCTGCCGTACAATTCTCCTTTGGGCAGGATCAACAGGTTCCTGCAGAAACCATCATGCAGTTTGCCGGTTCAAGGGCATCCGTCATCTGGGGCGATATTTATCCGGATGTTCCGATCCCACTGTATTCAATCGGTGATGAACTGATCGGATACTCCGTTAACTTTTCGATAGGAAAACCGTTCCCGGCCAGGGATGCATTGATGGAACAATGCGATCAGGCCCGTTCGGAAACAATAAAAGCCGACAGATGGATGGCGGGCGAATATGGCAGTATGCTCGTTTCAGCAAGAACAAGCACATCACCATTGGTACGCTATTCAAATGTAGTATCTGACGAATATGCCTATGGGTTGCAGATTGAAGATCTGGCAAAAGCGAAATTGAACGGTCAGGATTGCCAGCTATACAGGATCTATCTCATGAACATCCTCACAAAATGGTACTGTTACAAGGCCGGCGATGAAAAGGTCTTTGTGAAAGTATTTCCTCCACAGGAAGTCTGTACAGAAGCAGAATTCAATGCACTTGTCCAGGGAAAATACAACAAGCCCGGACTATGGAGCCTCCCCGCAGATGTCAACAACGAATGGCAGCAGTATTTTGACGACCAGCCATTTAGCCCGTTGGTGGATCACCTGATCCCGGATGAGGCTGCCTATGTTCCTTTTTATGACTGGAGTTTTGGTTGCACCCCGACCGCTTTTTCAATGGCGCTGGCTTATTGGGACAACAAGGGAATGACTTCGGCCAGTGATTACGGAAATCTTGTCAAATACCATCTGCAGCGGTGGGATGCCGGACAGGGTGAGACCGATAAGAATGTTCCGGATCTGCAGCGGGCGCTTGCCATCGCGATGAGTACGGATTCAATTGGCGGAGGTACAGGTCCATGCTGCTGGCTGAGTGGATTTATCAATGAAACCGATGCACGCGGTTATAATTTTTCAGGCGCGGACCTTTATGGTTCCACGGCACAATACTGGGCGTGGGCCCAGACGGAGATTAATGCCGGTCGTCCGTTCCACATGGGTACACCAGGTCATTCCAGTACCGGCGTCGGCTACAACGATGCGAACCAGGTCATTGTCCATAATACCTGGTGGTCGCCCAACGATTATTTTAATGTTGCCAGTTGCGATCTCGTCGGGACCATCGTCCCCGGGGGGCAATATGGCGCTGCAGTAAATATTGTCAAGCCCTTCGGCGATCCCAGATACTCAGATAATGCCACCCTGCCCAATCAGGGTGAAGACCTTTATGCCGATGATGCCTATGAGATCACCTGGGATTATGATTTCCTGGCAGGTTCATGGGTGAGGTTGTCCTATTCAGTCAACGCGGGCACTCCCTGGACGGTCATTAACGCGAATACACCGAATGATGGATTGTACGACTGGAGGCTGCCTGCCGGGATCGCCAATTCCACGCTCGGCCGTATCAAAGTTGAAGTGCTCGATGCATCGGGTGTCGAAGCCGCTGATGGTAGTTATGGCAATTTCGATTTTCATGCTGGGGGCAGCTTACAGGCCCTTGCAGAAGATTCCTGGACCTACGCTACCACTGATCCGGATTATTACCAGTTCACCAGCACTGGAGCCTACTGGAATGTTGTGGGTGTTAGACTGACCACTCCGGGCGATGATTGGGACATATCCTTTTTCGATAATACATCGTTCAGTAATACACTGGCTTCATCCACCTATGGAGGATCAGTTGTTGACTTCGTCGTCCTTGACGGAAATCATACTGCTTCGGCAGCCAGGGGCGTTAAAGCGGTCAGGTACTCCGGAACAGGAAATGGAAGAGTCGAATGGGAAGGTGGAACAGATATCATTACAACCGCTGCGCCGTTTACAGAAACCTGGACAGCAGGCGATGTTGTGGAAATGTGGGATGCATACCTCACACCGGGGTACTACAAATGCACCATGGTAGTTAATTCCGGTACAGCCGACCTGGGAATGGCCTTCTATGGATCGGCAGGAGCGGCCTATTATGCAGCCAGAGGCAGTTATCTCGCGTTGGCTGATTCCTACGGCGCCGGTGCCGGTGAGTCATTCTGGATCAACATCGCAACAGCAGACTATTACGGATTATGCATATTTGCCAATGATGCGAATTCTGCCAATATTACGGTAAAATTTGAACTGCCCGGTCAGTGGCTTGGGGGAATTTCAAACGACTGGTACACTGCGGGGAACTGGAGTGCAGCTTTCGTACCCATCTCAACCACGGATGTCACCATCAACACCGGGTATACATTTTACCCCATCATTTCATCCGGTGCTGCAGATTGCAATAACATCACCATCGGTGCGGGAGCCAGACTGAGTATTGGCTCAGCAGACCTTACCGTAGCAGGAGATATGACAATTTACGGAGAGGTTGATCAAACAAATGCCAATGCTGACTTCTTCGTTGCTGGAAGTGTTTTCTGGGAATCCGGATCAACTGCCAATATTACTTCAGGAGAATTCCATGTTGACGGGGACTGGGAATTCAGGAGTGGTTCGGCTGCCCAACTGGCTAACGGGTATGTTTATTTTGACGGAAGCAATCCCTATTCATATATCAGGTGTAAAGCAGCCGGCAACTCCTTTAATAATGTTTACAATTACAAAGACGGAGGATATCTCTATTATAGCTCGTCTTCAACCGACTCACTCAGGATCAACGGGTTTTTATATAATAGGGCTGTGACGGGCCTGTTCTATTCCAATACCAACTATCCGGTTGTACTCAAAGGTCAGTTCTATAATTACGGTCACACCTATTGTCCGTACGGGACCTTTATTTTTGATGGTACCTTCCACAATATTGATCTGAATACAGGCGATTACTTTAACAATGTCATCATCAGTTCATCCGGGAATGTTACCCTGGACGATTCCCTGAGGGTCCGGGGAGATCTGACCATTAACAGCGGAGCATTGGTGGCAGGAAGCTATCCGATCCTTATTGAAGAAAACTGGGATAATAATGTCGGAACTTCAGGATTTAATGAAGGTACCGGCAAGGTAGTATTTAATGGCGGGAACTACCACCAGTATTGTTCCGATGAAACATTTAATGCCCTGGAAGTCAATAAGCCATCAGGCGGTTCATTCCGGATGAACGGGACCAATGTGATCTGCAATACTTATGACTGGGTCGCCGGATCGGTTGACGTCCTTTCGGGTTCCTTTACAGCCAATGATCTGGTGGATAACGGTATCGCCGGTAATTTCTACCTGAATCCCGGTGGGACGATCAACCTGTATAATTACGATGGCTTTGTTGACTTGCTCGGATTCCTTTACATCTATGGCGGAACTTTCAATGTGTATGGCGGTGCCGGGTTTGATAGTTACTGGCCCTTTGTGACTGATGCCGGTATTACGATGAGCGACGGGATCCTGGACATCAAGGATGTTGGCGTATATATTTTTCCCGCCGCTTATGCACTCACCGAAAACATTACCGGAGGTACGATCCGGACATCCAGGGGATTCAGGGTTGAACGCCCCGAATTCACACCGGCAGGAGGTTCCATTGAATTCTACGGGACTACCAATGGCAACCTTCATACAACAAACTTAGGTTATGTCAATAATGTGATATTCAATAAAACTCTTGCCGATAACGGTTCAATAATTTCAAATTCAGTTTTCCGCGACCGGGAAAATTCAACGGTTATCGACGTCCCCCTAGCAGGAAATATAACCATTGACGATGTAACAGATATCAATGGTAATGTCACGATCCAATCCGGTGTTCTGACCGCGGGCGCCAACACGGTCTATGTTGAGGGAGACTGGAATAACCTCGCTGGTACCGCGGGTTTCGACGAAGGGATCAGCACAGTTGAATTCAATGGAGCCAGTAATGCTGATATTCTTTCGGCTGAGACATTTTACAACCTGAACCTGAATAAGTCCTATTCAGCCTTCGATGCGCTGGAACTAATGGATGATGTAACAGTTACCAATAACCTCTCCGTTCTGGATGGCAGCATGGAGATGAACAACCCTGCCGATCTGAACATCACCGGAAACCTGAATATCAGCCTGGATGCAGGTTTGAATGCAAATGATTCTTATGGTCCCCAGGTCACAGTGGGAAAAAACTGGACAAATGCCAATATCGATTATACTACCGAAAATGGCTTCGATCCTGGATATTATTCTACAGTATTGTTTAACGGGAACACCGATCAGTTCCTTACAACCTCGTGTACCCAGGAAACATTCGTTAATCTGTATATCAACAAAAGCGGAGTGAAATTCAGGTCAAACGACAACATCACAGCAATTGGTGATATTGACATCATGAACGGCACCTGGGACGACAATGTTTTCGGATTATATCACCAAGTTTCGGGAAATTTTTCGGTACAACCTTCAGGCGCCCTGTTCAATGCAGTCAATCGGAATACCGTTGAATTCACCGGTGACCGAAACTCCATACTTAATTACCTGAGCGTTACAGGGTATTTTCACAATCTGATCATCAACAAGTCCACAGGATACTCTGTTACCCAGGTGGGAAACACAAGCTGCCAGTTCGATGGGAACCTCACCATCGACAACGGGATCTACGATCTGAATGCAAACAACCTGTTCGTATTCGGGAACGTCGAAGTAAACGATGCCGGGGTGTTGAGACTGCCGGGTGGCTCGTCACTTGTTCTTTCTGACCTGAACATCCTGAATGTGAACTCCGGCGGGCGTTTAGAGGTCAATGGCACTTCGCCTGAGCCGGCAACCATCAGGGCCAATGTTGCCGCCGCAAGGTATCCCCTAAACATTAATGCGGGGGGTACAATCGCCGCGGACTATGGCATATTCAAGAATATGTCTGTCAATGGAGTGTATGTTTCCCCAGGAGGTACGGTTGATCCTGCCCATTCGTTCATGGGATGTACTTTTCAGGATGGCGCCGCGGGCGGCACATTGCTGGCGTTGAACAATGCCCAGGTACTTACGATCCGTAACGCGGTTTTTCCCACCAACACCTGGGGAGGAAACAGCAATGTGGCTAAAACGCTGAACGCCGGGCATGTTTACTTCGTTGATTTCTCCGGGGGATTTTCAGGAGAAACCTTTGATGCTGACGGATTTGCGCTCATTGACTGGGTCCCCACGCTCACAGCTACTGCCACCGCGACACCCGCATCCATTTGTGCAGGTTCATCTTCACAGTTGAATGTCAACAGGGCCGGTGGTCTAGCCCCGTTCACGTATCTCTGGAGCCCTGCCGCGGGATTATCAAACCCCAACATCATCAACCCAGTTGCCACCCCGGCAGGAACGGTTACCTATAATGTAACGGTTACCGATAACCTGGGAACGACGGCATCCGGCAATATCCTTGTGACGGTCAACCCGATCCTTCCGGTCAGTGTAGTAATTGCCGCTTCAGCCAACCCATCCCAGCCGGGCAACTTTGTGACTTTCACGGCTACGCCGGTCAATGGCGGAGCATCGCCCTCGTACCAGTGGAAGGTCAACGGGATCAATGTCGGCGCGGGTCTTTCAACCTACTCGTATGTTCCCTCGTACAATGATGAGGTGTCATGTGTACTGACTTCTAATTATGACTGTCCTTCCGGAAATCCGGCGACATCGAATGTCATCACCATGATCGTCGTCGCTGTTTATACAACCGTGACCGGAACCGTGCCATCGCCTCTTGATCTGTGTTTTGATGCGTCCGTTACGGTAACTGTGGCAGGAAGTGGAAGTACCTTTCTTGTCCAGGCCGGTGCCAGCGCAACCATGATCGCAGGTGCCAGGATTTTATACCGTTACGGTACAACAGTAGAGCCGGGAGGATATATGCACGGCTACATTACCACCACGAATGAGTACTGTGGCAGCCTGCCTCCGTCAAAGATATCGGTGGTGACGGATGAAGAGGAAGCTCAAACGGAGCTATTGCCGGCATCCCGGATGTTCACGGTTTTTCCCAACCCGACCACCGGGACGTTCACACTCCTGAACAGGGGCGAAGCTGCAGTGGGGCAGGTGGATGTTGAAATGTTCGACATGACAGGCCATAAGGTCTGTTCAACGTCCTATCCGGCTGAAAGAAGCCACCTGGTTACCCTGAACAACCTGACGCCAGGACTATATTTTATCAAAGTAATGACTACCGGCCGGGTTGAATCGTTCAAACTGGTTGTTACACGGTAAACATCGCAAAATAAAGAAAACCAATAATCTACCCACCCCCGTCCCCTCCCTGCCCGCAGGGAGGGGGGCGGTATTTCCGGCAAATACCTGTATATCTTGTTGTTATCAATAGTAGCACAACACCCATCCCTTTCCAAGGGAGGGGCAGGGGGTGGGTAGATTTGCATTGAAATTACTTTTAGAATAGGTCTCAAAATTGAATATTCTCTTAGTGTTTCTAAGTGCTCTTAGTGCCTAAGTGGTTATTTTTTGTCCCCGGGAAAACACTAACCCGTTTAGAACAAGTCTGTAATCACCCTGATCATGATACGGTGACAAGCGAAATCAAGAAAAACAGTAAAAATATCTACTTTTGCAAAAAAAATCAATAAACAGATTGTATCATCTTTTTTTCACTATTTCACCTTTTCACCAATACACTATTTATTTATTATGAAACAACTCATCGAATGTGTTCCCAACTTTTCAGAAGGCCGCGATATGAGTGTGATCAGGGCCATAACCGACGAAATTGAAAAAGTGGAGGGAGTAAGGCTCCTTGATGTTGATCCCGGGGCGGCGACAAACCGCACGGTCGTTACAATGGTTGGTACGCCCGATGCCGTGATTGAAGCTGCTTTTAAAGCGATCAAAAAAGCATCGGAGGTGATCGATATGAGCAAACATCATGGAGAACATCCGCGGTTTGGCGGTACAGATGTTTGCCCGCTTATCCCGGTTTCAAATATATCCATGGAGGAAACCGCGGCACTGGCCCGCCAACTTGCTGAAAGGGTAGGCAGGGAATTGCAGATCCCGGTTTATTGTTATGAAAATGCTGCCTTGTTGCCGGAGCGGCGCAACCTTGCCAATTGCAGATCGGGAGAATACGAAGGACTTCCAGCAAAACTGGAGAATCCTCTCTGGAAGCCTGATTTCGGACCGGCAAAGTTCAATCCGCGTACCGGGGCCATTGCCATAGGAGCCCGTGATTTTTTAGTTGCATACAACATCAATTTAAATACCACGTCGACACGTCGTGCCAACGCGGTTGCTTTTGATATCCGGGAGAAAGGGCGTCCGGTCAGGGAGGGTAATCCGATAACCGGCAAGATCAGAAAGGATGAGCAGGGAAATGAGGTTTGGGTTCCCGGAGCTTTAAAAGCCTGTAAGGCTATCGGATGGTATATTGAGGAATATGGGATTGCGCAGGTATCGATCAATCTGACCAATATCAGCATAACCCCGGTGCATGAAGCTTTTGAGGTGTCATGCCGGAAGGCACAGGAACGGGGTATGCGGGTCTCAGGTTCGGAACTGGTAGGACTTGTCCCTAAAAAATCCATGATTGATGCAGGTAAATATTTTTTACGTAAGCAGCAACGGTCGGTTGGAATTTCGGAGGAAGAGATCATCCGGATTGCAGTGAGATCGCTCGGATTGGATGACCTGAAACCATTCAATCCCCGTGAAAAGATCATCGAGTACCTGCTGGAAGATCCGAAAGATAAAAACCTGGTCAGCATGACGGTTGAGGGATTTGCCGCTGAAACCGCATCAGAATCCCCTGCTCCCGGGGGGGGATCGGTTTCAGCGTACATCGGGGCTCTGGGGGTATCATTGGGGACCATGGTTGCCAACCTTTCCTCGCATAAAGCAGGCTGGGATGAACGATGGGAAGAATTCTCTGCATGGGCTGAAAATGGACAGAAACTGAAGGATGAGCTTTTGTACCTCGTGGATGAAGATACACGGGCATTTAATAAGATCATGGATGCCTTCAGTTTGCCCAAAGGAACCATCGAGGAGAAAAATATCCGGACTGCTTCAATACAGGATGCGACCAGGTATGCCATTGAAGTTCCATTCCGCACCATGCAAACAGCCTTTGAATCGTTCGGGATCATCAGGGCTATGGTTGAAACCGGAAATCCTAACTCCATAACGGATGCAGGGGTCGGGGCGCTTTGCGTACGTTCTGCCGTGATCGGGGCTTATCTGAATATAAAAGTAAATGGAGCAAACGTTAAGGATAAAGCCTGGCTTGATGAAATTATAATCCGGGCCGGTGAACTGGTAAAAAACACAAAAAACGTTGAAGAGGAGATACTTAACAAGGTCATAGCGAATATTTCAAAATAGTACAAAAAAACGTTCAGATTGGCAGGTAATCCAATCTTAGATGGTTTTACCCCGGTGAGCTTGAAAAATTATTTTATTGTTATGTGATTAACATATTTGAATTTCAATGACATAGATTGAACCTGAAAAAAAAAGAGAAAAAGTTTGCTTTTTAACATAAATCATTATAATATTGTCTGTTATTTTCAATGAGTATGCTTAAAAAGTAAACAGAATTGATGATATTTATAGACCTAAAATGTTAAACTAAAGTTAAAAATCTATGAAAAACATTCTCCTTTTATTAATAACGTTCCTTGCAGTTTCAGGTTACACTTTCGCACAGGTTAGTTCGGGTCCGATGGCCAACCCACCATCTCCGGTGTTGGTTCAGACACAGATAAATCCGGACAAAAACTCAGGATGTAATTACCTTATCCTGGCTGATAACCTTCCATGGGGAAGTAATGCAGTTGCCGATATTTTAACAACAAATGGCGAAGTATTTTCTACTGCAAATTCATCCACATTCCCGGGAATGGATTTTTCGCTGTACGATGTAATTATTGTACTGTCGGACCAGGTTCCAGCGTTTCATTCTGTATTTGCCGCCAATTTCCCAAAGTTTGTAACTTTTGTCCAGGCGGGAGGAACTCTTCAGGTTCATGCCGCAACATGCGGGTGGAATTCACCGTGCGGATATTCGGTACTGTTACCGGGGGGAGTCAGCACAGTGGAACAATATGATTACGACAACCTCGTTGCTGACCCACTGCATCCGATCACAGCAGGTGTAACCAGTCCGTTTACATCAAATTATGCCAGCCATGGGTACTTTACCAATCTGGTCGCGGGAACGGATATTATTACTGTGACTGCTTCCAACAGTCTGCCAACGACCATCCAGTATTCTTATGGCTCCGGTATTGTTACTGCCACTACATGTACCTATGAATTCGGCTGCAGCAACGGACATCAGACCTGCACCATGCTGCATAACAACCTGAATTATGCCTGCAGTCATGCAATCGCGGCAATTCCGACGTTATCACAATGGGGACTGATCATCCTTGGTTGTGTACTTCTTGGGTTTGGAACATTTTATATTCTCCGGATGCGAGGATAATTTTTCGATTATTTTGATTAGAAGCGTATCCAACCATATACAAATCCGTAATTTTATTTGAATCAAACCTAAAAAACAATAATTATGAAAACACTCTTTACTTTCATTTTAAGTTTATTGGTCGTTACGGCGTTCGCCCAGCAGAGACATGGTTCGACCAGCAAAATTTATCCGGGTCCGGCCCTTAACCCTTCCATCTCAGTTAATGGATTGGGTATAGGATTGACACCCGGTGACTTGGTTGCCAGTCTTGTTGGCGCCGGAATTACTTACAGCAATGTCAGTTTTACCGGTATCCAGGGCGGTACGGCTACTGCCTCGGCAGGTTCTTTTGCAAGTGGCATGACGATATTCGGGATTGAAACCGGTGTCGTTATTAGTTCAGGACGTGTAAATAATGCTCCCGGTCCGAATGTAAGCGAAAGTATCAGTGCGGCGAACGGACTTCCCGGCGACGCAAACCTGGAGGCTGTTTTTGGATGCTGCACCTATGATGCCTGTGTGCTGGAATTTGATTTTATTCCGACAGCAGACCAGATGTATGTTCAATATGTCCTTGGCTCAGAGGAATATAATGAATATATTAACTATGCTGACTGTTTTGCATTTTTTCTTGACGGAGTGAACATTGCACTGATCCCCGGAAGCAACCCTGTTTTACCGGTTTCTGTGGGCAATGTGAATCTGGGTTCCTATGCGAGCTTATATAATAACAATGATATTGGTGCAGGCCATCCATTCGATCTGGAGGCAGATGGATTCACGGATGTATTCACCGCGAATGCCACTGTTACACCAAACGTGACCCACCATATCAAATTGGTTATTGCTGATAAAACCGACGATGTATACGATTCATGGGTATTTCTGAAAGGTGCCAGTTTCTCTGTTGTCAACCCGAATATTCCGACGCTTTCACAATGGGGATTGATCCTCCTTGGTGGTGTCTTACTTGCGTTCGGAACATTCTATATTCTGAAAATGAAGGGATAATCCGGTTTTAAGTATTACATTTAAGTCCTTTGTGGTATTATGATCTGCCACAAAGGACTTTTTGTTTCATGGGAACCGGTTCCTCTATTTTTTCTCCTTCCCTGATCTGAAATCTTCAACCCTGAAAGTGACGAGCAGCCAGACGGCAACTACAAAATAGAGTACTGCACTGGATGATACGGAAATAAAGGTGTTGGTAAAAGTCAGCAGTGTTTTGCGGGTCCCAGTGAAATTTGTCAGTTCCAGCCATTGTGACTCTTCACAAAGAGACAGGAGGGCGATCCATTGCTTGAACATGATCAGCAACATGACCAGGATCAGGCCTGTAATAAGGGCAATGGTTTTCCGTTTCCATGGTACCGGTGAGGCCAGAACAAGTGAGATCAGTAAAATAGTTGGAATATAACCCAGGTAACGTGTGTTGATATCGACAAATGTCGTTCGCGAAGTACCATCGGGACGGACAAGGGCATAGTTGCCAACATTGACGTGCGTCGTGGCCGGCGCCTTCCATTCCCTGAATTTCACAAAACCGGTTTCCCTGAACTTACTGAAGAAAACTCCTGCAACTTTTCTGTAAAATTTCCCGTATGCCTCATCGTAAAAAGTAAATGGAGCTGAAAATAATCCATAGATCAGAAGGGCTTTAAGAAGGAACAGCAACAGGGTCTTACTTCGCAGCATGGGATACCCCCTTTCGTGTCCATTTTATCCAGAAGATCCACAACCCAATGGCAAAGATGATGAACAACACCTGCCAAACCTCAACATGCATGACCTCAAAGGCCTTAGGATAATACACCCCAGTCAGGAACAGTGATACGACCCTGAGGATGTTGAGGGTAAAAAGGATTGCAATTCCTGCGAAAAAACCGGTAAGCTTATATTTCCATCCGGCCGGAAATGCCAGCAGTGCCGAAGCAAAAAGAGCCATGGCTTCCATCGCATCACATCCGCGTGCAATGCTCACTGAAAAGGAGGTGGAGGCGATCGTTTCTTTCATCGCGGTCGTCTCCATCCCAAACAAGTTCAAAAGGAAACTCGAAAGTTTTGAATTCAGGGAGACAATTTGAGGCTGAACGGAGACTTGGCAATAATCAGAAAGCCAAAAAGCATAAAATATTACCATCAAAACAGCGAAGCCGAGTACGAAGAAGACCACCGGCAATTTCTGGCGGAGACCGGCACGGATCCCTGCAAAGTACGAAGGCCTGGGTTGTTTTTTTTTTAGTCCTTTTTTCTGTGGAGTATATCCCATAACTTTATTTTTCAGTCGTGTAAATGATATAAAACAAAAGTAGATCTGCAAAAAAAAGAGACCTCCATTTTTGCAAATCTACCAAAGAAATATCAATCACGTATAAATTATTGCATATACGCTGACCGGAAGGATTATTTTTTTACTGAACCCTGGCAACATTCAAGGGAACACGACTCCTTTCTGAGAAATTTTCCTTCCTTATCGAAGAAAAGTTTCTCGTGTGTTTTATCCTTGTTGACACAAACATCATAGGTGATCACCCCTTTGGCATCCACTTTGAAAACTTTATCAATGGAATACCCGACGTACTTCTTCGAAATATATTCCAGGATGGGTTTCTGCAATTCAGCAGCCAGTAATTCTGTCTTGGTCTGCGCAAAAACAATCGTACTGAAAATTCCGAAAATAACGATCAATAATATGTTTTTCATAAATAACTTAGGTACTGAATGAAAATTTACTTGTGCAAATTTGAATCATAATTCTGTCGCAATTTTGAAGTGCAGCATTATTGAAATGTGACCATCAGGGTATGTAAGCCCTCGTGATGTAAATATTCAACCCTGATCTTGTACAGAATGGCGATTTTCTGAACGATCGAAAGTCCAAGACCGACTGAATCCGGTAAATTTTCCGATTTCCTGAACCGTTCAAAAAGATTATGAGGATCAGTTTTCAGGACTTGCCCCGTGTTTGTGATCGTAATTGAATTATACTGTACCAGCAGATCAATCCTTCCCTGGTTGATATTGTGCCTGATGGCATTGGAAATCAGATTTGTTATGAATATTTCAGCCAATACCGGATTCATTCTTGGCAGGGCCGCCTGCTGATAGTCTTTTGAAACGGTAATACCCCGGTGGCGAATCATTTCTTCGAAGTGGCCTATCGTTTTATCGAGCATAAATCCCAGATCTACCTCTTCGGTTTGAATGAACTGGTTGTTTTCTATTTTTGAGATCAACAAAAGACCCTGGATCAATTTTGACATCCGTGTGGTAGCTTCAAACACGGCGCTGACCAACTGAAGCTGGTTTTCATCCAGGTTTTCCTTCTGGATCAGCAATTCCAGTTTTGATTTGATGATGGCAAGTGGCGTCTGGAGTTCATGTGCTGCATTTTCATTGAATTCTTTGAGGTTCATAAAATCCAACCGTATCTTTTTCGACATTTTTTCGAAGGCCTGATTGAGAAGTACGAATTCATAGATATCGGTCTTGGTAACTTCAAGCGGACTGGCAAGATTGACATCATACTGGCTGAGGTTCTGCAGTATCCTGTAAAACGGGATCCAGACCCGGCGGGTGATGAAATAATTGACAACGACCAGGATGAGAAGCAGACATATGAATACAAGGGCCAGGGAAATAACAATTTCCGCGATCAGCTTCTCTGAATCCCGCAAAGGCTTGTAAATATTGATCGTATACCCTTTGTTCCTGATGGATGTATTTTCTGCAAAAAGGTGACGGAAGGAGGCAAAGGTTCCCAGGTTATCATCATACATCAGGGTATCCCTGATGTAGCCTGCTTTGGACTGAGGGGCATTCAGGATGGTAACATCGATCATGTGACCGAATACCAGCCTGAAATCGGGAACGCTATCGGAGTAGTTTATGGTTTGTTCGATCAGCAATTGTTCTTCAATCAGTGTTTCGTCGAGCTGACGTTTGAAAATATCGTGGAGGATGTTGAAAAATATCAATCCGCTGATGATGAAAACAACCACAGAGACGTAAATATAGGACCTGGATGTGCGTGTAAGCAATTTCATTGATCCGTGAATTTATATCCCATGCCATAAATTGTTTTAATATAATCTTCCCCGCCCTTTTCAATGATCTTTTTACGAAGATTTTTAATATGGGTATAGATAAAGTCGAATGAATCGGCCATGTCCATTTCGTCGCCCCAGAGATGTTCGGCGATGGCTTCCCGTGTCAGCACGCGGTCCCTGTTGGCAAGAAAGAAGACAAACAGGTCATACTCTTTTTTAGTCAGTGCAAGGGGTTGCCCTTTGACTGATACTTCCATCTGATCGGGAAGTACCTGGATGTCGTTGAAGCTGATTTCATTCACCCCGCCGAAATTCCTGCGACGGATAATAGATTTGATACGTGCATTCAACTCGGGCAGATGAAATGGTTTGGTAAGATAGTCATCGGCGCCAATTTCAAGCCCGGTTATCTTGTCGTCCAGGGAATTCCTGGCAGATATTATAATGATGCCGGTTTCCGATTTATTTTCTTTCAGGATGCGGATCAGGTTCAGTCCGCTGCCGTCAGGCAGACTGATGTCCACGATGATACAGTCGTAATGGTAGAGGTTGATCTTCTCGATGGCCTGCACGAAATCAAATACGGTTTCGCATAAGTAATTTTCGTTCTGAAGATAATCAGAGATTGAATTAGAAAGCTCTTTTTCATCTTCGATCAGGAGGACCTTCATAAAAAATCAGTCTTTAATACATCTGATTGGAAATGCATTTGCTTTGGAGCTTTCATATATCGAAACAGAGGGACTGATCGTATTGAGTCCGTGTGCGATGGGTTGATTTCCGGCCAGGGTAGATGTCCAAAACATGGTTGATCTGATAGTTACGTTAGCAGAGGTAAATGCCCAGGTGTTGTTAAGATAAAGGATGCCGTCGGTCACCGTGTTGAACGCGGGAGTGGCATTTGGATCAGTAAGTATGCTCCCGGCAAGACCATATCCGGGTATGTAGCCGGCCATGTCATCGGCAAGATCCTGCCATTCCATGGAGGTGGGCACATGCCATCCGGTCGGGCACAGATCCTGAAAGATGCCGTTCTCCTGGTATTCCATGATTTCCTGCCATTGATAATATCCTCCTGAATTTTCGCATTGAGCCGGGAGGTTCCCTGGGCAATATTTTTCTGCAATACAGTTGTCGGTTTGAACAATCTGTTGGTCAGTAAAAATCCCGTAATTGAGATTGGCGGCCATCCAGCATCTGGCATTAGGACCGGTTCCCGTCAGGATGGTCGGATAAATAATTCCGTCACGGTGGTCTTTCAGGGTGCCGGGACAAGGATCATTGGCATTTGACCCGTAAACAGTAATCGTAATGGTCTTATCATCGAAGCAACCCTGTGAATTGGTGTAACGATAGTTGACGGGATAATCGATCCCGTTCAACGGACCGCCGCCAATCACATCCGGATCCTGGGGATCGAATACATATTTCCCGGGAGCAGCCAGTGAAACGCCTGTACCGCTGTATACCCCGCCGTCGCCGATCGGATTTCCCCCCTTCAGAAGGATCGGGCGACCATTCTTGGTAGTAGTAACTGTATTGCAAACAGTAAATCCGACGGTTGGTTTTGGCTTTACATTGATGGGGAATGGTGGAGACTCCGCTCCGGATCCGCACCCGTTCTGTGCAATCACCGTGAGCACCCCGGGAGTTGCGGTCAATGAAAAATCGAGAAGGAGTTCCGGTCCGTTAATGGACATGGTCGCCCCGGTACCGGTAAAGTTCCATAAATAATCCGTTGTATTTGGTATTGGAGCGATGCTGTACAAAACTCCGGTTTGGTTTTGACAAACTTCCGATCCGTTTGCACTCGCGATCGTACCGGCATCTCCGGGAAGCGGGTTGATAATAACAGTCAAGGCGCTGATACTGCCATAGCCGCATTCCGCGTTGTACCCGCGTACCGCGAAGTCGCCGGAAACAGCCGATGTTGTAAACAGGCATGATATTTCATTCGTACCCATGCCGGAAACTATCGTAACACCCGGAGGTACCGACCATTCATAATTGGTTGTAAAGGCAAGTGGTGCAATGAGATAGGCCAGGGTGTCGGGACCCTGGCATGCAATTACCGGTCCAGTTATGGGACCGGCAGGTTCAGCCGAAGGATGAATAGTCAACAGGAGCGACGATCCGGATCCGTCGCCACAACTGGTGCTATGGCCTTTTACGCTTATGTTTCCACTAACAGCGCCTGAATCGAAATCAACAAGAATGGAATTGGTATTGGCACCCCCGGTAATGGTCGCTCCGGTGGGCAATGTCCACAGGTAGGTTTCTGCCCCGGTGATTGACCCGATGGAATAGGAAACCCCTGTTAACGGTGTACAGATGCTGTCGGGGCCTTCAATTGGATCCGCTGGCCCCGGAGTTGCCCCGACATCAACAGAAACTTCTTTGGTAGCCGACTGGTTGCAGGCATCGGTAACTGTAACGGTATAAACATGGTGGCCCGCGGGCGGCGATACAATGATGGATGCCGTAGTTTCTGCGGTACTCCACAAATAGATGTAAACGCTATCCGGCAATATCTGTTGTCCACCAATAATATTCGGTGTCAAGGTTACTGATGAACCGTCACATACTGTGTCGTTGCTCAGGTCAATGATTAGCGGAATGTAATCTACAATGATTATTTCGGTCGTGATAACAGTCGAAACTCCACACGCGACGGATGTACCTTTGATAACCAGAATTTCGTCAGGTTCAGGTATCAGATCAATAACCGGAGTGATCAGTATCGGCGGTGATTGCAATAGTCCAGCAGGGATGGTAACGCTTGACGGGAAAGGATTTGGCAGGATATCATCCTGCGTGGCGGTTCCTGACGGTTGGATGGCAAGGTCAATGGTCACATCCGTTGTACGGGTCTGTAAGATTGAATAGACCAGCGTGACATTATTCTGACCTTCGATCAGCAACTCGCCTGTCAGGGGATTTGAAAAGGTTGGGACACAGGACACGTTATTGCTGGTAAAACTGTTTTGTTCCAGGAACACCCCTGAATCCAGAATGCCATCGGATGCATCGCCAATTGCGAACTTCATATGGTAGGTCTGATTGCATGCAACCGTGTAACTTGCTGTAAAGACATAAGTAAGCCGGTGATAGGAAAAGAAGTCGTGTTTTTCATTCCACCATGAGTAAACGCCAAGTCCATGGTTGCCCTGATCTGCCGCGCAGATATTGAAAATATTAACATAATTTGAACTGTTCGGTAACAAGGCAATATTGACCGCATCATTCACAAAACCGAGGCCTCCGGAAATGCCGGGACCGCTTAAAAATAGTCCGAAGGCATCGTTGATGGAACCGCAAAAGCTGTCAAATTCAATGGATCCAAACACGTACCTGAATGTAACGACATCTGTTTGAGGGACAAAATCAAATTCCAGAACAGATTTATCATTGATCTGACTATTGGCAAGGATAACAAGATCCGGATCACTTTCCTGAGGCTGGCTGTTCCCCCACATATTATCACTGGGATTGAATCCAGCAATGGCCTTCCCGGTATATCCGGTTGACAGCAGAACGCCTCCATCGATTCCCAGTTCCAGTTCCGCGCCTCCTGAATTAGTAAATGAACCGATCTGGTCCCTGGCTTTAAGAGGAATCCTGTTCGTACTGTTCAGTGGTTCAGCAGATCCATTATACAAAGCATTGGAAATGGTAATGCCGGTACCAACCAGGTAGGTCTCGACAAATTCCTGCGGGGTAAGGCCAATAGTGGTTCCTTCCACAACAACCAACTGTGATCTTGATTCCAGGGGAAAAATTAGGACCAGGATCCATAATAATGCAAAGTAGAAAGTAACACGCAAGATCATCCTGAAATTGACAAATAAATGTCTTGTAAAGTTACATCAAAATTGGTTCAGTCTTTAATACAACGAACAGGAAATGCATTAGCCCCGGAACTCTCATACAAGGAAACAGATGGACTGACCGTGTTGAGTCCGCGGGCAATGGATTTACCATTGGAGAGGGTCGAAGTCCAGAACATGGTTGCAGTCGGACTGCCGGAGAGGAATGACCAGGTGTCGTTCTGATAGTAGATTCCCTGGGGCAGTGCATTGAATCCGGTGGGATACAACAGATCGCTTCCTGCCTTTCCGTCGCCGGGGTTTGCATTAGCAACAAAATTGATCAGATCCTGCCACTCGGGCGAAGTTGGTACATGCCATCCCGGGGGGCACAGACCCTGTGAGCCTTCCACACTGCCGTATTGCATCAGTTCATCCCATTGATAGAACCCTCCCGATGTACAACCTCCCTGAACCGCGGGTGGACAGTATTTCTGTGGCTCGCAATTATCGGTCTGGGGCTGCAAAGGTTCTGACTCCGTGCCATAATCCAGATTATGAGCCATCCAGCATCGATTTCCAGTCTGGAAAGTATTGTAGGTTTTGTATGCTGGTGCTGTTCTGACATCCGCCAGGGGAAGAAAGGCGTTACCACATTGGAACGGAGTCGGATTTACGATCAAAATGGATGTTATATCCGATGAAGGGCATGAAAAAGTATTTGTATAGGTGTAAGTGATGCTGACAGTTTTTGGAAAAGGACCTGTTACCGAAGAAGGATCAAACAAGTATTGTCCGCCGGCCAGGGATACGCCCTCTCCGGCATATGTTCCAGTTAGCCCTATCGGAGTACCTCCATGAAGAATAATGGGTCTGGCTGTCGGGATGGTTACCGGATCGAAACAGGATGGCATGGACACGATCGGTTTTGGATTGATATAAATATCCCTGGTTTTGGAATCCTGACACCCGTTGCTGCTAATTCCATCCAATTTCAGTTGAGCCGTAGCGGTACCAGTCCATGTTACATCGGCAATGTTTGGAAATCCGGGAACAGGGGTCACGACACCCTGGCTGGTATATGGTGAAGGAATAGACCAGGTAAATATTGTAAGCGGGTCGGCTGATACCTGGTAGTGGGCGGGAACAGGATCATCCTGGCAAACGGTTTCCGGAAGAAAAGGACCCGTGAAGTCAACGACCGGCAAAGGATAGACCTGGATAGTCTGTGAACCTGAGTTGGTACAGCTATTCAGATCGGTAAAGGTATAGGTGATCGTATGGTTGCCCACACCGGCCACGGAAGGATAAAAACTCCCCGCAACCACTCCGGTGCCTGAATAGGTCCCACCCGGGGGTGAGGCGGAAGTGAGTGCAAATGGCAGATGATCCACGCAAACTTCGGCGAGACTTTGAAAGGTGATGACGGGAAGTCCATGGACAGTAATGGTTTGGTTGGCTGAATTTGTACAGCCATTCCCGTTGGTATAAACATAGGTGATGGTATGTGTACCTTGTCCGGCAGCAGATGGGTCAAACGTGCCTGCTGTAACTCCGGGTCCGGAATAGGTGCCTCCCGGAGGTGATGCAGCCGTGAGTGAGAGAGGAGGTTGGTTCAGACATACATCGGGCAGGCCGTTGAATGTGATCGCCGGAAGTTCATTTACCATGATCGTTTGGCTAATAACATTGGTGCATCCATTCCCGTCGGTATAGGTGTAAGTGATCGTATGTAATCCTGTACCGGCAACACCAGGGTCAAACATGCCGGCAGCAATGCCAGTTCCGGAATAGGTTCCTCCGGCCGGCGTGGACATATTAAGAATGAAAGCCGGAACATTGATACAGGTCGCATCTAACGCGGGAAAAGTCAACACCGGTAATGGATTGACGGTAACAGGCAATTGTGAAACAGGGCCGGGTGTCATGCAAAAGGAGTTTGTCCCGTAAACTTCTATAAATCCTGATGTGGCAGTTGGTGAAAAACTTATGGTAATAAACGGATCCGAAAGATTCAGTTGAGTAATTGTCACACCAGGTTGTGGCGGGTTATAACTGAAATGATATTCATGCGTGGCCGGATCAGGGTTAACCGATACTACAACACCAATTGTATCGGCACAGATGGTTGGGCTCCCGGTCGTAAAAACCAACGACTGGGGACATGTTGCATCCGGGGCTGTATATTGTTGTGTGAGATTACAATTTAAACTATCCGAGAATGCAGCAGTAAGAGAATGGATTGCCCCGTCGCAGGGGATATTTGTCAGGTTATATGCCAGCGGGCTCGTGAAAGGGGGACTGAATGATTGCTGAACCGGCGGAATTGCAGTATTATCAGTGATTGTCAACGTACCCGTCAGAGATGGATTGCTGAATTCAATGTTCCCGGAAACGGAGAAAGTATTGGTCAATATATCACAGGCGGCAGGATTTGCCGTAATGGCGATCATTGAACAAAAAACTACAATATCACAATTTGTCACGCCATTACCCCCGGTCTGTGAAAATGTCAGTGTGGTAGGTTGCTGAGAAAAGTTTGTCATCAGGAGAATATATATCTCGCCTGTTTGGGCATTCATGATATGGCAGGTTTCTGTTCCCAAAGGGGAATAACTGCAATCGACAATATTTCCTTTGGGGTGTACGCAGCCGGGATCTGTATTAGAACAACATGGGTTCCCGGGTTTGGGACAATCGCCAGTTAAACCATGTTCACAACCTGAAGAAAGGCTCGTAAAAGGTCCCCAACAAATGAAATCAACATCTAAGCCCCCTGCCTGGGCAATGTCGATGATAATGTCGCCTGGTGCACTCACTTGCATATAATACCATACCGGACATGGCTGGGTACTGAGACATCCATAATTCGGGTATCCATCAATAACCGGAGGTGCATTGCCGGATGTATTGGCAGGAAATGTATATGTATTTCCAGAGCAGGACACCTGGGCAGATGTACATTCGATCACTTCATCGAGAGGAGCATCCGGATGATCGAACCTGACAATTCGTTTTAAAGTGTCATGTGACTTATCTGAACGATTGACCGAATCATGAACCGGAATCATCAGATTGCGACCGGAAACATTGTTTCCGGCCGGAAGGCATAAAATTTCCGGAATAAAATGAAAACAGGAAAGCAGGACCAGAATTAGTTTTAAACGGCAAAACATTTGGTTGTATGTTTTCTCTCCATTCTTTTCAAAACTTAATCTTTCACACACCTCACCGGGAACGCGTTGGCCCTGGAACTTTCGTACAATGAAACGGATGGACTGATCGTATTCAGTCCGCGGGCAATCGGTTTACCATTGGAGAAGGTTGAGGTCCAGAACATGGTGGCGGCCGGGTTTCCGGTTGTATAGGCCCAGGAGTTGTTCAGATAATAGATCCCGTAACGAAATGCTTTGAATCCGGTGGGATACGGCAGGTAGTTTCCTGCAATTCCATCACCGGGCGACATGAGGGCTAGTGTATTGATCAGGTCCTGCCATTCGGCAAAGGTAGGTATGTGCCATTCAGGAGGACAGACACCCTGATATGGAGCCTGCGTCTGGCCATATTGTATGAGTTCATCCCATTGATACAGTCCGCCGTAAGTAGTACAATTGACATTATCAGTCGGAAGGCAATATTTTTCATTGATGCAGTTATCCGTCTGTGGTTGTGGCTGGTTTGGAGAAGGGAACGTCACTTTGGCGCCATAGCGCAGGTTCTCGCCCATCCAGCAGTTTGAGCCGATCTGGATAGTGCGGTAGGCGGTGTTGTTATCACGCGGATCGGTGAGCATGTTCACACCACATTGAAAACCGATGTTAGGCGAAAGTACCGTGATCGTTTGTGAGGCGGATGCTTTGCAACTGTTCACCGTGGTGTAGGTATAATAAATGGTGTTCGAACCAATGAATACGGCCGGATCGCCCGGATTAAAAACATTGCCGGGAAGTGCCGCCGCGTTTGGATTGTTTAAATGGTAAGTGCCTGTAGGTCCAAAAGGATTTCCACCTTTAAGGATGAATGGTTTTGAATATTTGGTTGTAAATGCATCATTGCATAATGAATAGGCAACAACCGGCAACGGATTGACCGTGATGGAATAGGCCGGCGAAACAGGCCCGTATCCGCAATCATTGTGACCTTTTACCGTGAGAAGGCCGCTTGTTGCAACGCCTGAGAAATTAATGGTGACAGAATTCCCGCCGGGGATGAGGGTTACTCCTGTTCCGGTATAGATCCATTCATAATCAAAGGCATAAGGAATGGCCGGCACCGTGTAAACCTGCCCGGTCCATAACAAACATACCGAGGCAGGGCCGCTTATTTCGCCGGCCGGGTCCGGCCAGGGTTTGAAAGTTGGCAGGAAAGTCGCTGCCTGAACACTGCAGTCGACGCCGGTATAATGCGCGGTTTCAATCAAATCGATCGAAACCGGCGGGGTGTTCCCCCACAGGATGGTTACATAGGCATTGTTGGCTCCGCCGCCATTGGTTATGGTTCCGCCGGTGACTGACCACAAGTACGTGTGGCCGGGCGCACCTGTTGTCGTATAAGTATAGCTTGTATATCCGCAGATCGGGCCACCCGGGAAAGTGGTTATGACCGGATCGGGCAACTCGTTGACGGTTACAGGGTGAAGCGTGGGAGCCGCCGCGGTACAACCGATCCCGATCGAATAATTAAGGGCGATGACATAGGATCCCGGATCATCCCAGCGCACTTCAATAAATGAGGAGGTAGAAGTGCCTCCGCTTAAGATGGTCCTTCCGCTCAGAGGCTGGATGTCCCATGTATAAGTATTGGCATTTTGCTGGGTATTGTAAATAAAGACATCTCCTTTACAAACCTCCTGGTGACCTGGGGGTATGATG
>Ga0172368_10002134_pt1 | contig 25749 bp, 22 predicted proteins | sample Lak11m_FD_114540 | JGI IMG/M metagenome (GOLD analysis project Ga0172368, IMG submission 114540) | Freshwater microbial communities from Kabuno Bay, South-Kivu, Congo - kab_022012_11m | ecosystem: Environmental > Aquatic > Freshwater > Lake | place: Democratic Republic of the Congo: South-Kivu...
AATTCTTTTTGTGTCATTGTTATTGTCCATTCCATCTGCTTTGTCCTCATTAGGACATTTTAATTTAGCCAGATTAGGACTTTATCATTTAGCCTCTACACACCCTCCGTCCATCGTCAACCACCATTTACACGGCTGGTATAATTATTGTTTGCCTTAAAACTCATCCATTCAAGACAAGAAAGCGAAGCAAATGTCACCTGATGTCATCCGAGTGGTGGGCGCAAGAGCCCACAACCTGAAAAATATTACCGTTGAGATCCCGCGTAACAAGCTGGTGGTCATCACCGGTCTGTCCGGATCGGGCAAGTCTTCCCTGGCTTTCGATACCATCTTTGCCGAGGGCCAGCGCCGCTATGTCGAGTCGCTTTCGGCTTACGCGCGCCAGTTCCTTGGGCAACTGGACAAGCCAGACGTGGATACCATCGAGGGTCTTTCCCCGGCGGTCTCCATCGACCAGAAAGGCACCTCGCACAACCCGCGTTCCACGGTCGGGACCGTGACCGAAGTGTACGACTATCTGCGGCTTCTGTTCGCAAGGGTCGGCATTCCGCATTGTCCGATCTGCGGGCGAGAGGTGGTCAAACAGTCCGCTCAGGAGATCGTGGAGACTATCAATGCCCTGCCTGAGGGCACCCGCATCTTGGTGCTGGCACCCCTAGTGCGCGGCCGCAAAGGGACCTACCAGGCGGTCTTTGAGGAGATCCGTAAGGCGGGGTTCGTGCGCGCCCGCGTGGACGGGCAGGTTTACAATCTGGAGGATGAGATCCAAATCGACCGTTACAAGATCCACACCATCGAAGCCGTGGTCGATCGCCTGGTTATTTCCAGTTCGAAGGATGAGGAGGAAGCCAGTGCTGCCCGCACCCGACTGACTGATTCGGTGGAGACCTCTCTCAAATTCGGGGACGGTTATGTCACCATCCAGACCCTGCCCGACACGGATGAAACACCGGACGGCAAGAGCAAATCGCAGGAATTTCATTTTTCAGAGCACCTTGCCTGCCCGGAGCACAGCATCAGCATCCCGGAGATCGAGCCGCGCACATTTTCCTTCAATACCCCGCACGGCGCTTGCCCGGATTGCCAGGGTCTGGGCAGCAAGCTCGAGATCGACCCTGAGCGCCTGATCCCCGATCCCGAGATGTCGCTTAATGAAGGCGCGATCGTCCTGTCCGAATGGAGCGGACCGCGCCAGGAAGGTGGCTGGTACTGGCAGAGCCTGGAAGGCGCCGCCAAACACTACAAGATCGACCTGGACGCCCCCGTCAGTAGCATTTCGCCGGAAAAGATGAAGATCATACTGAACGGAACCCAGGGCAAAGAGATCGAAATGACCTACAAGAACCCCAAGGGACGCGAGTATAAGTTCAACCGTATCTTCGAGGGGATCATCCCCAACATGATGCGCCGGTTCCGCGATACCAATTCGGATTACATGCGCAACCGCATCATGGAATATATGACCGATCGCCCCTGCCAGTCCTGCAACGGTCTGCGCCTGCGGGCTGAAGCCCTGGCGGTGACGGTGGACGATCTAAACATCGTGAAAGTCACCGACTGGCCCGTCCTGCAAACCCTGGAGTGGATTGAAAAACTGAGCGGCAGCAAAACCCAATTCAATAACCGCCAGCAGGCTATCGCTGAGCGCATCCTGAAAGAGATCCATGCCCGGTTGGGTTTCCTGGTCAACGTCGGGCTGGATTACCTGACCCTCAATCGTTCCGCCGGCAGCCTGTCGGGTGGTGAGGCCCAACGCATCCGCCTAGCTACCCAGGTCGGATCGCGCCTGGTGGGTGTTCTGTATGTACTCGACGAACCTTCGATCGGTCTGCACCCGCGCGACAACCAGCGCCTGCTGGAGACTCTCAAGGGACTGCGCGACCTGGGCAACACGGTCTTGGTGGTGGAACATGACGACGAGACCATCCTGGCAGCTGACTGGGTGGTGGACTTAGGTCCCGGCGCAGGGGAGCACGGCGGCTGGATTGTAGCCGAAGGCACCCCGACTGATATCCTGGTCCATCCCAAATCACTGACGGGGGCATATCTTTCCGGGCGCATGACCGTGCCGGTCCCCAAGAAGAGACGCAAAGGCAACGGCAAGCACCTGACCGTGGTGGGAGCGCGAGCCAACAACCTGAAGAACCTGACCGTCGAAATTCCGCTCGGCAAACTGGTGTGCATCACCGGTGTATCAGGGTCGGGTAAATCGACCCTAATGGTGGATGTACTCTACCAGGCTCTGGCGCACACCTTGAACGGAGCACATACTTACCCTGGGGAGCATGACCGCATCGACGGGCTGGAGCATGTCGACAAGATCATCAACATCGACCAATCCCCCATCGGACGCACGCCGCGTTCCAACCCGGGTACCTACACCGGGCTGTTCGATGAGATACGCAAGCTGTTCGCCGAGCTAACCGAAAGCAAAATACGCGGTTACAAACCCGGGCGCTTCTCTTTCAACGTGCATGGAGGACGCTGCGAAGCCTGCCAAGGGCAGGGACAGCTGCGGATCGAGATGCAGTTCCTGCCGGATATTTATGTGCCGTGTGATGTCTGTCACGGCACCCGCTTCAACAATGAAACATTGCAAGTTCATTTCAAGAGTCACTCGGTGGCGGATGTGTTGGATATGACCATTGAAAAAGGGCTGGAGCTTTTCTCAGCCTTCCCGGCCATGGCTAACAAGCTCAAGACGCTGCAGGAAGTCGGCCTGGGATACATCCGCATTGGGCAGCCTGCCACCACCCTGTCCGGAGGCGAAGCCCAACGCGTCAAGCTGGCGCGCGAGCTATCCAGGCGCGCCACTGGAAAGACCCTGTATGTGCTCGACGAACCATCGGTGGGTCTGCATGCCGCAGATGTGCACAAGTTGATCGAAGTGCTGCAGACGCTGGTTGAATCAGGCAACTCCATCCTGATCATCGAACACAACCCGGACATCATCAAAGTGGCAGACTGGATCATCGATCTTGGGCCGGAGGGCGGCGAGCGCGGCGGGCAATTGCTGGCGGAGGGCACCCCGGAGCAGATCTGCGCCATTCAGAATTCTTATACCGGCAAATACCTGGTCCGGCACCTGCAAACCCGCAAAGATTGATTGGAAACCGGTTGTCGACATAGGCATAAGAACACTTGGAGATCCATAAATTACGTTGGGAGAGTCTTTTTATCTAAGAAACTATCCGAAAAATAAATTTGAATGTCATTCTGAGTGACCATAATGAGTGAAAAATCTCACCATCATAGGAAAATTATTCTTGTGAACGGAGATTCATCGTCGCTTCAGTCCCCAGCACAGCACTTTAATTTGAATTTTTGGATAGGCTCTAAAGATGTTCTCTCGATCGAAGAGAGCCTTCACTAAGTTAAGGATAACAAATAGGGCATAATTATTCATCTCTTCAGACTCACCCCAATTTTCAGGCACTCGCTTAAAGCCTGATTCTCGTGTAGAATAATTATGTACGGTGTTAAGGGACCCTCCCGGCACTAAAATCTAACAATCGCAATTTACCTGAATGGATAAGAATATGAGTGAAAACCCTCCCATTAAATCTACGATCGACTCGTACCGAAAACGGCGCGGCAAACTGAGACCTGTTCTGATCTGGGTCATGGCAGCCATACTGGTGATCGGTGGTGCTACCGTCCTGGTATTATCCCTGAATGGCGGTAACGGTTCATTCACATTATTTGCCAGCAAGACACCCACTCCAACCATCACCCCCTCACCCACCAACACACCTATGCCCACCAATACACCCACAGTGACCAATACACCAACCCTGACCAACACCCCCACGCCAAGTGCACCTTTCTATTACATCATCCAGGAGAACGATTCGTTGTCATCCATCGCTGAGAAATTCAGCCTGGGCGACAACGGTGTCATCCAGATCCTAATGCTCAATCCGGTCATCGATTCCGTAACCCAGATCATCTACGTCGGCCAGGAGATCCTAATCCCGCCGCCCGGCTGGCCCATGCCCACCGAGACCCCCTGGCCACAGGATGCGGCGCGCGGCACCAAGATCACATACTTCGTGATGCCCGGTGATAGTCTGGGCACTATCGCAGATACATTCCGAAGCACCATCGCAGACATCGTCAAGGCCAATCCGGACATACTCACAGATGAGACCTCTGTTATCTATCCCGGGCAATTGCTGATCATCCCCGTCAATCTGGTGACGGCGGTTCCAACAAGCATCAGCACCAGGACTCCAACCCTGACACCGACCCCTTGATCCCTTTCGACTCAATAGAAAAGCTGGCAGGATATATAACCTGCCAGCTTTTTTTTTACAGAGATATGAAGTCACATGCTGATCATGCAACTAATGACGTTGGTATTAATAAGAAATTAATGCCGTTGTAAGCCTTTTTTAATCTTCCTTGTTTAAGATTGATGGGTACAAATATGAGATTCGGAGTTACGATCTTAACCCCTTTAGTGAGGCTGGCCTTAACTACTTATAATAACATTGGGTAAATTTATTTTTTTCGAACCAACCGGACAGCATCGAGATGTTCCCATCCATGATTACGCTGATCAATACACTGAATCGGAGACCATGAAGTCAGCATTAGTCAGTTCCTTATTGTTATTTTCAGACGGTACTTTTACAGGTATAAAAGGAGTTTGACATGAAGAACAATACCATTCCATCTTCAGAGATCACCCCCAAGGAAGTTTTTCTTTCCAGGCGTGATTTTATAAAAGCAGCCGGAGTGATCGCAGGAAGCCTGACACTGGCTGCCTGTGGCGTCTCGCCGATCCAAGCCATCCCGGATGTGACCCCTAACCCTTCCCAAGTGAGTGAGCTTGGCGAAACGCCCAACACCCTGGATGAGATCACTCACTATAACAATTATTACGAATTTACAACGGACAAGGAAGGCGTAGCCCGACTGGCTGCCAATTTCAAGACATCACCGTGGGATGTGGAAGTAAACGGTCTTGTCAACAATCCTGGCACATACAGTCTAGATGATCTCATCCGGAAATTCCAGCCGGAAGAAAGAATCTACCGACTGCGCTGTGTTGAAGCCTGGAGCATGGTCATCCCGTGGGTTGGATTTCCTCTTTCCAAATTGCTAGCCGAGGTGGAACCCAAATCTGATGCAAAATTCGTGCGTTTTGAAACAGTCTTCAAACCAGATGAAATGCCCGGGCAAAAGCAACCACTATATCCCTGGCCCTACCAGGAAGGATTGCGCCTGGATGAAGCCATGAACGATCTTGCCATCCTTGCCACCGGATTGTATGGTGGTGAATTACCCGCCCAGAACGGGGGCGGCATCCGCCTGGTAGTCCCCTGGAAATATGGCTTTAAATCCATCAAAGCAGTGATCAAATTAGAACTGACAGACATACAACCTGCCACGATGTGGGAAACGATCGCCCCCAACGAATATGGATTTTATGCCAATGTCAACCCGCAAGTCGACCACCCTCGCTGGAGCCAAAGTTCTGAACGACGGATCGGCGAAGTCAGCCGAAAACCCACCTTGATGTTCAATGGCTATTCCGAGCAGGTATCATACCTATACCAAGGAATGGATCTGCGGGTCAATTATTAGGAGACCTCATGGTAACAAACGATCGAGGTGAAGCCACATCGGTCACAGAAAAAAAGGTCCGACCTGCGATCGACTGGCTGCGTATTGGCGTCCATGTCATCGGCTCGCTATCCCTGATCATGCTGATCGTCAAATGGCAGACGACCGGGCTAACTTTTAATCCAATCCAATTCGTGGAGCAGTACTTCGGACGGGCAGCCATCAACATGTTGATACTCAGCCTGGCGTTGACACCCGTGGTAACCCTGACAGGTTGGAAGAAGTTAAACAAACATGGGCGCGCCCTGGGTCTGTACACATTTCTATACTTCAGCCTCCATTTTTTGACATTCGCAGTTGTAGATTACGGCTTGAATTTCGGTGAGATCTTCAAGCTGATGATCGAGAAACCATTCATCATCATAGGCACAACAGCCGGTTTGATCTTGCTGGCGCTAGCCGGCACGTCCTTCAAATATTGGATGAAACGCCTGGGAAAAAACTGGAAAAAACTGCACAGACTGGTCTACCTGGTCGGCATACTGGCTGTAATTCATAACGCCATGGTATTGAAAGGCTCGCTGACCAACCTGAGTGGGAATATCCTGCGACCGCTGGCTCTGGGAGCTTTGATCACCCTGCTGCTTGTCCTGCGCATTCCCCCATTAAAGCGGCGGGTTTCCTCCCTGAGACAGAAGATCTGGATCAAAACACGGGTTCCTGCCAGGTCAAAGCATTGAATCACGAATTAATCCGCGAAGAAACAGACTACCTGAGACAACTTAAAGATGTTTTACTTCGCCTCCAGACGGTATAACCCACCTGACAGATCCAGGAGATAGACTTCTCCATCTTCATCCAATCCGAAAGATGAAATTTGGAAGTTGGTATTGAACAGGGTTTGCTCCTGCCAAACATTGAATTCAGGTTGGAGCAAACCCCGGACCTTGCCGCTGCAGTAATCGCCAAATAAATAGATGCCATTGAAAGCTGGCAAGGACCGTCCCCGGTAAACCTCTCCACCGGTGACCGAGCAATCCGGGACATGCGGATATTCGAATACCGGTGCGATCATACTCGAGGAGGCAACTGCATCCCCACCCAGATAGGGATGGGTCCCCTCCCAGAAATTCCAGCCAAAATTTACAGGCTCTCCGGTATAACCAACGGGCAGATAGTCAATCTCTTCCCACTGATCCTGACCAACATCCCCAATATAAAGGTCACCTGTTCTTGTGTCGAACGAGAAGCGCCAGGGGTTTCGGAGACCATATGCCCAGATCTCTGGGAGACCACCCCCGGAAGCAAAAGGGTTATCCAAAGGGATGAGATAGGGTTCTCCGTGATCAACATCGATGCGCAACAACTTGCCCAGCAGGGTCTGAAGCGATTGTCCGTAGCCCTGAGGGTCACCTCCGCTGCCTCCATCCCCCAACCCGATCCAGAGCATATGATCGGGACCGAACGCCAGATCACCGCCATTGTGATTGGCATATGGCTGACTGACCCGCAGTATGATCAGCTCGCTGACCGGTTCGCCAGCCTGCTGCCCTGCCGGAAGGGTGACATCCGAATGGTAACGGGAAACAACCGTGTTCCCATTCCTGTCGGTATAATTCACATAGAAAAAACCATTCTCTTTAAATGCCGGGTGAAAAGCCAATCCCAACAAGCCCTGTTCATTTCCAGAACTGCCCACACGGCTGCGGATATCCAAGAATGGGACCGGGCGAACGATACCCTGGTCCAACATTTGTATGACTCCCGCTTGTTCCACTATAAAAAGCCGTCCCGAACCATCATCAGCATTTGCAATGGCTACCGGATGTGCGAACCCATCTGCGATCAGGTTCCAGAGATATTTGTCCATCCCGGGAAAAACCTGCACGGTTGCCACAGTTGGCTCGACACTGGTGGCTTGAAAGTTGAGAGTTGCAGTGGGAATTCCAGGTGTGGGAGAAGAAACCTGGAAAACCGGGGGCGTGGAGGTTGGAGTTGTTACCGCATTTGAAAAAGGTGCAGAAAGAGAGCAAGCACTTAATGCAAACAGCAACAAGATCCATACGGGTAAAAAGAAACTGATCTTTTTCGCTGATCTAGTCATCATAAGCACCCAGAACCAGGCAGGCATTCTGACCACCCAGTCCAAAGCTGTTCGACAACGCATGACGGACCTCTACATCGCGCGCCAGGTTGGGGACATAATCCAGGTCACAGTTCGGGTCTTTCGTTTCGAGGTTTATGGTGGGATGAATGCTGCCTTTCTGGATGGATAAAACAACAACGATCGCTTCGAGGGCGCCCGAGCCTCCCATACAATGGCCGATCATGCTCTTGGTGGAACTGATCGGGATGCGATAGGCGTGCTGCCCGAATACGTTCTTGATCGCCATGGTTTCAGTAGCATCATTGGCAAGCGTTCCGGTCCCATGGGCATTGATGTAATCGACCTCATCGCTGGAGCAGTTTGCATCCTGCATAGCCCAACGCATGACATTAGCTGCACCCCTGCCTTCAGCATCCGGAGCTGCACTATGCCCGGCATCTGACGAGGTGGCTTGACCCAGCACTTCGGCATAGATTCTAGCAGACCTGCTCCTGGCGTGCTGCAGACTTTCAAGCACCAGCATGCCGCAGCCTTCCCCCAATACAAAACCATCCCTCTCGGCATCAAAAGGCCGGCTGGCACGTTCCGGTTGTTCTTTGTATCTATCTGCCAAAACCGTCATGGATTCAAAAGCGGCAATCACATCCGGTTGTACAAGGGTATCGACACCACCAGCAAACATGACATCCGCCCGACCAGCCCGGATCTGGTCCAGCGCCAGTCCAATGGATTGCGTGCCACTGGCACAGGCAGTTGATAGCGTGTAGAACGGACCAGCTGCCCCGCTATAGGCACTGACATAATGAGCCGGCATATTGGGCAATCCATTTACCAGGGCTGTAGGCATGATGCGGGTACCCTTGATGCGGCGATCCAGCGAACCTTGCAGCAGGATCTCAAAACCTGCATCGGCTGTTCCCATCACAACCCCACTCCGGTCAGGATGTTTTTGAACAATTTCCGGGGTAAGACCAGCATCTTTCAATGCCATTGAGGTGGATGCCACCGCCATCAAAGAGGCACGAGACATCCGCCTGGCATTTTTAGGATGAATGCCATAATCCGTGGGGTCAAAATCAACTTCTCCTGCAATGCGAGTTTTAAATGAAGAAACATCAAAAGAACGGATGTGCCTGATGCCGGACCTGCCAGCCAGTAGACCTCTCCAGAATTGATCCAGTGTTCCCAAGGAAGTGATTGCTCCCATGCCGGTAACAACAACTCGTTGTATTTGCATTCCTATTTCTCCACTGTCTTTCAGTTAAAGAATTGCAATCAGAAAAATTTATATCTGCCCAGTATAATATGAACCCGCAATGATGGGTTAAGAACCTGCTAAGTATTTTGATACGGTTATCAAAAACAAAAAAAGCTCCGGAATTGACACTCCGGAGCCGGTAAAATGTCAGGATCCCATCAGGGAACCCGGGGTTTCAGTTCAAGACTTTCCGTTTTTTGGACAGCCCAGGCTGCGCCCACCAGAAGTCCGAGACCACCAACTGTCAGAAATGTTCCGAAGATATAGATAGGCCAGGCAAAAACATAAACCCAGTTATTTCCCATATAAATATGCGAACTGCCAACCCACATGGGTGTGGATAACACAATCACACCGGAAACAAAGGCAGCCATACCAGCACCTGTCGCATTATCCACATCTTTGCCACTCTTCGAGAAATTCACCACCTTACGCAGACCTGGAATTCCCAATATGAGGAATACAAGCAGGGTAATGGCGTTGATATAGAAGACGACGTTAGCTGGAGCTGCTTTTCCGATAATGGTAATGGATGAATAGTAATGTATCGCATTGAGCAAGGTTCCAATCGCAAGTACAAGCATCGTATTTCGATAAACACTTTTACCACCGCGTATCAATCCAACTGAAACAGCGATCCCGGCTATCCCTATGATCAGGGTTGTCACCACGAAGGTCTGATACAACCAGCGATAATCCACCGGTTTGATCAACACCCAATAGGGAGGGTATTTTTTTGTAAAGAAGGCTGCGCAGGAGGTTCCCGCACCACCAAGCACATTCATTGCCGCGGTCATAGCCATAAGAATAATCGCAACAACTCGAAAAATCTTTCCGCTTAAATTTTTCATATATTCATCTCCAGTATTTTTTTCTCTGCCAAACATAATTCATAACTCAGGGAGTCACTTTTGAAACATCAGCCGATAAATTCCAAGGATTATTTAAAAAGTGACAACGCTCACAAAGCGTTTCTTTTATTATATTATGAGATACATATGGGGTAGAGGCAACATTTAATAGCGTAACCCAATTCTCATTCTCATCAAGTCCAGCTGCCAACCCTTCTGCTTCATGGCATATCCAGCAAGGTACTGCTGAATGGGTCTCATCATGCCCAGGTATGGCAACTGATAAGTTAATGATATCCGCATGGCAATCCTCAGATGCACAAGAAATTGCGGTTGTTGAATGGGCATCATGACATTGGGTACAGGTAAAATCAGAATGGGCATTTGCCAGGTCGGGTGTATCATGTCCTGGGATTTCGACCTGGAAATGGCAATTTAAACACAACTCAGTTGTCGACTCAACATCCACATATTCATCGATCGGAGGGAAAGACAACCAGGCGTATTCAGGATCAACCACATCTTTCTTTACTTGATGACAAATATTGCAGGGAATATTTTCCCAATCCGTTTCTGATAATGTGGGAGGAGGAGGCTCAACATCGAATTTGCAGGAAGCGCAACTTGCTGGCATATCATCCATCGAAGGAACGTAGTTTAGCGGGGCATGACAGCGAGCACAAGTACTATTCGTGCCGTCAGAATCAAGCACATATGTTTGCGCATGGGGGCTTGCATTCCATTGGGCTTTGATCAAAGCAGGGTCAATCCGTTTCGTTGGAAGTTCAGTAATTTGGGGAGCCCTTGTGGGGCTCCCTGGATTCATAGTTATGACTTGTTGTTGTGTTAATTCTTCTGGTTGAGAAACCTCTCCCTGCTGGCAGGCAATCAATCCGATCAACAAGAAAACAGTTACGATCAAACTGGTTAAGATGGGGGTTCTTCTATGCAAGGTTCACCTTTTTTGAATATCTAAGGCTTGGGAGGTGGTGGTGTTGGCACCTGACCAGCCGCTGTTAAAACAGTTAATTCCCAAGGATTCTCTTCAAAGTGACAACGATTGCAGGCCACCAAATATTGAATACTATGAGACAGGACCACATTTGTTGTGGGTTCAGTTCTGCCACGTCCAGGAGGAAGAACTTCGATGGTAGTAAACGGGCCTTCCTCTGTGGCAATCCCTACCTGTGCACCAGAGGCGTCATGGCAAGCCATGCAGGTAATATCACCGCTCATCATTGGGGCAACTTTGGTATGCTTCTCGGCTGTATCCGTGTGACAATCCACGCACTGTTTTGTTTCACCAGTATGCGCATTATGGCAATCAATGCAGTATTGCGGGCGATCAGCCTGTGGCCATTCACCGGCATAATTCAGATGTGCGCTGCCACCCAGATAGACTTCATGGTCAGCTGACAGCCCGGCGCTGCTTACCTTTGCTCCGGCTGCATTCGTGTTGCATTTGATACACAATTCATTGGGAGATTTAATCTCTTCATAAACCAGTGAGACCGGTGCATACCAGGAGAGTTCAGCGCTGGCTGTGCCGTGTTCGTCAACTTCGTGACATTGGGCGCAGGGAATTCCCACCCACTGTTCTTCGGTTACCAAGTCCATACCACCTTCTGCAAACGAAGGAGCTATGCGTAATTCAGCATCGGTTGCGAACTTGCAGGTCACACAGTTGGGGGCAGTCATCGCCTTTGAACCTGGGATCCAATTCTGGGGCGAATGGCACCGGGTGCACATGGTATTGGGGCCTTTACCAAAATCGTAATCCGCACTATGTGGTCCACTTTCCCACTCAGCAATTTGGACCGATTGATCCGGGATGGGAATTTCAGTAGACGTCGGTATAACCGGAGCAGCTGTAGCCGGGTGTTCAGTCGGTACTGGAGTAGCTACCGGTTGGCAGGCAATAACCAGGAGGGGTATGAGCAACAATACTCCTGCGAATATCAGCCAACGGACCATTGGCAGATTTAACTTGACACTTGATTTGATCATTACATTCTCCTTTTCTGATTATTTATGACATTGATAGAGATAACCCTGCTGGAGTTCCATCCTTGTTAAAATTATCACAATGAGTGTTGATTGTCTTTGATAATTATCAATTCAGATATTAATTGTATTAAATTACCCAATCTATCATATATTTAATAACCCAATTTTTCGATACATTTAATTGATAAAAGCACCTGGGGCTCAGAAATCACCAGCTTTACCCAATTGTTTGACAGTTAGCCGCATCTCTGATAAAACAATAAAATGGAAACCCCCGAAGATCTTGCCCACAGACTTGGGAACGTCAGCCATTTCATGAAGCTACCCCTGGCTGACAGGTTAACCATCATCCTGGCTGGACAGATCCATCGTTATCCAGCCGATACAATCATTTTTTCCGAGCAGGACCCGTGTGGCGGAATGTTCGTATTATTTAAAGGGCACGTCCACATATCCAGGCTTGGCCCGCAAGGAAAGCAAAATATCATCGCTGACATTGACCCGGTCATCATGTTCAATGAGGCAGCATTGTTGGATGGTGGTCCAAATCCCTATTCAGCCATCACCACTCAAAAAAGCATCGCCTGGCAGATCACCCGTGAGGCTTACCTGAAGCTACTCAAGCGCTACGCACGAGATGAATTTATGCAGGTTTCTCTCGGGTTGCTGGATATCATGGCAAGCCGCTACAGGCAACTTTTAGATAACTACTCCGACCTATCGTTCCTTAATGTTCCAATTCGAGTGGCCAAATTGATCTTTGAACTGAGTGACAATGGACAATCACCCATTAACCGCAAGGGAAATTCGCTAGTTGAGATGGCTGCACATGTAGCCTCCGTACCCGAAGCGTTCAGTCGGGCTTTGAACTTCTTAAAATGCCAGGGGATCATTACAACTTCGCGTACCACCATCACTGTACAAAAACCGGAAGAACTGGCCCGGATGGCAAAGATCGGGTCAGGGGACATCTTTACGTACGGTCATAAAGAATAAGCTGACTGCTCAAGGTTTCAAAAACGACATCTCCCCCATTTTTAGAAATTCAATTCAAAACATTCCACCTCTTATCCCAATAATCCAGCGCGATGCGGCAAGCTGCAGACGGATGGCGGGAATAGATACAGACATTCACAATCCACACCCACGCTGACGCTATTTTGGATGGGGGTCAAAACAGTATCCACGGCGCGCTCGAACAGGATGCGATAACGCTTCAAGTCAATGCTGCGCGGGTCAGGTGGCTGAGGCACATCCCAGGCACGTACGCCCGGTTTACCCAGCGTGAACAGGAAACGCACGCGCTGCCCGGGACGCACGATCTTTCCAGCAGCCTGCATCTGGCGCACTGCCCGGGCAGATGGAGATGGGCTGGAATACTCGCCCAGTTCACGGCTCAATTTTTGGGATATCAGCAGTTTCTCAACTGGAACCCTTCCGCCACGCAACAATTTGAGTTGCCTGTACACAAAAGCTTTTGCCAGTGGCAAGACCTCGCCCAGGTGGTCCGCATCCGGAGCCTGTGCCAGGATCTCGAGCAGTCTCATCTGGGTCTCGGCAATGAAGGGTGCCGTGTCATGGCGACGGGCTTCGATACCGCGCACCTTGACCGAGCCATCCTGAAAGACCCCAAAATATCGGTTGGGCACCGGGACACGCACATTCTGGCGTGACGGCAGGAACACCACCCAGCGGTAAATGCCATCCATCGAAATTGGCAATCCAGTGCGCGCCGTGATATCAGCCAGGAGAGCCTCAAAATCAGCCGGGGATTTGCAGCCAGTCTTTTGCACCCACAGGCCATCAACATACATGTGCAGGATCTCATAGTCCATCTCTTCGGCGGCTTCCTTGGCACGGAGCAGGGCCTCACGCCCGTAGGCAGTAACGGCTTCATGAGATTCAATGCGCCCAAAGCGGGCGTTCTTGTATCCCAGGTAACCAAAGCAGGTCACCAGCAGCCACTTGTGGGCTGAAGACAGAGATTGATAGACCGGACGACGACAGTCATGACGATGCAGGGTCTGGAGTGCGGATTTAAGCGCCAAGCGCTTATTAAGCAGCGGGGCCAGAGTCAGGGGTACGATGCCAGGTTCCCCGGGAGCCGGTTCGAGACCCTGTCCTGAACCCGTCAGGACCCCTGTGCCGGCGCGCGGCACTTCCGGCGAAATGTTGAAACGTACCATGATGCCCGGATACATGGAGACAAAATCTATACCGCCCACGTCGCGGTGCAGGCCAATGGTGGGCTGATAAACCATTCCGCCCATGTCGGCTTGCAGCAGGTCAATGGCCGTCTTGGGTGTCTCGGCCTGTTGCTTATGCCAGGGGATCAGGATATCTTTCTGCAGGGCAGTCACAAACTGCATGGAGGAGATGCCCGTGCCAGGAGAGAGACGGGCGGCATCCTGAACAGGCTGGCGGGTGACGCGCGCCATTTCAAGGACACCATCCAGAGCATAATCATTCCAGAGCATGGCATTGTGCCGGTCGAGATGCCAGCGCCCGCGCAGTTGGACCTGCCGGCCACGGTATACGATCTGCCCATACGAAAAATATGTATGCTCTTTGCGCTCGAGCACAGCCTGGCTTTCGTCCCGGTTAAGGGGCAAGTGCAGGCCGCTCTCGCGACAGGCTTGCGCCAGGTATGGCAACAGCCAGGTGTCACCCCAAGAAGTCAGCAACAGGTCTGGATCGTAGCGCCGCATTTCAGCAGCCAGGCAAACCAGCAAGGCAGTCCTGCTATGCAAGGCCAGGGAATAGCGCACGCGCCCGTGAGAAACGATCAACTGCTGCGGGTCACCGTGAGCAGGATCACAGTCCGGTTCAAGCGACAGGATGCGCAGGGGAGGAGGCTCGAGTTCCAGTTCCCAGGGCGTATCGAGGGGTTTAATGCCCAGCACCTTTGTGCCGCACAGCTCCAACCGGCAGTGTGCCAGAGGAAAAACATCAAATGCAGCCGCATGGCGCAGCGGAATGGAAATATCAGCATCGTAGTAGGTCAGGTCTGGGAAGGCAACCAGCATGCTTCGAAACAACTCATCCAGCCGGGCAGGCTGCAGAACTCCCACGGAAAGAACAGTTGCCTGACCCTTGAAGACATCTTTGCGCCGGGTGCGTTCAAGGCACAGCGGGACGGGTTGCGCATCAAGCCATTGCCAGAGCTGGCGCAGGCGTGCCGCATGCCCGGCCGCATACAGCCTGGGGGTAAAATCCTGAACGAAACAATGGCGCTCACCATCATCCCCGATCAGCCAGAGGGTCAGATTCACATCATTTGGATAGACATCCAGCAACCAGCCGGTCAGTGTCGTGTTCATGGCTTTTGAGAAAGCTGTTCCTCCACCAACTGGCGCAAGTGCATCACCTCCTTATGCTCCTCCAAAAGCATGGAAAGCAGAAAGACCTCAAAAGGCAGGGCGTGCGAGGCATATTGTGCTGCAGCGAGGTGCTGGCGGGCGCTGCCAAACAGGTCGTCCAAGGCCAACTGGTCTGAGCGACGCAGGGCACGCCGGAAGCGGGAAAAAGCGGCCTCCTCTTGAAGGAAGACCTGGGTGGCGGAAGGAAGGGTGCGTCCCATACTGATGCCTGCCGCTCAGAACAAGCGCATGGCCTGCGCAGTCGCAGGCCCGGGTTGCACAAAAATGGACTCACCGGCCGAGGCTTGCAGCAGTTCAAGCATTTCAACGGCGGTCTGACTGGGCACAGCAGGCGGGTGCACGCTAACCACCCCTCCGGAGGTAACCTCCAGCCGCTCAAGGTGGCTGATGCAGATCTTCAACAGGCGCTTGCGCTCGCCCGCCTGGACAGACTCATCATAAAAGGTGTTCAGAAGATCCAGAACAATGAAGGGGAATTGGCTGAGCGGGGTGCTCTCCAGCAGGGAATGGGTCTGGTAACAGGTGAAGGCACGTGAAACCGTGATGCACTCCAGGGTCTCCGGACGCCCACGCGCGGCGCGTGCCACTTTGTAGGCATTAAAACGGTTACCACCATCCAGGACACGCACGGGCGTAAGCTCCCCGAGACGGGCAATGGCGATCAGCAAACTGGTGTTCAGACTGCGCGGACCGACCAGCAGGATCCATCTGCCGGTTTTGGGTTGGATATTTTGGGGTTGCAGGGATGTGAGCATACCAACAGGATAGCACGCAACCATAAAAAAAACACCCCCTGATGGGGTGTATGATGGACTGGTCCCATGGGGGGAGCACCGGTGGGGGGTCTTACACATTACACCCCTAGTACTGGGCCCCTGTGCCCCATTGACTGAAATCCCAACCCTTCAGGTGCAAGCGTAATTCAGCCTTGCTGTGCAACTGGAATTTGATCAGGACCTGGCGCACATAACCCTTAATGGTATCCGGAGCCAGTTTTAATTGGAAAGCCATCTGGCGATTGGTATAGCCCAGGCAGGTAAAAGCAGCAACCTCCTGTTCACGCGGCGAAAGAGACTTCCAACGCTGCCAAAACTCTGCATGCGAGTCACGCAGGGCCAATCCGACTGCCAGCAAATCAGCCTGAATTTCCTGCACCGGACGTTTGTCCTGATAGGCAACATCAACCAATACGGTGTGCAGGTTCTCTTCCAATTCATTATAGTGTGACCCTGCATCACGTATGGATCCCAACAACTTAAGCGTACGTTTCCAAAGAGACATATCATAAATATTATATAGAACATTTGTTCTGTAGTCAAGACCATACCTTAACCCAAAGGGTGTTCTCAAAGCCCAAAATTCTTAAGATCCCCCATCCCGCTCAAGTGGGGTGAATAAAAGGAATTTTGCCCCGTCTTTGAGAAAGCCTATCCTGAAACGAACTGCCAGGCGGGAAGTTCATCTATATCAGAAAATTAATAAAAATGTAATCACAAAACGATTGCTCTTTCAACCCTTAAGATTGTATAATACTAAACAATATTACTTGCATATCTGGCACTCCTGACCTCGTACACCAGAGGATAAGGCTGTTGATTCAACATCAATAAAAACTTTCACCTGGAAACGAACCATGAAAGTGTTCACCAAAATCCTGCAAATCATTTCAGGCATCATCCTGGTTGCAGCCCTTATAGGGTGTAGCAGCATGGAAACTCCCAATCTGGTTATTACTGAGACACAATCACCATCCAATAATTCAACCGATAATGCTCCATCCAGCCTGACCCAGATACAAGCCAGAGGTGTATTGATCGTGGGCACAGCCCTGACGGAGCCATTCATATTTCACGACCCCGTTACTGATGATCTGGTCGGGTTTGACATTGATGTTGTAAATCAAATAGCTGATTCCCTGGGAGTAACCCTGCAATTCGTAGAAATGCCTTTTGCCAACCTGATCCCTGCACTGCAGGACCACAAGATAGATATGACCATTGCCGCAATGTACATCACTGAGGATCGGAAATTACTGGTCGATTTTTCGCAACCATACCTGGATACAGGCCTAGTGATGGTTGCCAATCCTGCCCAATACATGAATATCAGGACCGTCCAAGATCTGGCAGGTTTAAGGGTAGGCGTTAAGATCGGCGCTACTGGAGCAAAGAAAGCCCAGGAACTGCTTAAACAAGGGATCAATTTGGAGATCGTAGAGTACAAAGACACCATCAACTCTCTTCTGGACCTGGAAGTCGGGCGTGTGGATGTGATCTTTAACGATTATCTCAACACCCTGGCATATCTCAAAAACACCCGATCTGACATCAAGATCATCACAAATCAAAATGGCGATGTCATATTTCTTTCACAAGCCGGGTTGGGAATTGCAGTTCAACAATACTCTCCTGAATTGTTGGAATTCGTCAATTCAACCCTGGAAGAAATGAAAAAGGATGGAACCATGGACAGGTTATATAAATTCTGGCTTTTTCCTGCCATAGATGATTAGATCATATTGCTTATTTTTTATATATCGGAATAATTCATCAAAATTTTTGAAATACTGAAGCGTTCATCAATGAAATTTTTTCGTAATAACTGGAAACTAAGTACAAAGTTAACCCTAGCAAATTCGATCTCGATCTTATTTGTATCCGGGATGTTGACGATGGGCTTATACTGGCAAATCCATTCCGTTCAACGGATGGCGATCCAGGATCGCTTGCAGGACATTTTGAGTTTTTCAGCACCTCAGGTGGACGGGGATTTCCATTCCCTGATCCGCACACCAGAAGATGAATCCGGCTCGTTCTATCGCGTTATCTCGCAGCGGTTAAGATCCTTTCGGGAAATAAGCCCAATTATCGAAAGAATTTACACCCTTCGCCAACTGGAAGATGGACGACTTGTCTTTGTTGTACACGACGACATGAAAATGCCAGACGATCCAACAGCACCCTACAGTATAGGTCAGGAATATTCGCGTTCCATTCCGCAACTCTATGATAGATTGGCTGTTACGTCCGGTCCTTTTATTGAAAAGAGCTTTCAAACCGATGAGACCGGCACATACCTAAGCGGTTATGCCCCCATCTATGATCAATTCCGTAATCTGGATGGCGTCCTGGGCATCGACATAAATGCAACCAATGTTATTGCACAGGAAGCGCGCACCCGTCAGTTCGCGGCATTGATATTCCTTGTTACCATACCGATCTCTTTCTTGCTGGGAGCATGGATCTCACGAAGGCTACTCTCACCGGTAAACGATCTTATGACAGGAGTAAGGCAATTGGGAGGCGGTCAGTTCGACCAAACCGTGCCTGTCCGCAGCCAGGATGAACTGGGTGAGCTTGCGAGTACATTCAACTCAATGACTGGTCAATTACAACGCTCCATGCAGGGACTGGAACTGGAGATCGTCAAGCATAAACAGGTTCAAAAGATCCAGGATGCCATATACAGGATATCGCAAGCCGCAATATCCACTGTTAATATGGAGGAATTATATGCTTCCATCCATTCAATCCTCGGAGAGTTAATATCTGTTGAAAATTTTTATATTGCCCTTTATGACCCCACAGCAGATTTGATCAGTTTCCCTTATTATATTGACCAATTCGACGAAAAGCCCCAAGCAGTTGAACCCGGGAGAGGTTTGACCGGTTATGTGCTCCGGACAGGAAAACCTTTACTCGCCACTCCAGAAATCTTCGAAGAACTCATTCGACAGGGAGAGTTGGTACTCGTGGGAACCCGACCCATCGACTGGCTTGGGGTTCCATTAAAAGTGGATGATGAAATCATTGGCGCCATGGTTGCACAAAGTTACTCGGAGAGCGTGCGTTTTACACAGGAAAATGTTGATCTCTTTGAATTTGTTTCCTCCCAGGTTGCCCAAACGATCCACCGAAAAAGAGCTGATGATTTCCTGAATGAGAGCAATGAGCGGTATTATCGATTGTTTGAAGAATCTCCTGCTTCACTGTGGGAGGAGGATTTTTCAGGAACCAAACAAATTCTGGATTCTTACAAACAGCAAGGGATAACAGATTTTCACAAATTTCTAGCCACCCACCCGGAGGTTGTACTAGAATGCGCAGCCAATATTAAGATCCTGGATGTGAACAACGCAACCGTGACACTTTTTAAGGCCAAGAACAAAGCAGATCTTTTGAAGAATCTCAAACTGGTTTTTTGCGAGGAATCCTATATTCACTTCAAGGAAGAACTGATCTGCCTGGTTGAAGGAAAGTTGGAATTCTACCAGGACACAGTTAATCAGACTTTGGATGGACAACGTATTGAAGTCAATATGAACTGGTCTGTGCAGCCCGGCTACGAGCATGACTTTTCAAGAGTAATTGTAACCATGGTCGACATAACCGAACGGCGCAAGAATGAAATTAAATTGACGTACTTGAGTACTCATGATGCCTTGACCGGTCTTTATAATCGAACTTTTTTTGATGAATCTATAAAACGAATTGAATCCGGGCGTCAGCTCCCAATCAGCATCGTAATGGCTGATGTCGATGATCTCAAGGAGATCAATGACAACAAAGGTCATGCTGCCGGAGACGAAGTGCTGAAGCAGACTGCCAAAATGCTGCTCACCAGTTTTCGGGCTGAAGATATAATCGCCAGGATCGGCGGGGATGAATTTGCCATTCTCATGCCTGCCACCAGTGCTGCCATCGCTGAAAAAGCCATCCAACGTATCAAAGTTAATATATCTACAAGCAATTCAGATCCGGAAAACCCCATCATCCGAATATCGCTGGGAACAAGTACAATGGAACAAGCAGGCTCACTTGAAGAAATTCTTCAACAAGCAGATGAAAATATGTATCTGGACAAGCAAGGCAAGAATAACCGGTAAGATCCATTCATTAAAATCAGGGGGCAATAAAAGATTATAATTTAAGAAAATCTTACCATCCATCACCGGCTTTTTAATGTCAAACCATCTCGCCAACCAGACCTCCCCTTATCTCCTACAGCATGCTACAAACCCGGTGGACTGGTATCCCTGGGGTAATGAAGCTCTGGAAAAAGCCAGACGTGAAGACAAACCGATCTTCCTAAGCATCGGTTATGCTGCCTGTCACTGGTGCCATGTCATGGCACACGAATCGTTTGAAGATCCTGAAATAGCTGCCATCCTTCATTCTGGTTTCATCAGCATCAAAGTGGACCGGGAGGAACGCCCTGACCTGGACAGCATTTACATGGCAGCCATCGTTTCTCTGACAGGACAGGGTGGATGGCCGATGACCATCTTCCTGACCCCCACGCTCGAGCCTTTTTACGGTGGTACCTACTTCCCACGTGAACGCAGACATGGATTGCCTTCCTTCAAGGAACTGCTGCTATTTCTAAGTGATGCATGGAAAGATCGTCGTTCAGAGATCACCAAATCCGCCCAACAACTCAGCCTACACCTGAAACAACACTCCAAGCGGGGTGAAACACCAGGGACATTAAATCCAGAAGCGCTGGATATTGCCACCGATCGATTGATTGCAGAATATGACTTCGAGTATGGCGGCTGGGGAGCGGCTCCAAAATTCCCTCAGCCGATGGCAATCGAATTCCTATTGCAGCGTCACCTGTCAGGACATCCAAAAGCATTAGAAACCGCTTTCCATGCCTTGGAGCAGATGGCACGCGGTGGTTTATATGATGTAGTTGGTGGAGGATTTTCACGTTATTCCACAGACAAATCCTGGCTTGTGCCCCATTTTGAGAAAATGTTGTATGACAATGCCCAACTGGTGCGGGTTTACTTGCATGCCTGGCAGATCAATCATGAGCCAATCTTTCGGCGGGTGGTTGAGGAAACACTCGAATTCATAAGGCGTGAAATGCTTGACCAACAGGGCGGTTTTTATTCCAGCCTGGATGCCGATTCAGAAGGAAAGGAAGGCAAGTTCTATGTCTGGAGTCTGGATGAAATATGCCACATATTGGGAGATGACAGCCCCTTTTTTGAAAAGGTTTATCATGCCAGCGAAGGTGGAAATTGGGAAGGTAAGCTGGTTCTACAGCAGTCAGTGAATGACACCACCCTGGCCAGCCTGAATGGTATGAGTCGCGACCAGGTGGTCGACAGGTTGAACAATTGCCATGCCCGACTCTATAAAGAACGAAACAAACGCATCCGACCGGGGACAGACGACAAGATATTAACAGGCTGGAATGGCCTGATGCTATCCGCTTATGCCGATGCAGGGAGAGTTTTTAATAACGCGTCTTATCTTGAAATTGCAGGCTGCAATGCAGATTTTCTGTTGAACTGTTTGCATACGGGCGGTAAATTACGCCGCACCTGGCGTCGCGGTCAGAGCGGGTTGGAAGTCTTCCTTGAAGACTATGCCGGTCTCATCCTAGGATTGCTCGAGCTTTACCAGGGCGATCTCAACCCGCGTTGGTTCAGGGAAGCCCGTCAATTAGCAGAAGAAATGCTGACACACTTCAGCGATCCGGAAGGTGGCTTCTTTGATACTCCCCATGATGCTGAAGCCCTACTGACCCGCCCGAAAGATCTTCAGGACAACGCCACCCCATCCGGAAACGCGCTGGCAGTTGAAGCATTAATACGATTAGACGCGCTGAACGTAGTTCCTGAGTGGCGTCATATCGCTGAAAAAGCGCTTGGCATGGTGGCAGACTTGGCTCCCAACTATCCAACTGCATTTGGGCGTTGGCTCTCCGCTGCAAATCTTGCCTTAGGTAAAGTCAACCAGATTGCCATCCTGGGCGAGCTTTCTGACGAGCGTACACAGGCGCTGATAAATGTATTACGCGACATCTACTATCCAAACATGGTCGTGGCGATCTCCAGCCACCCACCACCTGCCGGAGCGCCTGCCTTGCTGAATGGACGCCCAATGTTGAACAATCAACCGACTGCTTATGTCTGCCAGGGATCTGTTTGCACCCAACCCGTCACCCAACCTGAAGAACTAGCAAGGCAATTGACCCCGAACAAAGGACGTAACTGAAATCCAGGAAGACAATACTTCCCATCCCGGAATTATTGGTATAAACCAGTTTTCAGTAGTAATATATATATTGTTTTTGCTGCTTTAAATTAGGATGAACGAGATCAATTCTCACAGAACAGGAGCAGGTATATGAGCATTATCGAAGTTAAGCAACTGACCAAATTCTTTGGAAAAACCAAGGGCATCGAGAATGTATCCTTCAATGTGGAAGATGGCGAGATCTTTGGATTTATAGGCCCTAATGGCGCCGGGAAGTCCACCACCATCCGCTTGTTCCTGGGGTTAATTCACCCCACTAGCGGGGAAGCCAAGATCTTTGGGAAGGATTGTATTCAATATGGCCCTGAAATAAGACAAGATATCGGCTATCTTCCATCTGAAGTTTTTTATTATGACCACATGAAAGTCATGGACCTGCTTAAATATTCCGCTAGTTTTTACAAAAAAGACTGTACGGAACGAACGTGTGAATTGGCTAACATTATGGAACTCGACCTTAAGCGCAGGATCGATGACCTCTCATACGGCAACAGGAAGAAAGTCGGAATTGTGCAGGGACTTTTGCATCAACCAAAGCTGATCCTGCTGGATGAACCCACAAGCGGCCTTGACCCGCTGATGCAGCAGAAGTTTTTCAACCTGATCCGCGAGGAAAACAAGCGCGGTGCGACCATATTTTTCTCATCCCATATCCTCGGTGAAGTACAAAAAATGTGCAACCGGGTCGCGATCATTAAAGAAGGCAGCATCATTAATGTCCAGGATATCAAATCTCTGCAAGATGAAAATTACAAAAAAATCAAGGTCACATCAGACAACCTGGATGAAAAGAAATTCAATTTGCCAGGTGTGACCAAGCTCGAGCGCCATAATGGCGCGGTGAACTTTTTCTATCGAGGCGATATCAACGTGATCATGCGCTTGATCAGTGCCCAGGATGTTTCAGATGTGACCATCGAAGAACCCACCCTGGAAGAGATCTTCCTGCACTATTACGAATAAGGTGGTCGACCATGAATATATTCAAGCAAGAACTAAAAATGATCCGCAATTCGGTCATTACCTGGTCGGTTTCCCTACTCTTGATGCTCTTTGTGTTCATGTCAATCTACTCATCCTTTGCAGACAGTTCAGCCATCTTGAACGAAACCCTGGCACAAATGCCAAAAGAACTGCTCATCGCTTTTGGTTTGAACAGTGTGGACATGTCTGCAGTCCTTGGTTATTACAGCTTCATCTTCCTATTTTGCCAGATCTGCATGGCAGTACAGGCATCCAATTACGGTTTTGGATTGGTATCCCTGGAAGAAAGAGATATGACCGCTGATTTTTTGCTGGCCAAACCGGTAAAGCGATCCTCCATCATGACAAGCAAGCTGCTGGCTGCCTTCAGCGGGTTGACCATTACAAACCTTGTTGTCTGGGCTGGAAGTTTTATCTTCATCAATCTTTTTAAAGCTGGAAGATCTTATGACACCAATACATTGGTAGTATTACTTTCAAGCATCGTAATCTTTCAACTGTTCTTCCTTACTGTAGGCATACTGATCTCCTTGTTCATGAAAAAGGTGCGCAATGTCACACCACTTTCGATGGCACTGGCTTTTGGAATGTATATCGTGAGCGCCTTTGGAAGCATGCTGGGTGATGTCAAGCTGGAGAACATAACACCCTTCAAGCATTTCGAACCTGGTTATATGATCTCTCACGCTGCATACAACATGCCACTGGTAATGATCAGCATTTCCGTTATCGTTATTTCTGTTGTGGGCAGTTACCTTCTGTATGCAAAAAGAAATATTCTCTCGGCGGTCTAATTAGGAGAAGAGATGAATATATTTATTCGGGAATTAAAAGGTAATTTCAAATCTCTACTCATCTGGAGTGGAATCGTTTTGCTGTTCGTCTTGATCGGCTTTTCAAAATTTTCCGCTTATGCAGGTAACCCTGAACTCCTGGCAATCCTTGATACCATGCCAAAAGCTGTGATTGATTCGCTGAGCCTGAAAGCATTTGATCTAACCACCGTAACCGGCTTTTATGGGATCATGTACATTTACTTCGCGCTGATCCTCTCCATCGCATCCGTCATGTGGGGCAGTGATTTTATTTCAAAAGAAGAACGCGATAAAACGGTGGAGTTTGCCCTGACGCTGCCTGTCACCAGAGCCAGCTTGATCACCGGCAAAACCCTGGCTGCGGTCGTAGGCTGCATCGTATTGTTGATCGTGACCTGGCTGGGAACTTTCATGGGTGCAGCCAGCTACCATCCAGATCGTGAATTTTATTCCTTTGTTGCCCTCAGTATGGTAGCCCTGTTCATTTTGCAGATGTTATTCCTGGCCATTAGCGTGTTTCTTGGCTGCGCAATGAAGTACTACAAACAAGCCAATTCATTGGCTGTTTCCATTTTGCTGGGAACATTCTTCCTTTATATCTTTTCTGGTTTGAAAGAGAACCAGGATTTTCTGAAATATTTTTCACCTTTCAAATATTTCAATCCACTCGATATGTTGAACAAGGCGACCATTGATATAAACTTTGTGCTGTTATCTGCTGGCATCATCGCAGTTTGCATGACCGGAGCATATCTGACGTACGCCAGGAGAGATCTATACATCTAGTTTTACACCAAGGAAATATCAAGGGCTGTCCTACATCCATTGGGACAGCCCTGAACTATTTAAGGGGGAAAATCCAGAATAGCTTAGAAGGCTTATTTCAATATTGTCACGTTCCAGGTGATACCCTGGTAGGTGAGAACGTTCGATCCATGAGTTGGAGTTCAGATCTGGATCATTCCCTTAAGCGAGAAGAAACCACAAAGTTGCGATGTCATCTCTTGCACTTGCACCCATGTGTGAACACACGGTGTGGCTTGCATGTGCAAGTATTACTGTTCGTATGATCATGGAAACAATAGATCCATTTTAGATCTGCATGGATTGCTCAGACCGGGCGCAAGAGAAACATTGAGATCCGTTTGCCAAGCTCCCGGGTATCTTGTTCTGTTACATCCAGGCGATAACCCATGAAGCTATACAGCTCACGCCAAGCGATGGGATGCTGGTGAACATAGATCACCAGTTCCTGCCCGGAAGAATCAGGATCCAAATTCTCTGCAATCCCAGTTTTACTCAACCTGCCAACTGTAAAAATGATATGCGGGTCATGGGTCACATTCCGGACCCAATCCGATCCATCTCCAAATCCAGCTGCGACCACGCAGGCATCGCTATTTGCCTCGTAACGCACCACTTCCAAAACCGTCAGGCGAGGGAGACCAGACCTACGCCCGGTGTGGGTCAGGCAGACAAAGCGTTTACCAAACAAGCTCCCAAACCCCAGACGGTAGAACCAGATCGGAAAGCGAAACCCAAGCCTGTTGAGACCAGTTGGAGGTTGGACTTTCTTAATTTGGACAGGCATTATTTACGCCTCTTTCCAGATCAGATTGCACCTATTTTTCAGTATTCAGCATATGCTTCACCGTAATGCCAAAGCAGATACTGTGGTTCGAAACAAAAGACAATAAGAAAAAACTGGATATATTAATAAA